>Ga0207420_1000596_pt1 | contig 31470 bp, 17 predicted proteins | sample ThiBio_inoc_biof_FD_183941 | JGI IMG/M metagenome (GOLD analysis project Ga0207420, IMG submission 183941) | Wastewater bioreactor microbial communities from Cape Town, South Africa - Thiocy_inoc_biof (SPAdes) | ecosystem: Engineered > Bioremediation > Thiocyanate > Unclassified | place: South...
CTTTAAGTCTTTCTTCGAGAGTGGAATAGTTACCTTCACCAAATTGGGGAGCGAATCCAGCTAAAGAAAGGGCTGCTTTGGGTATGGAGAAGGGGGAGCCTACTTTCGAAAAGTCGCTCAGCTCGTCGTATGTAGTGATTACCTCCATAGCTCCCAGATCGATAGAACGTAGAACAATCTGAAATGTTTTGCTGGGTTTGATGTATACCTGCAGGGGAGGCTGACCGTTTAATTCGATGGCCATGTTCACTACATTTCCTCCGGAATAAAGGCAGAATGGAGGGGTATCTGTCCATCCTCCGGCAAGGTCGATACGAACCGGACTTCTTCCCCATACGATCTGGTCGGAATAGACGCTGAGACGAGGTTCCTGCTTTGTTTCGGAAATTGATCCTACCAGCCCTTCGCGAAGCAATGAAAACGAGGCTTTCTCGTCGGTTACATACTGGTTATCGCCAAGCAAACGAAGGGTTCTGGCGCGGAACATATGGTTGTGCATCCGATTGAGCAGTGTTGCATCCTCGGGCAGCGGGGGAGGTAATGGTATGCCGCCTTTGGCAAATTCGCCGGCTGCATCAGCCAGATTGAGCTGATAGAATACACTCCGCTCATAATTGGATGCCAATTGGACCCAGTTTTCCTGTCGGAACAGAGTTCGTTGGGCATAGAGTCTGGACAGGTTGGCTGAGGCAGATATCTCGTCGGCCGATAATCTGGGGGCATTTAGCCAAAGTGTTTTTCCCTCTTCCAGTTGGGGCTCGCATATCATCCAGCGAAGGAGCATGCCCAATTGTTCAATGGATTCGCAATAAGGGAATAGTGGGGCCGATTGTAAATCGCCTGTTTGTCCGCTCATCGTTGCCGATAGATCTATTTCTCGAGCCGAAAACCAGTCGGCCACCGGTTTACCCATCCAATGGGTCTCAGCATGGAAGAGATCTCCTTTAAAAGCATCGTTTAATCCGTAGGGACGGGCCACCCATCCCTTGTCTCTTAACGGAATTACATCCACACAAATGCCCGGTGGAACAGAAAGTTGCCAGTCGTTGGCCGGTATCCCGGTCAGAATATTGTTCCTGCTGATTTTCCAACCAGTACCTACGTAGCTGTTTTCTATCCAAATATTTTCATTCTCTGCCGTAAGAGGCTTTTTCATTATGGAATTTTGCACAAACATAGCCGGATTGGGCTTAACTTTGCGGTGCATGATTTCACGTTGGTCCCGAACCAGATTCTGTACGGAAAGGGTAGAGGATATGAGCTCCTTACTGGTACCGTAATGATAGAATTCACCCCCCTGAAGCGGAAGAATGGCTACGGAAAGCGAATTTAGTTCCGGATCTTTAACGCTTGGGTTACAACCCAGAGCACGACCGAAGTCGGAATACAGATCATAGTATTTTAATCCGTATTCGCCTTCTCCTTCCGAGCGCTTCATTAATAGCTCTACAGCCCGGTCGCTTAATATCCAGATTCCTATATCCATCAGGAACAGATGTGTTTTTGCCAGAGCTCCCAATTCATCGAGAGAGGGTTTTTGCAACATAAAGTCGAGTGCATCAGGATGTTTTCGATCTGAAACAAACACTCCGTGGTGAGTGGCCAGCGATGGTTCAACCCACAATCCGTAGCATACCACATCTGCTTCAGGTATAGGTTGCAGTGCTTTTTCGGAACGGATATATACATCTCCACTGGCAATCAGGGTATGTAATGAATCGGGAGCCATTTTCATGATCCGTTCGTAGAGCGGAAGTTGGAGGTCAAGGAGCTTTTGTCCCAGACGCTGTCCTCTTTCCCATCTGAAAACGGGGACAGGGGTTAATATTTTACCTGACGGAGCATAGCCCGGCAGTCGCCTGCTTTGTCCGCCTGCATGTAGCAGAATCCGCTTTTCGGCAGCAAGCCATGCTTTTCGTTCTGTATAATTGTTTTCCTCTTTTCGGCAAGATTCCAGCAGCCACGCGGTTCCACCTCCCGATCCAAGTTTGGATCCTACAGGATCTGAGGTGCAGAACCATTCTTCGCGTGAAGCATTTTCCAGGTCATGAAAACTTTCCACCAGGTTGGGGGGCAGTGAGAGCAGTTTACGTATCATAGGTTGTTTTTTGTTTTTCCAATGGCAAATGTACATTATTATTCCTTAAATTGGAAGAACGAAGAAATTAACCATCTTTGAGGAGTTTGTTTTTCAGGATAATTTCCAGTGCGGTTTCTTTGTAGGTACGCGAAAGGGGGATTTTATTTTTCCCGATGCCTAAAAGATTCCCCTCGATGGAATCAATTTTATCGATATTAACAAGATAGGATTTATGTACCTGAACAAATCGCTCAGGGGGCAATTTTTGGAGAATGGTACGCAGGGTGGTGTGCGTTATTATTTTCCCATCGCTGGTATAGATGGCTACATAATTTTCGACACCTTCGATAAAACGCATATCATTAAACCGTATTTTCTCCAGTTTCAGGCTGGTTTTTACGAATAGATAGTCCTGCACAACCGGAGTCTGCGAAGAGATCAACTGATCGTATACTTTGTTTACAGCCTTTAGAAAACGATCGAAAGAGATAGGCTTTAGCAGGTAGTCGCTTACTTCGAGATCGTACCCCTTGATCGCATATTCGGCATATGCGCTGGTTATAATTACTTTAGGAGGGTTGCTCAAACTGTTCAACAGCTCGATTCCTGTCATATATGGCATTTCTATATCCAGAAATAACAGATCGGCTTGCTGACTTTTGAGTTGATTGTTTAACTGGATGGCGTCTTCGCAAACGCCTACCAATTCGAGAAAATCAATTCTTTCCACATAGTTTTGCAGTCCCTTTCTTGCAATAGGTTCATCGTCTGTTATGATGCATTTTAGTTTCATCCGATTGTTGTTTTTTTAACCAATTCAATTTCCATATGAGCTACATATGTTCCATTGGATTTTATATATTGAAGTTTGTGTTTGCCGGCATAAAGTAACTCAAGCTGCCGTTGAAGGTTTTCAAGACCTATTCCCTTCTTGCTGTTATTTACAGTGTTAGCGGGGATGGAATTCCTGACTTCCAACGTCATCCGGTTTCCTTTTTCAAGTCGGGCGTCTATCTGTATCCAGTAATCGCCTCCTACATATTTAAATGCATTTTCTACCAAAGGTAATAACAGAAGCGACTGAATATGGTATGGTTTTAAAGCCGGATCGAAAAAGGTTTCAAGTTTAAGACTCTCTTTCATTCGTAACCTTTGTACCTCCATATAGGTTTCGATAAATTGAAATTCCTGTTCTACCGTAACCGAATGATTTACATCGTATAGTTGGTAGCGGAGAAGTTCCGAAAGTTTTTCTATAGTACGACGTGGAGCCTTATTTTGCTCATCTATCTGAAAGTAGATGGTGTTCAGCGTGTTGAATAAGAAATGAGGCCGGAATTGAGCTTTCAGGTACTTGAGTTCCGTTTCGGCTTGAATGCTTTTTACCTTTTCATTTTGAAGCCGTTGTTCGATATATGCATCCAAAATCTGACTTCCTCTGTAAAAGGAATAGATGAAAATGAGAACCAGGGTGAAAATGACACTGGCAATAACAAGATCATCCAGATCCACCGGGTCATTAATAAAGTGGTGGATTATCATAACACACGGATTTATAAATAGTAACCCTACAACGACAATGATCAGGTATTCGATCAATAGTCTTTTTAAATTCAATTTATCCGTATACTTTTCATTCCGCTTTAAAAGGTAATACATAAAGGACTGAAACAGGTAGGCCATAATGGAGGCTCCTATCCATTCTATCAGATTCTGACTGATAGGTCTTTCCCAGAATTTGTATCCATTGGGGGTGTCGGTAACAAGACGTATCCCTGTCATTACAATTAATGCAACAAATAGAGGGATAATCCAAAACCATTTTTCAAAACGTTTCATATCAGATTTATTTATTATACCGATGCTTTATAAACTAATTGTAGGAATATTACAAATTTATACGTTTTGTGTCAAAAGCTTCACCTTTTCGTTTGAATTCTTTTGATTCGAATCCTTTACTGAATTTCCATGTAAATGAAATTCCCAGAATGCAATGATCTTCCTTTTCAAAGGTACGTGCCGTACTGTTGCCGATACGGGTGGTCATATTTACCCGGTTGGTATGGAACAGGTCGTTTGAATAAAGGGATATGCTGGCTCTGTCGTTCCATAATTTTTTTTGAATACCGGCAGTAAGCTGTCCGAAGGAGGCTATTTTCATTTGCCCCATTGCCATTCGCCCATTATAATATCCTGTCAGCTCAGCCAACCAGCCCTTACCTAGCAAAAAGCGGTTCCCTACGTGGAACATCAGCGTTGTTTGTGCAGTTTTGTTTGCGTCTTGTCTCAGGTCCCATTCATATTGATTGTGTGTTAAGCCGATACTGGCGGTAGACTGCATATACTTTACAGGCGAGAGATTACCGGCACTTAATCGGACTCCGTAAGATTTGTAAGTAGCAAGGTTTTTAGGCATCACATATATTCGTTTGCTGTTTTCGCTCAGAATAAAAGATTTTGCGATTACGTTGTTAGTATGATTATAAAAAACTGCCACTTTATAGTTATTCGCCAGAAGATATGAGAGCTCCAGATTGTCTGAGAATTGGGGTTGTAGGGTGGTATTACCCTGTTCGTAGGTATAGGTGTCGAAAATATATACGAAAGGATTCATATCCTGGTAATTAGGTCGATCTATCCTGCGTCGGTAGGATAGATTCAGTGTGTGATTCTTTCCTGCCTGATAACTTAACGTAACCGATGGAAATAGATTGATATAGGATTTGGAAAAGGAAGAGTCGGCTTGCAACCTGTTACCCGGCAACTGTCCTTTTATGTTTGTGTTTTCTATACGTAATCCAGCTTCCAATACAAATTTATAGTGTGCAATTCGAGAGTTAAAATAGAATGCGTTGATGTTTTCTTTATAGATAAAATGAGAGCTTAGTCCGTAATCAGGCTCCCATTCCTGTTGTTCACTGTTTTTATAGTCGGATGTATTATCTATGTTCACATATTCCGATTTAATACCACTTTCCAAAAGCAGTTTTTCATTTACCGGATAGGTGAAGTCGCTTCTCATGGAAAATAAATCGATAGTTCCTTTTTTAGTTCCAGCCGATTCTGCCATAACCTCATTTTGAGAGGTATACAGGAAAAGGTCATTATGGTACTGATCATTGTCTACAGCGTGGTGAAGATAGTCGGCCGACAGACTAAACTCTTTCCCAGTACTGTCTATTTTATGTATCAATCCAATGGTACCCGAGATATTGTTTCGCATGTTGTCGTTAATTGTGGACGATTTAATGGATGAATCCCGTTTTCCAATGTGGTTGATAAAGTTGGAATTTAAAGATCCTGATTCTGCCTGGTTGGATGTATAACCGTTTAGAGCCAGTTCGAATGTGGTTTTAGACGATGCAAAATAGTGTATGCCCCCTTTGTAATAATGGGAATCTTCATTCCGCTTCCTATAGCTTAATTGGTTGAATGTAGTTTGTTCTGAAGGATTTTCCTCTTCAAATTCACGTATCACTTGCAGATCAAGGTAATTTCTGCCACTATAATACCCATACATCCCAAAAAGGTTGAATTTTCCTTTTCGATGGTTGAAAGAGACAGAATGGTTACTCTTTTCATATTTTCCTTGCATAAAGTTGGATGTAATCCCCAGATTGAATCCCATTATTCTTGTTTTTTTAGTCCGTATATTAATAAGTCCGGAATTACCGCTTGCATCGTATCGGGCCGAAGGATTGGTAATTAATTCTATTTTATCTAAGGATGTGGCCGGTGTGGATTTAAGAAAGCTTACCAGTTCTTCTCCTTGCAAATAAGCGGGTTTTCCGTCAATCAAGACTTTAGTTCCGTTCTTTCCATTCAATGAAACAGCTCCGTTGCTGTTAATATATACTCCGGGCAGAGTCTCCAATACACTGAATGCATTTCCTCCGGTATTGACAATGGTGGCTTCCATATTGATTGTCGTTTTGTCGGCTTCTATTTGGATCGCAGGTTTCTTTGCCGTGACTACAATTGTATTAAGACCAATTGCCTCCGGTTGTAGGTAAATGGTGTCAAGCATAAAAGGTTTTCCTGCCAAAATATTGGCTTTGCAGGAGTTTTTTTGATATCCAAGCATAGATACCTGTACGTAATACAAGCCCTTGGGTATCTCTTTGAGTTGAAAATTTCCATTCTTATTAGCTGCAGTTCCGGTTATAAATGCCGAATCGGTGGCTGATAATAGTACAATGTTGGCTCCTTCGGCTGGTAAATAGTCGTTTGTAAATACGATACCTGTTATCAAAGATTGTTGCTGAGCAAAACATATAAGCGTACTTAGCATAAAGAGGGAAATGAATATAGGTTTTCGTTTCATATGATTTGTTTTTTGAGACAAATCTATGAAACGAAAACGTGGACAGTCAAATTTATTTGACGAACTGCAAAAAACTGAGGTTGAGTTGCAGAAATTAGATTAGTGAAGATAGAAAATCAAGATGATAGTTGAATGGAGTCGTTTAAATGCGAGGTCGATTTACAGCCAATTCAGTACCGGCTTATTACAAACGACTTCCTGATAAACAAGATAAATTAAAAACAAGAAAATAACTATAAATATGACTATACATGTTGACTGAATGATTCTCCATTTCCTGATGTATGCATCATAGGCCTTTTTATCTTCAAAATAATGCTTATTCTTCATTTTTAATTCTTTAAATTAGTAAACCGAAGCAATTGTATCTAGATTTATTAAGTAACCGAAGCGTGATGATCTGTCTGTGTAATGAAAAATAGACTGCAAAATTATTTATAATGTTTTGGAACAAAATGCAAATCGCAGACTGTTAATTATACAAATGAGACAAAAGTTGAATAAAAAGATGCGTTGGGTTAAACAGTCTTTTTCCTTATTTCTTTATGGATAACCAACGGTGTCTGTTTAAGATATCTTTTGCAGTAACTGATAAAATGAGCAGAAGATGAAAAACCAAACTCTTCAGAGATTGCTTGTATGTTTACGTTGGGTTGTGCCAATCTGCTTAATATGTTTTTATTTTTTTGTTGAATAATCCATTGATAGGGGGTATCATTGAAATGTTCCTTGAATTTTCTGGTAAGTGTTTTGGGTGACATATTGCATCTATCGGCAAGCTCGATAACATTACAGTTGATTGAAAATTTGTTTAGAACCAAACTGATGAAATTGTTTTGATTTTCAATTAAGGGAAGTAGAAAACGAGCGGAATTTACCTTGTCATAAAATGTGTATAAAATAAAAATAAGTTCTCTTTTCTTTAATTCGTACATGAAATTACAGAAGGCTCCTGATTTGAACAAAAGAGATATTCCGTTTATATACAGCTTCATGGCCTCATTTATTTCCAATATTTCAAATTCATCGGCTTTAGCGGGGCAATAAATTGAAATTTTGTCAAGAGCGGTTTTCTCGCAAGTGCTAATAATATTATTGAACTGAATGCAGATTAAGGATAAATCTTCGGTTGCTTCACCTTCCAAATTGCCGGAGTCTTTCGTCCTTAAAAACATCTGTCCGGAATTTAAAATCTTTGATTGATGGTTTTGGCCACTTGCCAGAAACGTCCCTTCAGTAATAATGATGATTGAATTTTCTTCTATAAGCTCAATACTGACTTGCTCACCTTTATTAAAGCTGAAACTGCGAAACAAAGAATTACTTCGTGCTACATAGTTGTTGCATCCGAAATCATTGTTAATCTCGAATTCACTTAAATCTTTCAAAATGTCACTCTCTTTATAGGAACGATATACTAATTTATTCATAATTTTGGAATTATGTTTAATTATTTACTTATCTCCCCGAAAAGTAAAATGGAACGAATAAATTAGTCAACGCGTCATGAAGGAATCAAATATTCCAAATGAATATTGAGTATTTAATTCATAAATCTTGACAAAGAAACAAAATTGATTTTGATTTCGGGATGTTTTGTGTAACAATTTTAGAATTATTAATAAATAAGATCCTAAATTGATTAAAAAGTTTTACCCTTTCGGCTTGATTTACTATTTTTGCATAGAACGAATCTAATACGTAGATGTTATTCAATTCATTAGAATTTGCAGTCTTTCTTCCCATTGTTTTTTTGCTTTATTGGTTTGTATTTAATTCAAATCTAAAATGGCAAAATCTTTTCATTGTTTGTGTCAGCTATATTTTTTATGGTTGGTGGAATTGGCGTTTTTTATTACTTATTGGATTTACCTCTGTATGTAGTTTTGTAGCCGGGCAATTGATTGTAAGGTTTCGGACAGAAAATTTTGAATCACGGAGTACAATGCGTTTTTCTCCATCATGGTACGTGTCTGCCATCAATATCCTTATTAATGTTTTATTACTGGCCGGATTCAAATACTATAACTTCTTTGTGGATAGTTTTATTGAAGCTTTTCGCCTGTTCGGAAAAGAATTTGATATTCATACGATGAAAGTTATTCTTCCAGTAGGAATTAGCTTTTACACATTTCAGGCTTTAAGTTACTCCATAGATGTCTATCGTAGAAAATTACAACCGGCAACCAATCTGATTTCTTTTTTAGCTTATGTAAGTTTTTTCCCCCAGTTAGTTGCAGGTCCTATCGAAAGAGCAACCAATCTTCTTCCACAATTTTATAGGAAACGAACTTTTGATTCAGACAAAGCCGTTGACGGAATGAGACAAATTTTATGGGGACTGTTTAAGAAAATGGTCGTCGCTGATACTTGTGCTATATATGCAAATCAGGTGTTTGACGGGGTTGGTTACCAGTCTGGCAGTGCACTGTTGTTGGGTGCTCTGTTTTTTGCTTTTCAGATTTATGGTGATTTTTCCGGATATTCAGATATTGCAATTGGTACAGCCCGGTTGTTTGGGTTCTCATTAATGCGAAATTTTAATTACCCCTATTTTTCAAGAGATATTGCCGAATTCTGGAGACGGTGGCATATATCTCTTTCCACCTGGTTCCGCGATTACATATACATACCGATGGGAGGAAGTCGAAATAATTCAATCTTTAATATAAGAAATACGCTGACTGTATTTATAGTGAGCGGTTTTTGGCACGGCGCCAACAGGACTTTCCTTGTTTGGGGTGGCTATCATGGATTGTTGTTTTTGCCTTTATTGTTATTAAAAAAGAATCGCCGGTTTACTAATATCGTTGCCGAGAATAGATTACTGCCTTCTGTTAAAGAGCTTATTCAAATGCTGTCTACCTTCTTTTTGGTTTTATTGGGATGGATATTTTTCCGCTCAAAAAACATCGATGCTGCAGTCTGCTATTTGAAGGCCATGTTTACTTGTTCACTGTTTGAAATTCCTGACTTGTTTTATCTTTCTACCAAATGCATGTTGTTTATTCTTTTTATGCTTACGGTAGAATGGGTTCAACGTTTCGAATCGCATGGCTTGGTTTTGCATAAAATCAAATCCCGGGTTTGGAGATGGTCAGTTTATTTGTTTTTGTTGATGGCTATTTTCCTTTTTGGAGGAGGTGAAGAAACATTTATTTATTTCCAATTTTAATCTGATGAGAAATTTTTTACTTAAAATAGGTCTCTTTTCTGTTATGTTGGTTGTGCTGGGAATCATTTTCGGACTGTTGGCGGATCATGGACTGCGATCGCTGAGGAAGGGTGAATTTGGAGAATGGAACCGGTATCGTACCGATTCTATTCATTCAAATTGGATTATCCTTGGAAATTCAAGGGCCTACCGGCATTTTTCAACTCAGATAATTGATTCGATTCTGCGGGTTGATAGTTATAATTTAGGAGCGACAAATGCTACGTTCCCGTTCCAACGATTAAGGTATAATTATTACAGACGTTTCGCAGATAAACCATCTGTTTTAATTTTATCTGTTGATGCAGGAACAACGCTACATAATGAAGATGGTATCCCGGACAGACAGCAGTTTATTCCAATCTTAAATGAGCCGGAAATTCAAAAGGGGCTAAAGGGTTATAAAAATGGTTTTCAGTGGTTCGACTATTATAATCCGGTCACAAAATACAATCGTTGTTTTGAGGCAATGAAACAGGGCCTTTTTTCCTTTATTGGTATTCCGGAATCGGGTGTAGAGAGGTATAAAGGTTTTATAAATGAAAACTATAAATGGGACGGAACTTTCGAACAGTTCAAAGCTCAATATCCAATGGGTAAAAAAATGCCAGTTGATAAGAATGTAATTGAAGATTTAACTTCCTTCCTCAGGCAGACAGCAGGCGAAGGCATACGGGTTGTAATGGTATATTCTCCAGAATATATAGAGGGACAGCAACTTATATTAAATAGAGATTCAATTGTTAAGATTTACAGGGATATATCCAATAAAATGAGTGTTCCTTTTCTTGATTATTCATCGCATCCGATTTGTTATGATAAATCATGCTTCTATAATTCCACTCACCTGACTTTAGACGGAGCCGAACAATTTTCGAAAATAGTATGTTCTGATTTGAAATTGATGGGAAATGAATATTCCCGATAGAGCTTGATGCGTGATCTTATTTCATTGATATTGTTAAAATTGAGATCTTAAATTGTCTGTTTAGTGAAATAATAGTATATTTGCTGCATAAGTATCGGTTGCTTTATCTTAGGATTATATTTCAATTAAATAGGGGTGAAATGGTCTATGTGATGATTGCGATTGTTTTAATACTAACCGAAATGTTTTATATACGGTTGGTAAATAAAACATCTTTTTTTGCGGCTATACATGAAAGGGAAAAGGATCAACGTCCTGTATGGAGTGGAGCGGGACTTCTTTTGTACCTTGGCATGTTGTTTTTTAGTGTTATCCATGGTTTTGTATATCCTGGTTTCTTTTTTGCTATAACCTTATTGGCCGTAGTTGGTTTGTGGAATAATGTAAAGCCAATTTCTAAACTCATTCAGCATCTGGCTTTGTGGGGATCGTTGTTGTTTATGTTTAATGATCTTGATATATACAACGACAGTATATGTTGTTCTTTTTCACTTGTCTTAATTGTTTCAGTGTTAATAATGTATTCGTTTCGTGCGATCGATGGGGTTAATCGAATAAGTGGTGCTACTTCTTTTGTGGTATTACTGACGCTTGCCTTTATTAATTCGCGAATGGTTCCCTTTATTGACGAAATGTACTTATGGATAGCGATCGTTTTATCCTTTTTATTGATATTCTTTAATATTAAATACCGTAACCGGGCACTGGGGGGCGAGGCCGGAGCAGGGATGTTGGCCGTAATTGTACTGTTTGCCCTTTGGAAACTTATCCTGCTCACAAATGATGTATCTTATTTAATTCTGATGGTTGTTTGTGTTATTGATAGTATTGTTACTGTAGTTTATAGGATTTTTCGGCGAGAAAATATCTTTGAATCCGAAGGTAGACATATCTATCAGTTGCTTGTTTCAAGAGGTAATATTCCTCCAATCATCGTTTCATTCTTGTATGCATCTGTTCAATCCCTGATAGTTGCTGGTTATTTTATTCTCTTTCCTTACCGGTGGTTGTATATGGCTTGCGTACTGGTCATGTTTATTTTGTTATATATGTATTTGGAGTTTTATCTTCGTAAATTGAATTGAATAAACATTTTCCATAGTTGATTGTTTTATAAGTGTAATAATAAAAATAAATAACTATGGCTGCTAATTTTAAAGATGCTCTTAAGCTAAGAAGAACATATTACGCACTGAGTAATAAATCGCTTATAGGTGATCAGGAGATAGAAGATATTATTTCTCATGTATTATTACATACACCCTCTCCATTTAATTCTCAGTCTACACGTATTGTTCTTTTATTGGGCGAGAATCATAAAAAACTATGGCAGATAACAAAAGATACTCTAAAAAAGATCGTTCCGGCAGAATCTTTTGCTGCAACCGAATCGAAGATTGAAGGAGCTTTTGCGTCTGGATATGGTTCTGTACTGTTTTTTGAAGATCAATCAGTTGTTAAAGGATTACAAGATGCATTTCCTTCCTATGCGGATAATTTTCCTGTATGGTCTCAGCATACATCCGGAATGCACCAATTGGGTGTATGGACGCTTCTTGAGGAAGCCGGCTTCGGAGCATCCTTACAACATTACAATCCACTAATAGATCAGGCCGTACAAGAGGAATGGAATTTACCCTCTTCCTGGAAGCTAATTGCCGAGATGCCATTTGGGGTACCGGTACAAAAACCAGGTGAAAAGGAATTCAAACCATTGACGGACCGCTTTAAGGTTTATAAATAATTATTATTTATTGAATATAATGGACGATGCCTGTTTCCGTGGCGAATAGGCTACGGGATGGGCATAACCTATTCTTAGCAGAATAGCTGGATGTCTGTTTTCAATTTGGAGACAATCTTTCATTTTATCTGCAATAACTTCTACTTCGCAGGGTTGGTTTAAGAATCCGGATGCAATTTTCATTTTGCATGTCTGGAGTAAAAAACGTTGAAGTGAACGCCCTAGCTTGATCCACTCTTCTGGTGTATTCTTTTCGCACGTAAACAGAACGAAATGAGATGAAGTCTGCATCCTTTTTTCGTCGGCTTTGTTTTGAGCAGATGCCTTGAGTTGAGACTTAATTATAATTTTACGTAGAAAAGGTGGAATTATTGAGACTCCTAATGTTTTATATGATAATCCGTTTTGGAATTGATTTATTTGACTATTAGAAAATCGAATCCAACTCAAGAGTTCGTCTTTATATCTATCGTCTGCCAATTGTATCTCATTGGCTTCTCTTACGAAAGATCGTATCAGGTTAAATTCTGTAGCGTTATACTTATAGATAAAATGCTTTACACCTTCATCCAGTTTCAGATTAGTTAACTTTGTTATTTCTTTATCCGGGATCTCCCGGTCAAAAAACACCGATCGGTTAGTTTGTCTTTTGTTAATTTGCGAAAATAAGGCACTAGGATTAGCTGTCCCCTTGGATAAATCAATTCGAACGTTTACTTGTTGATTTTCATTTAGAATAAATGTTAATGCTTCCCCATATCCTTTTTCGTTAGCTGCAAGGCATATGTTTTCAATAGCACATCCCAGACTTATATATAACTCTCGATTCAAGTTGTCGGCTATAGTAAGAGGATTACTAAAATCTGGATAAATTTCGAAGCCGTTGTCCTTAATAAAAATAATCCAGGGTTGAGTGTTGTGACTGGATGGTGCTTTAATTGCATAAGTAGACATCGTATACAAATCAGAAAGATGCTTTTCCATAAATTGGGATAATGTTAATAGGTTGTTACTAATTAGTGCAATAAATTAATAAATAGTCAATTTGATGTAAATAAACGGTCAAATATAATTATTAAATATTGAAATAATAAACGAAATGATTGTTAAAATAGTATGTAAGGATGTTTTTTTCTGATAAATAAATATAATACCTCTGCATATACTGACAAAGTAATAGTATTTGCAGAGGTATTGTAGATATCAGTCTTCTGAATTTACTTTTATTGACTCGGTTTTTCTTAATTTGGTTGCCCAATAAGCAAAACAGAGCAATAATGACGTTGTTGTTATAAATCCAATAGCATATCCGTAATTCAGAGGAAGACGGAATCCTTCCGGGGCAACGATCAGATAAGTAGTGGTAACCATTGTCATAAACAGCGCCGGAAGCAGGGTTATCCAATAATTCTTGTTCATTCTGACAAAATAAATTGTAATCATCCATAATGTAAAGGCTGCCAATGTTTGATTAGACCATGCGAAATAGCGCCAGATAACATCAAAATTGACTTGAAGAATGAAAAAACCGGCTATAAAAATGGGAGCCGAAAGGATAATGCGGTTGATTACCTTTTTTTGCTTATACTTCAGGAAATCGGCAACAATCAATCTTGCAGAACGAAATGCCGTATCTCCGGATGTAATGGGGGCGGCAATAACTCCAATAATCGCTAATAATCCGCCAAATTTACCGAGCCAGGAATGAGAAATCTTATCTACTACGACAGCAGCATTATTTCCGTTATCTGCTAAAAATTGCTGTAACCCACCTACATTTCCAAAGAAGCTCATGGCTGCAGCAGCCCATATAAGTGCGACAATTGCTTCTGCTATCATGGCTCCGTAAAAAACTCTTCTTCCTTGTTTCTCATTTTTGAGACAACGAGCCATCAAAGGCGACTGAGTTGCATGAAATCCGGAGATAGCACCGCAGGCTATAGAAATAAAAAGCATCGGGAAGATTGGAAATTTATCAGGATCGGCATTCATATTATGTAAATTGGATAAACTGGCTTCAGGGATTGGAGCACCCTGAATAAATATTGAAATACCAATACCTACCGCCATAAATAATAAAGCAAATCCAAAAAAAGGATAGATTCTTCCAATTAATTTGTCAATCGGAAGAATTGTAGCAAGTATATAATATATGAAAATTGTAATAATCCAGAATGTATAATCTAATACTTCGGGAGTCATGTTTGCCAGTAACTTGGCCGGACCAGCAACGAAAACAACACCGACCAAAATCATAAGCATTAATGTGAATGCCCTCATTAATTGTTTGAATCCGTTTCCCATATACCTGCCGGCTATTTCTGGTAAACTCATACCATTGTTACGCAACGACATCATTCCGGATATATAATCGTGAGTGGCCCCTCCAAAAATACTTCCTAAAACAATCCATATAAAAGCAGATGGTCCATAAACAGCACCTAAGACTGCTCCAAAAATAGGTCCGAGACCTGCAATATTAAGAAACTGAATCAAAAAAATTTTACTCCAACTCATGGGTACGTAATCAACCCCATCTTCACTTTCATAGGCTGGAGTCTTCCTGTTCCCGTCAGCTCCGAACTGTTTCTCCACAAAAGTACCATAAATAAAATAACCACCAATTAATAAGACGATTGAACAAATAAATGTAATCATACAATTCTGAGTTTTAATAGTTTTTAGATAAAGTGTTATATTTTTCCCGGCAAATTACGTGGTTTTTTTATAATTATGGCACTGTTGCTATCATTATTTTTTAATACGGACCTATTTTTATCAATACAATCAGCTTTCATTTTTTTCATTCATTCCGGTCTGCTCTGATCGATACTTGGACGGAGATGTACCGTATGCCTGTTTAAATACAGTACTAAAGTATTGTTGATTGGAGAAACCTGTTTTATCTGCAATTTCCATAATCGTTAAATCTGTATTGACTAATAAATGAGTAGCTTCCGTTAGCCTGATTTTGTTAATATAATCTTTTATGCCTATACCTACCAGTTCTTTCATTTTGTTGTATATCGAGGCACGGCTCATTGCCAGATTGTCTGCTATAAACTGAACATCTAGGGTGGAATTACTTAGGTTTTTGTTTATCAAAGCATTTAAATTTATCATAAATTTTTCATCTGCATTACTGTATGTAGATTCTATAGGTGAAATCACTACAGAAGTTTCCTTATGCCTGATTTTTGTAAGTTCTCTTCCTCTGATAATGTTTTTGGCTACCGCTACCAGTAAATCAATTTCAAAAGGTTTAGAAATATAGACATCCGCACCTAACTTATATCCCAGATCGGAACTTTCCTGACCGCTCAAAGCTGTAAGAAGAATAACTGGTATATGGCTTATTTCAATATCTTCTTTAATTTTTTTACATAATTCAAAACCATCCATTTGAGGCATCATAACATCCGACGCAATTATATCAGGATGTTTTTGTGCTATAATACTAAGGGCGCTAACTCCATTTTCTGCCACATAAACCTGATTAAAGTACTCCTTTAATGTTTGCTTCAGATAGTTTCTAAGGTCGGGTTCATCTTCAACAATTAAAATAGTATACTTATTTAATTCAAAGGAGTCTGTTATTACAGGAGCTTTATCTTCTGAACTGTTGAAAATAAACTCATTCATCATGCCCGTTTTATTGCTTATCACCTGAGTTTCTTTTAGAGACAGAGGTAACTCTATAAAGAAGGTAGCTCCTTTTGAGGGATTATTCTCTGCACCAATGAAGCCTCCATGCATTTTTACAAGAGCTTTAGCGTAAGAAAGGCCAATCCCGCTACCGCTTCGATCGTGTACACCTTGATATAACCTGTTGAAGAGTTTATTGGGATCTACATTATTTAATCCAATTCCCTCATCAGTGATGCTGATCCGCACACTATTATCTTTCTTTTGTGTAGAAACAATTGTTTTAGTTCCGGATTCACTAAATTTCAATGCATTAATCAGCAGATTGGAAAGAACGATCTCGATCTTAACTTCATCAAACGAGATACATCCAACTGTTGGGTCTAAATTGTAAGACAACTCAATTCCAGAGGATTTATATTCCATCCGGAAATCATCGGCGATTGATACAATCCAATTGTTGAGATCGTGCTGTTTTAATGAAAGCGAGTTCTGTCCTTCATCCATCTTATGTGCATCAAGAACCATGTTTATTGTATTTTTCATTTTATGCACTTGTTTGTAAATGGAGCTTAGCTGACTACTTACAGTTTCCTCAAGATTGCTTTTATCAAGCATTCGTTTTAAGGGGGCATAAATTAAGGTGAGAGGGGTTCTTAGTTCATGACTGATGTTAATTAAGAAACTTATTTTTTCCTCATAGATGAGTTGTTCCTGTTCTTTTAGTTTCCATTTTAATTTATTCTCTTTTCTGAGAATACTATAACGGAATAATACATAGGCTAAAGTAACGAAAAACAATAAGTAAAGAGCGGTAAACCATCCGCTTTTCCACCAGGGCCCTTTTACGTGTAAATTAAGTACCTCAACAGGAGCACTCCAATTACCATCGCGTCCTAAACAAGAAGCCATAATTCGATATTTACCACTAGGAAGTGTGTGTAATGTTAAGGAGTTGCTTTGTGAGGAGATCAATTCATGAGATTCACCAATAATTTCGTAACGAAATATCTTTTTTCTCATTGGATCTTTCTCTTGGGCGATCACATTAAGACTTAATGTTGAATAATTCCAAGGAATGGATAAAGTGTTCTCACCTTCTTCAATATTGCAAATAGCTCCGTCCAGTTCCACACTCATCAGACTGATAACAGGTTCCGGAAAATCATTGAACGGAATTGTGTTTTTTATCTGAACCAGACCGTTTACTCCTCCGATGAATAAATCTCCCGAACGAGTAAGAAGGGTGGATTTGTTTACATATTCATTGGCGAAAACGCCATCAGATTCTCCGAAAGCAACAAATTTGTTCTCGGAAGGGAGATAGGCAAATAATGAATTGTGTGTACCTACCCATATCCTTCCGTTCGAATCGGAAGTTAGAGATGTTACACCGCTGAATAACTGCGTCTGAATTTTCTTTATCTTCTTTGTGGTAGCGTTGATTTGAAATAATCCGTTGTTGGATGTGCCAATCCAGAAATAATTTTCATCATCTTTACAAAATGCTTCGATGTTTCTTATAGAATCCGGAAGCGATATGAGTGTCCGAATCGTTTTTTGTCTGTTATCAATTTCTATAATTGAATTTCCTGCAATGAGATGTGTTTGTTTTTCATTAAAATAAAATTTCTGGGGGTACCAAATACCAACTTCTTGGTTTACTGAAGGAAGTATTTCTACTTTTTTGCTTTTGTAATTGTAGAAGTAGGGAGTGTCGGCTAGCAACAGAAGATTTTCTTTGTCTAATAATGCAATATTGACGGAATATCCACTATTAAAAATCCGGTTACTTTCTGTTGCATTCCATATTTCCAATTTACGAAAACTGCCATTGCGTTTATCGAACAGAAATAGCCCTTTACTGAAAACAGAGCAAACCAATTCGTTATTGCTGTATTGAGAAAGAGAAATTATTTTATTACCATACGTAGAGGGGTAATGTTTAAAAGTCTTGTTCGTGGAATCAAACCTGTTAATTCCACCTCCATCTGTTCCGATCCAGATAATTCCGGATGGATCTTCAAAAAGGCTGGTTACCGTTTTGTCCGACAAACCATAAGGAGTATTTAACGGAGCTTCCTTGTATGTTTTGATGTATATCTCTTTAATGCCTATTAACCCGTTTCGAATACTTCCGGCCCACATATAATCTTCATCATCATTGTAAAGACTGACAATGGAATTGACTGGAATTGAATAAGGATCGCCTGGTCTGTGCTCTATAACACGGAAAGAAAAGTTGTTTAAATCAAGTACAGATAATCCTCCACCGTCTGTAGCTATCCATAGCTGATTGTTTTTTTCAATCATGCGAAGAACAACATTATTACTTAAGCCCGAATTACTGGTAGAAAACTGATGAATGAGTTTTCCTTCTTTCGAATAACAATTTAGTCCTTGACCATAAGGAGCCACCCATATCCTATCAGAGGAATCAATATAAGAACTGGAAATATTACTTTCATTTATAGATGATATTTTTATTAGTGTTTGATCCTGCAGATCGAACATCCACATGCCTTTCCATTTACACGTAATAATAACCTTACCCGTGTATTCTGATTCTCCAGATCGCCAAAGTGCCAGATTATTTATCATCTCGTTTTTTATGGGATTATCTGTAGCTTCCAACATCGATAGTTTCTCAGACTTATAATCAAAGCTAAAAAGACGACCGGATTCTCCAAAAAGAATACGATCGTGCATTGTAACAAAACTTTGAGGATTAATACGCTGCTTTTCGAATGTAACAGTTGTAAAGTCATCAGTCTCCCTGTTGTAGGTTGCCAACCCTCTGTCGGTTCCAATCCAGATGTTCTTAAGAGAATCTTCCGCTATAAAGTAGATATAATTCCCCGGGAGCGACCGGTTGTTGTTTATTTCGTTGTAATAGGATTTTACCTCCGACTGGTTATATCTGTTTAATCCGAATTTAGTCCCAATCCAGATCATTCCTTTATTGTCTTTCAACATGCAATAAACGGTTGACTGTGACAATCCCTCTTGCAATGAAATTTGTTTGAAATAATATTCTGGAATTGCATTGCCAGATACAGTAACAAAAATAAATAAGGCAATGAAACAAATGAAACGTTTATAATACATACTAGTTGTCATATACATGAATTATATAAATGTAAAAGTACAGTTTTATTTTGGAAAATTAAAAAACCACACTTCATTCATTCTATTATAAACAAAAATGTAATAAGAATAGACAAAAACACACTTTTTGAAGATCTAGGAGTGCTATCTTTGCCAATATTAAAACAATACGCTGAAATACAGACCGTAACAAGTTTTACGGTAAAAGATATACGTTACCAAAGCTAGATTTATAATACATAAGAAAAACACAACAAGAGGATGTTCGCTCTCTTCTGTTTGGTAATGTCTTCGGATTTTAACCAAACAGAAGGAGTGGATATCTGGATTCTACACCAGACACATTTCAACATTAAATATGAATTCATGAAAAAGACTATTGCTGCCTTAGGCTTTATGCTGCTTTGTTCCGGATTATCTGCCCAATCAGAAAACGGGCTACCCGAATGGCAAAGTCAGCATGCCATCGGACTCAACAAACTAGCGCCTCACACATACGTGTGGCCTTATGAAACAAGAGAATCAGTAATTCGGCGTGATCACACCTCCTCTCCTTTTTATCAAAGTCTGGATGGGAAATGGAAATTCCATTGGGTTAAAAACCCTGATAACCGACCGAAAGATTTTTACAAACCATCTTATTATGTAGGTAACTGGGCTGATATAAAAGTACCCGGAAACTGGGAACGTCAGGGATATGGAACGGCAATTTATGTAAATGAGACGTATGAGTTCGGTAAACCGACACCTCCGGTAGTACCTCATGCCGAAAACGAGGTAGGATCGTATAGACGGACTTTTACCATTCCTGCATCATGGAAAGATCGTAGGGTCGTTTTATGTCTTGAAGGAGTAAATTCTTTTTATTATGTCTGGATCAATGGTAAATTGATGGGATATAATCAAGGGTCTAAAACTGCCGCCGAATGGGATATTTCTAAGGAATTGAAAGATGGAGAGAATATCATTGCACTTGAAGTATACAGATGGAGTGCCGGATCTTATCTTGAATGCCAGGATTTCTGGCGTATATCAGGAATAGAGCGTTCTGTTTATTTGTATAGCACCCCGAAGCAGTATGTTTCCGACTATAAAGTGATCTCTACTTTGGATACTGTTGATTATAAAACCGGTCAGTTTGATTTGACTGTAAATGTTGCCGAAGCAGCCACTTCATCATCTGTAAAATATGAATTGTTGGACGCAGAAATGAATATGATACTTTCCGAAACAAAGAAAATATCTAAAGAGCAGGGAAATCAAGCCATCGTTTTCAGTAAGAAAAATATACCCGGAGTGAAACCTTGGAGTGCAGAATCGCCAACACTTTATTCGCTTATCATCTCGTTACTTGATGAAAAGGGAGAAGTTGTCCAATTCACCGGATGTCAGGTTGGATTTAAAACTTCAGAAATCAAGAACGGACGATTCTGTATCAACGGAGTGCCGGTTTTGGTAAAAGGAACAAATCGTCATGAGCATTCGCAGGCAGGAAGAACTGTAACCAAAGAGCTGATGTTGCAAGATATCAAGCTGATGAAACAAAACAATATCAATACAGTTCGTAATTCTCATTATCCTACAGACCCTTTATGGTACGAACTGTGTAATCAATATGGCCTTTATGTAATAGATGAGGCAAATATCGAATCCCACGGAATGGGATATGGTGCTGCATCGCTGGCGAAAGACTCAACCTGGCTGGATGCACACATGGACAGAACAAAGCGAATGTACGAGCGGTCGAAAAATCATCCAAGCATTGTAATCTGGTCACTGGGTAACGAGGCCGGAAACGGAATTAATTTTGAAAGGACATACGATTGGTTGAAATCGGTCGAGAAACACAGATTGGTTCAGTATGAGCGTGCCGAACAAAATTATAATACAGACATTTACTGTAGGATGTATCGTAGTGTTGACGAAATCAAGACTTACCTTACCCAGACCAATCCAAAGCCCTATCGTCCGTTTATTCTTTGTGAATACGTGCATGCAATGGGAAATAGCGTAGGAGGTTTAAAAGAATATTGGGATGTTTTTGAAAACGAACCCATGGCTCAGGGGGGATGTGTCTGGGATTGGGTAGACCAGTCCTTCAGGGAAGTAGATGCCAACGGTAAATGGTTCTGGAGCTATGGTGGAGATTACGGACCAAAGGATGTACCTAGTTTTGGGAATTTTTGCGGAAACGGACTTGTAAATGCAATCCGCGAGCCTCATCCACATCTGAAGGAGGTGAAGAAGATTTATCAATATATCAAAACAACGTTGGTAGACAAAGAAAATCTTACTGTAAAGATTAAGAACTGGAATGATTTTACCGATCTAAGTGCATATACATTACATTGGGATATTACCAGCGACCAGGGCGTAGTATTAAAGAACGGAACCATGTCTTTAGCTTGTGCACCTCACGATACAACATTAATAACTATCGGGAAAGTGATATTGCCCAATTCAGTAAGTGAAGCATTTTTAAACCTTCGTTGGACGCCTGTAAAAGAAACTGAGTTTTTGCCGACCGACTTCGAGGTTGCGTACGATCAATTTGTTCTGGAAGGAACAAAGGGAACGGATTGTGCAAAAAATAGAATTGCAGGTAAAAAATTAAATGTGAATGGATATACGATAACCAATGATCTGGTTTCTGCAACTATCTCGGATAAAACCGGCGAACTAACCTCTTTTGTTTTTAAAGGAGAGGAAATGCTTTCCTCGCCAATCAGACTAGACCTGTTCCGTGCACCAACAGATAATGATAACCGCGACCGGTTCGGAAGCAAACATTGGTATGCCGCAGGCTTAGATAGCCTGACACAACAAGTAAAAGATATTAAGGTAACAGGAACCGGTAATAACAGGGTGGTAGAAACAACCGTTGATTTAATTAATTCTAAGAATGTTAAGACCGGTACATCTTCCTTTATATATACAATCAAGAAAGATGGAACATTTCACATTGGCGCTACCTATACACCGGATACATCGGTCGTAAAATCTCTGGCTCGTGTAGGGATTACCTTTGCAATGCCCAATCGATTCTATCAGGTATCTTATCTTGGGCGCGGTGAACATGAAACCTATGCCGACCGAAAACAATCGGGGCGTATCGGAGTTTATGAAACAACCGTACCTGCCATGTATCATGCCTATATAACACCTCAGGCAACCGGAAACAGAACTGATACCCGTTGGGTGAATTTGTCGGACGAACAGGGAAGGGGACTTTATATAAACAGCATAAAGCCTTTCGAATTCAGTGCTTTACCATATAGCGATCGTGTAATTGATAATGCTACGCATTTGAATTATTTAGTTGAAGATGGTACAGTAACCGTTCACCTTGATGCAGTTCAGTCGGGTGTTGGAACAGCTACATGCGGACCTGGTGTACAGGAATCTTATCGTGTTCCATTAAAGACTCATACTTTCGAATTCACTTTACAACCCAGATGAGATAAATACTTATTTCGGTGGTAGATATTATAAAATGAGGATGAAACTTTTCAGGTTTCATCCTCATTTTTTTTGATTACTTATCTCTTAATTAGGATCGTTTAGTCCTTGGATTTACCCATATGAAATAAACTTTATCAAGTTGTGATATTCTTTAAAAGAGTATCCTTAATAGATGATATCCCCTATGTGGTAAGGTGTTATAATCCGGGTTCTGCTTTAATTAATCTTTTGTTATTAATTTCAATCTTTCTTTGCCTTTTTATGAAGGATTATAAATATGTATATACACTGTTCTATTTGTTTGGTAGTAACTTCCTGTTTGTTGAATCTTGTTTCGTTTTATCCGATCTGATGTATGTACATATCCCTTGGTAAGAAGCCCTGTAATTAGGGGTGCTTAGAGGTTGTTTGTATGGGTAGGAATTGGTAAAAGCAATAGACTGGGACCTAAGTCCTGCGCGTTCCTTGTATTGACTGTAATAGGGGAGGAATTGGTTTAAGCAGTAGGCTGGAATATAGGTATCTATATTATACCATAAATGAATAGCTGGAATAGGGTTGAAAAGGAAAGGACTTAGTCAGCTATCCATATGGATAGTAACTAAGTCCTTTTTTTATTATTCAGCTAATCTTAATCAGCTATCTGTAATCAGTATTTATTCAGCAGCCGGACCAGAAGTAACAGGCCAGTATGGGTTTTGATAAATAGTTGATTGAGAAGCATCATCCTGATTTGGAGAAGCCAATTGAAGCTCTCTTACACCGATAGGATACAAATAGTTTGCTTTGCTCCAGTTGTAGCCGTTGAAAACCTCATTGTTAGCCTGTACCTTTTGGTAAGGGCGAAGATACTTGCTCAGACTCTTATTGCTTACATTGGCTTTTGCACTACCGTCAGAAATTAGAAGATTTTTGATTTCGCCGGTTGGTACACCGTTAACTTTTACCTCTTCGTAATAATTCTTAGCTTTGTATGCTTCATCCCAAAGGTTGAACCCTTCAACTACATAGTTTTTCACCATATCCATAGCTCTCCAACGCTTCAGGTCATCCATTCGCATTCCTTCGCCCATGAATTCGTTTCTACGTTCACGACGAATGTTGAACAGGGTAGCATCAACTAACTTTTCGCCAGAGTATTTTCCCCAGTCATTTTCCAATGCTAAATTGGTTGCATTGATTGTTTTGTTGAAGTCGGTGTCAACACCTGCTCTTTCACGAATTGCTCTCCAATAGTTGGCTGCGGTTGCATCTATAGATTTGTTTTTCATATAAGAAGCTTCCAAATAGTTTAAGTAAGCTTCAACACCACGATAAACAATAGATCCATAAGTACTCATCAACTCAGAACCCGGAGCTTGAGCCGGATCATAAGAGAAACATTTACGCATGCGGTAACCAGTTACATCACGAACTTCTTCAAGACCGATAATGTTGGGTGCGCCGAAGAAAGTAGTATCATTTGATGTAGCCAAACGATCTTCTTCGCCGGCAAGGAACAACTGTAAACGATCGTCGCGCTCTGCTTTTGTCTTCATAATGCTTTCATCTCCTGCATATCCAGAACCAGTCGCATAGATTGGTAAGCCGTTTTTCATCACAAAGCCATCAACAAAACCTTTAGTTAAGCCATAGTTACCACCGTTACGGATATATACACTAACACCGTGAGTGGTATAATCTGCATTGTAAGACTTCCAGAAAATAACTTCGTCGAATTTAGACATATCCTCTGCAGCAAACATCTCGAAATATGGATTCCAGTTTGAGAAGGCAGTACCTGCAGGATTTAAGTTTCCAGAATTTGGTGTAAGATCAATCTGATCTGCTACCAGTTTTGATGATTCCATGGCTTCTGTCAGGAAGTAATCAATTTCTGCATCCAGATTGATTGAAAATCCTTTGTTGTAATCCATGTTTGCACCTGGCCATCCGGCTTCTCCCGGAACACGAGGAGTACCTCTGTGGTATGTAAGGAAGCTTGCTTCATATAAGGCAACCCGGCTCTTAAGCAATAAAGCTGCATTTTTGGTCAATCTGTTTTTATTCTTAAAGCTTTCCTGCATCAGATCGATTGCTTTATCAAGGTCTTCGATAATGAAACGGGCTACTTCGTTACGAGGGCGACGCTTGCTTGCTTCCATCAATACCTCATGTTGGTCAACCAATGTAGAGGTAACAATTGGGTAGTCGCCAAACATTTTAAGTTTTTCAAAATATTCCAATGCACGAAGGAAATACATCTCACCGATATAGTGCTTAATATTCTTTTCGGAACCTTGAATTGATTTTGCTTCGTATTTTGGTAAAACCTGTTCAAAGAAATAGTTGAAGGCGCGGATCCGGCTAAAGTTCCAGTTTCCTCCTGCATTTTATAGTTGGCATTGCTTGTTGCCTGGTTGTCTGTTCCGTTGTCCAGGTTAAGTGTACCTACTCCCCATCCGCTGTGAACCGGAAAGCTATAATAGGATACAGTATAGGCGGCCAGATCTGCCTCTGCATTAAAGTATTGTGTAGGTGTTACCTGGTCTAATGGCTCTCTGTCAAGGAAATCGTTACAGGAGCTCAATAACAAACCACCCATTGCAATACATGAAAGTGCTATGTTTTTGCTTATTTTAAGTTTCATAAGATCGTAAATAAATTAGAAATTAACATTCAAACCAACAGAAATCGTTTTGCTTAATGGATAGAGTTTCCCGTCACCCCATTCTCCACCGAGTGTTTCAGGGTCAAAGATTTTAGACATGCTGCTGAAGGTCACAAGGTTGTCGCCCGAAACATAAAGACGTACCATCTGCATTCCTACTTTAGTTGTCAGGCTTTTAGGAAGAGTATAACCCAACTGAATATTCTTCATACGCAGGTAGGATGCATCTTGCAAGTAACGCGACTGAGTTTGCATGTTTTTTTGTGAATTAAACAATGGTCGAGGATAAAAGGCATTCAGGTTAGCACCCAATGTATTGTCTTCTCCACGGAAGAAGTTCCAATGCTCTGTAAAACCTGCAGATTGCCACATACCACCTGTCGCACCCCAGAAGTAAGCGCCACTTACCCAGTAGTCTCTTTTACCGATACCCTGGAAGAATACGCTGAAGTCGAACCCTTTGTAGGCAGCATCCAATGTGATACCATAGTTGTAACGAGGCGTATTGTTACCGATAATCTTCATATCACCATGGTCTTCTAACGTATTAGCTCCGTTGCTGATTTCGCCATCACCATTCAGGTCGGCATACATAATATCTCCTGCACCCCATTGGTTACCCAGACGGCTCTGATTTACTTTAGCCAAATGTGCATCCATCTCTTCCTGTGTTTTTGCTATTCCTAGAGTTGTGTAGCCCCAGATGTCGCCATTCATTCTGCCGCTGTACCAAGTACTTAGGCTGTTGCTTTTGTTAGGATAACGAGTTACTTTCTGTTGAGCGTCTGATACCACGGCTTTCACTCCGTAAGATAAATCGCCGATACGGTCTCTCCAGGATACTTCGAGTTCAAAACCATACGATTCCATATCTGAGTTATTGATTTTAGGAACTTCAGTACCTAATACCGATGATAATTCGGGAGCTGGACCTACCATATCTTTTGTTGAACGTTTAAAGTAGTCGAATGTACCAGTCAGACGGTTATTGAATGCACCCCAGTCCAAACCTAAATTCCACGATTCAATAGTTTCCCAAGTCATTAACGAGCTAACAATACCCGGAGCATAGGCTGTATTTGTTTTTTCACCATCTACTAACCAATAACCATTGTTTGTACCAACGCTCATTGATTGATAAAATGGATACCAAAGCTTTGTATTCATGTTACCTAACTGCCCCCATGAACCTCTTAATTTCAATGTGCTGACCTTATCTGTATAATCTGCAAAGAAGTCTTCGCGAGCAATGTTCCAGCCTAATGAGAAAGATGGGAATACACCCCAACGCTCGTCACCAACGAAACGAGATGTACCATCATAGCGTACGTTTGCTTCAACCAGATAGCGCTCTTTGTAGTTGTAATTTAAACGACCGAAGAACCCGGCAGTAGACCAATGTGCGTAACCTCCACCAACAGATGGATTGGTTGTTGTTGTGTTTACTGTTGGCACGCTTGGAGTGATAAGTCCATCACCCTGAGCACTCAAGCTTCTTGTTTTCATTACTTCAGCATTGAAACCTCCCATCACTTTAATGAAGTGACCATTATCAAATTGCTTGAAATAATCAGAGTAAATATTTGTTGTCATAAAGTTTTCTTTATAACCATACTCGTTTACAGTGGTTGAACCTACTGCACGTCCGTCCCATGAGAAAGCGAACTGATCGCCATTAACATCATGTGCATATACCGGCAGCACTTCCCAGTGCTGGAAGTTTGTAATTGTATTCAGGTTTCCTTCAGCGTAGATTTTCCAATCTTTAATCGGTTCAATAACCAATTGCAATTGTTGGTAAGAATAGTCCTTTTGGTTATTCTGTATACCACCATCTTCCATCTGAATAATTTCATTCCCTTCCATGTAATATCCGTTTGGATCGTAAACGGGGTTAACCGGCCAGCGACGGGCAATGTTGTGGAAGAACAGGCCAGTCATATATGAAGGACGTTTGTAATCTTCACGAATCCACTTTGAGCTGTAATTCAGTTTTACATAGTCTGAAAGAGTGGCATTAATCTTTCCGTTCAAAGTGTAGCGGTTAAACTTATCTTTACCGTGGGCAATTAGACCGTTCTGATCCAAAAAGTTACCGCTAACAAGATAAGTTACTTTTTCATTACCACCACTCACGCTGAGATTGTGTTCATGAGATGGAACCCAATCCTTGTACATCTCTTTGAACCAGTCAGTGTTTGCATTGGCTCCGGTATAGTTGTTCCAGCGATTGTTTGTTGTGTTTATCGTAGCACCATCCGTAATTTCTCCCTTTTGGTAAGCTAAAATACGCTGCATCTGTGTTTCGCTGAATACAGCACCCTGACCCGAGTTCTTGGCTGCTTCGTTAAAGTACTGGGCAAATTTGTATGAATCCAACATCTCAGGAATTGCCAACGCATCCGTAAAGCGAACGTTTCCCGAATAGTTTACATTGGTTCTTCCTGATTTACCAGACTTAGTATTAATCAAAATTACCCCGAAAGCTGCTCTGGCACCATAGATTGAAGCTGATGCTGCATCTTTAAGAACCGAAATACTTTCGATATCCTGCGGGTTGATGGCATTCATGTTTCCTTCTACACCATCGATCAATACTAATGGAGAAGAATTTGATCCGGAACCAATCGTACCTGCTCCACGAATGTTTACATTTAAACTGTTATCCAGGGCACCGCCTGATGTGTTTACAGAAAAGTTCAAACCGGGAACAACCCCTTGCAAAGCCTGAGATACGTTCTGAACCGGACGCGATTCGATCACTTCAGATCCAACCATACTAACCGCCCCGGTTACGTTCACTTTCTTTTGTGAACCGAAACCAACAACAACAACTTCGTCAAGTGTTTTTGAATCAACTTTCAGTACAACATCTAATGTTGATTGTGTTGTGATAACGGTTTCGAAATCCTGATAACCGATGTAAGAAATCTTTATGGTACTTCCTACAGGTACATTCAGTGAAAATTTACCATCAATATCGGTAATTGTACCGGTTGTAGTACCTTTTACCGAAACGTTGGCTCCAATAATGGTTTCTCCGCTGGCGTCTTTAACAATACCGGAAACCGTACGCGAATTTTGTTGCGTAACAGTAACACCGGCTTTTAATTCTGACCCGTTTTCTGCGAAAACAGAGGTCGACGAAAGTAATGCCAGGAACGCCAGACCTAATGGCCAATTTCCTAATTTGAAGGCATACTCTCTCTTCTTTGTGTTTGATTTTAAATTCATAAAATTAGTTTACTAACAAATATTGATTTTAATTATTAATAAAAATGTTTCTTATTTATTGATTGAAGGTGGGGTGATTTATTTCTCTTGTTTAAATAATAATTGTGTTGCACATGGATTAATTTAATATATTTCATAACGCTTCGTGTGTTAACTATATTTTACACATTGCAAAGGAAGGTTTAAAAGCCAGATTTAAGATTTGATTTCGTCTAATTGTTTTACAGAATTGTCTAAAAACATTGAAATAAGCACGTTGATGATACATGGATTATTTGATAAATAACTAGAAGTATTCTATTTGTTATTTTTAACAAATATCTCTCTAGTATATAAAAAATGTATTTTATATACAAAATAGAATAAAGAAAGGCCTCCGATTGGGAGGCCTTTCTTTACAAATAAACGTCTTAAAATTGTAGGAAGCTAATCTGTGTGTTGGTGTGTAATGGTTGTCTATTGTTCCGTTTCGTCTACAATAGTTGCTGTGGGAGCATTTTTCATTACAGATTCAATTCCGTTTTTACACGACGCTTCGGAGGCATAAAGCTGACTTGTTCCGATTACTTGTCCGTTGGATGCTTTCAAATTAAAGTGGAATTTACCATTCTTTGCCTCTTTAATTTCGTACATCTTGATTTCGGGCGAATTTTTTTGAACTGATTCAATCCCGTTTTTACACGATGCTTTTGTTTTGTAGCCTTCACTAGAAAGGATGATTTCGCCATTTGAAGCTTTCAGGTTAAATTGAAACTCATCGTTTGTCCGTTTTGTAATAATAAATTTCCCCATAATTGTATTTTTTAGGTGTGATTAGCATTTCTTCTTGATTATTAAACAATTAGAAGTAGATGTAGGTTTAAGGAATAATATTAAAAACTTACCCTATAAGCCTACTCTATCATATACGATGAAAAATAATTCATAATCCTATCTATTATTCCATACATAACGAGCATCTATTCAGTAGGCAGCTGGATACTGTTAGTTCAACATATGGAGAACTTGCGTTTGACAATTGGATACTTTACGTTTGACAGCTGCCTACTGAATAGATCTCCGTTAGTAAAAGATTACATCCCTTATATAAAGACAGATGTAACTCTAATAAGAGGGAAGTTCTCTTATATAGTTTTTATTTATTTACTAATGTGAAATAATTACCCAACAATAGTGTTTCTACCACTTATCACCAAATTCTATACATATAAACGCTTTTTTCATTCTTAATTCTAAAATAAAGATAATATTTGTCGGTTAATAAAAAAAGAAATACTATTTTTGAACTTTCAAGAGCGTTTCTTGTTACTGGACGTTAATTGCTGATTAAGTCTGCTTATATGAAATTTACACGATATTTCCTTATTTGTATCTCTATATTCCTTTGGATATCTTGTGGTTCGGACAAAGACGTTAAGGATATTCTATCAAAATCGGATGCTCTGCTTCAGAGTAATCCGGACAGCGCATTTACATTACTTGAGTCGGTGGAAGAGTTAGATGTTTTATCGGACGAAACATTTGCAGCCTGGTGTTTAGCGAATGCTAATGTACGAGATGTGTTAAGAAAGGAGTCTTTGTCTATTGATTATATGCTTCGGGCATTCAATTATTTAAAAGATAAGGGACAAATAAATGAACAAGCCCGAATCGGAATGTTTTTAGGACACGCTTATAATGCAGGCCAGCAACGAGATAAAGCCATGAATGTATATCTGGTTGCCTTAGATTTAGCTGATCGCTCCCAAGATTACAACTTAGCCGGATATATTAATACCTATTTGGCAGATCTATATAAAGCCGATGAAAAATATTCTCAGGCAAAAGATAAATATAAAGAAGCATCTGCCTTTTTTGATAAAGCTAATAATTTACGTAGTAGAGTAATTGCAACAACAAATGTTGGTTTAATGAGTTATTTATCTGGGGATAGTCTAGATATAGTACTAAACTTTTACACAATTTCGGATTCATTAGCTATAGAATTAAAGGATTCTGTGGTTTTGTCAATGGTTAATAATAGAATTGGTCTTTTTTATCGTGATCAAGGTGATTATGGATTAGCTGAAAAATATTTATTAAAGTCTATTACTTATTCAGAAAGAGATAACACCCCAAATTATGTTACTCTAAGTAATATATATGGTCTTCAAGGAAAAATTGAAAAATCTAGAGATTTGCTACAGCGAATCTCTTCGAAAGAAGATAAACCAGTAATTAAGGCTGGGCTAATATATCAGCAATATCTATTGGAAAAGGGAGCTAAGAACTGTGGAAAAGCATTGCAATACTATGAAGAATCTATGGCTTACGTAGATTCCATTCGAAGTGCGCAGTCAAAAACGGATTTGTTGGAAATTGAGAAGAAATATACAACGGAGAAAATACGCAATGAGAATAACTTACTCAGGTTAAAGAGTCAGCGATATTTCTTGTCTCTGGTATTGATTATAGCTATCTCTCTTTTATTGATTGTTGTTTTCCAGCTGATCATGCGCCGGAAAGACAAGAAGATTCGACTCCAGGAGCAGGTGCTTCATCAAAAAGATATGTTCCTGGTAAAGCAACAGCTAGAGTTGCGACAGATGGAAACTGAGTTAAGTAAAAAGGAATACGAGCTGCTTAACAGAAGAAAGGTGATGCAGGAGCATCATACCCTGCTTGAAAAACAGAACTCAGCCTTGGAACTTCGCGAGCATGAGATAGAAAAACAGGAAGAAGAGCTCCGTATGCAGGAAAAAGAGGTGGAGGCATTAAAGAACGATGTGAACTCACTTAAACTCAAAGTACTTCAAAATACGGCGATTTCCAAAAAGATTATCAAATGCGCTCAGAAGGTAACGGTGGGAACGGACGACGGAAAGTCATTGCTCTCGGAAGCAGATTGGATTTCCTTGTTGAATGAGGTGAATGCAGTTTACAAATCATTTACTACTTCTCTTCAGCAGGCTGTGCCCGAGCTGACCTTCGAGGATATCCGCTTTTGCTGTTTACTGCTTGTCGGGTTAGAAACGAAGGAACTTTCTGTGGTCTTATCTATTAACCCATCTTCCATCCGTCAGCGTAAAATGCGTATCCGTG
>Ga0207420_1000605_pt1 | contig 31302 bp, 34 predicted proteins | sample ThiBio_inoc_biof_FD_183941 | JGI IMG/M metagenome (GOLD analysis project Ga0207420, IMG submission 183941) | Wastewater bioreactor microbial communities from Cape Town, South Africa - Thiocy_inoc_biof (SPAdes) | ecosystem: Engineered > Bioremediation > Thiocyanate > Unclassified | place: South...
GAAAGAGAGCAATGAGACAATCTCCAAAACTATGCTAATAACAGACAAGCATAAATCTATCTCCAGACTGTTTGAAGGTGATTTTTGGTGCGAAACTTAAAAAGGTGTCGCATTGACAAAGTCAGGAAATTCGTTTACATGGTAAACCTGTTAATCGGTCAAAAGTAGTGCCTTCCAAAAAACTATATAAACGAAAAAAGAGAGTTGATGACCAAGAATAAGCATCTTATAGATGAATAGAATCAATGATTTCAAACAAGTCTTTTAATGTTTCAGCTCTCAACATTGCAATTCGTGTTTCTTTAAAATTAGGAATACCTTTAAAAACAGGCGTTGCAGCTAAATGCCTTCTGCTGTGAATGATACCCTTCAAACGTTGATTGTAAATTTCCTCTAAAGGTTTATTCTCATCTATATCAATCCATCTTATGGAAGAAATAATATGCTCTTTTAATACCTCCTTTTGTTCTTCAAATGAAAGTAAAGATTTAATTTCTCCGGTTTTAAAGTAATGTTTAACCTCAGCAAAAAACCAAGGACGACCAATACTCCCCCGCCCTATCATCACAGCATCGACACCATATTTATTAAAACATTCTAAAGCTCGTTCCGGCGTTGTTACATCACCATTACCAATAATTGGGATTTTCATTCGAGGATTGTTTTTTACCTTTCCTATTAACTCCCAATCAGCATCGCCTTTATACATTTGATTTCGTGTTCGACCGTGTATTGTCAATGCTTTTATTCCACAATCTTGTAATTCTTCGGCAAGATCTACAATAATTTTACTGTCCTCATCCCATCCCAATCTTGTTTTTACAGTTACCGGTAATTTTACTGCATTGACCACATTACGTGTTATTTCAAGCATTCTGGGTATATCTTTTAATAGTCCGGAACCGGCACCTTTACCAGCTACTTTCTTCACAGGACAACCAAAATTTATATCAATGATATCAGGATTTGCAGCTTCTGCAATCTTTGCAGCTTCTGCCATTGATACGGGATCATGACCGTAAATCTGAATTGCAATCGGTCGCTCTTCCTCATAGATAGTGAGCTTTTGCTGCGTTCTGTTTACATTTCTTATCAGAGCTTCCGACGAAACGAACTCTGTGTACATCATATCTGCACCATATCTTTTACACAACAATCTAAATGCAGGATCGGTTACATCCTCCATTGGTGCTAAAAAGAGAGGTTTATCAGGATATTCTATATTGCCAATTTTCATATACAAATAATGTGTTAATAATATGCTAATATGCTAATGTGGTCTATAGTCTATGGTCAATAGTTTAATGTTTAATGTTGAATGTTTATGTACAAACGCACAAATTGTGTGTCTACTACCAATCACTATTTACCAATCACTATTCACCAATTAGAACATTGACTATTTATACTAAACAATAATCTTATTTTCAAGCATTTAGGTTTAAGGTTTAAATACTATTTTATAATAAATAAAGCTTACAAAGTTAAATAAATTATCTTTGCATTGAAAAGAAACAATTCATATATGAAAAAAGTTGTATTTTTTGTTATTCTGATATACCACATTACATCATTAAATGCGCAAATCGTAAGATATTCACCTGCATGGTTTGGTCCTAATGCCAATCCTGTTCCCGAATTTACAGATGCAACTATAGTCGCAAAAACTAATGTTCAATTAATGGCTGATTATTACTTTGGCTTTGGGGATCAAACTGTTAATGGATATTTCAAAATCGATATTCCTCTCCTACCCGAACGTGTTTCGTTTAAAATCTGGTCGACTATTTTTGAACATTACAAAGTAACAGATGCAGTAAATGTTTCACGTGGAATGAACGGAAATCTGACAGGCAAGACTAATGGAGATTTTTATGTACAAACTCGAATTTCGTTGCTGAAAGAAGATGTAAAAAAACCTGCAATTATACTTAATTCAACTCTAAAAACCGCATCAGGAACAAAGTTTAGAGAAAGAAGGTATTTTGATACACCGGGTTATTATTTCGATGTAGAAATTGGAAAATCTTTCTTTTTAAATAAACAATTCATCAATGAAATACGTTTAGTTGCTGACTTAGGATTTTTATGCTGGGAAACCTCAGGTAGCCGTCAAAATGATGCTCCTATATATGGTTTAAAACTAATTCTTGGCAATCAAAAATTCAAATGGGAAAATACAATTTCCGGATATTACGGTTGGATGCATACACATCCCGCTTATGGTTCTGATTATGGAGATGTCCCTTTAGTTTATGCCACAAAATTGATTTTTAAAACAGATAAATTAGATTATTTCGCTCAATATCAATATGGTATAAACGATTTTCCTTATCATCAAATCAGAATTGGAACAAGTTTTAATATTGATAAATTAACGCCTCATTATAAATGATAAAAAGAGAAGATATTGAAGTAATGGCTCCTGCAGGTTCGTGGGAAAGTTTAGCAGCAGCAATCAATGCCGGAGCTGATTCTGTATATTTTGGTATTGGTAAACTGAATATGCGAAGTAATTCGAGCAGTAATTTTTCGAATGATGATTTACGCAAAATCGTTGCCATCTGTAAGGAAAACAACGTAAAAAGTTATCTTACGGTAAATACGATTATTTATGATAACGACATTACAACAATGAAAGAAATCATAGATACTGCTAAGGAAGTTGAAGTTACAGCAATCATTGCTTCTGATGTTTCCGCACTTATGTATGCAAACAGTATAGGCGTAAATGTGCATCTTTCTACTCAATTGAATATCACCAATGTAGATTCTTTAAAATTTTATGCTCAATTTGCCGATGTGGTGGTTCTTGCTCGCGAACTAAATATGGATCAGGTAAAAGAGATTTACGAAGCTATTGAAAAAGAACAAATCAGAGGTAAGAGTGGTGAATTAATTCGTATCGAAATGTTTTGTCATGGTGCCTTATGTATGGCAGTTTCGGGCAAATGTTATATGAGTCTTCACGAAAAAGATAAATCTGCAAATAGGGGAGAGTGTAATCAAATTTGCCGCAGAAGCTATATCTTAAAAGATAAAGAATCGGAAGTTGAAATAGAAGTTGATAATGAATATCTGATGTCGCCTAAGGATTTGAAAACCATTCACTTCTTAAATAAAATGCTTGATGTAGGAGTAAGGGTATTAAAAATCGAAGGTCGTGCACGCGGACCTGAATATGTTAAAACCGTTGTTTCGTGCTACAAGGAAGCGGTTGATGCTTATTTTGATGGAACATTTGACGAAGAAAAAATAAAAGATTGGGACACTCGTTTAGCCCGTGTATTCAATCGTGGTTTCTGGGATGGTTATTATCTCGGACAGCGATTGGGCGAATGGAGTCATGTTTATGGTTCATCGGCTACTCATAAAAAAGTATATATCGGTAAAGTAACCAATTATTTCAGCAAAATTGGTGTTACCGAAATTCTTATAGAAGCTCACAATCTGAAAGTTGGCGATGAAATACTTATAACAGGAGAAACCACAGGAGCTTACGAAGATATAGTAGAAGAAATACGTGAAAATTTAGAGCCTGTTGCTGAAGTGAAAAAAGGCGCATTAATCTCTATCAAAACCAAAGAATTTATAAGGCGCAATGATAAGGTTTATAAGATTGTTGAGGTGTAAAAAAGTTGATAATTTTCAAATAATTTAGCCCTCTTTACCCTCATTTTTTTGTTATCTTTGCACATACTAAATCTATAAAAATGAGCAAGGAAAACGCAATAAAGATTTTTGAAAAAAAGCAAGTCCGCACCCATTGGGACGAACAGCAAGAAAAATGGTATTTTTCAATAGTGGATGTTATTGAAGTTTTAACCGAAACAGATCGTCCGAGAAAATATTGGAATGACCTGAAAACCCGTCTATTAAAAGAAGGTAGTGAACTGTCCGAAAAAATCGGACAGTTGAAAATGCAATCTCCTGATGGAAAAATGCGACTCACAGACGTTGCTGATACGGAACAACTTTTCCGTTTAATTCAATCTATTCCGTCACCAAAAGCTGAGCCTTTTAAAGTATGGTTATCACAAGTCGCATCCGAACGTTTGGACGAAATGCAAGACCCTGAACTCACCATCGACCGAGCTTTGGAACAATACCTCAGATTAGGTTACTCTGAATATGCTTGCAGAGGCTTCTACTAAAGATATTTCTCAAGTTGAAAACCCTGAAACTTTTGAAGAAAGCGCAAATGTAGCTTTTCGTGGCGGAAAAATCGCAGGTGATGTCCGCAAAGTCTTAGAAGCACAAACAGGCAAAAAAGTCGTTACATCTTTGAACGCAAAGACAGCATTAAAAGGAAAAGACATAATACAAATTGAGGAGAAAAAATCATAATTAGTTTGTTCATTATAAAAAATGTCATAACTTTGTACTTACATCAATAAAAGAAAGATTATGGAAATATCGATAGTAAAAATTGGAAATTCAAGGGGTTTTAGACTAAGTAAAACCTTATTGGAAAAATACCAAATCAAGGATAAAGTAGAGTTAATTCTTGAAAAGAGTCACATCATAATTAAACCGGTGGTAGAGCCTCGAAAGGGATGGGATTTGAAGTTTAAAAATATGCATGAACATGGAGATGATGAATTGGTGATTGGTGATGTTTTCGATGATGAAAATATGGAGGACTGGCAATGAATCAGTATGAAATTGTTTTGGTTAATTTGGATCCGACCGTAGGAAGTGAAATTAAAAAGACCCGACCATGTGTCATTGTATCACCTAATGAAATAAATCATAATCTGCAAACTTTAGTTGTTAGTCCAATGACAACGACTTCCCGAAAATATCCAACCAGAGTTGAGGTAAAACATAATGGAAAAACAGGTTGGATTGCCATAGATCAAATCAGAACAATAGATCAAGTTAGAATTATAAAAATACTTGGTACTTTGACAAAAAGCGAGATTCAAGAAGTGAAATCTGTAATAAAAGAAACGTTTGTTGATTAATGCTACCAGAGTTGTGTAAGTTATGATATATTCTAAAAACAAAAACTCTACAACACCGCTGTCATTTTCCTAATGGCAGCTATTTTTTTACTTAATTGTTTATTCTGTTTTGCAACTTGCATGTCATAATCAGCTTGCATTCTAACAAAAAAACCTGCATCTATTCCTAAAGCAGCTTCCAAAAGCATGGCGTATTGAGTAGTAACCGGTCTTTTACCATTTAGTATTTCATTCAATACTGAATATGATACTTCAATTTGCTTCGCAAGAGCACGTTGAGAAATACCCCTCGACTCAATCTCATCCTTAATAATCTCACCTGGATGCACTTCTAAATAAGGCATCAAATTATTCGCAATCATATCTGACCTAATTCCATCTTTATGTATCATATTCATTTATTTATAATGATTTGATAATTCTATTATATTACAAATAGTTAAAAATACATCGGTTTTATTTATTTCTACAGTAAATTCAATTCAATATTTTTTATCATTAGTAAAACCATAAACATACAAATCTCTTAGATATTCTTTTTCGAAAGTAACAATCATTTAAGTTAAAATTTAATAGCACAAAGATAGGTTTTTATTTTATATTCGCAAAATATCGAACACTTCCTTCAGCTCATCTCCAACATCATATATGTTTTTCAATAGTGGATGTTATCGAAGTTTTAACAGAAACAGACCGACCAAGAAAGTATTGGAACAACCTAAAAACCAAGTTTAAGGAAGAAGGAAATGAGTTTTCCCAAAATGTGGGACAACTGAAAATGGTTGCTCCGGATAGTAAAATGCGACTAACAGTTGTAGAAAAGTAAAATTAGTCGGTTACAAATTGTAAGCAACTGAAAATACAATTCAATACGAGAATAAACAAATTTTATAATACCACAAAGATAACTCTCCATTTTATACTCGCAAAATATCGAACATAAATAAAAAATCATTATTTAATGTTTCGTTTTAATGAAACTTTTTATACCTTTGTACTGTTTAAAAAACAATATGAAAAAACTGTTTGAAATTGAATTATTAGAGGATGCTATGGTGTTTTTACGAAATTTAGAAAGTAAACATTCAAAAAAAATACTTTTTAATATTGGTAAAGCACAATTAGAAAATAATCCTGAACTTTTTAAAAAATTGTATGATGATATTTGGGAGTTTAGAACCTTATATCAGGGATTACAATATCGCTTTCTTGCTTTTTGGGATAAAACTTCAACAACCAAAACATTAGTAATAGCAACACATGGGTTTGTGAAAAAAAGAAGTGATGTTCCTAAAAGAGAGATTGAAAAAGCTATTAATAGTAGAATAAAATATTTTGAAGATAAACATAAAAATAAGAGAAAATGAAAACATACACATTCGACGAGGTAAAAGATGAACTTATTGGAAAAATAGGAACAGAAGAACGGGATATCTTTGAATATGAACTTCAAATGGATTTTATTGGTAAAGCTATCAAACAAACACGAAAAGAACGAAACCTAACCCAAGAAGAGTTAGGTAAATTAGTTGGTGTTCAAAAGGCTCAAATATCAAGACTGGAAAATAATGCTGGTAATGTAACAATGGAGACTTTATTAAAAGTATTCTCTGCTCTAAAAGCAAAAGTGAAATTCCAAGTTGAACTATCAGATATCAATCTTTATATAGGTAGTTAAATTCCTTACTCCTTCAACTCATCTCCAACATCCTATGTATCGATTTTACTGCTTTTTGACGAATTTCCTCTTCTACTAAAATTTCAGGTGTTTCGTCACGTAAGCATAAATATACTTTTTCCATTGTATTTTTTTTCATAAAAACACATTCATTACAATGACAAGTCTGACCTTCGAACTCGGGTGGAACAGGTATAAATATTTTATCAGGATTTTTATTCTCCATTTGATGTAAGATACCGCTTTCGGTAACAACTAAAAATTTCTTTTTTGGTGATGTTGAAGAATAATTTAATAAAGCTGAAGTTGAACCGACAAAATCAGCCATTTTTAAAATAATACTTTTACACTCGGGATGTGCAATTATTTCAGCATCAGGATTTTCCTTTTTAAGATTTATCAGTTTTTCTACAGAAAATTGTTCGTGAACATGACAAGCACCATCCCATAAAAGCATATTTCTTCCTGTTACACTATTGATATAATCACCTAAGTTTCTATCCGGACCGAAAATTAATTTTGCATCTTTTGGAAATTGATCTACTATTTTTTTTGCATTGGTTGATGTAACAACAACATCGGTTAATGCTTTTACCGCAGCAGTAGTATTTACATATGAAATAACCGTATGATCTGGGTGTGCATTTACAAACTCCTCAAATTTATCAGCCGGACAGCTATCTGCGAGCGAACAGCCGGCTTCTAAATCAGGAATTAGTACTTTCTTATGCGGAGATAATATTTTGGCTGTCTCGCCCATAAAATGAACTCCACAAAGTACTATAATATCTGCATCTGTTTTTTCAGCCCATTGTGCTAATGCTAAACTATCACCTACCATATCAGCAACATCTTGAATATCACCGGTTTGATAATAGTGAGCCATAATTACTGCATTTTTTTCTTTTTTTAGGCGATTTATTTCTTGAATTAATTCTGAATTTTCCATTTTCAAACAATAATTATAATAATATTTTACTTTTAAAAAAATCTATTTAATGATGATAATAGCTTGTTAATATGGTTGAAACATTTTCATCAAAAATATTGTATAATTCATTATTAATTTTTCGACTTAACTTTTAAACATAATAATATTCAAAATATATTTGATATTAAATGAGATACAAACTTTTTCAACAAGCTGTTAATTTCGGCAAAGTTAGTAAGTTTTTATATATTGAGTTGTTAGTTATCTTAAAAAATGGGTTAAATAATAGTTAATAGAAATCAATAGCTTTACTTTGATTTTTGATTTATTTTTATATGCAACTATACATTTTATAAATGCAAATTTATTTAATCAAAAATTATACACTACTTTTGAATAGTTATCAATAATTTATCAATAGTTTATTCGTATTCTTTAAATTAGTTTATATATAGAACAAATCATACATCATATATGTTTGATTTTAAGCAATAAAAAATAATTATATGAAGGTTTTAGTAACAGGAGCTAATGGTTTGCTGGGTCATCACGTGGTTACGCAGCTTGTAAATAATGGTTATGATGTTCGTATAATCGTGCGATCGACTAAAAAAATAAATTTTGATTTAAATAAGGTTGAATGTATTGTAGGAAGTTTTGCCGATAAAGATACTGTTTTGGATGCTGCAAAATCTTGTGATGCAATAATTCATATTGCTGCTGTAACCGATACTGATTTAATAAGTTATGATGACTATAAAGCAATTAATGTTGACGCTACAAAACAATTGGTTGATATTGCTTTTCAATTAGCTATAAAAAAATTTATTTTTGTTAGTACTTGTAATACAATAGGTTATGGAAATAAGAAAAAAATTGCTGATGAAACATTTCCTATCCAATATCCTTTTACAAAATCCTTCTATGCTAATAGTAAATTAGAAGCTGAACAATTATTTTCTTGTTATACCAAAACCAATCACTTAATAATTATAAACCCAACTTTTATGATAGGTGATTATGATACAAAACCAAGTTCCGGAGAATTAATATTGATGGGCTATAAAAAATCTGTTTTATTCATACCTAATGGCGGTAAAAATTTTGTTCCCGTTAAAGATGTTGCTAATGTGTGTTGTAATGCCTTAAATATGGGAACTTCCGGCGAGAAATATTTAGCTTCCGGATTAAATCTGACATTTAAGGAATATTTTAAAATGCAGAGTAGGGTAGGAGGTTACAAGCAATTTATTATTATTATACCAAGTTTTCTTCTAAAAATAGTTGGATTTATAGGTGATATATTGCGGTTATTTAAGATTAAAACATCAGTTTGTAGCAGAAATATCAATCAATTGCTGATAAAAGAATATTATACAAATAATAAAGCAAAAACTGAATTATTACTTTCAGAAACATCTTTAGAATCAGCTATTCAAGATGCATTAAATTGGTTTAAACGAAAAGATATAATTAAATGATTTACAGGTTATTCGTTCTAATACTGATATTAATTATTACGACTTCAAAACTTTACTCTCAATTTGAAGGAAAGATTTTGGTAGAAACAGGAGAAAATTACGCTTCATCAGGTATATATGGAAATGTATATGGGGAAATTGCATATTTATCAAATGATTTTAAGATATCTACAATATCCGGAATTAATATAAATAGAAATTTATTCAATGCTTTAAAAATTAATGTTTCAAGAGATTTTATTATTAAAGATAAGAAATTCAATGGTTTATTGTTTTACCAATGGCGACCGTTCTCTAAGCGACTCCATGAACAAAATTTGGGATTATTGTTTCAATTCGATTTAAAAAGATTTGAATTCGATTTGGGATTTAATTCAAGAATATACAATCTACCATACAATTATACAAGATTAAATAATTACGACAAAACGATAATATGGGAAGCTTTCAATCTAATGTATAAAATCACTTATAATCAACCTATTAATGAAAGATTAAAAGCAAATATTTCTGTTACAAATTTTGATTTACTTATGATTCAGCAAGAAACCAATCCTTTTATTATTACAAATATCGATTATCAATTGTCTTCAAACACAAATATATTTACCGATTTAGGTTATTTGCAGGCAGGATTATTCAATATGCGTGTTAATTATTTTGGATTTTTTATAAGAGGGGGTGTACAATGGAAATTTTAAATAAAAAGCTTTTGATTTTACCGATTTTTTTGTGTCTGCTAACTTCTTGCATAGGCGAATTAGATTTTACAGGTTTTATTCGTTCAACTGATAGGATTGAAGATCGTTATGAAAAGTCAATGAAATGGAATGAAACAAATCCCTTTAAAGTTATCGATGTTCTGCAGGATAATTATCAGCTTTTAATATCTTCAGACCTGCATATAGGTAAAACGAAAAACTACGAATTATTTTTAGAAAGAGGATTAAAACCGGATATAACAGCTATGGTTTTTATTGGAGATATTGTAACAGGAAAGGAAGAAGATTATGATAGTTTCAATGATTTACTGCCTGATTTTAATATAAAACCATATTTTGCGATTACAGGTAATCACGAATTATATTTTGATGGATGGAAACATTTTTATCGGTTATTTGGTAGTTCTATATTTTATTTTTCGGTTAAAACTCCCAACGAGGAAGATTTATATATATGTTTAGATAGTGGGAGCGGGACTTTAGGAAAAAGTCAAATGAAATGGTTGAAAAATTTATTAGAATCTGAAAGAAACAAATACAATAATTGTGTTGTATTTACACATGATAATTTTTTTAGAGATAGAAATACGGAATCTACTAATCCGCCTGTTAATGAATTATTGATTTTAGTAGATTTATTTGAGCAATACAAAGTCAATATGGTTATAATGGGACACGATCATAAACGAGCTTTTAATCAACTTGGCAATACCGAATATATAATTTTAGATGCCTTACGAACAGATAATCCTAATGCAAGTTATATGATATTAAAACGAACAAATTTGGGGTATAAACATGAATTTGTAAAAATATGATTGTAAAAACATTAAACTTATTTGTCAGATAAAAAAAAAACTCTATCTTTGCAGTCCCAAAATCCGGAATATTAATAATATAACACGATAAAGCGATGAAAAGGACATACCAACCATCCAATAGAAAAAGAAGAAACAAACACGGTTTCCGTGAAAGAATGGCAACTGCTAACGGTCGTAGAGTTTTAGCAGCTCGTCGTGCTAAAGGAAGAGCAAAGCTAACTGTTGCTGATGAAGGACGTCACAAAATGTAATTAACATTTTATAAAGACATTTAAGAAGCTATCTCGAAAGAGGTGGCTTTTTTTGTGTAAGATATATTTATCTCATTTTATAAAAAAACAAAATTCTTCCTTTCCTTTTGATGTTATCTATCAAAAAATATCAGTAAATAAGATAATTTCATTAATTTTGGCGGTTGTATTATTCATTTCTGCAATCTTGATAAATTATTGATTATGGATTTTAAGACATTTTGGAAAGAAAGCACTGTTGGATTTATTATCAAGCAGATATTACTTGCAATTATCATAGTTGTCGTTTTAGCTTGGGTAACATTATTGCTTTTAGATAAATATACACATCATGGAGAGTCGGTAACTGTGCCCGACTTACAGGGTTTATATCAAGAAGAAGCACGTAATATATTAGAACCCTATGACTTATATCCTATGGTCATAGATTCTATATATGTAAAAGATAAACCATTAGGCACTATAGTAGAACAAATACCACCGGCTAACTCGTCTGTAAAGAAAAATAGATCAATATTTTTGATTTTAAATAAGCGGGAAGCTAAATTAATCCCCTTTCCTGAAGTTAATGATGTTTCAGTGCGACAGGCAGAAGCTTTGATAAAATCTCTCGGATTAAATGTTTCAAATATCTTTTATCGACCTTCAGAATTCAAAGATCTTGTTATAGATGTAACATATAACAGTCAGCATATTGAAGCAGGTACACGTTTACCGGAAGGTAGCCATGTCGATTTAATTGTAGGTAGTGGAATCAGCCATTCAATTGCAACTGTTCCTCTACTGATAGGTAAATCTTTAAAAGAAGCACGAATAGAAGTTGTAGCATCATTATTTATTATTGGAGGAGTAAATTATGATGTTACGCCTTTAGACGATGAAGAAAATTATGTTATATATAAACAAAATCCTGTGGCAGGAAATAAAATATCAGAAGGAAGTCACATAGACATATGGTTGTCGAAAGATAAAGAATTAATAGAACAATCACTTAAAAATCAAGTTGAAGAAGAAGAGTTTTTCTAATAAAGGAGGAAGTATAAATTGGAAGAAGATTATTTAGAGGAAATAGAAGATGATGAGTTAGTCTCCGAACAGGAGCTTTTTGAACATTACCGCTTCGTAGTTGATAAAGGTCAGAGTATGATGCGGATAGATAAGTATTTGGTTAATATAATGTCAAGTATTTCAAGAAACCGTATTCAGGAAGCAGCCGATTCGGGAAATATAAGAGTAAATGAGAAACCAATTAAATCGAGTTATAAAGTTAAACCGGGCGATGTAATTACAATAGTTTTAGCATATCCACCATCGAAATACACTATTATTCCTCAGGATATACCTCTCAATATTGTGTATGAAGATGATGATATTATTTTGGTAAATAAACAGCCAAATTTGGTTGTCCATCCCGGATTTGGAAATTATGACGGAACTTTGCTTAATGCCATTGCCTATCATTTAAGAGATAATAAAGATTTTGACCCTAATAATTCAAGACTTGGTTTGGTACATCGTATCGATAAGGACACATCGGGTTTGTTGTTAATTGCCAAGACTGAAGATGCAAAAGCACAGCTTGGTAAGCAGTTTTTCGAGAAAACTACAAAAAGAAAATATTATGCAGTAGTGTGGGGTAATGTCAAAGAAAATGAAGGTACAATTACCGGTAATTTAGCGCGCGATCCTGCTGATAGAATGTTGTTTAAAGTCTTTAAAGATGGAGAAAACCCCTATGCGAAATATGCAATAACGCATTATAAAGTCATTGAACGCTTCGGATATGCATCTTTAGTTGAATGTCAGCTTGAAACAGGCAGAACACATCAAATTCGAGTTCATATGAAGCATATAGGTCATACTTTGTTTAACGACGAACGCTATGGTGGAAATGTAATGTTGAAAGGCTCGACATCAGCATTTTATAAATTATTTATCAAAAACTGCTTTTATACTTGTCCGCGACAGGCATTGCATGCCAAAACTCTGGGATTTGTTCATCCACGCACTCAAGAATATATGCATTTTGAAAGCGAACTACCGGAAGATATTCAAAAATTAATCGAAATGTGGCGTGAATATGCTAAAACTTATTTGAATTTATAAACAAAATGAAGCCTAATATTGCTATTATCGCAGGAGGTAATTCCTCTGAAATTGTTGTTTCGCTTAAAAGTGCCGAAGGATTGCTAACTTTTATAGATAATGAAAAATATAATCTATATAAAGTAATTATAACTCAGAAGGCATGGCAAGTACATATTTCGGAAAATACCGTAATAGATATCGACAAAAATGATTTCAGCTTTGAGCATGATAATCAAAAAGTTAAGTTTGATTTCGCTTATATTACCATTCATGGAACTCCGGGTGAAGATGGTATTTTACAAGGCTATTTCGACTTAATCGATATACCGTATTCAACTTGCGGTGTTCTTGCTTCAGCCCTCACTTTTAATAAGTTTTCATGCAATCAATATCTGAAAGGATTTGGTGTTAAAATTTCAGAATCTATTCTGTTACGTGCAGGGCAAACTATATCGAGTGAAGAAATAGCTTCAAAAATCGGCTTCCCATGTTTTATAAAACCCAATGTAGGTGGCAGTAGCTTTGGTGTTACTAAAGTGAAGTCGGCTGAACAGGTACAATCTGCAATTGATAAAGCTTTTACGGAAGGAAGCGAAGTCATGATTGAGGCATTTATGAAGGGAACAGAAGTAACATGTGGAATGTATAAAACCAAGACTAAATCAGTTGTATTTCCGGTTACAGAAGTAGTGCCGCATAATGAGTTTTTCGATTTTGATGCAAAATATAAAGGTCAGGTTGATGAAATTACACCGGCTCGTATAAGTGATGATTTAACTAAAAGAATTCAGCATCTTACATCTGCTATCTATGATATCCTTGGTTGTAAGGGAATTGTACGGATTGATTATATAGTTACTGAGGGTGAGGTCATAAATCTGATGGAAGTAAACACAACACCGGGCATGACTGCTACAAGCTTTATTCCTCAGCAAGTTCGTGCTGCAGGACTTGATATTAAGGATATTATGACAGAAATTATTGAAAACGAATTATCCAAAAATTTTTAATCAGATGAAGAGTTTTAATGAAATATCAAAATATATTAATACTGAAATAGATAATATCAACTGGACAAAAGAGCCGGTCGGACTTTACGAGCCTATATCATATACAATGAAACAGGGAGGCAAAAGAATAAGACCTGCTTTGTTGCTTATGGCTTATAATTTATTTCAGGATGATATAGAGAACGCAATTAAGCCTGCTATAGGTATTGAAGTGTTTCATAATTTTACTCTTTTACATGATGATATAATGGATAAAGCCTCGATTAGAAGAGGTAAACCGACAGTTCATATAAAGTGGGATGAGAATACAGCCATTCTTTCAGGAGATGTAATGCAAATCATTGCATATGAATTCATTGCACAAACAGAAGCTCCATACTTAAAAGAAGTATTATTATTATTCTCCAAAACCGCTGCTGAAATTTGCGAAGGACAACAATATGATATGGAGTTTGAAACTCGCGAAGATGTATCGTCTGAAGAATATCTTGAAATGATTCGTTTAAAAACAGCCGTGTTACTTGGCTGTTCTTTACAGATAGGAGCAATTTTGGGAGGTGCATCACAAGAAGACGCAAAATTATTATATGATTTTGGAGTAAATATTGGAATAGCTTTCCAGTTAAAGGATGATTTATTAGATGTTTATGGCGATAAAGATATTTTTGGGAAGCAGATAGGAGGTGATATTTTTAGCAATAAAAAGACTTTTTTGTTAATTCATGCAAAAAATAAAGCCAAAGATGATATTTCGGAAAAATTAGAATTTTGGCTAAAAAAAGAAAATCCGGATAGAGAATCAAAAATAAATGAAGTAACAAAGATATATAATCAGTTGGAAGTCAAAAATATATGCGAAGAAGCAATGAATTCTTATTATAAAAAGGCAATCGCAAATTTGGATTTTGTAGATGTATCATCGACTAAAAAACAGGAATTGAGAAAATTAGCTGAAAAATTGTTGCACAGAAATGATTAAAATTTAATATCTTTGCAATTAGCGTTAAAAAAAGGTCAAATTTCAAGTTATTTATTAACTGATGCCATATAGAAGATTACCAAATACAGATCAATCAAGGCTAAGAGCATTAAAAACAGCTATTCAGAAAGAAGATAAATTAGGATATAATAACCACGTTATTTCTTTTAAGACTATTTTAGATGCAAAGAATTTTCTAACCCTTTTTGAGAAACAACAACTTCATTATCAGCAGACCTTAGAAAATCAGATTAATGCTAATAAAAGATATCAGCAAATAATTCATAATGCACGAATTTATGTTTCACATTTTATTCAGGTGTTTAATTTGGCTGTCATACGAGGTGATATAAAAAAAGAACATAAATTGTTTTACCAGCTTGATCCTGAAATACATAATGTGCCTGATTTAAGTACGGAAGCTACCATATTACATTGGGGAAAATGTATTATTGACGGTGAAAATGAGAGAATTAGAAATGGGGGATTACCTATCTACAATCCGGCTATCGCTAAGGTCAAAGTTCATTACGAAATCTTTAAAGAATACAAATCAACTCAAAAGATTCATCAAAATTCGACATCTCGCCAGTGGGAAGAACTTGTCGGCATGAGGAAAAAAGCTGATGATATCATTTTAGAAATGTGGAATGAAATCGAGAATTATTATAAAGATTTAGACCCCTACAACCGACTGCAAAACTGTATGGCATACGGCATTGTTTATTACTATCGCAAAGGAGAACAGAAGATCACTCAATCGTCTAATACTGTTACTGATGCTCCGTAGTTGCTCTACTGATGCTCCGCACACCTCTTACCGATGCTCTGTAGTCACTCTACCGATACTCCGCACAACTCTTACCGATATTCTGTAGTCACTCTACCGATACTCTGCAACCATATTACAGATAATCGGTGATAAGCTTTTAAAGTAAGCAAATCACCGATTTAAAGTAATTAAATCACCAATTTACAGTAAGCAAATTATCGATTTACAGTAATTGAACAAGCAATTTCCAGTAATTCAGCGTAAGCATCCCATCTCCGCCTTTCAGGACTTCGCCTATGTCATCGAGCCAATTTCTTTCAACGGTTGCGGGACCAGATAAACAATATGGGGCAAAAAATAATTATTATGTTATGGTAATTATAAAATAATAATTGACCCTCGAAAAAGGCGTTTATACAATTTACGACCGTTTTTTTGAAATTTGGATTTTGGAAAAATATTAAAAATTACGAATTACCCCATTTTGCAACGATTACCTACGTATGAAAATCGGTAAAATCGTCAATGTACAGAGCGAATTTTCTGGTAAAATTGTCAATACAAGAATTATTATTATTATTATTTTGGCGGACTTATCAAAGAAGCTTATCCTAATGCGGAATATCAGGTTGTAAACAGAAGCAACTACTTAGAATTCATATAATTTCCCAATTTAACTATCTGTTTTTTATTTCAACTTTATGGTCATTCGCATCGGAATATTGATAAGATTATCGGAAAAACTCAATGTGTAAGTAATCAGTTAGGATATGTCTCTCATATTTGAATATGTGAGAGGTTTAGCAAATATCAAAAAAAAATATATTTTTATCAATATTAATTAAAATTTTTTCTACATCTGTCGTGAAAAAGTCAATACAAACTTTATGTTGTCTTACCCTCTCAATACTACCATTTTACGCTTTATTAACACGCCAGTGTTGGTAATGATGTCCGTTCTACCGTCAAGGTTCATACAACATTGTAAAGACGTTGCATGCAAAGTCTTTACGCACAAGTATTATTAACAAAAAACCTAAAAACAATCGATTATGAAAACGAAAAAATTACTCACAATTTTAATGCTGCTTGCTGCTTTTGCAGGTACTGTCAACGCTTTTACAGTATCGGGGAGAGTATATACAAGCCCTGATGGAGGAATAACGCAGCTCCCTTTGGAGGGTGTCCGTGTTTATTCAGAAGCGCCCTATGCTGCCGAAGCCTTCACCAATGCTTCCGGTAATTATTCTTTTGAAGATGTCCCGATGGGTACATCTATGGTTATACGTGCCGAAAAAGCCGGATATACATTTATTCCCGGACAAATACAACGAAATGTAGTAAGGGATTGGTTCGACCTTGACTTTATGGCGATACCCACAGGTGGCGGAGGCGATGGATTCTCCATTAGCGGGAGCGTAAAAACAGCTGACCAAACGCCTGTAAGCGGGGTAACAATTAATTATGACGCTACTAAATCTGTAAGTACCGATGCGAACGGGAATTATTCTATTTCCGGCATTAAAACCCCTACAATCAGGCTTATGCCTTCAAAAAGCAATTATATATTCAGTCCCGTCCAAATCGACCTGACGATGAATAAAGATTATACCGGACAGAATTTTACGGCAACACACATAGGTGGCGGAGGAGACGATCCCGAACAAATCCCATATACCATAAGCGGGATAGTTACAGTTTGCGAAAAACCAATTGAAGGCGCTGAAATCGAAAGCAGGGGCAAAAAATCTTATTCAGGGGCCGATGGCAGTTATACAATTGCTGATACAGTTGAAAAGAACGGGATGTGGCATTCACCTATGGACGCAACGGTAAGCATTTCAAAAGAAGGTATTTCTTTCCCGGGTGAACGGAGTATTCACTTTACAGGTAATTATGATTTTAATATGGATTTTTCCGGCTACTATCTCCATGATACAATAACCGGCAAGGTGTCGCATGGTGTTTCAGGGCAACCCTGTACTGGTTTGGAATTAAAATGGGAAAAGTTCCTAATACCGGAAGGCAATTATAATAATAAAACACTAATTAAGGATTCTGTTATTATAACCGATAATTCGGGCAATTATGCTGCTCCGTTTAGTTATTTCGCTCCTGGCCAGACTAGTAGAGATTATTATCAATATGCGATTACTCCAATAGCAAAGGGATACAGTTACGGCGACATAACTATTGCATTACCAAGCGACCGAACATGCGATGCTCTTAAGAACATAAATATTGTGGCTACATTTATCCCTGTCCCTGTCTGCATGGTTTCGGTTTCGGAAACAAACAAAAATATAATTGTATGGGAAAAACCTCTTTTGGAGGATGCCATAACCGGATTTAAAATTTATAAGGAAGGCAATGTGGCAAATGTGTATGAAGTAATTGCTACCGTACCTTATGCCGAAACGGCAATTTATACAGATACCGATTCAGACCCTTCGGTAAAAGCATACAGATATAAAATTGGTACAGTTACTTCGTATGGCTATGAAACGGAGCTAAGCAGCGAGCACAAAACCATTCACTTAACCATAAATAAGGGGATAGGCAATGCATGGAACTTAATTTGGTCGCATTACGAAGGGCTGACAATATCTACATACAAGCTTTACAGGGGGACAGACAAAGAAAACATGACTTTCCTGACAGACATAGCAGGCAGTTTAAATTCATACACTGATAATACTGCTCCAGCAGGAGATATCTACTATCAAATAGAGATGTTGCTTGCAAATGCCTGCGATCCTGAAGTAGCCAAACCTTTGGCTGCAAAGAGAGCCAAAGCTGCAAGTAGCAGCTATTTTTCTACGAAATCCAATGTCGTAAGTACAATCGCGACAGGAACAGATGAAGTAATGGCAGATAACTATACCGTATATCCTAACCCGGTAAAAGATGTCATATACTTTAGTTCCGGCGAAGCAACAACTCCGTTTGAAATATATTCGACACAGGGAGCATTGATTAACCGGGGCTTACTTGGAAGTTCAATAAACGTGTCGGATTTGCAAAGCGGGTTATATTATTTGAGGATTAATGCAAATAATCAATGGATTACATATAAATTTATAAAAGAATAGATGTAAAAGCATCATACATCAGATTACTAAAAAACCGACTGCAATTTGTAGTCGGTTTTTTAATTCACTCAATCGTCTCGTATGGAGTAATTACTTTATTCATTTTTATGTCTTGTGAAGTAGCAGGTATTTTGTCGTATAGCTGGAAATTGAAACATAATCCCCATTTGATTATTCTTTTATTTCTCAGATATTTATCATAATAACCCTTTCCTCTACCTAATCTATTCCTGAGTTTATCGAAGGCAACTCCCGGAATAATTGCTAAATCAACATTTTTCAGGTAATCTTGACCAGATTTTGGTTCCATTATATTTAAACCTCCGGCAAGAAGTTTATCTTCAGAAATAAACGGTCTGAATGTCATATGGTGATTTTTAACAACAGGTAGAAGGATGGTTTTTGTCCGATTCCACTTTTTTATAAAATCATGAGTTGGTAATTCATCACTTAACGACCAATACATTAGAATGCTTTTAGCTCGTTTAAATTCAGGCATCTGTTCTATTTTCTCATAAATAATTTTTGCCTGTTCTAATTTATCTGCTTCTGATAAATCTGCTTTTTTTGTTTTTACTTCACGACGAATAATCGACTTTTGAGTGTCAATAGCAGTACCTTTCTTAGAGTGTTTTGAAGTTGTATTGAAAAGATTATTGAAAATTTTAAACATAACAGATGGTTTTATATTATAATTGACCGGCTTCTACAAGTAAAATTACTCTTTCAACAATGTTATCATTGCCTTTTGCATCATATTCCGATTTTAAATTTGAGCCAAATAATCTTGCTATTCCTTGCCAGAAAAATGCTGAAACATTTCCTCTGTAGGCTTTAATTAAATCATATGATGTAGAGTTACATTCTCTATCTATTAGTTTTAAAAGCAGCCTGCCTTGATTTAATGTGAATTTTCGTAATTCAGGTTCGTATTTTTTAAATATCTCTTTTTCATATTTTGCAAGATATTTATTTCTATCACTGTCCTTTTCAATTTCTTTAAGTAAAGTGTTTACACGAATTAGTTCAGTACTTACAATCTTAGCGTATGGTAAAGCTTTTTTTACATCACGTACTGTTCGCCAATAAAATTCTTCCTGTTTTTTGTTTTTGTATTTCATCTTAGGAAAAACATAAATGTCTCGCAAGAAAGCCAGAAATACTGTGTCATTTCCTTCAACAAGATACGCAAGTCTCCTACCATCTGCAGGTTTTTCTTCCTTGATGTTAATAGCTGATAACTGATTAAAAAATCCAACCAGTAAAACAGATAAAATCAGTATGTTAATCTTCTTAATCATCGTTGCAAAATTATATAAATTTGATTGAATAACCAAAATTGATTGATTAAATAGTTTTATGCTTGAAAATTTGACGTATAACAATAATTTAAAATAACATAAAACTTATTCGTCATTTTGTTTTTATATATGAAAGTTTTTAATTTTGAACCCTCAAGTTTACGAATCAAACCAAATCCTGACAATAATGAAAAGGTATATGTTTTTTACATTCTTTTGTTTACAATTATTAGATGTTTTTTCTCAAACGTCTTATTCAATACCCTCATCCATTTCGGTTGCTAATGCTTCGGTTGCTGATGTTTCGAATATTAGTCCGTTTCAGAATCCTGCCATTATATCTAACGCAAAACATACACAATTATCATTTTTATTTGAAAATAAATATCTCATTCCTGAACTTGCTACCAAAAATATATTAGTAATTATTCCATCTAAACATGATTCTTATGGGATTTCCATGAGTCATTATGGATTTTCAATTTACCATGAAGTGATTGTTGGTGCATCCTACGCTCGAAATTTTTATGGAAAGTTCAACTTAGGAATGCAATTCAATTATCATACAGCCTTTTTTGATGAAGCAAATCAATATAACGGAATTATTTATCCTCAAATCGGACTTACTATCCCTTTCTCAAATAAATTAACTTTTGGTTTTCAAGTATATAATCCCTTTGGATCAAACATAAAAGGCGAGTCGCTTACAAAATATGTGCCTACAGTTTATAGCTTAGGGTGTAATTATAAATTTTCGACCGATTTGTATTGTAATTTTCAGATTGACAAAGAATTAAGTAATAACTATCGTATAGCTACAGGTTTTGAATATATGATGATGAAAACAGTAAGATTTAAAATCGGATTATATGCTCATGAGTTTGTGATACCATGTTTTGGTTTTGGATATGATTATAAAAATTTTGGTTTTGACATTATGACAGAGATTCATCCAATTCTTGGGATATGTCCGATTGCATTGTTAAAAATTAATCTTTTCGAACGATAATATTTTATGAGAAGTTTGTTTGTTTTACTTTCTTTATTTTCTCTAAATTCTGTATGTAGTTTTGCTCAAAGTAATACAGTTTCAAATAGTATTGAGCAAGTTATATCAGATTTACTTGAAGAATATGTATATGAGTCAGAGGTTGAAATGGACATTGATACGCAGTTTGAGACCTTATTTTATTTATACCGTAACCCTATAGATTTAAACTCTGCTGAAAGAGATGATTTTGAAAATCTGTTTTTTCTTTCGCCTTTGCAAATTGAAAATTTGTTTTATTACCGATATAAAGTTGGAATGTTTAAGAGTATCTATGAGCTATTAATTATTGAAGGAATAGACCGTACCGATATTAGAAGAATGTTACCCTTTATTACTTTAACAAATCCGAAAGTTGATGCTGAAAAGATAAAATTTAAGTCGATAATCAAGTATGGAAAGAATGAAATTTCTTCACTTTTTGAATCGACAATCGAAGATAAGGAGGGGTATAAAAAGGATATGGAAAGCTCAGGTTATTCAGGTAATAAGTTACATCAGGTCATAAAATATAGATTTAATTATAAGGACAATTATTATTTAAATATTACATCTGAAAAAGATGCAGGAGAACAATTTTGGGGTGATTATAACAAAGGATATGATTTTTTAAGTGCTTCATTTCAGATGAAAAATAAGAAGCTGATAAGAAATTTAATTATTGGTGATTATCAGGTTAATTACGGTCAAGGTTTAGTTATACATCAAGGTTTCAGAGTAAGTAAGTCAAATAATGTAACCAATATTTTCGATTATGATTCGAGCTTTAAAAGATATGGCTCAACGAATGAATTTAATTTTTTCAGAGGATTAGCTGCTTCTTTACAATTAGGAAAGGCAAATCTTAATATCTTTTATTCTAATAAACAGATAGATGGTAATGTTAAGGATGATGTTTTTACAGGTTTTTATCAAACAGGTTATCATCGTACAACAAATGAAATAGAAAAAAAGAATTTGATAAATCAGCAAGCTTTTGGTGTAAATACTGTATTTAGAGGTAAATTTTATAAAGTTGGTATCAGCAGTGTGTACCTAAAATTTGACAAACCCTTAGTCTTAAAATACCAACCCTATAATCTTTTTTATTTTCAAGGAAATAGACAATGGGTTAATGGAGTAAATTATCAGTTTAAATGGCAGAAATTTAATGTTATGGGAGAGATTGCAACTACAGATTTTCAGTCTTATGCTTCATTGGCAGGCTTGACTTTCTCTCCGGTAAGCCGAATAAATTTTGCTGTTTTACTCAGAAAATATGATCCGGCATTTAATTCACTATATAGTTCGTCGTTTTCAGAATCTTCATCTATTTCAAATGAAAATGGTATCTACATAGGAGTTGAATTATTTCCAATGAAAAAATGGAAGTTTTCTTTTTATTCAGATACTTATCGATTTCCTTGGTTACGATATGGCATTAATTTTCCATCGTATGGAAGAGAATTTTTATTTAATATAAATTTTAATCAGTCACGAAATTTTAATCTAACATTTAGGTTAAAATATGAGGAAAAAGAAATAGGGCAGACATCCAAAACAGACATCTTACAGCAAAAGGCTAATCAAGAGAAATTTTCTTTCAGAACGCAAGCTACATATGAAGAAGGAATCTTTAAATTTAAGCAACAAATTGATGCAAATTATATATATGAAGCATCTAAAAAAGGTACTTACGGAATTGCCGCTTATGAAGAAATATCAGTGAAGTTGAAAAAAATACCATTAAATTTTGATTTAAGATATTCAGTTTTTGATACACAAAATTATGATAATCGTATATATACTTATGAAAAAGATGTTTTATATGCTTTCAGTATACCTGCATTTTATGGATTAGGAGCTAAGTATTATATTAATCTGCGTTACGATATTACCTCAAAATTAGCATGTTGGGTTAAATTCTCTCAAATTTTATATTCAGATGGCAGGGAAATAATCAGTAGTGGAAATGAAGCAATTATCGGAAATAGGAAAACTGATGTTAAACTGCTGATTAGAATGAAATTTTAATACATTTACCAATCAATCAATTAATTAAAAATAATTGTAATCTCCACATTGCAATTTTAGAAATATTTTGTACTTTTGTGCTGTTTTTCAGCCAAATTAATTATTTTTGAACTCCAACTTTATTTTATCAGGTCAATATGATGTTAATAAACCAAATTATTGAACGTGCCAGAGCTAACCCTCAAAGGATAGTTTTACCGGAAGGTACTGAACTTAGAACATTACGTGCAGCAAATCAAATAATTAAAGAAGGTATTGCTAAGTTAATTTTAATTGGTAACAAAAACACAATTAACGAGTTGGCACAACAAGAAAGCTTGTCTTATATCAATAATGCAGAAATAGTTGATCCTGAAACAGACGCAAGAATGTCAGATTATTCTCAACTTTTGTATGAAATAAGAAAAAGTAAAGGTCTGACTGTTGAGGAAGCTGAGAAATTTGCAAAAAATCCTTTATATCTTGCTTGTTTGATGATAAAAAATGGAGATGCTGATGGTGAACTTGCCGGTGCTCAAAATACGACCGGTGATGTACTCCGTCCGGCTTTTCAGATAGTAAAGACACGACCGGGTATTTCAGTGGTTTCAGGAGCGTTTTTAATGTTTACGCCTACAACTCAATATGGCTCAAACGGTTTGATTGTGTTTGCCGACTGTGCTGTTAACCCCAATCCATCATCTAAAGAATTGGCAGAGATTGCTGTTTCTTCTGCTGAAACAATAAAAGCTATGGCAGGTGTTGAGCCTAAGGTAGCCATGTTAAGTTTTTCGAGTAAGGGTAGTGCTAAACATGAGTTAGTCGATAAGGTTGTAGAGGCTACAAAAATAGCTCAGACTATAAATCCTGATTTGCAAATTGATGGCGAGTTACAGGCTGATGCGGCATTAGTTCCTGAAGTAGGTAAGAGTAAAGCACCCGGAAGCAATATTGCAGGCAATGCCAATGTTTTGGTTTTCCCTGATTTACAATCCGGAAATATTGGATATAAATTGGTTGAAAGAATTTCAGGTTCTAAAGCAATCGGTCCGATATTACAAGGAATGGCAGCACCAATAAATGATTTATCGAGAGGTTGTTCAGTTGAAGATATTGTAAACATGGTGGCTATCACAGCTAATCAGGCAATGAATAAATAACATTTGATGGGTTACGAACAGAATTTTATAACAAAATATGATTAAGGAATAAGATGGCAAAAAAGATTTTAACAGAACCAATCGAACGTTATGGGTTAAGTAAGCGTAACAGAAAGCGCACTCTTTTCTCTCGAATAGGTGTTGTTGGTTGTGGAAGTGAAGGGAGTGATATAGCAACAACTGCTGCTGTAAATGGGATGGAAGTAGTTTTTTTAGAACCCAATAAAGAAAAAATTGCAAATGCTTTTAGCAGAATAAATGCTAAATTGGACCAAAGAATAATCAACTGGGGGTTGACACAAAACGAGAAAAAAGCAATTTTAGCGAGAATTCAGGGAACAACATCTTTTGTAGATTTTCAGAATTGCGACTTCGTGATTGAGGCTATACGTTATGATAATCAGACGGGTGAAAGACAGGTTGATGAAAGAAAGAGAGTGTTTCAGCAATTGGAACATGTGATGGAGCCTGATGCAATTATTGCTTCGAATGTAACAACCGTGGTTATCACAGAATTAGCTTCGGAACTTAAATTCAGAGAACGGTGTATAGGAGTACATTTTATGATAAACACTCCAGGTTCGCAAATAATGGAAATAGTTTCCGGACTGTATACCTCTCAGGAGACGTTTGACAAGGTTAGTAAGTTTGCCAAAATGGTTAATCATCAATATATTTCTGTTGCAGAATCATCAGGGTTGGTCAGTATACGATTATTCTTAACACAGCTTAATGAAGCCTGTCAGATACTTATGGAAGGTATAGCAGTAGTTGAAGATATTGATAAAGTGCTTACAGTTGGGTTTGGACATAATTTAGGAGTTTTCAGAACAGCCGATAATATGGGTATTGAGAAAATTGTTAAATTATTGAATAATCTGTATGACGAATATGGAAATATTAAATATAAACCATCACCTATTTTATTACGTATGGTTAGAGCCAAAAATTTTGGAGTGAGCACAGGTAAAGGGTTTTATGTTTATGATGAGTCAGGTAATCTTGTAAAATAAGGAGGAAGGTTGTATGAAAATTTTAGTTTTAAATTGTGGTAGTTCTTCAGTAAAATACAAATTACTTGACATGAAAACTCATCAAGAGTTAGGTTCCGGTGGCGTTGAAAAGCTTGGTATGAAAGGATCTTTCCTCAAACATACACGAGAAGACGGTCAAAAAGTAATATTAGAAGGCGAAATTCTTGAGCATCAAATAGCAGTAGAATATATCTTGGGTGTGCTTACAAGTAAAAAGCATGGATCAATAAAATCGATAGATGAAATAAGTGCGGTAGGTCATCGTGTTGTGCATGGAGGTGAGAAGTTTAATTCAAGTGTTTTAATTACAGATGAGGTAATTAAGAAGATTGAAGAGTGTATAGATATTGCTCCACTACATAATCCGCCAAATTTATCGGGTATACGAGCCATTAATGAATTGCTTCCGGATGTTCCTCAAGTTGCGGTATTCGATACGGCTTTTCATCAGACAATGCCTGATTATGCTTATATGTATGGAATCCCTTATGCTTTATATCAGAAATACGGTATTAGGAGATATGGCTTTCATGGAACGAGTCATCGTTATGTATCTAAACGAGCATGTGATTTTCTTGGCTTAGATTACGAGAAAACAAAGATTATCACTGCACATATCGGTAACGGTGCGTCTATCACAGCAGTTAAAGATGGAAAATCAATAGATACATCTATGGGTTTCACTCCAATTGAGGGACTTATGATGGGTACCCGTTCGGGCGATGTCGATTTAGGTGTGGTAACTTTTCTTATGGAAAAAGAAATGATAAATTCTTATTCGGTATCGACTCTTTTCAACAAACATAGTGGTGTTATTGGAGTTTCAGGTATTTCTTCGGATATGCGCGATATTGAAAAGGCTATAAATGAAGGTAATGATAGAGCTAAATTAGCATTAAACATGTATGAATATCGTATGATAAAATACATAGGTTCTTATTTTGCAGCATTAAACGGAGCTGATGTATTAGTATTTACCGGAGGAGTAGGAGAGAATCAAACATCTACAAGGGAGAGAGTATGTAATAGTTTTAAATATATGGGATTAAAGATTGATGAGACAATAAATTCAAATTCAAGAGGACAGGAAGTTTTAATCAGCACTCCGGATTCATCCGTTAAGGTAGTTGTAATACCTACAGATGAAGAATATATGATTGCATCAGATACAATGCAAATTATTAAAAATTAAATATTTGACGAGGCAGGTTTGTCTATATAAAATTCAACTTCGCCTAAATAATTACCAACAAAAGATGCCGGATACTTTAATGAATCCGGTTTCTTTTTTATGTCGGGCATGGTTATTAACTTGGTGGTGCAAGTCCACCACTGTCCAAACAATATAATGGTGAGGACGAATCTTCAAACATTTGCCAATCTACTTTATTAGCCAAAATGTACATCGGATGTTTTTGGTTCAACATATCCTCTAATCCAAAAAACATACTGCTCTGTGTGGTATATTTCTTCTTTGATAACATAATTTATTTGCAAGTTTGATGCATCAAATATAATAAAACTTGCAAAATTACACAACTGTTTTGAAAGATATTTTATTGATAATCTTTAGTTTAAGTGCTTTTTAAGGGATGACTATTTAATATTTAATGTCAATTGTGTTTTCATAATAATCGAATTTTGTATCGTTAAACCAAGCTTGCCTTTGTTACCCAACGTATTTCTATCTTTTTTCAATCCATAAACAAAATTGTCTGTCCATATTGAATTTAAAATGTCCCATTTTCAATATTTCTCTAATTTCTTTTGAGTCTTCAATAACTTTTGCTAAGTCTCTAGCAACTGCTGAACCATCAATATTATTACTTACAATTCCATTTAGAAATTCAAGGTTAAACGAATAATTACTCCGATTTCCAACTTTATTAAAATCTTCAGAATTTAATTGAATTGATTGTTTAGTTGTGGCATTGTTCAATTTGACTTGAATCAAAGCTCTTTGTTTTGACCATAAATCAGTATATTTTCCAGATGGAGCCATATTACTTATGTTTTTTTGTTGTGTAGTTATATTTTGTTGATTTGATATTCTATTAGGATTAAAATCTTTAGCAGCATTTAATGCACAGTTCTTTCTCAAATTTTGTAGGGTGTCTCTGAAAGAGTTTTTGGAGTTTTTTGAGATATTTAAAATTGGAACCAATTCATCAATTAATTTTGTCTCTAAATCTTCAATTTCTTGTTTAGTTCTCGGATATTCGTAAAATGATAAAGCTAAATTGTTTTCCATCCATTTAGTAATCTTTATTTCACTTTTGTTGTCAAATTTGAAATGACTAAATCTCTTTTTCTCATAATCAGTTTCATTTCTGGGAATAGGTTTCAAATTTTCATTTTCGCAAAGTAAAGAACCTATAGATTTTCTTACGGTTGAACTTCCTGTTTTTCCTGTTGTAAAATGAGTTTTTGCGTCTCTCTTTTCTTGGCTGGATTCAGTTTTTCCAATGTAGATAATTTGATGCTTTGAAACGGAATCGCCTAGTATTGGAAAGTTATCTCCAATAAAGAATAATGCGTAAATCCCAGGTAACTTTGAGAATGTTTTTGTTTTAATATATTCTGTTTCTCTAAACCGAAGAAGATCAACTATTTCTTTTGTTGTCATTGTTTTTGAATTAGTTACACATACACGATAGATTTATAATGCTTTTTGGCAAATTAATGGATAATGTAGCCGTGATATTTCATGTCCCAAAATACTTGTCTATCAAAGTCAAATCTGTTTGCCTTTGGCATCATATTGTCGTAAAATCTTAAATTTACCTTTTCTGTCTAATATATTAAATTCTTCACTTGAGTATACCCTCGTCACTCTGGCATTATCTCCTTCACCTCTAATTTGGAAGTAATGTTCGTTTAGGACAGACGCACCAAAAGCATTATTACCTCGATATTTCACTCTTTGATAGTAATACCCGTCAGACATTTCAAAAATATAACTACATTCTACAATTTTGATACTCTTAGGGTCATTAGCATTATCTTTTAGATAATCTCTAACAGCTAAAACAGCTCCGTCCCATGAAGATGCTCTCGGTTGAGCAGGCATGTTAGTGTTTACGAAAAACACAAGACAAATTAAAATAATTAGTTTTTTCATTTTTTACTTTTTAAAGATTCATACAATAATTTTGCTAAAGAACAAATTTGTCATTTGGGTGTTCAGCCACTATTGACCACTTTTTCTCTTAATATGTTGGGTAACATCCGCACATACGCCACTCAAATTGTATATACGCCATAGCATGGCGCATATATTTGCTTTAGATATAAGTCGTTAATGTTGAAAATCAGCTTCTTACCTATTTTGTGGTGTTTGAGTTTATGATGCATATACATTTGTTGGTTATTTTATAAATGTGTTTTGATATTCTTACGTCTTTCAGAGACGTTACAGTATCACCCCACAAAGCTACAAAAATATTTTTATATAATGCTGAAAAATAAGGGACTAAATTTTAGAGGTGTATGTGTTTTGTTTTTCATTTCAACACTTCTGTGGGTAAATATTAAATATATTTACTTGCAAAAAGTTTTTCATCTTCAATATTTGCCAAATTATATAGAAAACCATTTTCATTAGTGCATCACTACTAATTCTTTATTATTAATTTTATAGTTTATCATAATAAAACTAGTTTATTTTTTTGTACGTTACTATATGTCCATAATTATCATACGCTGATAAATCCCCATTTTTCTCGAGGACGTAATAATCTAAAAAAAAGTCTATTGGTATAAACCGCGTTTGCCCTGCTTTTACTTCTTTTCTTATCGATTCCTCTCTTCTCGCAGGTAAATTCATTTCATTTGGAGAAATTATTCCTAACAATAATCCTTTTTGTTTGTCATCTCGAATTCTATATAAAACCTCATTGGAAACTCGCCAAATTCCAACAGTTTGTTCTTTTATTTCATCTTGAATTGAAGATTCTTTTTCAACAGTTTTACTTTCTTTGCTATATTTAGAAGCTATTTCTTCATTTTTTCTTCTCTCTAAAATTCTCGCTTTTATTTTCATCTCTTGGGTTGTTCTTGTAACGAAGTTAACTTTCTTGGAAATCTCATTACCTTTTTCATTAAACAGTTCAAAGTTATTTGAGTTTGAATTACTGAAAATTTCAAAAGCTTTGATATAAGCAATAGAGTCAGCTATCACAAAAAAATCTTCTGTTTGAACTATTTCATTGTTCTCATCATATTCAATATATTTATAATTTCTACGAGTGTCCCATCGACATGAATATGTTAAAGTTATCAAAATAACTACCATAAAAATGCTTGTGATTTTCACTGTGTTGTTGTTGAGTGTTATCATGTCCTGTAGTTTTAGAGTTGCTAATATTTTATACTATGCATTTTATTTCCTTAAATTTAATATTTGCGAATGGAGTATGGATATTTCTGTCATAAAGTATTTTTAATTGTCATATTATTCAGTTCTTTTGATGTTTATGCCTTTCAATACATTATATGGTATCACCCCACAAAGCTACTAAAAAATTTTTATATAATGCTGAAAAATAGGGGATTAAATTTTAGAGATGGCTATGTGTTTTATTTCTTGTTTCAACACTTCTGTGGGTAAATATTAAATATATTTACTTGCAAAAAGTTATTTATCTTCAATTAACTCAAGTATCAATTCAGTTAGTACTTTTATATCACTATTAATCGTACCATACATGTATCGTTCATATACACTTTTATTGTCAGGTGGATTGAGATTCAATTTTAAGTTTTTTTCTAAGGCTAACAATCTTAAAAATTCTCTTTGAGTACGCCCATTCCCTTCTCTGAAGGGGTGTAAAAAATTTATATTATCTAAAATTTCAGCTAATTTAAAAGCAAGCTCTTTTTTATTAGTTTTACTTATTGCTTTGTATTCTGTAATAAGATTATCAATATACTTAAAAGCAAAAGAAAAGCGTTCTCCATCAAAAAAAGGTTTTCCATCTTTACTGATGTTTACAGTTCTTTCTTTTCCTGCCCACTCATAAACATCTTGAAATAAATAATGATGTATATAAAGCAATGATCTGAAATCTTTAATTTTTATCGGATTTTCAAATAATTCTTCTACTCTCTTAGAAACTTTTAAACTCTCAAAAGCTAGAAGTATTTTTTCATCTTCAATATTTGCCAAATTATATAGAACACCATTTTCATTAGTGTATCTATAATCTGAATCAAGATACTGATAATTATTTTCCATAAATGGTATATAAGTTTGTCAAGAAGTCTGATTCAGAAATTAAACCTATTTTCCAATCTACATACAATTGAATTAATTCTGTAGTTGGCTCAAAACCCTCAAACATATTTGTAGCAATAGCATTTGCAGTACTTTCCAATGTTTTAAGATCGGAAAATTTAACTCCCATTAATGTTAGATTATTGCGGTCTATTTCTATTGTTCTGTACATATTAATGTAATTGATTGTCCTTACAAATGTACATAAAAGTTTCAATATATACACAGACCCATAAAAATTGACAAACAAATTTATAGAAGAAAGATACGAATTTTCTGTAATTTAGCCCCAAAACCCGAAACTTACCTATCTTTGCACTACCTTATTTATCAAAAAAAAAATCCTCAAAATAAGAATCCAAGAGATTTATTGTTATATAATGCAACTGACAAAGAAGTGAAAGTGTCGGTGCATTTTCAGGATGGAAACAACCACAGAACTACTTGATTCCAAGTAAAGAATATTTAATATTTCTCTCGGTTAAACCATTACCATCGGCTCCGATCGGGCAACGGAATAATCGTAAATTGTAACTCCGTAAATCGTAAATAGGTTCGACCTTGAGCGAAGCGGGGATCAGCGGATTTTCTCGGTTGATATATTTTTTTCCCCTTTCAAACTTTAAGAATATAACATAGCCAGCCTGTACATAAAAAACTTAATGTCTCCAACGCCTCTGAACTGTCCTCTAAATGCTTT
>Ga0207420_1000610_pt1 | contig 30847 bp, 40 predicted proteins | sample ThiBio_inoc_biof_FD_183941 | JGI IMG/M metagenome (GOLD analysis project Ga0207420, IMG submission 183941) | Wastewater bioreactor microbial communities from Cape Town, South Africa - Thiocy_inoc_biof (SPAdes) | ecosystem: Engineered > Bioremediation > Thiocyanate > Unclassified | place: South...
TGGAACGATTTAGACTGAATATATTGGTGGAGAGCCGTATACGCTGGAAGGTGTACGTACGGTTCGGAGGCGAGCATTGGGAAACCGACCATAGCAATATGGTACGGCGCCGGGTGCTTAGCCTACATTATAGGAATTGATGGCGGTTTGGGAGAATTCTGGAATACCTCCATTGAGTTTCATAAATTCAGGACTTTCGACTTTCGGTTCGATTTTTCACAACCGGTGTTCTGGGTAGTGTTGATTGGCGGGGTGGCCAATTCACTAATCACCTACACCAGTGACCAGTCTATTATACAGCGTTACATGAGCACGAAAGACGAAAAAGCTACCTCCCGCAGTATTTGGTTGAACGGAATCTTAAGTGTGCCTGTTACTATTCTCTTTTTTCTGATAGGAACCGGCCTGTTTGCTTTCTATAGAGATAACCCGGCAAATATGATGGTGACCAATCCCAATATCGATTCGGTATTTCCGCAGTTTATTGTCTCGGAGATGCCAATAGGTTTTGCAGGATTACTGATTGCCGCGATCTTTGCTGCTGCCATGTCAACCCTTTCATCCAATATCAACTCTTCCGCGGCGGTGATCACCTCCGATTTCTATCAAACCATATTTCCGGAACAAACCTTTTCGTCCCGACTGAAAGTGGCACGTTGGTCGGGTCTCCTCTGCGGATTACTGGGGATGGGCATGGCTCTGGTATTGGCAACATGGAATATCGCTTCATTGTGGGATCAGTTCAACACTTTTCTGGGCTTGCTCACCAGCGGATTGGGAGCTCTTTTCATTCTGGGAGTATTCTTCCCGCGCGTGGGGGCAAAAGCGGCTCTTGCCGGTGTAATAGCGGGGCTGATTGTACTGATTGTTCTCAAGGAAAATACTCCTCTGTCGTTTTTATTGTATGGTTTTATAGGAATGACAGCAGGTATCCTGATAGCCTGGTTGGTGAGTTTTATACTCCCTAACAGGAAAGAAATCAAAGGATTTACATGGTGGAGTGTGGAGGAAATTTAATCATTAGCCCTCACATATTCGGTAGCGCTGAGTGCGGCGATTGTGCCGTCGCTCACGGCTGTGGTTACCTGCCGGTAGCGTTTGGCAATACTGTCGCCTGCGGCAAAAACGCCGGGAATATTGGTTCTCATTGCCGGGTCCACAATGAATTCGTCCTTCTCGTTGACCTCTACCGTTCCTTTAAACGCGTCGGTATTGGGTTTGTAACCGATAAAAACAAAAACACCGTCGGTTTCCAGTTCGGAGATCTCTTTGGTTTTTAAGTTTTCAATCTGAACTTTCTCTAACGTCCCGTTACCCATGTACGCCCTGAGCTCTGACTCCATTATAAAACTGATTTTCGGGTTTTTCTTCGCCTCTTCCACAGCATGGGCGAATGCCTGAAAATGGTCGAACTGATGCACAATCGTTACCTGCGATGCAAAGTTGGTAAGGGTTACGGCTTCTTCCAAAGCGGAATTTCCGCCACCCACAACAATTAACCGTTTGTCTTGGAAAAAATCGGCATCGCACGTGGCACAATATGAAATTCCCCTGCCTTCGAATTCTTTTTCGCCGGGAATATCCAGTGAGCGGGGTTTCCCGCCGGGAGCAAGTATTATTGATTTTGCACGGAATATTCTTCCGTCTTCCAGCTCTGCTTCCTTTATTTCGCCCGATAATTGGTAGCGTACAATTTTAACATTTGCTTTGATGGTGCATCCGAAGCTTTTGGCTTGCCCTCTCATGATATCCACCAATTCGTACCCTTTTATCGTTTCTACACCGGGATAATTGGCAATTTCGTTTGTCAGCACCATTTGTCCACCCGTGATGCCTTCGCTTAATATCAGCGTATCCAATTTCCCGCGCGAGGCATAAATTCCGGCGGACAATCCGGCTGCTCCCGCTCCCAAAATCATTATATCGTATATTTTTTCCATAATCTAATTCAATTTTTGCATATTTTCTTGGAAAGCGCATGCGACTAAATCAGAGACCTTTAGATGTTTTACGGGGTACCCATAGCTCACGATAAACGTAAAAAAGAGTAGCTGTCCAAAGCGAAGCGAGTTCTACTCTTTAGTTGACGTGAGCGAGGATGGGTCGTAAAATATCGTCAGACGATGATTTAGTCGTAATCATATAAATTGCTAAAGCTCAGTAATTTAATTATCAAGACAGAAACTGATCAAGATTTGATGTGATTTGCTTCATATTCTGTATGCTGGTAGTTGCCTTAGCTACTTTTCCGTTTTTATAATACATGGTGAAGGGAAGCCCCATAAATCCGCGACACTCGGGTGCATTTCTGATAACGCTCGATTCCGGGCTATCGAAAGCCATGGAGTAGAATTTCACTTCAGGACGTTCTTCTTCCAGTTCTTCCATTATTTCATAAACAGGGATACACATCGGCCCCATGCGCCCGCAACAGACCATTACATTTTCGTTCTCGTTAATAATTTTCTGTAATTCGGCAGCAGTTTCAATTTCGTGAATGTTTGTTCTTAAATACTTCATAATTATAATTGGTTTTATTGTTATTTTCCGATGGCAAAGTTAGGGCATGATCGGGTTCAAAATCGTGAAACGCGACTGACATACTCCATGAAACAGGATGAGTTTGGTCAGTTTTTGGACTGACAAATGTCAGTTATCTGAAAAGGTTGTATCTTTGAAGGTAAAAAATAAAACGAATGAACCAATTTCCGGTAAACGATACAGACAATTGCGAAAAGATGGTGGCCTGTTTTCGTGATTTGAAGCCCGAAGAACTGACGCTCATCAGTTCCGGTAAAACAGAACTTACCTATTTGACCGGAGAAATTTTGTTTAAACAGGGCGCATTCTCCACGCACGTTTTATTGGTGATGGACGGATTGGTAAAGGTTTACCTTCAAACAGGGCGCGATAAACAATTGAATCTCCAATTAGCAAAACCGGGCGATTTCCTGGCATTTGCATCCGTTTTCGGAGAAACCATACATGCTACATCGGCCATGGCAGTGACAGATGCGCAGGTTTGCATGATCGATAAGGAAAGTATGCGCAAATTATTGATGAACAATGCGGAGTTTGCCATGCGGATTACCTCGCGAAATTTTCGCGAGGAGCGTCAATTGTTGGCTGTTATCGGTAATATTACGTATAAACAGATGCGCGGTAAGCTGGCTTCGGCACTGTTATATCTTAGCGGTGATGATTTCTCGGGACAGACGGTTTTTCCACACCTGTCGCGGCAGGACATTGCAAATTTTGCTTCCATAGCCACGGAGAGCGCCATCAAGATCCTGAAAGAGTTTGAGCGTGACGGAGCTATTGCGCTCAATGGAAAAGAGATCAATATCCTCAACCGGCCCGGGTTGGAAAAGATAGAACGGTTGGGTTAATCTCTTCCAAACGATCCGCCAATGATATCCAACAACTCGTTGGTAATGGATTGCTGGCGTAATTTATTGTGTTGGAGCGTGAGGTCGTCTAGCAAATCGTCGGCGTTATCGGTAGCGGTTTGCATGGCAATGGTTCGTGCGGCGTGCTCCGAGGATACCGAATCTGTATGAACAGTGTAGAGTTTGAGTTTCAGTGTTTTAGGAATGAGTTGCTCCATGATGGTTTGTGGGTCCGGTTCAACAATGTAATCGAGCTCCGGAATATTCCACTTCTCTTCGGGGGTGTTCAGGGTAATGGGCAAAAAGGTCTCTTGCACAAGCTCCTGTGTACTTTTACTTTTGTAGTGGTGAAAAATCAACTCCACCTTATCGAGTTTCTTTTTCAAAAACAGATCCATCACGTCCGAAGCCAGCTGTTGTGTCGCCTCATACGAAGGCTTGTCGGCAATGGCATGAAAATTGGTGGTCGTTTCGAAGCCCATTTTCCGGGCGGCTTCGCGCACTTTGTCGCCAACGGGGTAGATTTGTATATTCTCTTTTCCCAAATGGAGATAATTGTTTACTGTATCTTTCAGTTGAGCAATCACGTTATCGTTGAACCTGCCGGCAAGGCCTGTATTGGATGAAAAAGCGATAACCGCCACCCGTTTTATCGGGCGCCGTTCGACATAAGGAGAGGTAAAATCGTTTTGCGAATTTACAAAGAGCTCCATCAGCTGTTGCAGTTTTTGTTGGTAGGGATACAGGTTTTCGGTGATTTTCTGTGTCTTTCGCAACTTGGAAGAAGAGATCATCATCATGGCCGATGTGATCTTTCGTGTAGATCGCACCGACTGTATCCGTGTTTTTATTTCCTTTAACGACGGCATTTTCTACAATTGTTTGATAGTATCGGTTGCAACGGTTTCCATAATTTTGGTAACGTTATCGTTTATAACGCCGTTTTTTAACTTATCCAGCACATCTGTCCGGTGGTTCAGCTCAAGTGTTTGAAGGAAATTCTTTTCAAATGTCGATACTTTCTCCAGCGGGACATCGGCCAATAACCCTTCCGTACCGCAATAGAGGATAGCGATCTGTTCTTCCACGCTCATGGGTTGGTGAAGCGGCTGGACGAGCAGTCGTTCGTTTTTCTGCCCCTTATTGATGGTCATTGCCGTTACCTTATCCATATCGCCTCCGAATTTGGTGAATGCTTCAAGCTCCTGATATTGCGCCTGGTCGATTTTGAGCGTTCCCGCCACTCTCTTCATCGATTTGATTTGAGCGTTCCCGCCCACACGCGATACCGAGATCCCCACGTTGATGGCAGGACGTTTACCGCTATTGAACAAGCCGGTTTCAAGAAAAATTTGTCCGTCTGTAATGGAGATCACATTCGTGGGAATATAGGCCGACACGTCTCCCGCCTGAGTTTCTATAATGGGAAGAGCGGTAAGCGAGCCGCCACCCTTCACTTTCCCTTTCAGGCTTTCGGGAAGGTCGTTCATCTGGACAGCCATCTCTTCCTGCGAGATAATGCGTGCTGCACGTTCCAGCAAACGCGAATGCAGGTAGAAGATATCCCCTGGATATGCTTCTCGTCCTGAGGGGCGGCGTAGGATAAGCGATACTTCCCGGTAGGCCACGGCTTGCTTGGAAAGGTCGTCATAAACTACCAGCGCATTTCGTCCCGTATCACGGAAATACTCGCCTATTGCGGCGCCGGTGAACGGTGCGTAGTACCTCATAGCAGCCGGATCGGAACCATTCGCGGCAACAACAACCGTATAATCCATTGCCCCGTATTCTTTGAGTGTTTGCACGATAGAGGCCACCGTGGATCCTTTTTGCCCGACAGCTACGTAGATGCAATATACCGGATCGCCGGCATCGTACCGGCTTCGTTGGTTGATGATGGTGTCGATGGCAATGCTGGTCTTCCCGGTTTGACGGTCGCCAATGATAAGCTCCCGTTGCCCCTGGCCAATGGGGATCATGGAATCCACCGCTTTCAGCCCCGTTTGCAGGGGGGTGTTTACGGGTTGCCGGAAAACCACTCCGGGCGCTTTCCGTTCCAGGGGCATTTCATAAACCTCTCCGGTTATTTTTCCCAACCCATCGATAGGATTGCCAATAGTGTTTATTACACGCCCCAGCATTCCTTCTCCTACAAACACCGAAGCTACCCGTTTGGTACGTTTTACAATCGTTCCTTCTTTAATTCCTACCGAAGGCCCCAATAAAACAGCACCCACGTTGTCTTCTTCAAGGTTCATAACGATGGCATTCACACCGTTATCGAAACGAAGCAGTTCGTTAGCTTCAGCATTCCGTAATCCGTAAATTCGGGCAACGCCGTCGCTCACCTGCATCACAACGCCGGTTTCGTCGAATCGTATATCGGTGTCTATGGCCTGCAGTTGCATGCGCAATACTTCTGATACTTCGCTCGTTTTTATTATATTGTTAGACATATCTTTCGTTGTCAGACGATTTTATTTATTTATTCCTTCTGTTTACTAATCTTTTTATTTATGTCGGTTTCATCCCATTCGTTTTTTATCCGGAGAAGTTGCCTCGATACGCTTGCATCTAATCGATCATCGCCTACCTGAAGTATAAAGCCTCCCAAGATGGAAGCGTCTGTCTGCCGCTCCAATTCTAAGGTTTCGCCTGTTTTACTTTCTATAAATGACTTTAGCCGGTTATACGTAGGTTTGTCAACTTTTGTAGCGGTGATAAGCGCTCCGTTTAAAATGCCGAATTTTTTCCGGTATAATTCCAAAAAACGCAAAGCAATGTATTGTAACCGTTCTTCTCTTTTGTTCTTTAGCAGTAGATCGATAAACTGTTCCAACGGTTTTGAAATATCTCCCCCGCAAGCAGTATGAATCAATTTTCTTTTTTCCGATACGTGTATAGCCGGATTTGCCAGTACTTCGCGGAAGTTATTCACATCCGAATAGGCATGCAGAAGTGTTTTTATTTCTGAATATACTCTCTCCTGCTGGTTTTGTTCGATGGCAAAATCTAGCAAAGCGGTAGCGTATCGGGTGGAAATAAGTCCGGTATTCATTGCAAATTACGATTTAGAAATCATCACTTCGTCCATCAGCCGATTGATCATTTTCGATTGTTCTTCCTCCGTGTTCAGTTTCTCGCGAAGAATTTTTTCGGCCACACTTATCGAAAGGGAGGCAATTTCGCTCCGGATAGCCCGCATTGCATTTTCTTTCTCAATGATTATTTGTTTTTGAGCATCTGCAACAATCTTATCGGCTTCCGTACGGGCGAGTCCCTTTGCTTCTTCAATCATCCGGTCGCGTGTCTGTGCTGCTACCTCCAGCATCTTGGCCTGTTCTATACGGGTCTGCTCCAGAATGGCCTGGCTGTTCTCCGTTACTTTTGCCAGTTCTTCGTTTGCCTGTCTAGCAGCCAACAGCGAGTTGTCTATATAATCTTTACGTTTGTTCACCATCTGTAAAATAATGGGGAATCCATATTTTATCAGAATGAACGCAACAATCCCAAACGAAAGAGTCATCCAGAACACAAGCCCCGGTTCGGGGGTCAATAGTGACATACCGGTGCTATTAAAGGATAAATCCGCAGACCACAACAGCAAATAATGCCACCCCTTCAATGAGAGCGGCAGATATAATCATGTTCATCCGGATATCTCCGGCCGCTTCCGGTTGTCGGGCTATTCCTTCCATGGCCGATGTACCGATTTTTCCAATTCCCCATCCGGCTCCTAAAACGGCAAATCCTACTCCTAATGCAGCACCAAGAACATTTAAACCGGTACCGGTAGCTTGTAATAAAATTGAAAGTAATTCCATAATTGTTCTAAATTAATTTATTTGTTTATTAATATGTTTTGTTTCAATGAGTTCTTTTTCTTTCTGATGCGATTCTACGCGCGCCATCCCTATAAAAACGGCAGACAACATCGTGAACACGTATGCCTGTATATAGGCTACCAGCAACTCCACGAACAAAATGAATACGGTGAATATTACCGATAGCAGAGACATTGATGAGTTGATGGCTGCGCCCATGCCAGCCGTTACAAAAACAATGGACGTTAATCCTATCACGGTGGAATGTCCGCCGGTGATGTTGGCAAAAAGACGGATCATCAGGGCGAAAGGTTTGGTGAAAACGCCAACCAACTCGATAGCAGGCATGAGCGGGACAGGCACTTTCAACCATTTAGGCACATCGGGCCAGAAAATTTCCTTGTAATATTCTTTTGTCCCTGTAAGATTAATAACAAGCATGGTTGTGATGGCCAGGATCATAGTTACGGCAATATTTCCGGTAACATTCGCCCCGCCGGGAAAGAAGGGGATAAGCCCCAATACATTGTTCAGGAAGATGAAGAAAAACACCGTCAGCAGATAAGGGGCATACCGTGCGTGATCTTTTCCGACTGCCGGTTTTATAACCTCATCATTGATGGAGACAATAAACATTTCCATAAAGCCGATAAATCCTTTCTTAGCCTCCATCGGGTTCCGTTTCATTGAACGGGCAACGCCCATAATGATAATGATCAACAAAACGGACGAAAAAATAAGCGATGCGGCATTCTTGGTCAGCGAAAGGTCTAATGGCCTTACTTCGGTTCCCGAAGTATCTTTTTCAACAATCTTCCCTTTGTACTTCCCTTCGGGAGCGATATAAAATCCGTTGTATGAACCTTCGTTATTGTGCAGCTTCGACGACAGGAACAGGTGCCATCCGCTTGTTTTACTATGTAGAATTACCGGAAGTGGAACGGTTATATCTCCATTGTCCCAGTTCACAATTTTCCATTCGTAGGCATCGGCCAGGTGCTCGAGGATCATCTCTTTTACATTAAATTCCTCTGCCTGCTCACCGGGAGTGGTTTCCGCAGCGGCCGAAAGGGGTAAGGTTGTTAAAAACAGCCCGCTCACCCATATCAATATGTGAAATAGGCGTTTCATCATTCCTCCAGATGTTTCTTCTTTTTTACCGGATAATTTTTCTTCTGTTCTTCTTTCAGATATAGTTCTATTTTCATATAGATGTAAGTCTCTACTCCGAGATAGATCAGGTAGAAAATAATAAAAATAATGGCAAAACTACGTACCTGTTCTCTGTCAAATAACCAGTAAAAAGTGATGATTAATACGCCAATGAATATTTTTATCGCTCTCAACAACATGTACATATTCACCATTTCCTTAGGCTTGTCTTTCGGAATTCCCTTCATGATGAGAATAAGGGCCAGCCCGGTCAGGTAGAAGAAGAGCGGAGGTATAAAATACGTATTAATTAATGTTTCGGGCGAAAGTATTTTTAATAGATACCACACGCCGAACCCCGCTACGAACAACATTAGGGTATGAACAATGAGAAAATGCCTGATTAATTTTTTCATAATTCCTTGATGATTGATTCCAGACAAACCGTTACCTTGTTATTATTCATTTCCACAAAACCATCTTCGATAAGCAATTCAATTTGTTCGTCTTCGTCAGTTACAAACGAAAGTTTCCCTTTCACGAGCGATGAAATAATGGGTGCATGATGTTCCAGTATCTGAAACGAACCCAGTGCACCGGGAAGCGTAACGGAAACGACGCTGCCAGTGAAAATCATTTTTTTCGGTGAAATAATTTCTAATTGCATAATCAAAGAGAGTAAATTACTGTTGCAGGCGCGACCGATCCATTAATTTTTTCCCTTTTTCTATGGCTTCATCAATGGTGCCCACATTCAGAAAAGCCATTTCAGGATATGAATCGAGTTCGCCGTTGAGGATCATGTTGAATCCGCGGATAGTTTCATCTAAGGGAACCATTACTCCAGGTTGCCCTGTGTATTGTGCAGCCATGTAAAAAGGCTGGGAGAGAAAACGCTGCACCTTGCGGGCGCGGTTTACGGTGATCCGGTCTTCATCGGAAAGTTCTTCCATTCCCAGGATGGATATGATGTCCTGCAGCTCCTTGTACCGTTGCAGGATTTGTTTTACGCGCATGGCGGTATTGTAATGATCCTCGCCCACGATAAGCGGATCAAGAATGCGTGAAGATGACTCCAACGGGTCAACAGCCGGATAGATGCCGAGCGATGAAATCTTACGGCTCAGCACCGTGGTGGCATCCAGATAGGAGAAAGTGGTTGCCGGAGCCGGGTCGGTAAGGTCATCGGCGGGAACATAAACAGCCTGTACCGATGTGATGGAACCGTTTTTTGTAGAGGTAATGCGCTCTTGCAAGAGACCCATTTCTGTTGCCAGCGTGGGCTGGTAACCTACTGCCGAAGGCATTCGCCCAAGCAGGGCAGAAACTTCGGATCCGGCTTGCACAAACCGGAAGATGTTGTCGATAAAAAGGAGAATGTCGTTGCTTTCACCCGATTGATCGCGAAACGATTCGGCAATACTGAGCCCCGACAACGCTACCGATGCCCGGGCGCCGGGCGGCTCGTTCATTTGTCCGAAAACCAAGGTGGTCTGTGACTTTTTCACCTCGTCATAATCCACCTTGCTTAAGTCCCAGTTGCCTTCGTCCATACTTTTCTTGAACGCTTCACCGTAACGGATTACCCCCGAGTCGATCATTTCGCGCAAAAGGTCGTTCCCTTCGCGTGTGCGTTCTCCCACACCGGCAAAAACGGAGTATCCGCTGTAACCCTTGGCAATGTTGTTGATCAGCTCCATAATCAGTACGGTTTTGCCCACACCCGCTCCGCCGAAAAGTCCTATCTTTCCGCCTTTCTGGTACGGTTGCAGCAAATCGATTACTTTTATTCCGGTTAAAAGAATTTCCTGGTTCGTGGTCAGGTCTTCGAACTTGGGTGAAGGACGATGAATGGGGTAAGCTCCGGTTTGATCGAGTGGCTTTAGTTCATCGATAGTTTCGCCTATCACGTTCATCAAACGCCCTTTTACCTGATCGCCCACAGGCATGCTGATGGGTTTTCCCAGCGCTTTCACTTCCGTCCCGCGACGTAATCCGTCTGTGGTATCCATTGCCACGGTGCGAACCGTAAATTCGCCAATATGTTGTTGTACTTCCAATATCAGTTTCTGCCCGTTGTCTCTTGTGACAATAAGTGCATCTTGTAGAGCGGGAAGTTGCAATTCCTGCGATTTTTTTAAATCGAAATAAACGTCCACCACAGGCCCAATAATCTGTGATATGTTTCCAATAAGATTAGTCATAATACGTGATTAAATTACGCGAAAACCTAATTCTGCAAAGATACCACTTATTATCCGACATAATTTTCATTTTTAAATATTGTAGGATTTATTCGGCTTTTTAAAGCATTAAATCGTTAATTTATTTTTTTTTAACCGAGGGAACTGTCAAATGACGTAAAATTTGCATCCCCTCTTGCTTCAGTTTTTTCCAATAGCCGGCCGGCTTATTTTAATCGGGATGATTTTTGAGAATCAGCAAAAACGTGTCGGTCATTTTGTCAACACTTTTTGTAATATTGAACTCGAAGTTTTGAAATCTCCAGGTAAACATCAGCTGTTTGTAAGTGGCAAGGACTATTTGAGCCAAATCGCCGGCAACTATGGTGGTGATGAATTTATTTTCTTGTTGCCCGCGCTCTATGATAGAGAGTAGATGACGTGTCATCATACCTACTAAATTCATTATGGTATCCCTGACTCTCAAACTCTCGTCGAGCAACCCTTCCGAAAAAACAGCTACCGCAAAATAGGGGTTTTCTTTAAAATATACGGTAATTCTCCGGAAAACGGTTTTTAAATCTTCATCCGCGTCGGATGTGCAGGGGATTTTATCAAGAATTACCGAAATATTCTGGGTTAAATATTTCAGCAGGGTGAGAATAATATCCTCTTTACTTTCGAAATGCCTGTAAATAGCGCTTTCAGAAAAATTCATCTCGTCAGCCAGCCTTTTAATTGTTAATCCGTTAACGCCCGATTGCGTCAGAATCTTTCCGGTGGCTTCAATTATTTCCAGTTGTCGTGGCTTTATTTCCATGTTGCGTTTAAATAAGAGAGTGATAACTTACTTACAAAGATACGATAACTTTAACAACTTCATAAAAAAATGTATCTTTACCGTAGGAAAAATTATTATTTACGGTCTAATATTTAATTTGATATATGCGAAACTTAAATAGTGTATGCGACTAAGCAACGCTGAAACAAGTACAAGTAAATGTCGGACGAACAACTCATATACAAAATAAATTCGAGCGATCCCTCTGCCTTTAAAATGCTGATGGAAAAATACCAATTGCAGGTGTTTCGAACCGTTATGGGATTTGTTCACTCGAAAGAAGATGCTGAGGATATCACGCAGGATATTTTTGTGAAGGTGTATCAGTCGCTCGCATCTTTCAAAGGAGAATCGGAGTTTTCCACATGGCTTTACAGAATCACCGTGAACATGAGCATAAATTTCGTCAATCGAAATCGTAAAAACCGGTTGCTCCAATCCCTCGAAGATATTTTCACCAAACCGGGCAACGAGAAAACACCGCTGGAACAACTGGAAGAGTCGGAACGTGATCGGCGTATTCAAAAAGCTATCGATTCATTGACCGAAAGACAACGAATGGCTTTTATTTTAAGTAAATACGAAGAACTTTCTCAAAAAACGATCGCTTCGGTGATGAATACATCGGAAGGCGCTGTGGAACAACTGTTACAAAGAGCAAAAAACAATTTACAAAGAAAATTAAGCTGAACCGTAGGAAATTAAATAAAACAATGTCTAACCTATTAAACGAAACAACGAAATGAAAACGGAACAATATATTGATGATCTTATCCGACGCGAAAAGCAGACAGCGCCTAATCCGTTTTTAAGCACCCGCGTGATGGCGGAGATTGAAAAACCGCAAAGGCCGGAGATAAAGAGGATTCCTGTCTGGCAGGCCTTCGCTGTTGCTGCCGGCATAGCCGCTGTTGCGTTTTTAGGGATTTCTGCCGGCAACAGTTATATTGACAACAGTTCGTCTGAAACGGTTATAAACATAAACGACAGCCAGATAGAGAATTTAGAATATTACAATTTCGATAATTATGAATAAGACAAATAGAATATTGTGGTTTATTGTCGCATTGTTATTGATTTTGAACCTGGCGACCATCGGAACCATTTTTTACCATAATCGGCAGAGCAAAGGCGACGACCTGGCGATTGTCATCGACAAAAACCGGCAAAACCCCTTAACCGGGCGTTTTTTCAGGCAGGAGATCGGATTCAATGATGCTCAAATGGATGTTTTCAGGGAAGCGAACCGCGAATTTCAACCGCAAGCCAACATCCTGATTTTCGAAATGGATTCACTGAAAGAGGAGATGTTCGGAGAGTTGAACAGACCTCAGCCCGATTCGGCGAGATTACATCGTTTATCGACTTGTTTGGGCAGGCATCATACGGAATTGAAAAATATCACCAACGATTTTTATCTGAAAATAAGATCGGTATGTGATTCATCGCAATGTGAGCGGTTGCAGGAAGCGTTTCTCCCCCTTTTCAGAGATGGAACAACTGCTAACTTCGGGAGGTATGGGCGGAACGACAGTACGACCGGAGACCGGGAATACAGGCACCGGTACGGACGCGGTTGGAGATCACAATAGATAAAATATAAACACATAAATAACAATTAAAAATAAGAGAAGATGAAAACAAAAGTATTTATTACGGCAATGGCGCTGGTTGCCGCCATGGGATTGGCGACCGCCCAGAATCAGAATCAGATAAAGAAAAATACGACAACGTCCACTCAAACCGGCCCTGCGTTTGTGGATAAAAACAATAACGGCGTTTGCGATAACTTTGAGAACGGAACACCCCGAAACCGTAACGCTAACGGCAATCAACGCCTGCTCAACGGCAGCGGACGCGGCCAGGGCCGGGGAACGGGATTAAGCAATGGCCAAGGCCGGGGCCGCTTTTTTACAGATGCTGATAAAAACGGTATCTGTGACAACTACGAAAAAGGCATGCCACGGCGAGGCCGTTCTTTTGTGGATATTGATAAGAAGGATAAATGATTCACCTATCCGTTTTGACTGACCATTTTCAGGAGTTTTTTATCACGGATTCTCACCTCTCTTCCGGTCATTTCAATAATGCCATCGGCGGCGAATTCCGAAAGGACACGGTTGATGCTTTCCCTGCCTGAATCAACCCAATTCCCGATATCCGATTGTGAAACAGGGAGAACAAACTCATCCGAATTGAAAATGTTTTCGGAAAAATCGAGCAACACGTCGGCAAGCTTGCCGCGTGTTTGCTTTTGTGTGCGGTTGGCACATCGGCGATAGGCCTCCAACTCGCTTTTGGATAACTCCAGAATGATGTAGGAAGAGAACTCCCTATTCTCTTCCAGCACACGTTTAAAAACATCAATATCAATAAAGCAAACCTCCGAATCCAATACCGCAGTAACACTGTACTGATTTATTTTGTTGCCCAACGTGGTGGGCAAACCCAAATAGGTCGGCGCTTTTATCAGACGGACAATTTGTTCGCGGTATGGCCCTGTGATATGAATTTTGGCCAATCCTTTCCGAAGAAAAATCACATTCGTGGAGAAAACTCCCTGTTTTATAATGGAGTCCCCTTTGCGGAATTTCACTACTGCGTGGTTATTTTCCAACATCTCAATCTGACAATTTTTTAGCGTGCTCGATGATTTTATCACACAGGCACAATCGATGCATTCGTTCTTCATATCGCAAAAGTAGATAAAAATGTGACATATATCACAAAAAAATGTAAGAATCTTCACCCCAGTAAAAACAGATAATTAAAGAAATATATCTTTAATTTGCATCGTATTAATTCACTCAAAAACATCTATTTAATGGAAAGTACAAATACAATAACTGTGGAGAAGCTCCAGGCTGAATTAGAGAGCCTGAAAGCAAAAACCACCCGGCTCGAAAACTCCCGCAAAGACCAGTTGTCTGTTGCTATCGTATCGGGCGATATGGACAAAATTCTGGCGGCCATGATTATTTCGTTGGCTGCAGCAGCTATGGATACGCAAGTGAAACTCTTTTTCTCTTTTTGGGCGCTCTCTGCATTGCGTGATCCCAAGAAAAAGGCAAAAGGAAAAGATTTTATCTCGAAAATGTTCGGAATGATGCTTCCCAACGGACGCAATAAGCTGAAACTGTCGAACATGAACATGTGCGGCATGGGGCCGATGATGATTAAAAGGCTGATGAAAAAGCAAAACGTGATGTCGCTTGATGCGATGTTTAAAGAAGCCGCCGAACTGGGCATAGAAATCACGGTTTGCGAAATGTCGATGAACCTGATGGGTTTCAAGAAAGAAGAAATGATCGATTACCCGCATCTTCGTTATGCCGGGGCTACCACATTTGTTGCGGATGCCGGAGAAAGCAGTATGCAGTGGTTTATTTAAGTGAAAAATTAAGAACCAAGAACCAAGAACCAAGACAAAAGACAGTCTGAAGAGTGAAGAGTGAAAAGTGAATAATTAACCAGTATAAAAAAACAAGAAAATGACAACAGAAGAATTAAAAGCATTAACAGTCGCAAAATCGGTAGATGCACGGGGTACAGCTTGTCCGGGCCCACTTTTGGAAGCTAAAAAAGCTATCGGAACCATCAACTCAAACGATGTGATGGAAATTCTTTCGGCAGATGAAGGAACCAAAGTAGATATTCCGAAATGGTGCGGCAAACAAGGTCATGAATACCTGGGCGCTGTTGAAGAAAACGGATATTTCAAAGTCTATATGAAGAAAAAATAAACTTTTGCTTCGCAATGAAGAAGAACGCCAAAATATTGGTTTTTTCCACCGAGAAAATATCCGATCCCGCCATTGATATGGCGGGATTGCTCAAGCTGCATTACCCTCCAACGGTTTATACCATTACCGTTCCTTGTTCGAGCGGAATAAAACCGAGCTGGATTTTACATGCTTATGAAAAGGGTTTCGATGGTGTATTTATTGCTGCCGATGGCAGTGATTGCGTGTTTGGAGAGAGCTGTACCGAAAAAACCGGAAACGTAGTTTCGATAACGCACGACAAAATGAAAGGGACCGGCATCGATCCGGCGCGTTTACGGATGGCTGCTATCTGTTCGGTGTGCAGCGAGTCTTTCGTGAAGCAAATACGCAGTTTCAACGATTATCTGATTAAAACATTACATGCATAGATTGCGATGAACGAAGAAAGAGAAGTTCTCAATTACGATGCGTTGGTTGTGGGTGGCGGAATCGCCGGAGGCGAAGCTGCGCTTAATCTGGCAAACACCGGTTATAAAGTGTTGCTGGTGGAGAAAGATCGTTCGCTGGGCGGAAAAATGATCCTCTTGAGCAAGGTTTTTCCCACGCTGGACTGTTCGGCTTGTATCACCACGCCTAAAGTATCGGAAATTGCCCGACATAAAAACATTACTATTTTCACGGAAAGTGAAGTAACCGCTATTGTCAAGAAATCGGAAAACAATTTCACGGCTCAAATTACGAAAAAACCGCGTTATGTCCGTGTGGAAGATTGTACGGCTTGCCAGTTGTGCGAAAAAGCTTGCCCGGTGAGTGTCCGCGACGAATATCAATTCGGGTTGATTGGCAGAAAAGCGGCTTTTATTCCTTTCAGCATCGCCAATCCCAAAGCGGCTGCAATTGATATCGAGAATTGTACGCTTTGCGGTGCGTGCGAAAAAGTTTGCCCCACGCATTGCATCGATTTCACGATGGAAACCAAATACTACGAACTGCACGCCAAAACGGTTGTGCTGGCCACCGGATTTAATCTGTTCGACCCGCTTCTGATACCGCGATACGGCTATGGACAATACAAAAACGTGATTACATCTATGCAAATGGAGCGCGAAATTGCACCTACGCGTCCGTTCAATACCATTTTACGCCCGGGCGACGGAAAAGTTCCCGACAGAATTGCTTATGTGCTCTGTACCGGTTCGCGCGATGCAACCGTTGGAAATCCCATTTGCTCGCAAATCTGCTGTATGTATTCCATTAAACAGGCGCAGTTGCTGATGGGTGCATTACCGATGGCAGACGTAACCATTTACTACATCAATATCCGCTCCTTCGGAAAAGGATTTGAAGAGTTTTATCAGCAAGCCAAAGGAATGGGTGTGAATTTTGTGAAAGGTAAAATCGGGAAAATAGCCGAAAAAGAAAACGGCGATCTCATCCTCCGCTACGAAGACATCAACGAAGGAGTGGTGAGGGAAGCCGAACACGACATGGTAGTGCTTTCCGTTGGCGTGAAGTCCAATCCTACGGTCGGAAAAATATTCGGTCGTGGCGAATTGAAATTAGACCCGTTCAATTTCGTAGCACAGGAAGATTTGTTGGGAAGTCCTTCCAAAACCAGTATCGACGGTGTTTTTGTTGCCGGAACAGCTTCAGCACCCATGGATATTCCCGATTCCATTCTTTCGGCAGGCTCCGCATCGTCCGAAGCAATTAGTTATTTAATTCAGCATCAGGAACTATGAAAGAAAGAATAGGAGTATATATTTGCCACTGCGGAGGAAATATTTCCGATTATGTTGATGTTGAAAGAGTACGTCAGGCGGTGGAGAACGACAGAGGAGTGGTTTTGGCAAAAACAACCGTGTTCGCTTGTTCCGATTCCAATCAGAACGATATGGTTGACGACATCAAAAAGCACAACTTAGACGGAGTAATTGTGGCTTCCTGTTCGCCGAAACTGCATTTGGCGACATTCAGAAGCGTTACGGAACGTGGGGATTTGAATAAATATACCTATGTTCACACCAATATCCGCGAGCAGGCATCGTGGGCACATTCCGACGATAAAATCGGAGCAACCGAAAAAGCCATTCTCCTGGTTAAAGCGGCGATAGCCAAATCGCGTTATGCCGAGCCATTGTATCCCAACCAGTTTGAAGCGGAGAAAACAATTGCCGTTATCGGAGCAGGAATTTCGGGGATGAAAGCGGCTGTATCGCTTTCCGATAAAAACACGAGTGTAATTCTTATCGAGAAGGAAAACAAAGTAGGCGGACACACTGCTACGTGGGGTCCGTTGGCCATGTCGGATGAGAAAGGGAGCGATTTGTCCCACCGCATTTATTCCGATTTGCTGCAACGCGATAACGTAACTGTTCTTACCGGATCGGAAGTGATTTCATCAAAAGGAAGTATCGGGAACTTTACGTTGAAAGTGCGTAAGAGAGCGCAACAAGCGGGAGACCCGGTCGAAACAATGGAGTTCAACGTCGGTTCTGTCGTGGTTGCTACCGGCTTCGATCCCTATCTGCCAAAAGCAGGGGAATTCGGATTTTCGTCTTACGAAAACGTTATCACACTGCCCGATTTCAAGCATTTAATAGATTCATTTTCGGGAAAATACCTGGAATACAGGGGTAAGAGAATTAACCGAATAGCTTATATTTATTGTGTGGGAAGCCGCCAGGTTGACGGAGAAAACAGATACTGTTCGCGTTATTGCTGTACATCGGTTATTCACGCGGCCATTCAGGCAAAAAAGAAATTCAAAGAGATTTACAATTTCCATTTCAATCGTGGAATCCGCACGTATGGAAAGCAGGAATTGCTGTATGCCGAGTCATTGCAGCAAGGCGATATTTATCTGCAATCGTTTGAAGATGCCCCGCCACAGGTCTATGCCGAAAACGGTAAAACCAAAGTGAAAATTAAAGACGTACTGACAAAAGAGAAAGAACTGGAGATTGAAGCCGACCTGGTGGTTCTGGTTACCGGAATGGTCCCAAGGGCAGATAATTCGATAGGAACAATGTTTAAATTGCCGAAAGGAAGGGATAAATTCTTTAACGAGGTGCACATGAAACTGCGCCCCGTGGAAACTGTTATCGACGGAATTACCATTGCCGGAACTTGTCAGGGACCAAAAAATATTGTGGAATCGGTAAATTCTGCGCTTTCGGCAGCGGCAAAATCGTATTCGTACATCAGCAAAGGTATGCTCGAAACAGAGCCGATTGTTGCCGAAGTAAACACCGATTTATGTGCGTGGTGCGGAAAATGCGCCGAAGCCTGTCCTTTTGATGCCATCGGGCAAAAAGATGTTAACGGGAAGCAGGTGGCGGTAATTAATAACTCAGTCTGCAAAGGTTGCGGTATGTGTGCACCGGTTTGTCCGCCCGATGCCATTAACCTGATCAATTACTCGAGCGAAGAAATAATGAGCATGATTGAGCAGTTGGCCGGCGGATAAACGAAAAAGTATAAAACAATGGAAGTAGAAGTAGGAAAAACAGCTAAATATCTTCGGGAAAAGCAGGGTGTTCCCGAACACGTGAAAGAAGAACTGAAAGAATTCAATCGGATAAAAAGAGCAATAACCGATATTTTGCAAAACGAGGAACTGACTATTGCACAACTATCGGAAAGGTTGCAAATACCTAAACACGATGTTACGTATTACCTGATGTCGCTGGTGAAATACGGAGTAGTGGCAACGGGCGAAATAGATGATATGGATGAGTATTATTCGTATAAACTGGTAAAATAATGGCAAGCAGAATAAATCCGAAATTTTCGGAAGAACTGAAAAAATACGGTTCCGTGAACTTCAACGCCTGTTACAATTGCGGAACGTGCACGGCAGTGTGTTCACTATCTACAACCGACGACTCCTTTCCGCGCGAAATGGTACGGTTGAGTGCATTGGGCCTGGAGAATGAAATAAAAGAATCGTTAAAGCCTTGGGAATGTTATTATTGCGGTGAATGTACAACCCATTGTCCGCAGACAGCAAATCCCGGCGAACTGATGATGTCGCTGCGAAGATGGCTCACCGCGCAATACGACTGGACGGGACTTTCAGGCCTGTTTTACAAGTACCTGCCTGCGTTCCTTACCGCAATGGCACTGGTGCTCGCAGGCGTGCTGCTCTTTGCCAATTCCGTGAATGGGGAACTGGAAAAAATGCTCCACTTCGGGCACTTGTTTGAAAGAACAGCCATCGCAACCGTTTTTGTAGTGATATTTATTCCTAACCTGCTGCGGATGTGGTATTTCACCGTTGTTAAACCGGGAGGGAAAGTGCCGCTCAAAACGTATTTTACGGCATTGGGCGAACTCTTCGTGCATATGTTTACGCAAAAACGTGCCAAGGAGTGCGACGACAATCATTTCCGCTGGTTGGAGCACCTGATTCTGGTGTTTGCCTATCTGTTACTGCTGTTTACCACCGTATTTTTGAACTGGTTCAGCACCGGGAACCTGTTTGTAATCATCCTCGGTTATTTGGAAAGCGCTTTTATTTTCATCATCACGGTGGATTTTGTGAAAGACCGGATTCAGAAAAAAAAGACATTGTCTAAGAACTCCGGGCCGTCCGATTGGTTTTTTGTGATCTGGCTCCTGTTGATGGGGCTAACTGCTTTTTTAGTACGCCTTTTCATCGATTTAAATATCTTGGAAGGCAATAAATGGCTTTACCTTTTCCATATAACGGTATTGGCGCAATGGGCCTTGCTCATCGTACCCTTCGGAAAATGGACGCACTTTTTATATCGCTCATTTGCGATGTATTTTGTGAAAATTAAATCGGTTTATCCGGCACAGTAATCGTCAACTTTCCGCCTTTTTAATGGCGTCGAAAGGTACGAAAATCGCTTTAAGCGGGGTCGGCTTAGAAACTGTTTTGAGAAGAAGTTTTGGGCTCCCTGATGCTTTCAATTTTGTAGCTGAACGAGTCTGCTCTGTACCAGCCGATATTGTATTCGATAGGCAGATTGTTTACATCGCTTACAAATCTTTTTCGAATAAGGATTGGGTCGCCGACTTCTATTTCTAATTTAGTAGCGATAAATTGGTCGGCTCCTGCTGCCCTGATCTCTTCCCTGGAAGTTTTTACAATTATGTTGTAATCATTTTCCAATATTTCGTACAGAGGCCGGATAAAGTTTTCTGTGCCGTCCAGTTTAATATTAGGATTGAATTCGGAATGGAAGTAAACAAAAGGAAAATTTTCTTTACCGCGTAATCTTTCTAAACGTAGAATCTTTACATCGTCGGTAATTCCAAAGAATTGCTTTGCATTTTCAGTTGGAGCCTGTTTGCTGACGTGCAACTCAAAGTTCTCGATTTTTATTCCCAACAATTTCATTTCTTGCGAAAAACTCAGCCAGTTTGTAGCTTCACTGTATAAGTTTTTCTCAGCTACTCGTGTTCCCACTCCTTTTTTTCGTATCAACAGGCCTTCTGTAACCAAGGTGTTGATGGATTGCCTTAATGTGTTTCTCGATATTTTTAATTGTTCAGACAATTCTACTTCGTTGGGTAACATTTTCCCTTCTTTGTATTCTTCCTTTGTTATTAAATCGCGGAGAAGCATTTCTGCCTGCTTGTGTAAAGGAACGGAACTGCTACGATCAATTTTCAGTTTCATTTTTTTCTACAAAGTAAGTAAAAAAAATTAGATCTTATTTAATTTCCTGCTGATTTTGAAAGTCATAAAATGTTTTCCTCGTCAGGTCGGCGAGTGATAATTGATAATTGATATAGGCCATCAGGTGAGATGTATATGTGTTGTTCAGGCGGTTTAGGAATATAATTCAGGTTCAATTCCTTCATTATTTTTTTATTATTAATTTAGCTGCCGTGATAATAAAAAAAGTATCCGACAGAGTGTTAGAATTATCTATTGGATACTTAGTAGTGTTAGATAATTAGTGTAACCTCTTTTATGGTGTTTATTCAGCAACACCGTCGATCACAATGGCGTTTTCAAAATTTGCTGCAGATATTAGGATATGTTGAGATCTTTTCTTTGCTGTCTTTGGTGCATGGCAGAAAAGAAATAAAAGAACCAGCGTCCACAGGGTTGCATATCTTTTCACGATAGTGTTTTGTAGATCATGAGTGTTTTGTAGATCTTGGTAACAAATGTGCAATCTTCTTTTTTATTTACGAAGATTAAGTAGGTCTCGTTAGAGAAATTTATGATTCGTTCCGAAAAGTTAGAAGCCGTAACAAGGTTGCATCAGGGTGCCAGCCTCTGTAACGTCCAGCCTTCTCCGGTTCTGCGATAAACAAGCCTGTCGTGCAGGCGGCCGGGACGTCCCTGCCAGAATTCAATGGTTGTGGGCAGAACAATAAAACCACCCCAATGCGATGGACGAAGAATCTCCTGATTGTTGAATTTTTCTTCAAAAGAGGCCTGAATTTCATCTAACTCTTCACGGCTCTTCAAAATTTTACTTTGTGGTGAGGTCCAGGCGCCGATTTGCGCCTCGCGCGGGCGCTCATTAAAATAGACATCGGAATCATGGGTGGAAAGTTTTTCTACCCGCCCTTCAACCCGCACCTGACGCTCTATGGAATGCCAGTCGAAAACGAGGGCGGCAAACGGATTTTCAAGTAATTCCCTGCCTTTCCTGCTAAGATAATTGGTGAAAAACACAAATCCGCTTTTATTTACCTCTTTCAATAACACTACTCTTGCGGAGGGTCTCCCATTTACGGTGCAAGTGGCGATAGTCATGGCGTTGGGTTCCGGAATCTCCGATTCGATAGCCTCTTGCAACCATTGCTGAAATTGTTCCAACGGATTGGTTTTTACGTCAGCTTCATTTAATTCTCCTATTTTGTATTCTTCTCTGAATTCGAACAGTCTTTTCATTTTGTAATTATTTTTTCCGCCCGTCCATATCGGGGTTTGCCCGACAAATATATACCATACAACAGGTATTCAACAGGAAGGTTTAGTTAATAAATACTAACGCTTTTTCTTGCAACTGTATTAAAGTAATTCACTATCTTCGCACACTATTTAGAAACAATATATCGAATGATAAAGGTTGAGCAGATATACAAGAGTTTTGGCGATCTTCAGGTGCTGAAGGGGATTGATTTGGAGGTAAATAAAGGTGAGATAGTGTCGATTGTAGGCCCCAGCGGTGCCGGAAAAACCACTTTGCTGATGATTATGGGAACGCTTGAGAAGGCAAATTCAGGTAAGGTATTCATTGATAACAACGATTTGAGCAAGCTCAACGAAAAGAAACTCGCGGATTTTCGTAACAAGAATATCGGATTCGTTTTTCAGTTCCATCAGCTTCTTCCGGAATTTACTGCTTTGGAAAATGTTATGATACCGGCGCTGATTGGAAATGCAAAGCACGGCACGGCGGAGAAAAAAGCAAAAGAGCTCTTGAGGATGATGGGGCTGGGCGAACGAATGGAGCACAAGCCTGCAGAACTATCGGGAGGGGAGAAACAGCGTGTGGCGGTTGCCCGTGCACTTATTAACGACCCCGTGGTGGTTTTTGCCGATGAACCTTCGGGGAGCCTTGATACCGACAACAAAGCCGAACTGCATTCATTGTTTTTCGAACTTCGCAACAAGTTAAATCAGACCTTTATCATCGTAACGCACGACGAACAGCTGGCATCAATTACAGACCGGACCATCCATATGATGGACGGAAAAATTGTTGAAAAAATTTCAGATTAAAAATCAAATAGCTATAAATAAATATTTTATGAAACTTAAATCGTTTTTTATGATAATGGCAACAGCTGGATTGTTACTCTCTTGTAACAACGAACAAAAACCGGGAGAGGTTATCGGAAAATCGAACGTGAAAGCGGAGAACGGGTTGATGACACCTGAAATTCTGTATAGTTTCGGACGCATCGGAAGTGTGGAAGTATCGCCCGATAAGTCAAAAATACTTTATCAGGTTACTTACGTCGATATTAAGCAGAACAAGACCAATCCCGAGCTTTTTGTGATGAATGCCGACGGAAGCGATAAAAAACAGTTAACGGTTACCAACGCCAGGGAGAGCAATCCACAGTGGATTTCGGGTGGGGAGAAAATTGCGTTTCTGAGCGACGAAGGCGGAACATCGCAAATATGGACCATGAACTCCAACGGTAGCGGAATGAAGAAGATAACGGATGTGGAAGAAGGCATAAATGGTTTCATTTTTTCACCCGACAACAAGAAAGTGCTGTTTATCAAGAACGTGAAGGTAGGGGAGACTACAAAAGATAAGTATCCCGATTTGCCGGAAGCATCGGGTAGGGTAGTGGATAACCTGATGTACAAGCATTGGGACAGTTGGGTGGAAGAAGTGCCACACACGTTTGTGGCAGATTTCAATGGCGATGAATTATCGAACAGTATCGATTTGCTTCAGGATGAACCTTATGAAGCGCCCATGTTGCCTTTTGGAGGAATAGAGCAGCTGGCCTGGAGCCCCGATGGAAAAACCGTCGCATACACATCCCGTAAGAAAACAGGGAAGGAGTATGCCGTTTCAACCAATTCCGATATCTATTTTTATGATGTGGAAAGCGGAAAAACGACAAACATGACCGAAGGGATGATGGGGTATGATGTAAACCCGCAGTTTTCGCCCGACGGCTCAAAGCTTGCCTGGCAAAGCATGGAGCGCGATGGTTATGAGGCGGATAAAAACCGGTTATTTGTTATGGACCTGGCAAGTGGGAATAAGACGTATGTGACGGAGAATTTCGACTATAATACCGATGCGTTTGTGTGGAACACCGACAACAAAACCATTTATTTGGTATCTTGCGTTGAGGCCAAAACGCAGTTGTTCTCTGCCGATACCGAATCGAAACTTATATCGCCGATAACCAAAGGCAAGCACGATTATGCATCGGTTGCACCTGGAAACGGAAAGCTCTTTGCAAAACGTCACTCTATGTCGCAACCCGATGAAATATACTCCGTTAACCTTGCCAACGGGCAGGCTACTGAAATTTCTTTCGAAAACAAACATATTCTTGAGCAATTAACAATGGGCGAAACGGAAGAGCGCTGGATTACAACTACCGATGGAAAACAAATGCTGACCTGGGTAGTTTATCCGCCTGATTTCGATTCCACCAAAAAGTATCCTGCATTGCTCTACTGCCAGGGTGGACCTCAAAGTACGGTAAGCCAGTTCTGGTCTTACAGGTGGAACCTGCAGATGATGGCTGCTAACGGATATATAGTGGTAGCGCCCAATCGGCGGGGAGTGCCGGGCTTCGGGCAGGAATGGAACGAACAGATTAGCGGTGATTACGGCGGACAAAACATGAAAGATTATCTTTCAGCCATCGATGCGTTGGCGAAAGAACCGTATGTGGACGAAACCCGCTTGGGTTGCACAGGTGCAAGTTATGGAGGATTTTCCGTTTATTGGCTTGCCGGAAATCACGAAGGACGCTTCAAGGCGTTCCTGGCACATGCGGGGATCTTCAATCTGGAAGCGCAGTATCTGGAAACGGAGGAGATGTGGTTCGCCAATTGGGATATGGGCGGACCGTATTGGGACAAATTAAATGCTGTAGCGCAGAAAACATATGCTACTTCACCGCATCGTTTTGTGGATAAATGGGATACGCCCATTATGATTACACACGGCGAGCTGGATTATCGTATTTTAGCATCGCAGGGAATGATGGCGTTTGATGCAGCGCAACTCCGCGGTATTCCTTCACGCATGCTTATCTTCCCCAATGAAAACCATTGGATCAGCAAGCCGCAGAATGGCATCCTGTTCCAGCGCGAGTTCTTCCGCTGGTTCGACCAATGGCTGAAGCAATAATCAGTTTCCGATAGCGAATGTGAGAAAAAACGAAAAAATACGATAAAACATTTGTGGAATTTAAAAATATAACTACCTTTGCACTCGCTATCGAAACGATACCGATCGCAGTGGCGAATAAAGTCCCCGATAGCGACCAAAAACGGTGTGGTAGTTCAGCTGGTTAGAATACCTGCCTGTCACGCAGGGGGTCGCGGGTTCGAGTCCCGTCCATACCGCCAAAAAATCAAGCAATTTTAAGCAAACCTCAGTAAATCAAACGATTACTGAGGTTTTTCTTTTGCCCAAAAGTGCCGTTTTCGGCACGAAAAAGCATAAAAAACGACGACTACGAGGTGGAGCAAAATTCTCTACGCCAAAGTCCACAAAAAGTCCACCTTGGCAGGTTTTTATTCCATGATTATCAGCTTTTTGCGTAATTATTGACAGGTGCATAGTCATTAACTTTGTAAACAAAAAAAGCTATGTACGAAGCATTATCAAACACCAAGTTGGATGTATTGTTTTTCATCAAGAAAACCAAACTTCTTAAAAACGGAGAAGCTCCAATCTGTCTGCGTATAACCGTTGATTCCGCAAGGGCGGAAATCATGATTAAACGTTCCGTTTTACCTAATAAATGGAATCAGACTAAAGAATGTGCGACGGCAAATAATGTTGCTGCGCGAGAACTCAATCATTTTATCGAAGTCTATCGGACTAAGATTTTCAAAATTTTTCGTCAACTGGAAATGGACGGACGGGAAATAACAGCCCGTACTATCGCGGATATTATGCAAGGACGTGAAGACCCGGATAAGCCGAAAACGCTTATTGAAATTTTTTCAGAACATAATACACAAGTCCATTCATTGGTTGGCGTGGATTATGCCGAAGTAACCGCCAAGAAATTCGACACTTCCCTATTGAGACTTAAAGAGTACTTAGTCCACCAACACGGGACAGAAGATATTGCTATTACCGCCGTTGACAATCAATTTGTGCGGCTCTACGATCTGTTCCTCAAAACACAATGCGGTTGCCACCATAATTCGGCGCTCAAACATTTGAAGAATTTGAAAAAGATTGTCCGTATAGCTATGGCAAACGGTTGGGTGCAAAAAGATCCGTTCTTCGGTATTAAGTTTACAGAACAGGAAACCCATGTCGAGTTTCTGACTAAAGAAGAACTCTCTACATTAATAAATACGGAGTTTAAGATTTCCCAGCACAGTCAAGTACGGGATATTTTTGTCTTTTGTTGCTATACCGGACTTGCCTTCGCTGATGTTAAAACCTTAAAGCCGGAGCATATTAAGGAAGACAACGAAGGAGGGTTGTGGATAAGGAAGCCCCGGCAAAAGACCGGAGTAATGTGCAATATCCCTTTGATTCCTCAGGCATTAAAACTTATTGAAAAATACAAAGATCATCCGCTTTGTGCAAAAAATAGCGTTGTAATGCCGGTATTCAGCAATATTTGCATGAACGATTATTTGCGGGATATAGCTAAATTGCTGAATTTCAATAAGCCTCTGACCTGTCATATAGCCCGTCATACGGCGGCTACGGTTGTGTTTTTGGCAAATAATGTTTCGATTGAGAATGTAGCCAAAATTTTGGGACATAAGAAATTGCAAATGACCCAACGCTATGCGAAAGTCCTCGATTGCTCAATTAAAAGAGATATGGAAAATGTAATAAAAGCGATGAATTTTTAATCTCAATAATTCAAGTATATTATAACAATAGAGGCGAGAATTAAAACTCGCCTCTATTTGTTATCTGTATGCTTTCCGGTAATGAGATTCCAGCATTTTTTCGACATCAGATTCTTTGTAAAGTATTTTTGCCCCGATTTGATAATAGGGTATTTTGCCGTTTTGCCGGTATTCATACAAAACACGTTGGCTTACTTTCAGGCGTTCTGCCAACTCTTTATCGGTAAGGTAGCGTTCTCCATTCAGCAAGGGTCTGTAGCCTTCACTCATTTGCTCCAATCCGTCCAACATTCTATCAAGCGAAGTAAAGAACTCAATTATTTGAGGCGTTTTCTTTGTGATAAGACCGCCAGTCTCGTTATCTGAAAATCTATTATTCATTTTCTACCTCCTTCTTCTCTGACATCTTAGTTATCACTTTTTGAACATCTCCGGCTTTATAGAAAACCTTGTGACCGACCATCGTAAAAGCGATTTGCCTGCTATCACGTAGCGTTTGTAGTTTCCGTTTACTAATATCCAAAATCAAACAAATATCCTGACTGTCTAACCACTGCCCTATCTCCTTGTTCCCTTTTTCCTTACATAAATTATCTACCCTTTGGGTAAATTCCTTAAAACGGCGCATCATTTCCTCATAAGTACGCCCCTCTATATTGACTATTTCCATATCATTTTATTTTTAATCGTTAATACTACGATTACGGGAAAACAAAGGTAACTCATTAAAATATAATACATACCAATCCCTTGCAGACTGGTAGCTTGCGTCTGCACTTGTCTATAGCTAAAGTGCAAACTGATTCCGGTGGCGGTTAAAACATGCCGCTTTTTGTACTCCTTGCTTTGGGTTATTAGGAGTAATCGGTGATTTTTTCTACTACCCGTATCTTATAACTTCTTCCTCTTTCAGCGGAATGCCTACTTAGCCGATGAAGTGATTCGATTTCATGCGCGAAAGTATTTCCGTGTTCTTCACGCCGAAGCAAGTTCGAGCCGCAGGGCGGTTTCGTGAAAAATCTTCCTCTTTCCGTTCCGGCGAGCGTATTTATTCCCGAAAAACTTGCAGCGGCTAAACACTACCTTTCTCTGCCCCTGAAACTCGATCACTCATAACCGGCTCCGATACGGCATAGCGTTCTAAAAAAAGTCAGAATTATGATACGAACAGCAGAAAAAAACAGGAAACAACGATTCTCAAACCTTCCAATCAGCATAGGTTGGGTTTTGAAAATAGCTTTTACGGTGGCGGGTTTTGCCCTCTGGGGTTGGTCGTTCGTGGCGGTTGTCGCAGGGATTTATTTAGCGTGGGCAATCATTAAAGGCGTTTTGTCCTGTCTTATTTCCCTTGCCGTTATCGTGGGCTTTATCCTCCTTTTGATAGTATTAATTTTCTAAAACATAAAAGATATGAAACCAAAGTATTTCAATTCGTTAGGCTCATTGAACGAGTACGCAAACAACTATCCGAATAACAGTTTTTCATTTGAACACAACCCCCGAAAGTGCGGATGCGACAGCGTTAGATGCAGTTTCGATGTAACCGACAAAGAGGATAACGACATTTTGGAAATTCTTGTTATATGCCCCATTTGTGCCAATAACCCTAAAAACAGACAGTAATATGAAACAGCCTAAAATGAACCTGCACGGAGTATCAATATGCCCCGCAGGAGAAGAAAATTATGAGCATTACAAGGATTTTCGGGGGAAATGGCTTTTCCAGTACGATTACCGGGATACGGACGGCGAACTTTTTAGCGTAGTGATGCCGACCCTTACCGAGTGCCGAATGAGGCGGGATAAGTGGTTAGCGAAGAAAATAGAAAACAAAAATCAATAATCATTCAAATAATTACAATTATGACAGCAATTAAGAACAACGGCACAGCCGTAACAGTAGCAGAGAAAGCAAACGAAGTAGTAACCGCAGTAGTAGTACGCACACCCGACAACGGACAGCGCAAAGCCGTAAACATCGCATCGGACTTGATAGAGCCGAGCTATTACAACGCCCGAAAAACATTTGATGTCGATGCGCTGAAAGAGTTGGCGCAAAGTATCTCCGTTCATGGACTGATACAGCCCATTACGGTACGGCGCAAGGGCGAGAAAGGCGAACATTACGAAATCATTTGCGGGGAACGCCGTTTTAGGGCGTGCCGTATGCTCAAACTTGCCGAAATCCCCTGCATCATTCGGGAGGCAACAGACGAACAGGCGTATGACCTTTCAATCTCCGAGAACTTACAGCGTGAGGACGTGCCACCAATGGAGGCGGCAGAGGCTTACAAACGCCTTATAGACACAAAGCGTTACGATATTGCAAGCCTCGCCGTAGCATACGGCAAGAGCGAAAAGCATATCTATCAAATGCTGAAACTTTGCGACCTCATTAAAGGCATTGCCAACCTCGTAAGGGAGGGCAAGCTGACCGCATCGGCGGGGATTGTTATAAGCAAGTATGATAAAAAGATACAGGAGGATATTTTGAACGACCGATTAGGCAAGGACGGCACAGGCGAATGGTGTCAAATCTCCGCTAATGCGTTGGAGGGCAAGATACGGAACTGCTATACAAATAACCTTGATAATTACAGTTTCGATAAATCCAAGTGTCTGAAATGTATTCACAATTCAAGCAATTTCGACCTGTTCGCCGAGAGTGGCGGTTGTGGCAAGTGTACCAACAAAAAATGTTTGTCGGACAAGCAAACGGCATACCTTGTAGAACAGGCGCAAGCCGTAGCCCTTGCCGACCCGAAACTCGTTTTTGTCGGCGAACAGTACAGCCACGACAACGAGGCTACCCAAATAATCAAAAAGGGCGGTTATGAGTTTAAGAACGTGCAAACGTATAACCTTAATTCATACCCCACAGCCCCGACCGAACCGCAAGCCTCCGAGTACAAAAAGCCCGAAGATTACGACAAGGCACAGGAGAAATACAGCAAGGAGCAGGAAAAGTACACCAAGCACACGGCACACCTTGAAGAACTGAAAGAGCAGGGTAAAATTCGTGTGTATGCCAAAATCGGCGATAGCAACGTAAGAATGTACTACAAAGAGGTAGCCACCAAAGACACCAAGACCAACGAGCAGTTAATCTCCGACCTTACCGCCAAGAAAAAGCGTAACAACGAATTGGCAGACGAAAAGACAGCCGAGGGCTTAAAGGAACTTTTGCGCACGGAACAGCTACCGCAGTCGGCATTTACCGCCGAAGAAGAAACAGCAATGTATTTCTTTATGCTGTCTAAGTTGCGCCGTCATAACTACAAAGCCGTAGGACTGAAAGAAAACGACTATTACGGCTATCTGACGGACGAGAAGAAACTCAAAATCGCATCTTCGCTGACCGAAGAACAGAAAACCATTGTACGCCGTGATTACCTGTATAGCCACCTTACGGACGGTACAAGAACCGTAGGCGATGAAAAAGGCGGTATGTTATTGGCGTTCTCAAAACAACATCTGCCCGAAAAGACGGAGGAAATTGTAAGCACTCACAAAGAGGAATACGGCAAGAAGAATGCCCGATTGGACGAACGTATCGCAGGGCTGAAAAAGGCTGAAAAGAAAGCGAAAGCGGAGGCAGTAGCGGTATAAATTTGAAGTTCAACAAGGAGCGGGAGAAATCCCACTCCTTAAAAACATTATCAAAATGACAGTATTTATATTATTCCAAACGGATATTCACAGGACAAGGGCAAGCCGTGTATTTTTCGGCGTGTTCACTTCCGAGGCTAAAGCGATAGACTACTCCAAAGAAAACGGCTTATATACCTGTGATGCAGAGGTAGAAATATTTGAATGTGAAATTGATAAATTCGGCGAGGTATGAGAATAGACGCATATATCGGCAATCCTATTATTCTCACACAGCAGGATTATTACGAACTGGAGGAACTTTTGCACGAGATAGAACCCGACTGCCACAGCGTACAACTCCGACAGGAGCGTTTAATCATTGAAAACATGAGCCGTAGGACGTTCCATTATCCGCGCAATCCCACAATTCAGTGAGTAGCTGGGAGGCTGCGGTATATGGTCGATTATAATATACCCAAGAATTAGGACAACAGGTTAAGCCAAAATAAATGCTTAATTTTGTGATATGAAAAAGACAAGAAAACAACATTCAGCTGCCTTTAAAGCAGAAGTGGCCTTAGCCGCTATCCAGGAACGGGAAACCCTTTCAGA
>Ga0207420_1000611_pt1 | contig 30786 bp, 16 predicted proteins | sample ThiBio_inoc_biof_FD_183941 | JGI IMG/M metagenome (GOLD analysis project Ga0207420, IMG submission 183941) | Wastewater bioreactor microbial communities from Cape Town, South Africa - Thiocy_inoc_biof (SPAdes) | ecosystem: Engineered > Bioremediation > Thiocyanate > Unclassified | place: South...
TCACATCACCCAATAATGGAACACCTCCGTATCTCTTCACCAATTCAAAATAGAAAAAGGTTCTTAAAAATCTTGCCTCTGCTTTTATAGTTGCATTCAAAGGCTTTTCTTCTTTGTCAAAATTAACAAAAGTCGATTTGAATGGTACAACATCAATATTATTAACAATTATGGTTGCTTTTCGTATTCCTTCATAATACCTTCCCCAGCCCATATGAGAACTTATTCTATTACTCGCACTATACTGCCCCAACGCTAATTTTAAAACATCAGGATCTTTTTGTTTTATAGATATTGCATCATCTGATGCAGCATCTAAATAATCACCTCCTATTCCATTATGACCATTAGGAAGCAAATCATAAGTCGAATGTAAAAAGTTTCTTGCTTGCACTCCCATTGAATCAGTAGTTGAAAAAACATAATCAATAGTAAACTGATCAACAGGGAAGTTCTCATAACTGTCTGTACAGGACGAACCTGCTAAAACAGTTACAAAGACAAGCATAAATAACATATATCTACTCTGTTTCATATTCTTTATTTTAATTAGAATTTAACATTAACACCAAAATTGATATTCTTTTGAATAGGATACTCTGTAAACTGCACCTCAGGGTCGAGTAAGCTATAAGCAGACAGAGTAAACAAATTCTGACCGGTTGCAAACACTTTAACCCTCATATTTCCTAAATAATTTTTAGAAAAAGATTGAGGAAGTGTATAAGCAACATTAATAGATTTCAAACGTATGAAATTCCCTGATTTTACCCAAAAAGAAGACCCCCAACCATTTCCCTGATTATAATTATTACCACCCGCAGAAAGACGTGGAAATGTAGCATTTTCAGCGTTTTCAGGTGTCCATCTATTTAGAAGATGCTCGTATGCTTGTCCAAAATGCTGATTATTAGACATGAAACCTTCTGTAAAATCACGATTACCTAAATATATATCTCTATTGTACACTCCTTGTAGCAACATAGATAATTCAAATCCTTTATACTCAACACCTAAATCAACTCCAAAGAAAGAAAGTGGTTTGTCTCCTCCGATAATGGATGCATCAAACTCATCAATAACACCATCTTCATTTTTATCAATATATTTTATGTCTCCTGGTTGAATATCTGTGAATCCTTGCATCACAGGATATCCGGCAGTTATGTCTTCAGCAGTTAAGAAACCATCTGACATCAATCCAAACATCACTCCTTGCGGGCGACCTGTTCGGTATAGATAATCATGTGGCATCTCTTGTTCATCTATAAATAATACTTTACTATTTTCTATATTCCAATTAGCTGACACATAATAATTAAAACTTCCAATACGATTTTGATAAATAGCAGTTAACTCTACACCGGTACGAAGAATCTTACCTATATTTTCCGGAGGATATTGTGCTCCCATCAATTCGATATTTTTACCACGGTTTTGCAGTAAATCATGATAATTATCGTTATAATAATCAACAGTAAACTGTAATCTGTCTTTTAACATTGAAATATCAACACCCAAATTTACCTTATGTGCTTTCTCCCAAGTTATATTAGGATTGGCAAGTGGAAAGTTTTCCGTAGTAAAATGTCCGCTTGACTGACTGCTACCCAAAGAATACCATGCTGCACCATGATAAGAATAAGTTTGGCTCCATAAATAATATCCTGAATTAGAAACTCCATTACCTGTATTACCATAGACTGCACGCAGTTTAAACTTATCTACAAAATCAATCTCATCCATAAAGTTTTCATTACTAACATACCATCCTACCCCTACGGCTTGGAAATTACCCCAGCGTTTACCCGGTGCATATCGATTATAATAACTTTCGGCTATGGATGCCTGAATAAAATACTTTTTAGCATAGTCATAAGACAAATCTGCAATAATATTGGATGGTATTTCCGGTAAGTCGTAGTTATTCAACACTGTACGTGTATCAGCTTTCACACCTGCTTGCACTGAATGATTATCGAAGAGACGTTTATAATTCACAGCAAACTGTCCGTACATACTTTGATAATTTCCTACTGAATAAAATTTACTGACTTGCGGAGTAGGTGTACTATACATAGTATAAACAGGTTGACCAAAATCATCTTCTTTGAAGGCATACACAGCAGATCGTTTTGTTCTATCTGTATAAGAGCGTGTTTGTGTAGTTATACTGCCTTTTGCTGATGCAGAAAGACCTTTGACAATTTTACTAAAATCATAATTTAAGTTGATAGTACCCAAAACATCCCGACTATTATCTAAAAGATAACCTGAATTTAAAGTTTGTGACATCAAATTATTTGTGAACGAGATATTTCCACCCCACGAATTATTCTTATTTTTAACAGGATAAGCAGAGTTAGGCGTAGAATAGATTGCATTTAACAAATCATTATAACCGGTACCCGTACCACCAGGTTGATTACCTGACTCTATTCTTCCTATCAATAATATATTCGCAGTAAAATCCGAAGTTACATTTACATTTACTTTGGAAGTTATCATATAACGCTGATAGTTTAAGTTGGTATTATAAGGATTGTCATTTGAAGTTTTAAACAAACCTTCTTCACTTGTATAACCTAAACCAACAAAATACTGTGCTACATTATTTCCACCCGACACATTCAAATTATAATACTGGGATACTGAATTTTCATTAAACAACTCATCATACCAGTTTACATTAGGGTGTGTGTAAGGATTATCTTCAAGTCTAAACTTAGCAAAATCTTCATTAGAATAGAATGGTAGTTTACCATCATTTTCCAATGCCTCATTCAAGAGATATGCATACTGATATGAATTTAAAGGTTTGGGCATTATGACAGGTGAATTAACGCCCATCTTACCAGTAAATGAAACCTGCAAAGGACCTTTTGTAGGCTCTTTAGTTGTAACTATAAGTGCGCCTCTCGAACTTTGCATACCCAAAAACATAGATGAAAGAGCATCCTTCTGCAAAGACACCGACTCTATCACATCCGGATCAATTGCGTAAAATTCTCTTTGAACTCCATCAATCACCACTACAGGTGCTAAGCCTCGAGAACTAATAGCAAACTCAGAATTATCACTATACAAACCTCTTCCAAATACAGGCACATCTCCTCCTAAGCTACCCGAATAGTTAGCTGAAGTATGGCGTTCTCTGGCACCGCGAACTTGAAAAATATTCAAACCCGCAATACGCGCCTGCAAAGCAGGTATAATGGTTGTTCCCATCATGGAAGTTAATTTATCTGAATAAACAGTAGATGCAGATCCTATATAACTCTCTGAATCTCTCTCTTCCGAATAAGGATGAGGAATTAATGTTGAGCTTTTCACAAGTTTATCCTGCATTCTGATCAGGACACCCTTCTTTTGGTCTCTTTCAGACATGGTAGATTCATTGATTAAAAAATCTTTGTGCGTAAATATCAGAACATCTCCAGATTTAAAATCCAATACGAATATGCCATTATCTGATGTTTGAACTGACTTACTGGTTCCTTTGATCAACACGTTTACATTTGAGATAGGATTTCCATGTAAATCCTGAACCACATTCTGTGAAGACTTTTGATTATTATCTTGAGCATGCAAGACTGTTGGATTTACAATCATAAGTAGAAAAAAACTTATGAATAAAAAATAAAATCCTAATTTATTATTAATTTGATTTTTATACATATATATAAATTTTAGATATAAGCGATTTACTATCATTCACAAAGGAATTCAAACACAAATGGAACTTTAGCTCCGGGATTATCAATCGGGATATTATTAGTTACTAAATCATCATCAGACTTAGTAATAGTAATAGTTCCATCCTGATTAGTGAACACATACTCTATATAATTTACAGTAGCACCTTCGGGCACATTAAAAAACTGAGCCGGCCATATCGTCAGACTACGAATTCGATTATATCTTGATTCTCTTTTCATGAGTGTTTTCTCAGTTTTCTCATCAATTTGTGCTATTACAACACCACTTTCATCATAAGCGATAGCTTTGAAATACACTTCATCCTCATCATTTAAGTCATTCGCATAAACACCACCATTAAAGCTAATTGTCACATAATCATCTTGTAAAGAAGCTAATGGTTGCACTTTATTAAAATGCTCCTGAGCGTAATCAATTAATAGTCCCTTTCCTTCCACTACCTCAAAAATCTCATCGCTAAATTTAACTTTTTTATGATCACTACTTGTGCTAATACCATCGTCAGTATGATTCACAAAAAAACCTAAATAAGTTCTCAAGTTTAACTCTCCTACGTTTGTTGTAATATAAATCGTATAAGTAGGTTTATCTCCATTATAAATCTCCCATTTATCATCAGTTATAAACGACACCCACTCCATATCAGAAAGCACATTCGGACCTACGCCATATTCTTGAATAAGCGTTTCACCCCATGTTCTGCCACCTGCATTTTTCGGTAAAGATGAATCGGGTATAATACTCATTTTAAGTCTTTCATCCGGATCTGTATGCAAAGTCGTAACATAAGTTACCTTAGCATGTTCTCTTACGTTCCATGATTTAGGAGCTAAAAAAGACACAACAAACTGTACATCGCCATGATCTTCTTGGCAATTAATATTACCTTTTACAGTAAAAGTAGCATCTGTGCCTGCTTTCGCTATGGGAGCTTCTGTACCATCCTCTTGAATCTGCATAATAGAGATGCTATCTAAATATACACATCCTATCAGTACAACTACTATAGCTAAAGACAAAATGACACCTGCTATAAAAGAACTCCTTCTTTTCATAAAATTATCTTTCATTTGTATTATCATTTTAGTTGTTTTCAATTCTTTCTAATACATACTGATAAGTATTTCTAAGACATCCGGGACTTACAGAAACAGCAATTCTGCGTCTACCTTCCACTATAGGATATTTTAGTTTTATATTAACCTCTGAAGTAGCTCCACTTTCCTTTAAAATTAAATTAAAGGGATATTGAGGATCATCAACTTTCCATGTACCGTCATTTTTTACAGCAAACGGTAAGTAGTTGTCTATACTATAACTCCCATCTTGATTCAAATTCAATCTAAATTGAGTAAAATCCATGGTTTGAGTAATATCAACTCCATTACGGCTTACGGTTGTCAATTGCCAAACACCATCTAAGTTTTTGATAGTTTCAGCATATTCATGAATCTCGCCGTCCTTAAATGCATCACATCCTGTAAAAACCACTGTAAGCGATACAAACAATAACAATTTCAAAATTTTATCAGATTTCATACTATAACAATTTTAATTATTTATACCAACGCAACCATTATTCATTTGCAGAATAATTTGGATTCTGCAATAAATCAGAAGATTTGATTACCTCCTCATAAGGAAGTGGCCAGAAATACATAGCCGGACGGAAAACGTGCTTAGCCACTTCAAACTCTCTACTCTCTTTAACCTTTATTGGCTTACCATCATCATCCACATCATCTTTAACAGTGATTTCAAGTCCATGCATCATCTTATTATCTGTATCTTCTGCTATCTTCCATCTTCTCACATCGAAAAATCTATGACCTTCAAATGCCAATTCTATTCTACGCTCCAAGCGAATCGCTTCTTGCATTTCGGCGTAAGTCATATTTGGCTTCAAACCATACATACCATCATCTCCAGGTACAATACCCGCTCTCTTACGTATAGATTTTAAAGCATCATAAATATTAGTATATGCATCCTGATGATCAGGACCATAATATTCATTTGCAGCTTCTGCATAATTTAAGAGAACTTCAGCATAACGAATTAAAGGGCGACTTTGCGGTACACCAATAAATGAATTTCCACAAGTTGATCGGCTCACTGTTTTTTTAACATAGTAACCGGTTGGAGTTCCTTTATGCACTGCATCTAAGGTTTCATCTTTTCCACCTTGAGATATTCTAATTGGTTTATACTCATTCAGACCTGTACAGAAATAGCCACCATCATACAACACTGAATTTGCAAAACGCGGATCTCTATTAACATGCGGATTAAAGATATCATAAGCTGCACTTTCTTCTATAGATTTTCCATCTAACATTGGAAATGCATCTGCTAACTCTTTATATACATATCCTGACTCTCCGGATCCACCACTGGTTGGGGGACCATAAACACGTTCACGAGCGTTACCTTTATCAGCAGTTTTGTCTAAAATAATTTCAGTAAAAGCACCTCCCTTTAGATAATCTCCGTATTCATTTACAGTAAAATTCATAAAGTCGGATGCCATAGAGGTTACAGCATAGAACCCCCAGCCTTTTTCCGGTTCGGATTTATCATCATTGGCACTTCCTGTTCTGTCCCAAACAAATAGTGTATATTCATTCATTGCAATCACATCTCTGGAAGCTTCATAAGCTAATCTCCATCTTTCCTTATCATAATCAGGATAGCCTAAAAGTTCTTTATATTCTTGAGTAGGAGCTAATCTGTCTTCAATACCATTATGCAATGGACTGGCAGCATATAGCAATACGCGAGCCTTTAAAGCCCTGCAAGCTGCCTCGCTTATACGACCATAATCTCTTCCTGTTCTACGTTTTGGCAAAACATTTAAGCTGATGATATCATTACATTCTGAAACAATATAATCCACACAATCCTTATAGGTATCACGCTTCATATTGATATCATCTTCTAATTCATAAATAGCATCACCGATTAGCGGTATACCGCCATAATGTCTTAGAAGGATTCCATAATACCAAGCTCTAAGAAATCTCGCTTCTGCTTTGTATTGATTTTTAACTCTTTCAACAATAGGAGACGATTCAACATATTTCAAGAAGATATTGACTCTCCTAATATTTACATAAGCTTTCTCCCATGCATCTTTAGTTACCAACACAGGATTAACAGTGCCTGTGGCAAACATCACATCAGTAGTGATGGTTGAACTCCTTCTGAAACGTGCTTCATCGCTGGCAGTCTGCAAACCACCGAAATTAGTTGTCCAACCAAAAGCAGTTATCGAAAATCTGTCCGGATCGGTATCAAAACCAATATCACGGTAAATCTCGGTAAGAAACCCAGTCGCATAAGTACTATCAGCAAAAACAGCCTCACGATTGAGATCTGTGGTAACAGTCTCATCTAAGAAGTCTTTATCAGTACAAGCGATTCCCCACAACATCAATAGTATTAGGGGCACAAAATACATTTTTTTTAACATCATATTTTTATTTTTAGAATTAAGATTTTAAAATTGAACCTTATAACCTCAGCAAAAACTATATAAAACTTTATCTATACAATGACCACATATGTCTTTTATCAAATATTATTTTTGAGGATCATATATAGTAACCGACACCTTAGAATCAGCACATCCGTAATATAAAAACCATTTTTGTTTGTAATATACCAATCCTTCAATAAAGACAGTCCCTGCAGGATATTGACCGCTCTTCTCAAAGTCTTCTTCAGGAATTAAAAACGGCTCGTCTAATCTCTCAATCAACTTAGTGGGATCTTTTTTATCAAACAAAGCTTGTCCAGCACAATAAGCATTTGTAACATAATTAGAATCACCTTCACCACTCTTATTTTTACCGTTATATAGTAAAATTATTCCATCTTCTGACATAATTGCAGGAGGTCCACATTCTGTTAAATCACTGTCAAAATAACCTTTACGTGGCGCCATCAACACTTTTAACTCAGAATCTTCATCTAAGATTGGAGTCCAATCTGTTAAGTCATCAGAAGTTGCTCCATAAATGACATATTCGCCCCAATACATAAAGTACTTACCGTTTATTTTGGATATAACTAATTTGTCATCTTTTATAGTGGTCAGGATACTTGAAGCCTTCGACCATGTGTTTAAATACTTACCTTCATAAGCATTTCTGAATACAGGTCCGTGCTTTTCCCAATTAATTAAATCCTTAGATGTGGCAACGCAAAGACGAGCAACTTTCCTGTCCCATGAAGTATAGAAAATCACAAAGGTTCCATCTTCTGTAACTGCAACTCGTGGATCTTCACATCCTCCTGGCCATTCGTATAACTTATTGTTATCATCAGCAGGAAAGACAACAGGAGCATCAAACTTTTTCATATTGATACCATCTGTAGATTCTGCTATTGCTACACGAGAAACACGTGTTCCTATACCAATTGCTGAATTATCTTCGGCACGATACAAGACATAAATTTTATCGTCCTTCACAACAGCACCCGGATTAAAAGCATCGCTTTCTTCCCAGCGAACGTCCATCTGATTCATGGGGCAAAAGAATACAGAACTTGTATCAGGGCTAATTACTGGATTCACACCTGCCGGTCTGATAAACTCACCTAAAGGGAATGTAGGCTCATATGCTTTTCCTGTTTTTTGTCCGCATGAAAGTAAAATCAAAGCGGTCAAAAACACAGCTGGTAATTTGAAAATTATTTGTTTCATGTCGATATTGATTATTTTAATATTATATTAAATTATGTATTTAAATTATGGAAATGAAGGTGGTAAATTCTCACTTCCCCATTTATAATTAGGCTTTACTGCTGTCTTATACTCTATAGTGGCACCATTCTCAACTTGTTTCCAATCAAGCCAAGTCGACTCATAGGATTTACCATCAATTTTCATCGATTGAGTATAAATATTCTTCTCTGAGCCTCCTTTAATTATCAAGTCACCCTTTTTGAGTTTTACAACTATATTCTCAAAAATAGGAGTATTCACAGTAAACCCACCAATACCAGGTATTTGAGGATACAAGCCTACACAAGCAAACACATACCAGGCACCCATCGTGCCTAAATCGTCATTTCCGGGCAATCCATCAATAGCACTTGAATACTGCTCATTTATCGTTCGGTTTATAACTTCAGACGCTTTATAAGGTTTTCCTATCCAATTATAAACCCATGGAATGTGAAAACTTGGCTCATTACCAGATGCAAACCAAGGATCATTATAACCTGCATCCAAACGAACAAAAAACTCATCCAATCTTCTTTCTGCTTCTTTTGGTCCCCCGATAATTTCAACTAACCCGTTGATATCATAAGGTACCATCCAGAAATAGTTCTTGTAAGTTGATTCACGGAAATCTTCGCTTAAAGGTTTCCATGATCCATCAGAATTTCTCGATTGTAGCCAGCCTGTCTGAGGATTGAATAAATTCTTCCACGACCGAGCAAAATGGAAATATCTCCAACTGAGAAACTCATCACCTACAGCACGTAACGCAAATTGTCCGATAGCAAAATCTGCTGAAGTATATTCCAATTGAATTGATGCATTACAATATCCTTTCTCAAGATATTGTTTCAATCCCGGTCTAACTTCAATATTCTGAGATTCAGCACCCGGAATTTCAGCATTACGTCTCATTAAGTTTAGAATTGGTTTTGGATCATAATTTCTTGCACCAAAAGCATATGCATTCGAAATTAAAATAGGAGTTGGATCACCTTGCATTATACCGGTTTCAATATTTGCCATAACCCACCTTGGGAAAGCATTTCCTGATTGTTCAGCAAACAATTGATGAGAAACAACAATATCAGATGCAACTTCAGGATCTAAAATTGACAACAATTGTATTTGTGTTCTGTATGTATCCCAATTACTGAAAGATGTGTAATGTTTAGAACGTGTATTGTGAACTTTAAAATCAGCTCCCATATACTCACCGTTAACATCACTACAAACGTTTGGATGAATAAAAGAACGATACAAATGAGTGTAAAACTGGGTAATTCTATCTGCATTTGTACCTTCAACCTTAATTAAATTGAGATATTCATTCCATTTGTTTTCTGTCTGTTGTTGTGTATTAGCAAAATTCCAATTCGGATTCTCAGTTTTTAGATTTTCTTTAGCATTTTCAACTGAAACATATGAAACTCCTATCTTGTATTGAATCTGTTTCTTGCCTTTGGACGTATTAAATGTAAAATAAACACCTGAATTCTTTCCCTCAGCAAAAGTACCGCCAACTGACAGTTTATTGTTTTTCCAAACACCGGTTTCGACTGCATCACCATCAAATTCGGCAGCAAAGTACACTTTATATGGCGTTGGAGTACCGCAAAATTGTCCGCCTTCAGCATAACCTTCACAAGAATTTGACGAAGTTATCACTACCGATGCTACTTCAATCGGTGTAGCTGCAACTCCTGCTCCTATGATTACCGAACCATATTCTTCATCATTCGGATATTCGAACAAAGCCATGCCTGTACGCTCGGTTACGGTAAGTTTTGTCTGAACTTTATCTTGTACAATAGCCTCATAATAACCGGCATGACCTTTTTCTTGAGAAACATCAACGCGATAATTCAAAATATTATCAGGAGACATTTTAAGCTTACCTGCAATAGGAAAGGTCGGAAAGTTACCCATATGTTCACATCCACCACCACTTAATTGATTAATGACAAAGCCTGATCGCTTTGAGAAATATGAAGGAGTAAATTGTACCATACCATAAGGATAAGTCGCTCCGGGATAGCAATATCCCGAAGTCAAACCCAATCCTTTAGTTCCAATTAGAGTGTTAACCTCTTTAGCATAATTAACATCAGCCTTAAGGAAATCAACACTTAAAGATAGAGCACTTATCAATAAACAAAAATATATCAATCTATTGCTTCTCATTACTATAATATATTTATTTAGCTGTTGAAACTGAAAATGGAACGGCATCCTTAGTTATATTTCTTGATTTGTTTGGTTGATTTCCCATTTCGTAAGCAACAGTACCACCATTAACAATATCTCTATAAGTTATATAGTTTTTATCCAATGGCTTTCCATTTAATGATGCAGATTGTATGTATACATTTTCTTTTGAGTTATTATTAGCCTGAATAATAAACTTTTTCCCATCTTCCATTGTAATTGTAACTTTGGAGAATATTGGACTACCTATGACATACTGATCGGTTCCGGGACAAACACTATACATTCCTAAAGCATTGAGCACATACCAAGACGACATACCACCTTGATCTTCATCACCAGGGAAACCTCTTTCTGTAGAATTAAATAGTTTTTCCATTATATGACGTGACCAATATTGAGTCTTCCAAGGTTGACCTGCATAACTATACATATAAATTAAATGATGAATTGGCTGATTACCCTGAGCGTACTGTCCCATGTTGGCTAACTCCATTTCTTTCATCTCATGAATTACATAGCCATACGTACCTGGTTTGATAACATTTGGAACTGTGAAAACCGAGTCAATTTTAGTGGTAAATTTCTTATCACTTCCGAAAAGATCTATTAGCCCTTGTACATCATGAAACACAGACCATGTATAATGCCAAGCATTTCCTTCGCAATAGGCTCCACCCCAATCAAACGGATCGAATGGAGCTAACCACGAACCATCTTTCAAGCGTCCTCTCATAAAGCCGGTTTCCTTGTCAAATACATTTTTGTAATTGTACATCTGACGAGCAAAAATCTCTTCGTAGAATTTATTTCCTGTCATTTTTGCCAACTGATATCCACAAAAATCATCATATGCATATTCTTGAGTTTGTGATGTAGAACCTAAAGATTCAGGATAAGATACATAGCCTAACTGCCAATATTCTTTCCATCCTGCTCTACCATTAGCTCCTCCCCACGGACCTTTATTCATCGCCTCATTAGCATATGCTTTTAATGCTCGTTCCGAATCAAATGTCTGTATTCCTTTTGCCCAAGCATCTGCGAGTAACGAAATGGCATGATTTCCTATCATACCACCGGTTTCACCCGGAGCCGACCATGAAGGCAACCATCCACATTGATCCTGTGCATCAAGTAATGCATTCATATAACGTCCCTGCATAGTGGGATGCAATATGTTGCTTAAAGGGAATTGTGAACGGAAAGTATCCCAAAATCCGTTGTCTGTGTACATATAACCTGAATGCACTTTACCATCATATGGACTATAATAATATGGGTTGTTATTTTCATCCCTTTCGTAAAACTTTCTGGAGAATAAATTAGCACGGAACAAACAGGAGTAAAAAGTTCTTTTTTGTTCTTCAGTACCACCTTCAACAAGCACTCTATTTAGCAATTCATTCCAAGTTTTTTCTCCACGTAGTTTGGTGTCTTCAAGTTTCTTATCTTTACCTAATTCTCTGTTTAATGTAATCCATGCCTGATCGTAGCTAATGTATGAAGAAGCTGCCTTAGCTTGTACTTTCGCTCCTTTTTTGAACTTAATATATGCTCCGTATCCTTTACCTTCACCAGATACTTTTTTAGGAAAAATCTCATCTTTTTGATTTTCCCAAGTTCCATAATCTTCAAATGGAGTGTCAAACTGAATTACAAAATAGTTGAAAAACGTCTGTGGTTGGTTCACAAAACGTTGATTATTAACCCAACCTATTATTTGTCTCTTTATCGGGTCTATTTTTATCTCACTCATATTCGTATAGCCATCAAGTACAAGATAAGCATCTTCCTTTTTGGGGAAAGTAAAACGCAAATGCACGCCACGTGTTGTAGGTGCCATTTCTGTTACAATGTCATTATCAAGTTTCACTTTATAATAATGTGGTTTTGCAATCTCATTATCATGACTAAACTTGGTAGCCCTTGCCTCTTGATTCACAACCAACTTACCTACCATCGGCATAAATGAATATACTGCATAATCACTCATCCACGGACTACACTGATGCGCTTGCTGAAAACCCCTTATTTTATCAATAAAATACTGATATTTCCAACCTTCACCATTAGGGCCGGTTTGTGCTGACCATGTATGCATTCCATAAGGCATACCTGTAGTTGGATAAGTATTACCATAACTTAATCCAAAATGAGAATCTGTTCCTTGTAATGTATTTACATATTGAACCAGATTTTGTTGAGCAGATATATTTATTGCCAACAAACAACTTACAATTAAAACAATGCTTCTTCTTATCATCTTATTCTATTTTACTATTTTAATCTATTTTCTTTAACTCCTTTAAATGTGATAGTAACAGGATTAATATACCCATCCTTATCAAACGTCATTTCTTCAATGCAAGTAGCTCTATTGTTGGCATGGGTCTCCGACAAAGGACGACGATGGTATACAATATAATACTTATCTGATTTAGGCTCATGTATAACTGAATGATGCCCGGCACCGGTTGCAACAGAGGCATCTTGTTTAAGAATTTTATCTATTCTTCTGAACGGTCCAAACGGTGAGTCTGCAATTGCATACGCAACACAATAATCCGGACCTCCCCAGCCACCTTCCGACCACATAAAATAATACTTACCATCTTTTATAAACATAAAGGGACCTTCTACATAATTTTCAGGAGTTACCTCCTTGTACAATTCCCCATCATCGAAAGGAACTATTCCTGTAAAATCATCCTTTAGTTTAACTACATTACAATGTCCCCAACCTCCATAATACATATAATAAGTACCATCTTTATCTTTAAAAACAAACTGATCAATAGGTTGTGCCCCATTAACAATTTTATCAATTAATGGCTTCCCAAGCAGATCTTTGTAAGGTCCCTCCGGTTTATCGGCAACCCCAACACCAATACCACCAATCTGATTATTATTAAGAATATCATTTCCTGCAAAGAATAGATAATACTTTTTATCCTTTTTAATGATTGCCGGTGCCCACATGGCATATTTCAACCATTTGACTTCAGAAGTATCAATTATCCTATGATGTTTTGTCCAGTTAATCAAATCTTTTGAAGAAAATGCATCTAAAAACACCTGTTTTTCATACTTATCTGAATAAGTAGGAAAAATCCAATACTTTTTATCGAAAATTACTCCTTCAGGATCAGCATACCAACCCTCGAATATTGGATTGCCGGAAAAATTATCAGAATTACCACTTAATTTTGTAGTTTTACAAGAGCCTAAAGTTAGTACTCCAAATAGAAAATAAAAAAATACATGTTTCATTTTAATATATATTTTACGAATTTATACCCCATTTTTTGTTAGGCTTTTTTCCCATAAATAGTTCAAGAGTCCCTCCTGCAACAACTTCTGAAAAATCTATATAACAATTAGAGTATTCTTTCCCATTCAACAATGCTCTTTGAATATAGATGTTCTCTTCATTATTATCATGTACAATTATAGTAAAATTTTTTCCTGCAAAATACTCTTCATCAAGTTTTATTTCAATCTTATCAAACACGGGACTCGTTATCTCTTGCCTTGTATCACCAGGACATGAGGGATGTAGTCCGATAGATGACAAAACATACCAAGCCGACATCTGACCTACATCTTCGTTACCAACAATGCCTTCAACTCCATCTTTATATGCATTATCACAAATAAATCGAGTCCATTTTTGTGTCAACCATGGTGTATCAAGCTTATTAAATAGAAACGGTACAAAATGTACCGGCTCGTTGGCATGATTATAATAATCATTCCAAAGCATGTGAGATGGTGTATTCTCAAAAAAGGAAATTAAATCTATTATTACATGTTCTTTACCTCCCATTAAATCAACCATACCTGACACATCATGTGGCACAAACCATCCTTGCTGATAAGGATTACACTCAATTGTACCATACCATTCCTTTAAACGACCCTCTTTAGGTAAAGGCTGCCATCTACCATTTTCCATCCTCGGACGAAACCATTTTGTTTGACTGTCAAATATATTCCTGAAAGCTTGAGATTTCTCTCTAAATATTTTAATATCATCTTTCTTATCCAATTCTTCAGCAATTTGCGAAATACACCAATCTGTATAAGCATATTCAAGTGTATGAGAAATACTAAATGGATTTGCAGAATAACCTAATTTATCGTTTCCAAATTTTGCAGAACTATTTTTGGCATAAAGATATGCTTTTTCTACGTCATATGTACGAATACCCTTTTTATAAGCATCAGCCAAAACAGATAAAACGGGATTGCCTATCATACATCCTGAATAAGAATTTAACAACTCCCAACGTTCAAAATATTGATTATTAGTTTGTTCTGCTAATGTAATTAAAGAGTTGAGTTGATCACTCACTAATTTTGGATTGATTATAGTTTGTAAAGGAAACTGACTTCTAAAAACATCCCAGCCACTGAAAATAGTCCTTTTAGTAAATCTGTCATCCTTGTCAAAAATGACTCCTTTTCCTCCAACATATCTTCCATCAACATCAGTAAAAATTCGTGGGTCTATCATTGTGTGATACAAAGCCGTATAGAATACTATTTTTTGTTCTTTGGTGCCTCCCGCGACTTTGATTCTGCTCAGCTCATTATTCCACAATTCTTTAGTTTCTTTCTTAATCTGGTCAAAAGTTTTATCAGCAATTTCTGCATTGTAATTTTTTTCAGCACCATTCATATCTACAAATGAAATCCCGACTTTCAAAGTTACCTCTTCATTGTTTTTAGTTGGAAATTCAGTATAAAATCCAATATGCTTACCCTCAATCTCTTTTATACCTGTAATTGTTGGTGAATTTGCTATATTTCGTAAATAAGACCTGCTTACTATATTTTCTAATTTTCTTTTTGCATGATCATGAATATTCGCACTCCAAAAACCATAATTGGTCAGAGGTTTGTCAAATTTAGCATAATAATATACTGTATAATCTGCTTTTCCATCTCCATTTCCCCAACCTCCTCCATCAGGAGTACATTTCATCCATCCTTTTATTGTATAATCATCTACAACCTCAACAAACTGACTTGTTGACGTACCTCCTACTCTCCTCGCCAGATCAATTTGAATTCTGGATTGTTCATGCTCAGGGAAAGTAAACTTTAAGATTCCGCATCTTGGAGTAGCTGATGCTTCCACTTTAATATTATAGTCAGTCAGTTTTACTGAATAGTATCCTGCTTTTGCTGTTTCTGTTTTTTTATCATAAAAAGAACGATATCCTTTTATATTTGTATTTTCTTTCCCTGCAATCTTATGCAGAGTCCCAGTTGTAGGCATCACCAAGAAGTTTCCCAAATCTCCACCCCAACCAACTCCACTCATCTGAGTAAAAGCAAATCCTTCAATGGTCTTGTGCTCGTAACTATATCCGGATCCATTATCACCTCCTGTAATAGTATTCGGACTCACTTGCACCATACCGTAAGGAGTTGTTACGCCAGGAAAGGTTTTCCCTAAACCATGATAAACACCGGCAGCACCAACACTTGTGCTTGCCCCAATAAATGGATTAACATAATCAGCTAATTCTTTTTCTTCATAATTTGAAGTACTTACCAATAAATATATTAAGGTGAGTGCTACTCCAATGATACCAATATTTATAAAAGCTTTACGCATATCAACAAAAAAATAATACTATTTGATTAAATAAGTTTTTAAACCAAAGCGAGGCATTTTAACATAGAATGTATTAGCTACATCTGTCTTTAACGGCTTAATATTTTGAATTGAATTATTGTTTAAATCGACTTCGGAAATTTCAGACAATGGGAAATTTAGATTTATTTGTTGTTCATTATCATTGCCACTTGCATTGAATAGGCGCAATAATAAAGAATTATTAACTACCTGAACAGAACTAATTTCATATCCTGATTTTTCAATATCAATAAATGATTTATTCTCAAAATCTATATCTGTTACAAATGTTGCAATCAATTTTTCATTCCAGTTTACACTTTCTTCTGCTATATCTGCCTTATCCCATTTGTTAGTATGAGGGATTATTGCATATTTTATGTTTGAAGAACCGGATATTTTATAGTTCCATCCCCATAAACCTATACCTGAATATTGTACAGTTAGGGCTAAAGGGAAATCCTCTCCATGAGAATAAGATGTAGTATGGTCGGTTAACAAAGTAAAGCCATATTTATCGTCTTTGTCAACTACATCAACCCAATTAAGTATAACATTGTGTTTTATTGCATCCCAAGAGCCAAAGTGAGTATTATCTAATTTACTTTCACACACATCAAACGGAGCGTTTTTATATAATTTAGTTTTTCCTAAGTTTACTGGTAACAGTACATTTAGCTTGTACCTATTGTCACAAAAAGCCCTTCGATTATCTCTCCAGTTATCTTTTTGTTCATATTCTCCTATACCGACATTATGTTTCCAATCTATCTGAAGATCGAAATCAATATTTCGTTGATTATTGGCGATAGTTACCAACTGCTTAAAAGGATGATTAGCAATTTCTCCTTCAATCAAAATCTTAGTAATATTCGAATTATTTAGGATTGTTGTTATTTTAGCAGGAGTGTCTTTTGACGAATAGAATTTCTTATCCTCATAAAAATAACCTCTTAGTTCACCTAATAGATACTCATTATCATTTTTCACAAACTCCTTATTATCAGATTTTAGAATCAAACTTTTGATTGTTCCTCCTTTTGACACATCAAAAATGATTTTATACATCTTATTTTCAAATAAGAATTCATCCTGATTTAAATATTGAATCTTAGGAGCTTTCTGAAAAACAGTTTTTCCTTTTTCGATTTTATATGTAGCATAACCAAAAGCCGGTACGTCAGCAATAAAACCAATCCATAATTGATTATTTTCATTTTCTAAAAAATATGGAATATTCTTTTTATGTATATCGATTATTTTAAACTCTACTCCTTCGTAATTAGCAGGTAATTTAACTTTTACCAATTCACTTCTTTTTTGTCCTTGAGCATTATAGACACGAAAAAAACCTGAAGTATTATTCTTTTTAGTTGTTTTATGTATACTGTTTAAAGCACCATTAATAGCATCATCAGCGATATTATTAGTATTGTCTGTCCATATCGTTATTTCTTCCGCCCAGTTTCTATATTTGTTTAAACGATTATATGGAACAATCCACGAATCGTGATGTTGAGCAAGCATTAGAGTTCGCCAAGCCTCTTGGAATCTATCAGCATCATAAGTGTTTTTGTTAATGATAAAACTCATACCTGCCATCTTCTCGGCTTTCACAATATTATTTTCAGCAGAGCGCACTTCTCTTGATAATTTTTGCATTACCTGTGTACCCCACATTAAATTAACCAACATGTCTTCCTGACTGAAATTCAGGTTATCTTCAGTATTGCCTATACTAATATTTTCAAAATACTCTTTCCATGTAACATATATAGATTTATTTTTCACTTTATCTCCAAACCCAAGCCATGGACCGTTTTTCCAACCGGCATCTTGAAAACACATGCCAATAGGATTCTTAATACCATAATTAAAACACGCATCTAAATATTCTGATGAATTAGCCCATGCTTTTGTCTGCCATGTCGAATTATCCTCCAACTCTTCAACTGCATAACGAGGTGATGTTAATATGCTACTTCCATCAGGTCCAATCCAGTTCACCAATTCGCCACCATAAGCACGAGTATATCCTCCCCAACATGTATTAGGACATTTTAATACAGCATATTTATAGCCAAAACCATTTAAAATTTGAGGTAAACTGCTTGTGAAACATGGTTCTTCTGCAGAATAAGTTGAGAATTGAACATCAGGGAAATGTTCTTTTGTTTTCTTTATGCCGTACTCAAATTGTCGAATTATACTCTCACCTGAGATATTGTAGCAGTATGGCTGAGCATAAGTTGGATTAGTTATTTCAATACGGTTGTCTGTTATTATGTTTTGTAACTGATAATAGTGTTCAGGAGTATTTCTTCTTACACTATCCCAAGTCTCCGGTTCAATTTCCAAACTGATTTTCCACTCAGGATGTTGGTGAAATTGATCCACTATAAACTTCGTTTTCCATGAAATTGGATAATGCCCATATATTCCGCCATGATAACCATCTGCAAAATATACTTTATGTGCATTCGACATAACACATAAACTGTCAAGAACTAAAAAATGAATAATAATCCAATGTGCTTTCTTTAATTTCATTTTTCTCTATTTTTGCAAACATCGAGGCTTGTATGAAAAACCAAACAAGCCTCAATGTTATTTACAATCTATTCTAATACCTATTTAAATTGATTGTTAACTATTACTTTTTATACCTTTTTCTGATTGTTTATTAATATGACGATTGAAAGTGTTTTTTACACTAATTATGCACACAAATAATATTTTAATTGCTTTCTTAATTTTTTTAAGGCTATACAGATTTGAACATCTACAGTGTTGATTGACAGACCTAAACGCTCTGAAATTTCTCTGTATTTTAGTCCTTCATAACGACTTAATAAAAATATTTCCTTGCATTTAGTTGGTAATTTATCTATAGCTATAAACAGATTCTTCTCTACAGATTCTTCCGACTCTATATGATATTCATATTCATTATAACTAAGGGCATTGTCAAGATAAACATCTAATTGCATATCTGATATATATTTTTGTTGTACAACTTTATTTTTCAGAAAGTCTATACATTTATTTTTTACAGATCTATAGATATAAGCATTAAAATTTTCGACACAAGACAACATGTTATTTTTTTCGATAATACCTAAGAATACATCCTGCGTTATGTTTTCAGCATCTTCTTGGCATACAACAAATTCTTTAGCAAATTTTACCAACCTAGAGTAGTACGTGCTGTAAATGGTAGAAATATCCATGATGATATAAATTAAGGGTTTTACTTATTTTAATCCACCATTAATTATTGTAACATGAATTTTTCACCTATTGTAAACAAATAAAGGAAAATGCTCTTCATGATTCAAAAATTTATGATGTTTATTTATTTTCAGATTCAGATTTTCATTGAATCTAAATTCAAAATATCCATCACAAATATATGTAGCAAAAAAAATCAAATAACCATGAAGTAAAGTGAAAAGTAGGATTTTTTATTAATTATTTTTATCATATGCCTGTATTACAGCCACTTGAGCATCAACATGAAAAGGTATTTAGTAAATGAAGTAGAATTTATTTTTTATTTTAAAGAGCCAATTTTTTTGATTTCTTCTTCAAATTGATCTCGGTCGTATATAGATTTCCCTTTAACTTTGCTACGATAATTATAAACAGTTTGTGCAGAATAATGTAAGAAAACTGCTATCTCGCTTACATCAGTAATACCTAATCTTATCAGAGCAAAAATTCTAAGTTCAGTATTTAATCGCCCATCTTCTTCTTTATGATAATATTCCTCCGGCTTTAACAAAGAGTTAAACTCTTCAATATAATTTGGGAAAAGTTTTAAAAATGCTTTATCAAAATTGACACATAGTTCCTCTATTTCTTTCTCTAATTCTCCGGTAGATGACTTATACAGACTCTCGACCTGTCCGGTTTTAATTTTCCTATTAACAGTTTTTCTGAAATCATCTAACTTCTTAATATAAACTGCACACTGATTCATGAAATAACCTATATACTTTTCTTTCACAATATTAGCTTCATCTAACTTCACATTTAAGCCTAATAAACGCTCATTGATGTCTTTTAATTCTTTTCTTGCCTTTGAAATTACTTTGACTTGCCTATAGTTAATGTAAAGAGCAAAAACCAAAACAATAACAATAAGACTTATTAGTATTGAATATAATCTCAGATTCCTTTGTTGTTGCTCAATTTTTTTAACATAAGTATCTTCTATAATCGGTTGTAGACGAGCAATTACTGAGTTTTTGTATCTGGCGTTGTAATATATGGCATCCTCTAAGGCTACTTTTATATAACTATAAGCTCTGTTTGTATCTCCTTGATTATATACATTAATAGCAAGCGATAATAATGCTTCATTCTCTTTCACAGCAAGCTTAAGGTCGGTAATAGCCGCGATGGTCAAATAATACTGTTCCTCTTTCAATCTATTTTCTAACTTATATACTTTTGCAAGACTCATTGCAGCCATAGCATAACCATGTGTACCTGCTTGTTGCTTATTAAATATTGGTGTCAACAATTCAATCGCCTCCTCGTAATCCTCACTCTGCTGTAATTTAAATGCATATTCTTTTCTAAATTCATCCGATTGATCCCATAATAACTCCATTACAATATTTCTATAATAATCAATTTTCTGATTATAAACTTGAGAAAACCTATTATCATCAACGTAGTTCTTTAGATTTTCATAGTAACGCACACTATTCCAGCAATACCAGGCTTTAAAATGATTAGGGAGACTTTCGAAATTAATAGAATCAAATAACACTGCTGCTTCTACAAATAATCCAGATAAAGAATATATATAAGTTAAATGTAATTCATTTTCAAGGATAAGTTCAGGATCGTTTAAGGTTTTAGCAATATTCAGATTTTTATTTATATAAAATTCAGCAGAGTCACAAATAAAGCTATCATATTGGTTGATAATTTCTTTATTGATATTGTATCTATCAATCAATCTTTTAGTAGACCTTGCTCTCTTTTTTAAATCAATTATTTTATCTTCACGTATCTTTGTATATTTGTGTCGCTGAGCAATTGTTTCATCTAATACTTTCAACAATGAATCATTTACGCTTATATTTGCAAGAAGAAATAAAGGGAAAAAAAGTGATATTATTATTATACTATATTTTTTCATTGCATATCTCTCTTGAATTGAATTAGATTATATTTTGAGCTTACAAACATATAAAAAATTATTTATTCCAACAATTTTTATATTACTAACTATAAAATGACTTTTAAAATTAGTGGTATTCTCATATTTACTCGTCATATGTATAAATAATTTTGTTAAGCGAAAATAAAGTAAATTCATTTGTTTGTAAAGTACAAAATTATTAAACGAAATTATTAAACGAAATTCAACATTATTTTTTAATATGACGTCAAGAATAAAAACATTAATTACAACTTGTTTTATATTGGTATTTAGTTTTTCAAATTCTAATGCCACTACAGTATCTCTCAACAGTTCAAATACTGATATCATATGGCAAATAAAGCCTCAAGATGAAATAACCAGCAATGGATTTCAACTGTCTACTCCGGGTGTTAATATCCCTGATTTTGTAAAAGGTGTCGTTCCCGGTGTTGTTTTTACAGCTTATGTTGAAGCCGGATTAGAAAAAGATCCTAACTATTCTGACAATATCTATAAAGTTGATGAGACATTTTACAACAGACCTTTCTGGTATAGAACTGAGTTTGAACTTCCAAAATCATATACTAAAGGACAAAAAGTCTGGCTTCATTTTGATGGAACTAATCGTTTTGCCGACTTTTATTTCAATGGAAAGAAAATTTCAGGAGATGATAACTCTACCAAAGATGTAAGCGGGCATATGTTAAGAAGTAAATTTAATATTACCGACTTAATAAACATAGATAGTAAAAATGCTGTTGCAGTATTAATTACTGATGCCGATCAAAAGAAAACTAAAGATGCAAAAGGATCATTCGGCATAGCAAGTAGCCCGACATATCTCGCAGCAGCCGGATGGGATTGGATGCCTTATGTACCTGGTCGTCTTGCCGGTATTATCGGTAATGCTTATGTAAAAATCACTGAAGATGTAACTATGGAAGATCCCTGGATTAGAACTGATTTAATGAGTCTTAATACTGCGGAAGTGATAATATCTTCAGATATAAAAAATTCATCTTTTACAGCACAGAAAGTTATTGTTTCCGGTACAATTCAACCTGGCAATATTAAATTTTCAAAACAATTTAATATTGATGCCGGCGAAACAAGAAATATCATAATAAGCAAAAAAGATTTTCCAAACTTCATTATCAACAATCCGAAATTATGGTGGCCCAATGGTTATGGTGAGCCTAATCTGTATTCATGTAATATCAGATGTATAGTCGATGATAAAATATCTGATGAGAGGGATATTAATTTCGGAATTAAAAAATATGAATATCAAACTTTTTATAATGCATCAGGATGGCCTGTTATGACATTTTATATTAACGGTCAGAAATTATTTCTAAAAGGTGGAAACTGGGGAATGAGCGAATATCTTTTAAGATGTCAAGGCGAGGAATATGAGCAAAAGATTATTCTTCATAAAGATATGAATTACAATATGATTAGACTTTGGACCGGTTGTGTTACCGATGATGCATTTTATGATTATTGCGACAAACATGGCATAATGGTATGGGATGATTTTTGGCTTTATGTGGCTCATAATGAGGTGGAACAACCTGACGCATTTAAATCAAACGCAAGAGATAAAGTCAGGAGATTGAGAAATCATCCGTCAATAGCATTGTGGTGTGGAGCTAATGAGACACATCCTAATCCTGACTTAGACAGTTATCTTCGTTCTATGGTTGCCAAAGAAGATAATAACGACAGGATGTATAAATCATGCTCCAATCAAGATGGCTTATCAGGTAGTGGCTGGTGGGGAAATCAACCTCCAAAACATCACTTCGAAAATTCGGGAAGTAATCTGGCATGGGACAAACCTCCGTATCCCTATGGTTCTGACAGAGGTTATGGCTTGAGAACTGAAATAGGCACAGCAACATTTCCAAATTACGAGAGTGTTATTAAGTTTATTCCCGAAGATAAATTATGGCCATTGCCAACTGATAAACAATTAAAAGAAGAAGATGATAATGTATGGAATAGGCATTTTTTCGGGAAAGAAGCCTCAAATGCAAATCCGATTAATTATAAGACTGCTGTTAATACACAATTCGGAGAATCAAATTCATTGCAAGAGTTTTGTGAAAAAGCACAACTGTTAAATATTGAAGTAATGAAAGGAATGTACGAAGCTTGGAATGATAAGATGTGGAATGATGCTACGGGTATATTAATTTGGATGAGTCAGTCTGCTTATCCGTCATTTGTATGGCAAACATATGATTATTATTACGATGCAACAGGATCTTATTGGGGAGCTAAAAAAGCATGTGAACCTATTCACATTCAATGGAATTCATCTAATAATAGTGTGAAAGTTGTAAATACAACATCAAGTGATTTATCAAATCTTGTTGCTAAAGCTACTATCTACGACTTAAATGGCAATAAAATGTCGGAGTTCGGAAAAACCGCAATTGTAGATGTTAAATCCAGTGATATATCTGAAGCATTCAAACTCAATTTCAATATCAATAATTTAGCTAATTTCAAAAAGGCTGTTGCTTCAAGCTCCACCCAATCAGGCAATGCTTCATTAATTGTTGATGGAGGAGCAGGCAGTCGTTGGGAAAGCGATTATTCCGATCCACAGTGGATTTATATCGATTTGGAGAAAAAAGAAAAAATTGATAAAATAGTCTTAAAGTGGGAGGCTGCACATGCTAAAGAATATGAAATACAATTGTCTGATGATGGTAAAAAATGGAAAACAATTTATCAGGAATCAAACTGTCAAGGTGGAACTGAAATAATAAAACTGAAACCTATAAAAACTCGATTTGTGAAACTCAATTGCAAATCAAGAGCTACAAACTTTGGTTATTCGATATATGAATTGGAAATTTACAACGACAACAAAAACACTCCGGTTTTGACTCCACTACATTTTATTAATTTAGAGCTTACGGATTCTCAAGGTAAGGTACTTTCTGAAAACACTTACTGGAGGAACGGTGAAAAAGATCAAAATTTCATAGATTTAGCAAAATTACAAGAGGCAAATTTATCATGCAAAATAACTAATAAATCAAACAAAGGAGATAACACCATAATTACATTAGAAGTTACGAATAGCTCAAATTCAGTTGCATTTGCTAACCGTTTGCGATTAATCAATAAAAAAACTCAAGAACGTATACTTCCAATAATTACTTCTGATAATTATTTCACTTTAATGCCAAATGAAAAGAAAATAATTTCAGTCGAAACGAAATCGGAATTTCTAAAAGATGGGACTGATATCCTACTAAAACAATACTCAAAAACCGAAAATAGAGTTATTTCTATTGATTAATAAGCTTAAAAATACAAAAATTGTAAATTTCATTTTCCTTATTATCATGCACTTATAAATTATTTTTACAAAATTGTAATCTCCACATTGCAATTAATGAACTTTATTTAGGATAGTTTGTTAGATAGTTAAAACATTAACGCTATTTTAAAATGAATTCAGACAAATTAATTCCAAAAGAGATTGAAGAACTTGAGAATGAAGAGTGGCTTTATTCTCTCGATTATGTATTGCAACAGTGGGGTCCGGAGCGTGTTGTAGATTTGCTGCATCAATTGCAAATCAGAGCACACAAAGCTGGTGTTGATTTACCTTTTACGGCTAACACGCCTTATATTAACACGATAAACAGAGCACAACAACCACCTTATCCCGGAAATCGCGAAATCGAAAGGATAATAAAGAGTGTAATTCGCTGGAATGCAATGGCAATGGTTGTTAAGGCAAATCGTAATTCACACGGTATTGGTGGGCACCTTGCTTCTTATGCTTCTGCTGCAACTTTATTGGAAGTGGGTTTCAATCACTTCTTTAAAGGTAAAGATGCCGAACAGGGTGGTGATATTGTGTTTTTTCAAGGACATATTGCACCGGGACTATATTCTCGTGCTTTCCTTGAGGGTAGAATAACAGAAGATCAACTTCATAATTTCCGTCGCGAACTTAATCCGAAAGGTGGTTTGTCATCTTATCCACATGCATGGTTGATGCCTAATTTCTGGGAATTTTCAACAGTATCTATGGGTTTAGGTCCGATTATGGCTATTTACCAAGCTCGTTTTAATAGATATTTGGAAGACAGAGGACTGAAAGAAACATCGAAGAAAAAAGTTTGGGCATTTTTAGGTGATGGTGAGACTGATGAACCTGAAACATTAGGAGCAATTACTTTGGCTTCTCGTGAACATTTGGATAACCTGATTTTCGTGATTAACTGTAACCTTCAGCGACTTGACGGTCCTGTTCGTGGTAATGGAAAAATCGTTCAGGAATTGGAATCTGCTTTTAAAGGTGCAGGATGGAATGTCATAAAGGTTCTGTGGGGCAGTGAATGGGACGAATTACTTGAAAAAGACAAAAAAGGCAAATTGGTAAAAAGAATGGGTGAAGTGGTTGATGGACAATCACAAAAGTTCTCTATTGCTCCAGGCGATTATGTACGTAATGAATTCTTCGGAGCAGACCCTGAATTACTTGAAATGGTAAGTCATCTGACTGACGAACAAATACGCAAAATGAAGCGTGGAGGTCATGATCCGGAAAAGGTTTACGCAGCTTATCAAGAGGCAGTTAACCATAAAGGACAACCGACAGTTATTCTTACAAGCACTATCAAAGGTTATGGTTTGGGTGAAAGTGGTGAAGGCAAAAACATAACACATCAGCAGAAAAAATTAAATGAAGATGAATTAAGAGAATTCCGTGTACGTTATGGCATTCCTGTTTCGGAAGAAGAAGTTGCAAATGCTCCATTCTATAAACTGCCGGAAAATTCTCATGAAATGCAATATCTGAAAAAACGGCGTGAAGAATTGGGAGGTTTTCTACCTGAACGTAGAGTAGAAGTGCGCCCGATTAAAACGCCACCTGAAGAGATATTTGCTGAATTCTACACAGGTTCTGAAGGTAGAGAACTTTCTACAACAATGGCATTTGTCAGATTACTTTCTAAGCTTTTGAAAGACAAAGAAATAGGTAAACTAATAGTACCAATTATTCCTGATGAGGCACGTACTTTCGGTATGGAGGCATTATTCCGTCAACTTGGTATCTATTCGCATGTGGGACAGCTTTACGAACCGGTCGACAAAGAATTATTATTATATTATAAAGAAGCCAAAGACGGTCAGATTTTGGAAGAAGGCATTACCGAAGCCGGCTCTATGTCGTCTTTTATCAGTGCAGGTACAGCATACGCAACTCACGGCATAAACATGATGCCATTCTTTATATACTATTCAATGTTTGGCTTACAACGTGTGGGAGATTTGGTATGGGCAGCAGCCGATATGCTTGCAAAAGGATTTATGGTTGGTGGAACAGCCGGTCGTACTACCCTCGCAGGTGAAGGTTTACAACACCAAGATGGTCATAGTCACCTACTTGCCTACTCGGTACCGAATATGATAGCTTACGATCCTGCATTTGCTTACGAGATAGCAGTGATAGTACGCGATGGTATACGTAGAATGTACGAAGAGCAAGAAAACGTGTTCTACTACATTACAATAATGAACGAAAACTACGCAATGCCTGCTATGCCGGGTGATGTTAAAGACGGTATCTTAAAAGGAATGTATCGTTTCAGTAAAGGAAAAGATAAGGCATCAGGACTGAAAGCTAATTTATTAGGTAGCGGTACAATTTTGAATGAAGTTATAAAAGCTGCCGAAATTCTTGAAGAGAAATATGGTGTATCTTCTGATGTTTATAGTGTTACAAGTTATAAAGAATTAAGAAGAGAAGCATTGGATGTAGAACGACACAATTTATTAAATCCGGGAAAAGAACAAACACCTTATGTATCAACAGTGATTGATAATGATGGAGTTATAGTTGCAGCTTCCGATTATGTCAAGACTTTGCCGGATTCAATTGCGAAGTGGTTACCTAACAGATTGTATGCTTTAGGTACAGATGGTTTTGGACGTAGTGAAGCCCGTGAAGAATTACGTGATTTCTTTGAAGTAGACGCAAAACATATTGCTTTTGCAGCTTTACATGCACTTTACAAAGAAGGAAAATATTCTTTATCAGATTTGAATAAAGCAATGAAAGGTCTCAATATCGACCAGAAGAAAATCAATCCTATGCATGCTTAATTGTCGATAGTCGATAGTCGATAGTCAATAGTCAATAGTCAATAGTCTATAAACCATAGACCATAGACAATAGACAATAGACCATAGACAATAGTCTTAATTAAAAAAAGAAAAAAACATGAAACAATTTGTTATTCCTGAATTGGGTGAGAATATCCATTCAGCTACAATAGTAAAAGTACTTATAAAGCCGGGAGATATTGTTGAAATAGAACAATCGGTTTTAGAAGTTGAGACAGATAAAGCTACTATCGAAGTTCCGTCTGATGTAAGCGGAAAGGTCGTTGAGGTGAAAGTAAAGGATGGTGATCAAGTTGAGATTGGTCAGGCTATTTTTTCTGTAGAAGATGCCGGTGGTGCCAGTGTTGCATCAGAAGCACCTAAAGCTGAAGAACCTAAAGTTGAAGAAAAAACAATAGTTGAGGAAAAACAACCAACACCTCAAGAACAGGCAGTGCAAGCAGAGAAGCCTGCTGAACCTGAAGCTAAAGCTCTTGAACAACCGACTGTTGCATTATCAGGCAATCTTCCATCCGATTCGCCGAAAATCATCAAGATTGAAAATCAGCCGCCATTATCAGCACAAGCTGCACCGGCTGCTCCATCGGTACGGCGACTTGCACGTGAGATTGGGGTTGATGTGAATGAAATAAAAGGTACAGGTCCCGGTGGAAGAATTTCGTTAGATGATGTTAAGTTTCACAGCAAACGACTACATCAGCAACGTAATGAGATTCAGCATATTCGTGCAGAACAACATCAAGAACCACTACCTGATTTCTCAAAATATGGTGATGTGGAAACAGTAGCGATGTCGAATATACGCTATAAAACGGCTGAGCATTTAAGCTATGCATGGCACACAATTCCTCATGTTACTCAGTTCGACAAAGCTGACATAACTCAACTTGAAGAATTCCGTAAAGGATATGCAAAAGCAGCAGAGAAATTTGGTGTTAAGCTGACAGTTACAGCTATACTCGTTAAGGTTATTGCATCGGCAATGAAAACATTCCCACAGTTCAATGCAAGTGTAGATATGCAAAACAAATCAATCGTATATAAGAAATATTTTAATATCGGTATTGCGGTTGATACAGAACACGGATTGATTGTGCCGGTAGTTAAAAATGCCGACACGATGAATATCATTGAGATAACAAAAGAGATAAATGTTCTGGCAGAAAAGGCAAGAAACAAAAAGATTGGTGTAGCCGACATGCAGGGAGGATGTTTCACTATCAGTAATCTTGGTGGAATCGGAGGTACTTCATTTACACCCATTGTCAATTCCCCTGAAGTTGCTATCTTAGGCGTCTCAAAAGGAAGTATCGAACCTGTATATATTGATGGTAAATTTGAACCTCGTTTAATGTTGCCTCTTTCATTATCGTACGACCATCGATTAATTGACGGTGCAGATGCAATCAGATTTTTAAGATGGGTAATCGAGGCATTGGAAAATCCATTGAAATTAATTATCGAGGGATAAAAAATAATATAAATAAATATTTATGGATAAAAATATTGTAGTTATAGGAGGAGGTCCCGGTGGTTATGCAGCCGCATTTTACGCCGCAGATTTAGGTATGAATGTTACATTGGTGGATATGGAAAAAAATCCGGGCGGTGTATGTCTTTATCGTGGTTGTATTCCTTCAAAAGCTTTATTGCATGTTGCAAAACTGATCAATGAAAGTAAAGAAGCTAAAGAATGGGGCGTAGATTTCGGTGAGCCAAAAATTGATTTGGATAAACTAAGAGCATTTAAAGATAAGGTTGTCAGCAAGTTGACAGGTGGTCTGGGTGTTTTGTCGAAGCAAAGAAAAATCAACTTTGTTCAAGGACGTGCTTCTTTCACATCTTCCACTTCAATTGAAGTTAAGAAGAATGATGGCAGCACCGAACAAATATCTTTCGACAAAGCAATTATCGCAACCGGCTCGGTAATAGCAACAATTCCATCGTTACAGATTGAGAGCAGCCGACTGCTAAATTCCACATCTGCATTAAATTTACCTGCCATACCTAAAACTTTATTGGTAGTAGGAGGCGGATATATTGGTCTTGAATTGGGTTCGGTATATTCTGCACTTGGCTCTCAGGTTTCTGTTGTGGAATTCATGGACAGATTGTTACCCGGTGCCGATCAGGATTTGGTATCACATCTTCATAAAAGACTTAATAAATCTTTCGATAAGATAATGCTTCAATCTAAAGTGGTTGAAATCAAGGAAGAAGGAGATGGTTTGTTGGTGAAAATTGAAAATAAAGACAAGCAAATCGAAGAACATAAGTTTGATTATGTATTGATGTCGATTGGTCGCAAGCCTCAAACTACAGGTTTAGGTTTAGAAAACACCAAGGTGAAAGTCAATGAAAGGGGTTGGATAGTTGCCGACAAAACGCTAAAAACCGATGACGACAGTATTTATGCCATTGGAGATATAGTGGGCGAACCGATGTTGGCACACAAAGCATCACATGAAGCAAAAGTCGCTGTAGACGCTATTTCAGGAAAGAAAGTAGCCTTTGAACCTCTTGCAATTCCGGCAGTTGTGTTCACAGATCCTGAAATTGCATGGGCAGGTATCACCGAAAATCAGGCTATTGAGCGAGGAGTTAAATTCGAAGCAACAAAATTCCCGTGGGCAGCAAGCGGTAGAGCCACCACACTCGACAGAAGCGATGGTGTAACCAAGATCATTGTAGATCCCGACACAGAACGTATTTTGGGAATAGGTATAAGCGGACCCGGTGCAGGCGAATTGATTGCTGAGGCTACATTGGCAATTGAAATGGGCGCAACAGTTAAAGATTTATCGCTGACCATACATCCACATCCGACTTTATCGGAAACAGTAATGGAAGCAGCAGAGCTGTTCTACGGACATGCTTCGCATATGTATAAGCCGGTGAAGAAGTAAGGTTTTGTTAATACATAGCAGATAAAAAACTCCGATTCTAATTGTTTCGGAGTTTTTTTGTATTCTATAAAAAGTATGTTGGCTCGCGGATAACGCTGATTTTCAAACACTGATTTCCTAATCCAACGTGAGTTCGATATAAGAAAATAGTAAAAAGGTTAGCATAATTCAGATATAATTATTATCTTTATAGTGTTGAAATACAAATAAATAACTAAAATTCATCACTATGCTAACCGTTGACGAAGTT
>Ga0207420_1000633_pt1 | contig 29864 bp, 25 predicted proteins | sample ThiBio_inoc_biof_FD_183941 | JGI IMG/M metagenome (GOLD analysis project Ga0207420, IMG submission 183941) | Wastewater bioreactor microbial communities from Cape Town, South Africa - Thiocy_inoc_biof (SPAdes) | ecosystem: Engineered > Bioremediation > Thiocyanate > Unclassified | place: South...
ACTTCGTCAACGGTTAGCATAGTGATGAATTTTAGTTATTTATTTGTATTTCAACACTATAAAGATAATAATTATATCTGAATTATGCTAACCTTTTTACTATTTTCTTATATCGAACTCACGTTAATTACTATTCAGATAGGGTGGAGGAGGTTATTTTACACACCGGACAACATTATGATACTGAGATGTCGGATGTGTTTTTTAATGAGTTAAATATCCCCATGCCTAAATATAATCTGAATATCGGTTCGGGTAATCACGGAGAACAAACTGCTAAAATGATTTCAGGAATTGAGAATGTGCTTTTAAGTGAACATTATGATGCAATAATCCTATATGGTGATACAAATTCTACCTTGGCAGGTGCTGTAGCAGCTTCTAAACTGCATATTCCTATAGTTCATATTGAAGCCGGTCTGCGGTCGTTTAATATGGCTATGCCGGAAGAAATTAATCGTATTGTTTGTGATCAATTGTCGACTTTGCTGTTTGCTCCAACAGATACTGCCATAAGTAATCTCAGGCATGAAGGTTTTTTTGATTCTAAAGCGACTTTTACTGATGGAAATAAACGTAATGTATATAATTCAGGAGATATTATGTACGATAATTCCCTATTTTTTGCAAAGGTTGCCGAACAAAAAACGGATATTATTCAACGTTTAGGTCTGTGTGATAATAAATTTATATTAGCTACAATTCATCGTGATAATAATACTGATAATCCTGAACGTTTGGAGGCTATAGTTGATGCATTACATGCTATTGCTAATCAGTACGATATAGAGATTATTTTACCTATTCATCCCCGTACAAAAAATATTCTAAAGAAGCCTGAATATCAACGAATATCGGAAAAATTACAAGGAAAAATCCGATTGATACCGCCTGCAAGCTTTTTTGAAATTGTTGAATTGGAAAAGCATGCTCAAATCATATTGACTGATTCAGGTGGTGTGCAAAAAGAGGCTTATTTCTTTAAAAAGCCATGTGTTATACTACGTTCCGAAACGGAATGGTTGGAAATAGTAGAACAGCAAGCCGGTATAGTTACCGATGCTGATACTCAGTGTATTATCAATGCTTATCAAACTCTTATAACAAGAGATATAGATTATGCTCCTGTTTTTGGCAATGGTAAAGCGGCTGAGTTTATAGTTGAAAAAATAATTGAATCATTATCGTAATGCGGGTTATGGTAATGGCGGTTACGATACGAGAAATTTGTTTATCTTTGGCAAAATAATACTTTTATGCTCGATTTCACTCCCTCTAAATATAAAAAACTCTTGACTGCTGTGCAGAAGGCAGGATATAACTTTTTGACTTTTGAAGATTATTGCTTGAAGTACGCAAATGGTAAAGACGTGCAGGCAAAAGATAAAATTGTTGTTTTGCGCCATGATGTGGATAGAAAACCTAAAAACTCTTTGAAGTTAGCACAAATTGAGGCTTTATTAGGAATTAAAGCAACATACTTTTTCAGAATTGTACCTGAAAGTAATCAGCCTGTTTATATCTTGCAAATTGCTGCGCTGGGTCATGAAATTGCTTATCATTACGAGGATTTGTCGATTGCTAATGGTGATGTGCATAAAGCATATGATTCTTATGTCAAAAATCTGGAGTATTTCCGTCAGTTCTATGATGTAAAAACAATCTCAATGAATGGGAGTCCTATGAGTAAGTTTGATAATCGGGATGTTTGGAAAGAGTATAATTATAAGGATTTAGGGATTATCGGCGAGCCGTACTTCGATTTTATTGATGAAACCGTGAATGATGTAAATGGTAAAAAGTTCTATTTTACTGATACGGGTGGTATGTGGGATGGTGATAAGTATAATGTACGAGATAAGGCAATTGGTAAAAACAACTCTCAAAAGGTTTCTGTTCATACAACATTAGATCTTATTAACTTTCTAAGTTCAAATGATAATATTGACGTGGTTATGATTAATACGCATCCTCAGCGGTGGATTGAAAATAAACTATTGTGGATGATTGAATTTGTTGTTCAACGATTTAAGAATATCATTAAGTGGATGATTGTAAAATAGAATGGAAATTATCTGTATTTACCGTCTCCAAAATCTGATAAAATACTCAAATAGCTGTTGTAGCGCGACTGACTGATTTGATGGTTTTCTACTGCTTTTAATACTGCACAATCCGGTTCGTGTATATGTGTGCAGTTCGTAAATCTACAGTTTTTTGATGTTTTAAATATCTCTTTGAAATAGTGACTTATCTCGTCTTGCTCCATATCTATAGTACCGAATCCTTTTATTCCGGGTGTGTCTATTATTAATCCTCCATTCTCTAATTCATACATCTGCGAGAAAGTTGTGGTATGTGTTCCTCTATTATGAAAGAATGAAATTTCATTAGTTTTGATGATGGATTCCGGTAGTAATGAGTTGATTAATGTGGATTTTCCTACTCCTGAATTACCTGATATTAAAGTGGTTTTATCTTTTAAGTATTTGCTCAGTTCAATGGAGCTTTCTTTTTGTATTGCAGATATCATAAATACCGGATAACCAATAATTTCATATAGTGATTTCAATGCTTCGGCATATTGCATTTCATCATCATTATATAAGTCGGTTTTGTTTATAACTATACATGCCGGTATATTGTAAGCTTCTGCTGACGCTATAAATCTGTCGATAAAGATTGTGGATGTTTCTGGATAATTGATGGTAACTACTAAAATAACCAAATCTAAGTTGGCTGCCAATATGTGCGATTGCTTTGATAAATTGGATGATCGCCTGATAATATAGTTTTTTCGATCATGAATATCACTGATTATTCCTGTCTCATCATCTGAAAGGGCAAATTCAACAAAATCTCCTACAGCAATCGGATTGGTGCTTTTTATGTCTTTTAATCGTAAATTACCTTTGATTTTGCAGTTGTATGATTGACCTCCTTCTGTTTTTACCTCATACCAACTACCTGTGTTTTTTGTTACTAAACCTTTCATTTTACTATTCTAATGGTTCGATAGTAAAAGATAATTCATCTAACAATAAAGAAATTTCATCTTCATCAACTCCATTTGCTTTCAAATACCCCTTGTCTGAATTTATCTGATCAATATTTAATTGGAGATTTCCATCACTTAATTCAACACTTTTCTTGTAAAATTCTAATGCTCCTTTTCTGTCTTTTTTGCATAATGCAATATGACCGGCATTAAGAAAGTCGTTGTTAGTGGGTAATGCAGATAAAATTTTCTCTAAATAATATTCAGCTTGAGGAATATTGCGGGTAACAAATGCACACCAGCTAATCGAACGCAACACCATTTCATTGTCGGGTGCACTTTGCTCGATTTCCATATATGCTTGCAAAGCTTCTTTGTGTTTATCAGACCTGACCAAGCATTTTGCTATTTGTATTTTTGTGTTTACCTGATTGGGCTTTAAGAAGTCTGCATGTTTGTAAAACTCTATTGCTTTCTCAAAATCACCGATTATCCTGTAACAAAATGCTATCTTTTTTATCGTCCAAACATCATCAGGCAGTATTATGTCTGATTTTAAGTATGCTTGTAAGGCATCGTGTATCTGTGAGTTTTGCTGATATGCAAATCCTATTTTCTGATATAATGCTGCGGAGGGTTCTGACTCCTGTATTATTTCTGAAAATAAATTGATAGCCTGTGAGTATAGTTTTTTTGTGAAATAATATTCTGCAACTTGTGTTTTTATCTCACTTGAAGATGATAACAAACTGAAAAATGTTGTATTATGCATCTTTAAAGATAACTTGAAAATATCTTGAAAATCAGTATGATGTGGATTGATTCTGAAAAAGCGAAATAAGTCTTGTACGTATTGTCTGGCTATATTTCTTGCTGCAATATCAGGTTTTAATAGGGTTTCATCCTTTGTGATTTCTTCTAATTGCTCAGATTCCATTTTGAAGGAATTACTCATCATTTTACGCTGAGTTTGCGGCATTTGCATCACACTTAAACAAAAAGAATATTTATCGGAATTACAGATGATACTGTTATTTAAAAATGCTGTCAGAATAGACTTTTCATTATTTTGAAATAGAGATTCAACAGCAGAATATTCAGGATCGAAGGGTAGAAACCAATTGGATGTCTCGTTGAAGAAAGAAAAATTCTTTAACATCGAAAATGTGCTCATATAGACATCTGCTCCTTCTAACTGTAACTCCGTTAGTTCTTGGAGTTTATCTGCAATACCACTTTGCTCCAAAATCTCATTCCATTCGGGATTTTCCTCTCCCCATTCATCTGATTTTATAAGGTTTTCTGCATCAAGCTTGTCTTTGATAATCGGACTCATCTTCATAACTTCAGGGAGAATTTCTTCTCTCATTCTTTTAGTTATTTTATCTGTTTCGGATGTGCCGATAATTAAGAAGAAGATATTTTTTAAATTCTCTGTAATGGTGCTGTTGTCAAATAAAATCACCAATCTGTTTCTTATCGATGGATAAAATTTTAGAATGTCATCGTATTTGGTGTATATGAAACATAGTCCGACTAATGCTCTTTGTCTTATTTGTATGTTTTCGTGTTGACAAATATCAAGCAACATAATTAATTTTTCTTCATCAAACATTCTCCATAAATTAAGTGTCAATGCTGATGTAATCAAACATTTCTCCACTATTCCCGGATAATCTTTATGAGTAATTTTCTGAAAGACGGCTTTGTCTTCTTCTTGAAAATTTGTACTTAACCAATAAATAGCAAATAAATCCGGTAGTAGTTTTTCGAAATTATATCTACTTTGTGTTGTGCCACTCTGTTCTAAACTTATTGTTGTATCAACTAATTCACTCTGTTTGTGAAAATACTGTAGAGAATCAAATAAAGCTGATGTCGATTGGAAATGTAATTTATGTGGGTAATATCTTTTCTGTGTATATTCGAAATTAGTTGAATTTCTGAACATTAACTCTTCCTTGAGTGTGCTGATCAGATTTATCAGCTTTGCCACTTGTTTGTTGTATATTGTTTTTCTTTCCGGATCGTCAACGCCTGCGACAAAGTATTGAAGCATAAACCGGTAATTGCGTACCATGTCCTCAAAGTTATCCTTGATATCTCCTCGATTCAACTCATATACTAACAAACGGGTTTTGTCGAATGCTAATTTAAGTTTACCTGCTAAAAGTAAACTGATAACTGACTTGTAAGTCGACTCAATCTGTGAAGCATTCATAATTAATTGTTTAACCCATTTTGCTGATTCTCAACAATCTGTCATCGTCAATAATTTTTAGTTTTCTGCCATCCATTGCTATAATCTGCTCATTTACAAAGTTGGAAAGCGTTCTTATAGCATTCGATGTGGTCATATTTGAGAGGTTTGCAAGATCTTCTCTTGACAGATAAATACTGATAGTTGCGCCATCTTCTTCTAAACCATAGTTCTTTTTCAACATTAGAAGTGCTTCGGCTAATCTTCCACGAATATGTTTTTGAGTGAGGTTTACTGTTCGTGCATCTGATGCTCCCAAATCACTCGCTAATTCTTCTAAGAATCTGTAACAGAATGCATTGTTATGTCTTAAAATAGAGAGAAATATATCAGATCTTATCATGTAAATTGTGGATGCTTCAAAGGCTGCAACATTGGTATTGTATGGCTGATTTGCAATAATTGCGCGGTAACCAAAATGCTCACCCGGTTTCAACATCCTAATTATCTGTGCTCTGCTGCCTACACCTTCTTTGTAGACTTTTACCTTGCCTGATTCCAATATCATCATATGCGTAGGTATCTCGCCCTCACAATGTATCATTTCGTTCTTTTTAAAATGATGTATTGTGTGGTTATTTCGTACAAACTGCCTTTCGTCTGTGGTTAAAACATCCCAGACTGTCATAACTTCATCAATTGGTCTTGCTGATTGAAAATTCTTTTTTGACATATGTTGAAAGGAAATATGTTAGACAACACTGTTTTAAAGCACAAATTTAGAGTATATTTTTGAAAATACAAAATATAAGTATGAAAGTATTATAGTATCAAGAAATGTTTTGTTATGTATGAAAGAAAAATGTTACTTTTGCGGATAATAAAAAAAGTATATAAATGAGACAGATTACTTCAATAATTATCGTATTAACACTTCTAATTCCAAAATTGTTTGCTGAAACAATTAATTATGGTGATTCCACAATTGTTAGTTTGCTGACATGCGAACCGGGTAAAGAACTGTATTCTCAGTTTGGACATACAGCTATAAGAATACAAGATACGCAAGGTGTGGATATGGTTTATAATTATGGCATCTTTGATTTTAGAACTGAGAATTTTTATTGGAAGTTTTTGAAAGGGCAGACTGACTATATGCTTGGTGTGTATCCTACCGAACATTTTATTGATGAATATAGCAAGCGAAATTCTACTGTCTGGGAGCAGGTATTGAATATGAATAAGATGGAGAAGAAACGTCTCATTGAATTTCTGAATGAAAATAATCTACCTCAAAACAGAGTATATAGATATAATTTCGTTTATGATAATTGTTCTACTCGACCTTATGATATGATTAACAAGGCTTTAATAAAGGTTGCTGCTGTAGATGTAAACTATGAACCTGAAACATACAGGAAAATGATTAATGGCTATATAGATGATTTTCCTTGGTCGAGGGCAGGTGTTAATCTGGTCTTTGGCATGGATGCCGACAAGATAGTAAGAAATCAGCAACGTGTTTTCCTACCTGAAAATCTTAAAGAAATGATTCAAGCAACTAAATTGATATACATGGAGGATACAAGAAATACAATTCCACTTGTTTCAAAAGCTAATATCCTTGTACAATCCACCCCTTCTAAACAAAATTCTATCAATTATCTATGGCATCCATTTACTATCAGTTTTTTATGGTTGATACTTGGTATTGTGCTGATGTTTAATCGTTTCAATATTGATGCTTTAAGAAATAAAATGTTCGACAGCTTTTTGTTTTTGGTTACAGGTTTAGGCGGATTGATAATATTTATGTTTATGTTTTTCTCTGAACATCCATTTACAGGGAAAAATATTAATATTCTTTGGATGAATCCTATGAATTTATTACTTGCTTTGATGGTATGGAAAAGGAGTCCTCGTAAGTTTTTCTTCTTCTATAATATTATTTATATATTCATGATTCTGTTAAGTTTCATTGTGGTAGTGTTTATGGTGCACTCGTCTGTATATGATTTAGTTCCTTTGCAAATTCTTATTTTTGCAAGAGTTGTTTGGAGAGAAGAACGATTGCTGCATATCTTATTCGTTCCTACTGATACAGGAATTAAATGGAGATAATATTTAAAATCTTAAAATAAAATAATGGCTTTAATTAAATCGGTTAGAGGCTTTAATCCTGTATATGGAAAAGATTGTTATTTTGCTGAGAATGCAACAATAATAGGTGATGTTATTATGGGTGATGGCTGTAGTGTGTGGTTTAATACCGTACTTCGAGGGGATGTAAATTCCATTCGTATCGGTAACCATGTGAATATTCAAGATGGTTCTGTGCTTCATACTTTGTTTGAAAAATCGGTTGTTGAGATTGGCGATTATGTGTCAATCGGACATAATGTTACCGTTCATGGTGCCAAAATAGATAATTATGCTCTTATAGGCATGGGAGCAATTCTTTTGGATTATGCTGAGGTTGGCGAAGGTGCTATTGTGGCGGCAGGTTCTTTAGTGTTGAGTAATACCAAGATTCCTCCTTATACACTTTGGGCAGGCGTTCCGGCAAAGTTTATCAAGAATGTTGAGCCTCAACAAACTCATGAGATGAATAGAAAAATTGCGCATAATTATGCTATGTATGCGGGATGGTATAAAGAGGAAGAAAAATTGTAAGCTTACATATAAAATTCTTTAATGTATATGGATAATGATGGTATGGTTCTTCGTACGGAACATCTGTTTAAAAAATATGGTAAACGGTTGGTTGTAAACGATGTCTCTATTGATGTAAAACAAGGAGAGATTGTGGGTTTGTTAGGTCCAAATGGTGCCGGCAAAACCACTACGTTTTATATGACAACCGGTTTGGTTACTCCTAATTCAGGGAAGATTTTCTTAAACGAAGTGGAAATTACTAAATATCCTGTTTACAAAAGAGCTCAAAGTGGTATTGGTTATCTTGCACAGGAAGCTTCGGTCTTTAGAAAAATGACTGTAGAAGACAATATTAAATCAGTATTGGAAATGACTAAGTTTAGCAAGGCATATCAAAAGGAAAAATTGGAAACTTTAATTACTGAGTTCAATCTGGGACATGTGAGATTTAATATTGGTGACAGACTATCGGGTGGTGAGCGCAGGCGTACTGAAATTGCACGTTGTCTGGCTATTGAGCCGCGATTTATTATGCTTGATGAACCTTTTGCCGGTGTCGATCCTATTGCCGTACAAGATATTCAGGATATAGTCTGGAAGTTGAAAGATAAAAATATTGGTATTTTGATTACAGACCATAATGTTGATGAGACTTTATCGATTACCGATAGGGCTTATTTGTTGTTTGAAGGTCGGATTTTATATCAAGGTACTTCCGAAGAATTAGCTGCCAATCCGGTAGTTAGGGAAAAGTACTTAGGTCGTGATTTCGAGTTAAAAAAGAAATCAAGAGTGTGATTGCAAGCCTTTAATTGAAAATATATTATTCTATGCAAAAATTTATAGACTATTCTCTTCTCAATCATAATACTTTCGGTGTTGATGTAAAAGCAAAGATATTTATAGAATTTGATTCTACTGATGAGTTAATTCAATATATAAAAGAAGGAAATCTTGTTGATAATAAATATTTAGTTATTGGTCAAGGTAGTAATTTGTTGTTCCTAAATGATTTTGATGGTGTTGTTCTTCATTCTGCAATTAATGGAATCGAATTAATTGAGGAGAATGAGGATTCTGTAATAATTGAAGTAGGTTCGGTTGTTATAGTCGATGATTTGATAGAATATTGTGTGGATAGAAATTGGGCGGGTATAGAAAATCTGTCGTTGATACCCGGTGAAGTTGGTGCTGCTGCTGTTCAGAATATCGGTGCATATGGTGTAGAGATAAAAGATGTTGTGCAAAAGGTAAAAGCTGTACGAATTACTGATGCTGAAAAGATAAATTTAACCCAATCTGAATGTAAATATGCTTATAGAGACAGTATCTTTAAAAAAGAGTTGAAAAATAAGTTGATTATTACTTCCGTTGTATTAAAACTAAGTAAAAGACCTGTTTATAACTTGTCATACCAACATCTTGAGACTGCTGTAAAACAGCGTGGCGAATTAAATTTGAGAAATATCAGACAGACAATAATTGACATAAGGGAGTCGAAATTACCGAATCCGAAAGTTATTGGTAATGCAGGAAGTTTCTTTATGAATCCGGTTGTCAGTATTGAAAAATTTAACGAACTAATAAGTGTATATCCCAATTTGCCGCATTATCATATCAGTAATAACACGAAAAAAATACCTGCTGCTTGGTTGATTGATCAATGTGGTTGGAAAGGAAAAGTCATAGGCAATGTTGGTGTCTATGAAAAGCAAGCCCTTGTACTGATAAATTGTGGTGGTGCAAAAGGTAAAGAAATTGCTGATTTGAGTTACAAAATTCAAACTTCGGTAAAAGATAAATTTGGTATCAAACTTACACCTGAAGTCAATTTTATTGATTAGCACTTAACGTATTCCCCTTTCATTTAAAGCTCTCTGATATTTTCTGGCATTGCGCATATGTTCAGCTCCTGTTGCAGCAAAATTATGCTCTCCATTAAATGTTTCTTTCGCAGCCATAAATAAAAAATTATGCTTTTCGTAATTCAATACAGCATCTATACAAACTATTGATGGTATGCGTATTGGTCCCGGTGGTAATCCTATGTTTTGATATGTATTGTATGGCGAAATAGTTTTTGTGTGTACAGTAAGAATTCTTTTTAATCCAAAATCTCCCAAAGCAAATTTTATGGTCGGGCAAGCTTGTAATGGCATTTTCTTTTTTAATCTATTGATATAAAGTCCTGCAATAATCGGATATTCATGATTTTTATTTGTTTCTTCCTGAATTATAGACGCTAAAGTCATAACCTCAACAGGAGTCATCGGAATTGCTTTTGCTTTTTCAAGTCTATTGTTATTCCAAAACGCATCATATTCTTTTTTCATCCTATCGAATAATTCGTATGAATCTGTATCCCAATAAAACTCATAAGTATTTGGTATGAAAAGAGATACTGATGTGTTCGGATTAAGATTGTATTGTTTTAAAAAACTTGTGTCATTGAGTAAAGAGTCAATACTTAAAGAATCTGCCATAATCTGTGAACTTAATTTTGCAGCAAGTTGTGGCTTTGTGCGTATATTATTGAAACTCAGGTGCAGAGGCTCTTGTTTGCCGCTTCTTAACTTCCGGATTAATTCAATATTCGACATTTTATTATGTATTGAATAACGACCTGGTTTAATATTTTCTTCATACTTTAATAACTGTGCGACCCATCTCAAAGTATTGATATTAGAGATTGTGTAATTATCATTCAGTTGAGCAATCACATCTTCAAACCTATCATTGTCACGGATATATATATAGCTGTCGTCTTCAACATCTTTCAAGTTTGGTGCTGAAAACACATAATAACCGCTTGCTGATAGTATTATTGCGACACTTATTAATATTATTGCACCTATAAAAAGTAATTTAATTGACTTCTTTAATTTCATTGTTTATATTTATGAATTTTGAGGCTGCAAATTTAAATATTTTCTTTTGCTTTATCAAAATTTCTTTTTATATTTGCACCCGCTAAGTAAAACGGAAGTGTGGGTGAGTGGCTGAAACCACCGGTTTGCTAAACCGACGTACGGGCGACCGTACCGCGAGTTCGAATCTCGCCGCTTCCGCAAAAAATAAAAGATAAAACATAAAATACTTTATAGTTTGCTTGTCCAGTCTTCAATATCCTGTTTTATCAAATCCCAGAATTTACCTCTTAAACACATTGGTTCAAAATCACAATCAGCATATTCAAAATCGATTAATTTTTTGATCAATTCCTCTCTTGTGTGTGAATAAGGATAGCGTTCCGAATGAAGAACCAACATTTGTTCTAAAGAAATTATGTCAATCAGTTCATGAATATCCCAAAAATCTTTCATTCTTCCATTTTGTCCAATAACTTCCATTTTCATAGCGGCAATTTCTTCTAATGTAGCCATGCGAACCTTGTACCTCCAACCAACCTGAATGGGAAGAGTAGTTCAATGTCCATAAGTTGGCATAATATATTCCAAAGGGTATCTGAAACAGTTTCTTTATAGAGAAGTCGTCTTGACTTTTTAAGAATGGAACTCTTAACCACTGTAAAAAATAGGAACCCGACTGCAACTATACGGGAGATTAACCAACTACGGCTGATTTGGGGTTTCCTCAGTCGCTCTTTTGGCTTCGCCAAGTCGCTCTTTCGGAAGGACACGCTCGTTAGCGGATGGGTGTAAGCCGACTACGACTGCAGAGGAGTTCCCTCAGTCGCTGCGCTCCATCGGGATGACACGCTCGTTAGCGAGCGATATATACCGCCACTCTAAGTGTTTCTGTAACATTATCCTTTTTGCAGTGGCGGCGCAGGAAGTCTTGCGCCGGTCGTGCACTAATGTCATTCGTTTTACAATGCTAAACGACCAGTTACACCGCCCGCAATTGAGTGTGTCATCCCGATGGAGCGCAGCGACTGAGGGAACTCCTCTACAGTTGTAGTGGGTTGGATAATGCGAAGTGAGGGAACTCCTCTACAGTTGTAGTGGGTTGGATAATGCGAAGTGAGGGAACTCCTCTACAGTTGTAGTGGGTTGGATAATGCGAAGTGAGGGAACTCCTCTACAGTTACAGTCGGTTGATGTGAAAAATCAAGATGACTTCAGAATTTATTTGCTATCATTTTTTAGATTTAATTTTGTACCTAAATATGTTTCTGCATTTTCAGAAAGTGTTGGTAAAAATTGAGGTATATCATTTAATACTTTTTCAACGATTTCTTTACCATAAAAAGTGATGATTTCCCCTATTTCAATATCATTGCCTCGTTCAAATATCCTTCTAATAACAGCTTTCTTATGTTTTTGCCAGTCTATTTTATTTATATCGGTGTCCCAAAATAAGATACTTCTTATTTTAGTCAAATCTGGCTTTGATTGTTCTTTCAATAATTCTTTACGTTTCTTCTCAACCTCATAGTAGGCTTGAAGAAGCATAAAATATTCCTCATTAGCTCCAAGTGCATTGCCCAGTTTGATAGATAGTGCGGGATTGATTCCTCTACGACCTTTACTGATAGCATTAATTGTTTGTGGGTACTCCCCTAAAGATAGTGCAAATTGTTTACTCTCTAATCCTCTTCGTTTCAATTCCCTATCAAGAACAGCTCCGGGATGAACTCCTTTTATTTTTGTTATTTCCGGCAACAAAATTGTTTATCATTTAGCGAAGTTAAACACTGTGTAACACTGTGCCACACATTGTGCAACACTGTGTAACTTCAAAAGAAATAGTATCACAGAGTAACACGGAGTAAACACAGAGTATCACAGAGTAAACATTGTGCAACACTCTGCCATACATTGTGTAACACTGTGTAACTTTTCAAAAATCAAATCTCACAACAAACGGTTATAAACAAACAATTTACCACTAAAATTATCTCTAAGAATAACCCAAAATAGGGATGTTAAAATTAGATTGAAATTATTATCTTTGCATCTAAACAATTAAGCTAAAATAATATGAGTGAGCTGATTAATAATTCGCACGAAAGAAAAAAAACATTAAAAGAACTGATCTTGAAACTTCATGCAGGAGAGTCAGAAGAGGAGGTTCGTCAACAGCTATTACGCAATTTAAGTTCCATACCTTATGGTGAGGTTGTTGAAGTTGAGCAAGAATTGATAAGTGAAGGTTTGCCTGAGGAAGAGGTGCTTAGGTTATGTGATATGCACTCTGCGGTGCTGGAAGGACGTATCGATTTATCCGAAATGATGGATATTCCTGAGGGGCATCCGATTGATGTGATGCTAAATGAAAATAAAGAGCTTCGAAAAGTTGCCGAACAAATCTTAGAGATTTTGGAAGATATTGAATATGATAAACCTGATGATGTTTCGAAAGAAATTCTGAAACTCAGAGGGTTGTTTAATAATCTGTATGATGCTGATAAGCTGTATCAGCGTAAAGAATATTTGATTTTCCCATATCTCGAAAAAGCAGGTATTACCGGACCGCCTAAAGTTATGTGGGGTAAACATGATGAAATCAGAGAGTTAATCAAGGGTGGAATTGAAGTTCTGCAAGTTCCTGATATTTCACGCGATGATTTGTTAGTTTCTGCTGACATAGTACTTAAACCTGCTGTAAGACAGGTTGTTGAAATGGGGACTAAGGAGTCTGAGATTTTGTTTCCAATGGCGATGGATACCTTAAATGAAGCAGAATGGTATGAAATCAAGAAACAGTCGATTGAAATTGGTTATTGTCTCTACGATCCTCCTAAAGAATGGCGTCCTGAATGGGCTACTGAAAGCACGCTCGCTGAACTTAATAAGTCAGGAGAACATGTGCAACTGCCGTCAGGAGGTTTTTCAGTTGAGGAACTGATGGCAATACTCAACACAGTGCCTTTGGATATGACCTTCGTCGATAAAGATGATAAAGTGAAATATTTCACACAAGGAACAGAAAGGATTTTTCAGCGTAACAGAGCTATTTTAAATAGAGATGTTCGTCATTGCCATCCACCTGCAAGTGCTCATATTGTTGATAAAATTATCGATGATTTTAAAACCGGTAAAGCTTCCCGTGCCGTTCTGGATTAGTAAAGGTGGTAAAATGGTTCATATTGAATACTTTGCATTACGTAATGAAAAAGGTGAATATTTAGGCACCCTTGAAGTATCTCATGACGTAACAGTATATCGTGAATTAGAAGGAGAGCAACGAATTTTATCATATTCAAAATAAGACATATCTTTTTGAGATTTAATAAAAAATATAAATATGATTATAACGCCAAAAACAAAAGTTCTTCAACTTATTGAAACATATCCTGAGTTAGAAGACGTATTAATCAACATGGTACCGGCTTTTGAAAAACTTAAAAACCCTGTTTTGCGAAAAACGGTAGCAAAAATCGCAACTTTGCAACAAGCAGCATCAATTGGGCATCTAAAGACGGAGGAGCTGATAAACAAGCTGCGTAAGGCAGTCGGACAAGAACAAGTTGAGAATATGGGTACAGATACGCATTTTATAACTCAACAGCCCGAATGGTTTGATGCTACAAAAGTTGTAGTAGAGTTTGATGTCAGAGAGATGCTACAAGCAGGCGAACACCCTGTTAATCAGGTGACATCCGATTTGAACAAACTTGTAGCAGGTGAAATATATAAATTGACAGCTCCTTTTTTACCGGCTCCCTTAATTGAAAAAGCTGGGAGTTTGAAAATCCAACATTGGGTGGTTCAAGAAAATGACGAGTTGTTTTATATATATTTTTCACGATAAAATTTAGAGCTATGTTAAAAATTTTTAGAGACACACATTATCAATTCAGAGAAGAAATACGCAAATTGTATTTAGATACTTTCTCGAAAGGGGAATCAGCACAACATGTTGATTCAGAGGAGTTGGACAATGAAATCAGATTAGCTTACGAAGAAGGCATGATGATGGTTGCTGTTGATGAAAATGATGAAACTAAGCTCAATGGTGCCTTATTTGTGTATCCGCTTCATTATGTTGAGAGATTTAACCCTCAATTATCTGAAGTCCAGGATAAAATGCATACTCCTTATATTGCGGAAATCATGGTTCACGAGAAACTTCGTGGTCAAGGTATAGGTCGAAAGATGTTAAATAAAACTATGTCTTTGTTGAAAGAAAATCGTTCAAAAGAAGTGTTTATAAGAGTTTGGAAGAGAAATGTAAACGCTTTGAAATTATATAAAGATACCGGATTTGAAATAGTAGGGAAAATGTTACACACTAAATTGTTTCCCGATCGTCAGACAAAATTCTTTATGGATAAACTGTATTTGAAGCGTGGTTTGTAAACAAATTATATTTGATTTTCGTTGTAAACAAATAGAATGTCTCAATTTATAAGCTATTAAGCATGGATTTAAACAAATTAATTACTCAAACCATAATCTTAGACAAAGGTAATCCCGAAACAAAAAAAGCAGAAATACGTAATTATTTCTTGAAGACGTGGGAAATAGACGAACTTCTTTATAATCAACTAAAATCAGACGATATTTTTTATCATCGCGGTGATCCGTTACGGCATGTGATCCTTTTTTATTTAGGTCATACTGCCGTTTTCTTTATTAATAAAATGATACTTGCGGGTTTGATTAAGGAACGTGTCAATCCTGATTTTGAATCTATCTTTGCTATTGGTGTGGATGAAATGAGTTGGGATGATTTGGATGAAAAGAATTATAATTGGCCTTCTGTCAAAGCTGTACGTGAATATAGAGATAAAGTCAAAAAGATTGTCCTCGATTTCATAGATAAAACTCCTCTTGTATTTCCTGTCGACTGGAAAAATCCTTTCTGGATTATAATGATGGGTATAGAACATGAACGTATCCATTTAGAAACCTCATCTGTCTTGATTAGACAATTGCCTTTGAATGAAGTTGTTGCAGGTAGATTTGGAGAGATCTGTAAGGATAGGGGAGAAGCACCCATCAATAATTTGGTAACAGTTCCTGCTGCTAAAGTGAATTTAGGTAAACCCGAAAATCATCCGCTTTATGGTTGGGATAATGAGTATGGAACTTACTCAGAAGATGTAAAGGAATATAAGGCTTCCGAAATGCTGATTTCTAACGGAGAATTTTTAGCGTTTGTTGAAGATGGGGGCTATAAACATAAGAATTATTGGACTGAAGAAGGTTGGAACTGGTGTCAATTCAAAGAGGCTGAAATGCCTTTGTTCTGGCGGAAGAAAGCAGATGGTTATTGGTTGAGATTGGTTGCAGAGGAAATTTCTATGCCTTGGAACTGGCCTGTTGAAGTGAATTATTTAGAAGCAAAAGCTTTTTGTAATTGGAAAACTGTTAAGACAGGTAAGACATTTCGACTACCGACAGAAGCTGAATGGTACAGATTGGCTGAGCATTGTAAAGTTCAGAATCAGCCGGAATGGGATAAAGCACCCGGTAATATAAATTTGGAATACTTTGCATCACCTTGTCCGGTGAATATGTTTAAGTTTGGCGATTTCTATGATGTACTCGGTAATGTATGGCAGTGGACAGAAACTCCAATTACAGGTTTCCCAGGTTTTAAAGTACATTTGATGTATGACGATTTTTCAACTCCAACTTTCGATGGTAAGCATAACTTAATTAAAGGCGGTTCGTGGATTTCGACCGGAAATGAGGCTACATTGCATTCGCGTTATGCGTTCAGGCGACATTTCTATCAACATGCAGGATTTAGATTGGTGCAGTCGGAAGAGCCGCTTGTGATACAGGATGAAACTTACGAAACAGATTTGGAAGTAGCTAACTCATGTGAGAATATGTGGGGACAGACAACCCAATCTAATTTTCATCAGCAATTTGCTAAAGCAATACGTGAGAATATAACAGGTTTAGAGCAAATGAACGTGCTTGATTTGAATACAGATACAGGTCGATTAGCGTTTGAACTTGCTCCGTTTGTGAAACAATTGATGGCACTTGATTTTTCAGCTCGCTTTATTCGGATTCCAATTCGTTTGCAGGAGCGAGGTTTTATGCGTTATATAGTGCGTGATGAAAACGACTTGGTGTTTTACCGTGAAGTTGTGCTAAAAGATACCGGTCTGACTGAAGGATTGAGTAAAATCAAATTTATGCAGGATAATGCTAATAATTTGAAACCTATTCATTCTAATTACGATTTGATTATTGCACCATTTGTTTTAGAAGAATTAAACTGTCCGAATAAGTTTCTATCAGAAATTCATACTCGTGTAAATGATGGAGGTTACTTAGTAATAGCATCTGATTATAACTGGGATAGAAATAAAATACAGCATGATTGTCGCCCAGGAGGCTTTAAAAAAGATGGTGAACCGGTTACATCTTTAGATGGAATAAACGCTATTCTCTCAAAGAATTTTGAACTTCAGTCAAGTCCGGTTAATCTATCGAAATATGAATGGTTAAATTCTCGTCAACAACTCCAAAGTGTTTGTGAAATTAGTATCTGGAAGAAGAAGTGATTGTAACTTGACATAATATGACTTTAATAATTTACTTGTAATTTTAAATCTAATATATAATGAGATCGAAAATCCTGTTATCTGCAATCTTTTTAAGTATTCAATGGTCATTGCATTTGTTGAATGCTTCTTCTATCACGCCGACACAACTAACTTGTGAGTATATTGACAATCCATCTGTAATTGATGTTTTACACCCTCGATTAAGTTGGATAAACGAAGCTAATGGTAATCAGAAAGGAGTGTCGCAGTCGGCATACGAAGTTGAAGTTGCAACTGAATATGAGAAATTATTACAAGGTAAGCCTGATTTATGGAAGACTAAAAAGGTAAATAGTGATGCCTCTGTATTAATAAGTTATAATGGTAAAGATTTGAATTCAAGGACGGATTGCTGGTGGCGTGTGCGAGTTTGGGATAATAAAGGAAAAGTATCGACATGGAGTGAGCCGGCTTATTGGCATGTCGGACTGTTGAATAAATCTGATTGGAAAGCAGAATGGATTGGTGCACCTTGGCAGGGCGAGCGACCGGTTACCTATAATACCGATGAATTACCTCATCCGGCACCACTATTACGAAAATCTTTCAGCGTAGAAAAGACTATTAAATCAGCAAAAATATACACTACAGGTTTAGGTTATTTCGAACTTTATTGTAATGGTAGAAAAGTTAGTGATGACGTTTTAGTGCCGAATCAAACACAATGGACTAAGCGTGAAAACCTTCATGAATACGGTATTCCTGTACATGATGATTTTACTGAGTATTGTGTTTTATATCTCTGTTATGATCTAAAACCTTTATTGCATCAAGGCAAAAATGCAATTGGAGCAATTCTGGGAAATGGTTTTTACAGTGCATCTTCGAGATGGGTACTGGGATATGGCTCACCACGTTTTATTGCACAATTAGAGATTGAATATGTTGATGGCAGTAAAGAAACAATCATTTCAGACACTGATTGGAAAGTTGAGAAAAGTCCGATTGTATATGATATGATATATCAAGGTGAGCAGTATGATGCGCGCTTAGAATATAAAGATTGGTGTAAAGCGGAGTATAATGACGATAATTGGAAAAATGCTATTATAAGAAATGCACCTGTAGGTCAATTACAAGCTCAAATGTCGCCATCTGATAAGGTTATGGAGAAACTAAAGCCTGTTAATATTGAAAAATTAGATGGTAAGGGTAACTATAGAATAGATTTCGGAGAAGAGATTTCAGGTTGGTTGCGTATGGATAATATTAATGGAGTTTCAGGACATCGTATCAGGATAAAATATCTAAGCGAATCGGCAAATGGTACTAATAGTTACACTTTAAATGGTTCAAAAGATGAAAGTTATGCAACCCGATTTACATGGTATGTGTTTAGGTCGGTTGAAATTTATGACTATCCCGGAGAACTGAAAGCTGAAGATATAACAGCCGAAGCGGTGTATACGGATGTAAAAACTGTTGGTCATTTCAACTGCTCGAATGAACTCCTTAATAAAATTCAAAAGATATGGAAACGCAGTCAGACTGATAATATGCATGGTGGTATAGCAAGCGATTGCCCACATCGTGAAAGGTTAGCTTATACGGGCGATGGTCAAGTTGCGATGAATACAGTTATGCATAATTATGATGTTGCAAGTTTTTATAGAAAATGGATAAAAGATATAGTAGGTTCTCAAAATATTACTACCGGATATGTTCCTAATAGTGCCCCTTGGCAACCCGGTGCAGGCGGCGGAGTTGCATGGGGAGCATCAATAGTTATTATGCCTTGGGAATATTATCAAACATATGGAGATTTGCAGATTTTGTCATACTCTTATGAAGGCATGAAGAAATATCTTGCTTATATGCAGCAATGGCTTGATGATGACGGTATTATGTTTCAGCAAGCACCAAGTAAGGACAATGTTCAATATTGGATGAATTTAGGAGAATGGTGTCCGCCGGGAGAATTTCCACCGAATGAATTAGTGCATACTTTTTATTTGTGGTTATGTACACATAATATAGCAAATTCAGCATCAGCATTAGGAAAGAATGAAGATGCACGTATGTACAGACAACAAGAAGCACAAGTAAAAGAAGCTTTCATTAAACGTTTTTACAATAAAGATGAAGGTACATTTGGTAAATATGGAGCAAATATCTTTGCATTAAAAATGGGATTGGATGAGTCTATGATAAAACGTGTAGTAGACACTGTAAGTAAAGATATTGAACAAGCAAATGGACATTTAGATACAGGGATTTTCGGAACTCGATATTTGTTTGAAGTATTATGTGAGTATGGTTTAAATGAACAGGCATATGAAATAATAAATCAAACGACATTCCCAAGTATCGGACATTGGATAGCTCAAGGAGCTACAACCACATGGGAACAGTGGGATGGCGTACATTCACGTAATCATCCTATGTTTGGAGGCGGTTTGGTTTGGCTTTATCGAGATTTGGCAGGTATGAAAGAAGCAAAGCCGGGTTATAAACAGATTATATTTAAGCCATGTCCAACCGATGATTTGGGATATGCATCATATTCAAAACTAACTCCTTATGGAGAAGCCGGAATATGGTGGGAGAAAATAGATAATCAGATAGAAATAAAAGTAAAGGTGCCGGTTGGTAGTAGCGCATTAATATACGTGCCACACAATCCCTCATATGAAATGAAACTGCATAAGGAAAAAAATGTAGTTTTCAAAAGCAAATCAGATGGATATATTTGCTATGAAATAGGATCAGGTGAATATAAATTCTATGGTAGTTTGTGATATTTCTTTTTCGTTCTATATCTTTTATACCAAATGATAAACCCTGATATATGTAGATATAGTGTAAATAATCCTGTTAGAGGTACTATCAGAATATAGAAATCACCTAAGAAAAATTGGAAGATTCGACCTGTATGAACTTCTTGCGCAACATTCCATATAGGCATAGGATTTTTCTTGATAATTTCAGTTGTCATATCAGGAAAAATATCCTTGTTGAACGAGCTTTTAGCACCCTCATCATAATCGAAAATCAAAGGATGTTCGCCAAAGTGTGCAGAATAACCTGATATTTTATGAGTGCCTACAGGATGTCCTCTTTTAGATGGGCGTACCCATACTTCTTTATCGATTAAATTATATATTTCATCAGTTTCATAATTCCAACTGAAAAGTCCTTCGAACGAACCAATCATCAAAGTGTTTTTGCCATATTCTTCCAAAACGGTAATACCCATAACACTTGCAGGTGGTTGCTTATCGAAACAAATCATTGTTTTAAGATTGTCGTCAGAATAATAAAATGCATCTTGAGTCGAAATTATATATCGGTTTTCATCTTCAATATAAATAATTCTACGAAGTAAATCATACCACGGATTAGGCGTATCTAAAACTGTGTATGGAACTTTACCGACCTTTGCTTCAGCAATCGGAATTAAGAAAGGAGGTCGCAGGAAAATACCTGTTGCGGTAGTTATAATTAAAAGAAGGATAGTAGTATAACCCACTCTATTATGCCATTTTAAGTGCCATTGATATTGACGTTTAATCCTTTGCCTTCTGATCTTTTCGACACCTTTCTTTTTCAGTGACTTCTTATTAACAAACATAATAAAGCCACCAATACTTAGAAAAACGATAATTATTGCAATTAAATCGACAATCAGTTTCCCTATTAAACCGTAGATTTCGCCGCTATGAATAACCCAGAATGTTTTAAATAGACCTACTTTATTATCATAATCGGCAGGAGCGGGAAGATTTATTTGAATGAAATTTTGGTAATCTACTGAAGAAAATAAGTTTGAACGCGTCAGTACTAACAAAGTATCACCTCTCAGCATTAAATCGACAACATTCTCCTCATTGTTAGGTAGATGAATTTTATCCCATCTATCGGTATTTGTTGAGTAAATATGTAACCCGAACAAAGAACCGGCAGCCATAGTTTCATCATTAATTTTTACGACTTTTGACATCTTGTGATTGTCAACGCCTTTAGGAAAGCCTTTGTTAAATTCCGAAAAATTGGTAAATGCACTATCTGTTAGCCATATACCAATGTTACCATAAATAAGGATACTATCATTTGAAAATCTTTCTGTAGAACGAACAGCAGCAAAATTCCAATCTTTATACGAATAGTTAGGAGGAAGATATTGCCTGTTTATACCGATACCGGAAACTGTTTTCCGATGATTCATAATAATGCCGGAAATACTAAAAAGAACCAGAAAGAACAATAAAATAACACCTAACCAACGGTGATGCTTCCTAAAAAATCGAATCATTTATCAAAAATCTTAAAAAAACAGCACACAGAGCAATTTAAAAAGAATTTAAAAACTTGTGTGCTGTTCAAATACATATTAATACATTAATACAGCTTAGTTTTTACTTGGCTTTCTTTGCTAAGAAAGTTTTTTGCACTAAGTCATAGAAAATAATTAAACCACCGATAATCATCAAACCATCAGGCAGTAAGCGTGCCCACATCCATCCACTCATAACTTCTACGGTCTCACGAAGACGTGCAATGAAATATCCTGATTCCATAGCTACGTTGGCTTGATGTATACCAATAATATATGTTGGTATTGCAAATAGTAAAGTGCCGATTGTCAGTACCCAGAAGCCGACTTTACTTAACTTGTCGCTCCATACTAAATTATTGGCCAAAGCATTAGCACGTGCAGCTAAGTATAAGAAAGCGATAGCGATATAGCCGAATGCACCTAAAAGAGCAACGTGACCGTGAGGCATAATCAAATAAGTGCCGTGAGCATAGTAGTCGATAGTTGGAGTATTGATTACCATTCCGAAGAAACCTGCACCAATCCAGTTTAGAACTGCCGAACCGGCAAGCCAGGTAAATGGAATTGTGTAATTAAATCCTTCGGCAGAATAAACTTTTTCTCTGTGGTTTTTCCAAGCTTCAACAATCATAAGTGCAAGTGGTAGTGGTTCTAATGCAGAGAAAATACCTCCGATTGCAATCCAATACTCATCAAGACCTTGGAACCAGTAGTGGTGACCGACACCTAAAGTACCGCTTAAAGAAATCAGGAATAGCTCGAAGAACATAATCCTTACGGCAGTTTTGTGAGTTATCAAACCGAGAGAAACCGAGAAGAAAGCTATAACCCCTGCGGCGAACAGTTCAAATGTAAGCTCTACCCACAAGTGAATTACCCACCAACGATAATAATCATCAATCGTGTAGTTAGGCATTATTTTGTGCACAGGCATCATACCGGCAATATATAATGTAGCAATTGCGAAAGCCGACCAGATAATTGTGCTGACAATAGGATTGTTTGTAGCAGCTTTTCTGATTAGAGAAATAATTAAGATAAACCAGAAAACAAGTCCGACTACCAAGCCGATATCCCAGACGCGACCAAGATTAATCAATTCGCGACCTTCATTACCAAGCCAGAACCATGTTTCACGAAGTTGACCTGTAGCACCCATGTACAAACCAATCATACTTCCCACAGCCACAACTACAAGGGCAGTCCAAAGCACATCAATAAGCCATGGATATTTGTGATCTTTGTTTGCAACCCAAGGAGCAATCAACAGACCGCCGACTAACCATCCAACAGCTACCCAAAGAATAGCTAACTGAGTATGCATAGAACGAAGAACGTTGAATGGTAGAAGATCTTGAGAAATTACGAAATCCTGTGTAGGTTCGGTATAAAGGTGAGCTAAATATCCGCCGATAAACAATTGCACAACAAATAATCCGGCAACGATTGGAATATATTTTAGCAGTTTCTTTTGAGATTTAAACAATGAAGTTACATGCAAAGGCTCTTCAAGTTTCTCTCCGTCATCCTTTTTAAGAAGGAATTCATAAGAAAGGAAGATAACCACTATGGTTAAAGTCCACAGCAATAAGAACTCCCAGAGAGACACTTTATGATAGAGGAATGTAAGATCTTGATCGAGACGAGGTTCTGGAGGCCAGTTGTTCGACCATGTACGATCGGTGCCCGGACGAATAGACGAAGCAACTAATTGCGACCAATCGACAAATGCAGCAATTTTCTCAGCTTCAGCCGGTTGGATAATACCACCCCTCCATGCTCTTTCAGGATCTCCATTAACCAATAAATCAACCAGATACTTAACATTTTCATGATAAGCAGCAGCAGAAGCATCAGTATAGACGGTAGTTTCTTCAAGCAAAGTAGTTTGCTTCTTTACATCCTCTTTCACCCTCTCCTTCACAGCTCCACGTTCTATGTCGGTAAGTTCAGAATCATTTTTACCATACATTTCCTGTCCATAGAAGTCGTATAGATACATTGTTCTATAATACAAGAAATCAGTTGAGAAGTCGGGACCAATATAAGCACCCATACCAAGAAGAGAACCCCAGTCGGTAAGGTCAAATTCCTGGAAATAACCTTTACCTTGAATGATGTCGTCATAAGTATACAGAACCTCTCCACTTACTGACTTAACTTCCTTTGGTAGAGGAGGAACTTCCTTCTGTAGATTCGCAGTGTAGCGAATGAGCATTGTAACCATCACGAGAGCAATAATCCAAAAGGCGGTATACAAGCCCTTTTTGCTCATGAATTTGTCAAGCCATGTTTCTTTCATAAAATAATAATTTTAATAATTTAGAGATTAATTCAATTAATACATTTAAGTAGTATATATATAAAAAATTTAAAATTTACTTACTGTCATAATATCCATATCGCTTATAGTTTTTGAATTAAAAACTTTTAGAAACTCATCTCTTACCGGTGACCATGTAGAATGCATTACACAAGGGTTTTCGTCACTACATTCGCAAAAACCCAATACACATCCCATATATTTATCCATACCTTCAACAGAATCAATAACATCAGCAAGATATATTTCGTTCGTTTTTTTTAGAAATTTATATCCACCGTCTCTACCTTGAGAACTTGATATAAAGCCTGATTTGGTGAGCTTAGTCATAAGACGTCTGAGGTATTTGTCGGATATCTGTAGTTCATCTATCAGATACTTAGCTGAATATAACTTGTTTTCGTCCTTTGCCATAAAGCAAAGAATCCGTAAAGCGTATTCTGAAGTATTGGATAGTTTCATTAAATGCTACTTTAAAGTAATATTTGTGCAAATGTAAAAAGAAAGTTTGAAGTTGCAAACAAAAGTGCATATTTTTTTTTACCTTTGCAATTCTGAAATTCAAATTCAACATCATTAAATTTTATTTATGAGTAGTCATACTGAAATACAATTCGAACAGGTTGCTGCTATCTGTAAAGATGTTTTTACAAAGAAAATGAAGGATTATGGTGCGTCATGGAGAATTATGCGTACACAATCAATTACAGATCAGATATTTATTAAAGCAAGTAGAATCAGAAGTATTGAGTCTAAAGGTTTTGCTAAAGTTGATGAGGGCATTAGAGCCGAGCTGATTGCTATTGTTAATTATGGCATAATAGGGTTGATTCAGTTAGAACTTGGTGTTTCTGATAATGATGACCTCGATTTTGAGAAAGGTGTTGAATTGTATAGCAAGTATATTACTGAGGCAAAGAATTTAATGATGGATAAAAACCATGATTATGATGAAGCTTGGAGATCTATGCGTATGGAGTCATATACGGATTTAATTTTAATGAAAATCAACAGAACGAAACAAATAGAAGATAATAAGGGAGTTACTATTATGTCGGAAGGGGTTGATGCAAATTATTTCGATATGATTAATTATGCTGTTTTTGGGTTAATTAAATTGGAGGAGCAAAATTGAAACGAAAAAGAATAGATAGACGGAAACAATCATCTTCAAAACTAATTGGCACAAAGCAAGTGATACTACATATTGTGCGATTGTTGCTTGCATCTGTTTTTATATTTTCAGGCTCTGTTAAAGCTATTGACCCATTGGGTACCGTGTATAAAATCGAGGATTATCTTCTTGCTTTTGATGGTTTTTTTGTAAATCTCACCTTTCTTGCGTTTCCTGTTGCATTGACTTTGATTACAATAGAATTACTCATAGGCTTTTGTTTATTTTTTCAAATTAGATTTAAGTTTTTTAGTTGGTCGGTAATGGCTTTTATGCTGATTATCACACCTCTGACTTACTATATTGCGATTAAAAATCCTGTAACTGACTGTGGATGTTTTGGCGATGCTGTTACAATTTCAAATTGGGCTACATTTTATAAAAATATAGTATTGTCGGCTTTTGCAGTTATCCTGATAGTTTTTAATAAGCACTTTCGCCAGATATTTATCCCTTCTATAGAATGGGCAATGGTTATCGTTTTCGTTTTTGCTTCTGCCGGCTTTATGGTTTATAGCATCACTCATTTGCCGATTATCGATTTCCGTCCATATAAGGTTGGCGTAAATATTCCTGAAGCTATGACTATCCCTGCTGATGCTCCCTCCGATCAGTTTAAATATAATTTTATATATGAAAAAGATGGAAAACAGCAGAGTTTTAATATAAATGAATTACCTGATTCTACATGGACATTTGTTAGTCAGGAGACAAAGCTTATTTCTGAAGGATATAAACCTCCAATTCATGATTTTGCTATTCTTACAATCGATTTCGAAGATGTTACTGATGAAGTTTTAAGTTACCCCGGCAAGTCTGTCGTAATAATAATGTATGATTTAAATAAAACATCAATCAAAGGTGTCGAAAAAGTGAAACAATATATAGCGAAACAAAAATCCTCAGTGAAAGTTTATGCTTTAACATCATCATCCTCAGCAGATATTCAAGAATTCAAATCAGAACATAAGCTTCAATTTCCTTTTTATAAAGCTGATCCAATAACACTTAAAACTATTATGCGTGCTAATCCCGGAGTAATGATACTCCAGAATGGCACAATAAAAGAGAAGTGGAATGGAGCAAGGTTATAGATTATTACAAATCATCCGTAACACATCCCTCTGATGCTGAGGAGACAGTCTTGGCATATTTATATAGAACCCCGCTTTTAGCTTTGAGAGGTGGAATTACCAATGTAGCTCTACGTTTATCTAACTCTTCAGCCGAAACTAAAACATCTATAGTGTTGTTGATAGCATCAATTATGATCTTATCTCCATTCTGTATCAAGGCAATATTACCGCCGTTTTGAGCTTCGGGAGTTACATGTCCGACTACAAAACCATGTGATCCTCCGCTGAATCTGCCATCTGTTATGAGTGCAACTTGTTTCCCTAATCCTTCTCCCATTAATACCGAAGTGGGTTTAAGCATTTCCGGCATTCCTGGTCCGCCTCGCGGTCCTACATACCTTATCACGACAACATTGCCGGCTTTTACAGTTTTATTTTGCATAGCATCAATTGCCGATTGTTCGTCATCAAAACATATGGCTTCACCTTCAAATCTCTCACCTTCTTTTCCTGTAATTTTAGCTACTGCTCCTTCTGTAGCTATGTTTCCATATAAAATTCTGATATGACCTGTCTTTTTAATAGGATTATAAAGCGGATATACTATGTCCTGATCGGCAGGTAGACCCGGTAAGTCAGCAAGATTTTCAGCAACAGTTTTGCCGGTAACAGTCATACAATCACCATGAAGCATACCTTCTGCTAAAAGCATTTTCATAACGGCAGGTACGCCACCAATTTTGTGCAAGTCTTCCATTACATACTTACCACTTGGACGAAAATCTGATAATACCGGAGTGATTTCAGCAAGACGTATAAAGTCTTTCAACGAAATATCGACACCTATAGTTTTAGCCATGGCAATCAAGTGCATCACGGCATTAGTACTGCCACCTAAAACAAACACTAAGCGTATTGCATTTTCAAATGCTTTGAAAGTCATTATGTCTGAAGGCTTAATATCCTTCTCCATAAGATTTTTTATGGCAACAGCCGCAGCTTTCATTTCTTTCTTTTTGTCTTCCGACACTGCGGGATTACTTGCAGAATAGGGTAGACTCATGCCCATAGCCTCTATTGCAGAAGCCATTGTGTTTGCTGTGTACATTCCGCCACAAGCACCGGCGCCCGGACAAGCATGCTCGATTACACCTTTATAATCTGTGTCTGATATTTTACCGGCAAATTTCTGACCCAATGCCTCAAATGCCGACACAACATCTAATTTGGTGTTGTTATAATAACCTGCTGCAATCGTTCCTCCATAAATCATTAGTGATGGACGGTTTAGGCGCGACATACCCATCATAACACCCGGCATATTTTTATCACATCCGGCAATGGAAATAAGTGCGTCATAGTACTGTGCACCGGCATTTGTCTCAATCGAATCGGCGATAACGTCTCTGGAAACCAATGAGTAACGCATACCTGAAGTTCCCATCGAAATACCATCGGATACACCTATTGTAAAAAAGTTTAACCCGATTAATCCTTCCTGATTGACTAAAGTACGTAAGTTATGAGCTAATCCGTTGAGGTGCATATTACATGGATTGCCGTCCCAACCGGTAGAGCAAATGCCAACTTGTCCTTTTTTGAAATCGTCATCCGACATTCCTATTGCATGCAACATTGCTTGTGCAGCCGGCTGTGTATCATCTTGTGTAATGGTTTTGGAATATTTATTTAATTCTGACATGATGTTGTTAAATGAATTTATATTTAATAGCACTAAAACAATCGATGTCTGGAAAAAGTTTGAAAGGATGGAAAAGTATGTGATAAAATTTTAAGTTACATAGTAGTTACTCTGTGATATTGTTTTTTACAGGTTACACAATGTTTTATAGTATTATACGGTGAGACCTCAAATGATAAACAATGATTACATGTTTTTTTTGAAAGTTTTTTGTAGTTTTGTGGATAATTTGATATATACATATGAATTTTACACCGGGACAACGCATTAGCAATAGGGGCGAGGATTTCATTATCAATGATGTTGAGGAGAACAACGGGAGTTGGATACTGAAAGTGGAAGGGATTTCTGAATTAAAACTGAATTACCTATCAATAAAAATCCTTTCGACTATTACGATAAAACCATTGTTTCTATCGATACGCTGAAAAATAACGCTAAATATCAGCATTATATCGAAAAATCACGCTGGGATATTATCGTGATTGATGAGTGCCATACCGTTGCTAATATCGATTCGCAACGTGGCAGTTTAGCACAACTACTCAGCACTAAATGTGAATCTTTAGTGCTTACATCGGCTACTCCTCATAATGGCAAAAAAGAAAACTTTGCTAATCTGATTCACATGATTGAGCCTTTAGCCATCAAAGATGAAGATAATTATACCAAAGATCAGATTTTACCCTACTATGTGCGCCGTTTTAAAAATGATATTGATGATGAAACGGTAAAGTCTAACTTCCGCGACCGTGAAATCCGTTCCATACATGCTCCGCTTAGTCCTGCAGAAGAGGATTTTTTGAATATGCAGCAGAAAATCAAGTTTGCTGCTCTTTCTGTTTTACAAGAAGAGGTGGATATGGAAAATCTTTTTGGCGAGAAAGTATCTTCTATAACAAACAGAAAAGAACGGCGTGATTTACTTTTCGCCATCAGCCTTTTTAAATCCTATATGTCTTCGCCTGAAGCGGCTCTGAAATCAGTGGAAAATCGAATGGCTAAATTACAGGAAAACGAAATTCGTCAGGGTTTGGTGGAAGAGAATATTGAGGTGCTACATGAGTTGAAAACTAAATTAGAAACCATCATCATGATGGGGCAAGATGCCAAATACAACGCATTTAAAAATGAACTGATTCGCCTGAAATGGAATGGCAGACGCAATGATTTCCGCATAGTCGTATTCGCAGAGCGGATAGAAACTTTGAAGGCTTTGAAAGAGAAGTTGCAGCATGATTTTAAGTTAGATGATAAGGTCATTGCTGAATTTCATGGCTCTTTAACGGATATGGAGCAGCAGCGCATTGTAGAAGATTTCGGTAAGGAAGATTCTGATTATCGCATTTTGCTTACTTCGGATGCGGGTTCGCAGGGTGTCAATTTGCACTACTATTCAAGGGTATCAATCAAGAGGATGAAGATGATTTGTTGGCAGCCTTTATTGGAGATGAGTGCGTAGGATTATGTTCACCTGTTTATGTGCCTGAACACAATGCTTATTTCACATTCTTTACGGTGTATGGCAATAGCGAGCATGCAGGTCAAGCCCTTACACTGAAAATCTGGGATGCAAGCACCGGCAATGTTTATCCTGAAGTGGAAACACGTCTGCGCGGTAGTCTGCAAAATTTGAAATTTGCTGCTAATGCCATTCACGGTGATAGCGATAATCCTACAATTCACAATGCGTTGGATGTAGTACAGCAAACCATAGAATTAGGTAATGGTTGGAACTGGGTATCATTCAATGTTTTGGGTGTTGAACCTCCTTTGTTCAATCAGGTATTAGACCATGTCGGAAATGCAGGTAAACTGCTGAAATCGCAGTCTGATGGCTACATACAACGAGCTACTTCATGGGTTGGCGACAGCTTTATGCTCAAAGCAAATCAAATGTACCTGCTCCAAACTAATACGGAACATAGCTTACATGTGAAAGGCGAACCGATAAAACCGGCAAGTTCACCTATTACGTTGGCAGC
>Ga0207420_1000638_pt1 | contig 29583 bp, 33 predicted proteins | sample ThiBio_inoc_biof_FD_183941 | JGI IMG/M metagenome (GOLD analysis project Ga0207420, IMG submission 183941) | Wastewater bioreactor microbial communities from Cape Town, South Africa - Thiocy_inoc_biof (SPAdes) | ecosystem: Engineered > Bioremediation > Thiocyanate > Unclassified | place: South...
CCGCGAGGGCGGCGATCGCGAGGATCGACCACCACTCGACCATGACCGGCCCCGGATAGCGCCCGGCAGGGGCCGAGACGACCACGCCGACGATCAGGATCGCGACCCCGACCCCGGAGACCACGTCCGAGAACGGACCGAGCAGAGCGAGCGCGGCTCCGACCGCAGCGATGACCTGGCCGACGACCGCCGACCCGTGATCCTCCAGCGCTTGCGGGCCCGGGCCCGCCGGCTCAGAGGTCGAGGTCGAAGGTGGCGGGGCCGTCTTCGCCCTCGATGGTCAGCTGGACCGGCCGCTGCTCGGCGGATTCGCGGTCGATCAGATAGAGCAGCATCGAAGCCTGGATCGGCCCGACCTGGGCGGTCGAGTCGACCCGCGGGATGTTGTCATGCGGTTCGACCGTCGCCCCCGGCTGGAGCGCGTAGATGCTCTTGCTGGGGATGTTCTCGTACTCGCGGCCGGCCGTAGTCGTGATCTTGAAGCTGTCGGGGATGGTGTGGGGGTCGTCGCTGTCGTTGTGGACGTGGACGAAGACCCCGATGTACATCTGGTTCGGGCCCGGCTTGGGCTGGCCGACCAGGTACTGCGAATCCTCGATGTCGTTGATGTTCAGAGGACGGGTGAAGAGGACGTTGTACTGCAGCGGACCGAGTTCAACGATCTCGCCCTCGGCGAGTCCTTCCTTCTCCTCGTGGCCACCGCCGCAGGCGGCAAGCGCAAGGCCGGAGATCGCGACTACGAGGGCCAGGACGAGGCCACGGAACAGGTTGCTCTTCGAAATTCTTTCCATCGCTGGGGGAGTCTATTCGGCCTTATCGGGACGTGCGGCTACGCGACTCCGGTCGCGTGGCGGTTGCCTCCGGCTACCGGTACTTCGACCTTTTCCTCGCGGCCCGACTCGATCGCCTCGCGAAGGCGCTGGCCGGCCTTGTCCAGGCGACGCCGGTGCCATCCCGCACCGCCGGTCATCCGGTCGAATGCCTTGGCCAGCCCCGTTGGGACCGTCCAGTAGCTGATCCGCACCCGGGTCACGCCGGTCGCGGTCTCCTCCATCTCCCACTCGGTTCCCGACGTGGTCTTGTTGTAGTTGCCGGTGACCCCGCGCTCGGAGATCCGCCGAGGCGGCTCGGCCGCTGTGATCGCCGAATCGGCCCAGGCCTTCTTGCGCTTGAACTGCCAGCGCGCCCCGGCACCGACCCCACGCGAGTTCAGTCTGAGCAGACGGAAATTCTCGACCGTATCGCCGTAGAGGAACGGCCGGGTGTCGAAGTCCAGGAGATAGTCGAAGATCTCTTCGCGGGGGGCGTCAATGTCTACTTCGGTGAATACGGGACCCATCGGCGCCGATTCTAAGGGCTGGCGCCCGATCCCGACTTGAGCGGCGATAGGGTGTGCCGGTGTCTACGACCATCGCGATCCTTTCCCAGAAGGGCGGAACCGGCAAGACCACGCTGACCCGGTCACTCGCGGAGGGGCTTCGGCGGTCCGGTCTCTCGGTGTTGGCGATCGACGCCGACCCCCAGGGCAACCTTTCCGAGTACTTCGGAATCCCGGCCGACGCCTTCCCCACCCTGGGCGAAGTGCTGGCCGGCCGCGAGCGCGCGGTTGACGCGATCCACACTGGCCCCGGCGGCGGCGAGGTGATCCCGGCGAACCTCGGCCTGGCCGAAGCCGAACTGATGCTGGCCGGCAAGATCGGCCGGGAACTCACCCTGCGAAACGCCCTGCGGGAGCCGAAACGCCGTTTCGACGTGATCCTGATCGACTGCCCCCCGACCCTGGGGCTCTTGACCGTGAACGCGCTGGTCGCTGCCGACCGGGCGATCCTTTCCACCCAGGCCGAGCATTTTTCCGAGCAGGGTGCCGAGCAGGCGATGGAAGTGATCGGCCTGGCCAAGGAGAACCTCAACCCGGACCTGGAACTGCTCGGACTGCTGCTAAACATCGCCGACATGCGCACCAACCACGCCCGGTCGACCCTGGAGACGATGCGTGAGCAGTTCGGTGACCTGGTCTTCGACACGGTGATCAGGCGTTCGATCGTCTACCCGGAATCGGCCCGTGCCGCCACGCCGATCTTCGAGTACCGCAAGCGCAAGTCGCTCGACTACGCCCGGCTCACGGTGGAAGTCCTCGAGCGCCTCGACTACCCGGCGGCCCTGGCCGAAGCCAAAGCTCAACTCTCCAGACTGGGTTCCTGACGCCATAGCCAGCGCAGCAGGAGGACGACCGCCAGGGCGCTGAGCAGCATGTCGGGCCGGGCCAGTGGGGCGATGAAGAGGTCGAGGAGGACGAAGAAGCCGAGGATGCCGGTGATCACGCGCAGCGCGTCGCTGCCGAACCGGTCGCCGGTTGCCCGGCGGGTGATCAGCCAGACCGCGATCACGACCGGGAGGGCCGCGATCAGCAGGCCGACCGGCCAGGCGATTCCACTCTCGGGCAGGCCGTAGACCGTGAACCAGAAGATCAGCGTCGCGGCAAAGGCGATCCAGCCGATCGCCTTCCGTGACCGGCCTGGACTCGGTAGCTCGATCCGAGCCTTGAAGGCGAAACGCCGTTGCCAGAAGGCGACGGCGACCAGGCCGGCCATGACCAATGCCGCCGCAACCAAGTTCGGCGCCGAGGGCCAGTAGAACTCGCCGCAGACGAGCGGCACCACGACCGCGAAGACGACCACAGCCACGATCATCCCGCGCCGGCCGATCCAGGGCTGGGCCTGCCGCTTCGGGAAGATCTGTTCAACCACCAGCACCGAGCAACAGATGCTGACCGCGGAATGAAAGACGGTGAGCAACAAGGCGAGCAGGAGATTGGTCTGCCCGACCACGCTGTAGGCGCCGATGTTCTGGTCGTCCCAGAACGAGGGGTCGTACCAGTATCGGTCGACCAGCCCTTCCTCCCAGACGCCGTACGCTGCACCGAGGACGATGAGCCCGACCAGGCCGAGCTTGTACTTGAGCACCACCTCCCGGCAGATCAAGGCCCCGCAGCCGTACAGCCCGACCATCAGGGCCAGGTTCCACGGCAGGATCAGATCGAGGGGCGGGGTAGCGCCGGAAAGCGACTCACCAAAGAACGGGGCGATCAGCAGGATGCAGACCGCTGGCTTTTTCAGCTTGGCCAGCATCTGCCGAGGCCTCTCAGAGCTCGGGCACGTCCGCCCCCAGCGGACTGAAGCCGACTCGTTTCACCGTTGCCCAGCCTTCGCAGCGTTCCCTCAGCTGCTCGACCACGCCGCCGGTCTCCTGCCAGCCCGTCCAAACCAGGACGGTCGGGCCGGCCCCGGAGATGGTCGCACCGATCGCCCCCATCTCCCCGGCCTGTTCGACGATCTCCATCGACTTGGGGAAGAGGTGACGGCGGCGTTCCTGGTGGAGCCGGTCGTGGAGCCCCATGGCGATCAGGTCGAAGTCACCCCGGCTCAGGCCCAGGGTGAGGTGGGCGGCCGAAGCGGTGTTGGCCACGGCGTCGGTGATCGGGATCTGTTCGGGGATCGCCTCCCGGGCAAGTTTGGTCGAAACCTCGACGTCGGGGATCACGAGGATCCCTTCGAGGCCCTCGGGCGAGTCGATCACCGTCGCGGTCAGCCGCGGGCCGCTGGTGCAGACCACGAAGCCGCCGCAGATCGCCGCCGCGACATTGTCGGGGTGCCCTTCGAGGGCGGTGGCCCGCTCGAGCAGGTCCTGCCGCTCGAGGCCGAGTTCGAAGAGGTGGTCGGCGGCAACCAGCCCGGCGACGATCGCCGCAGCGCTGGAACCCATGCCCCGAGCCAGCGGTATCTCGCCACCGATCCGGAAGGAGATCCCGTCGGCCGGCTGCAGCGTCTCGAATGCCTGGACGACGAGGTTGCTCCGGTCGAGCGGGACATCGTGCTCCTCGCAGGTGACCGAGAACTCGCCGCACTCCCGGACTTCAAGTTCGAGATGAAGGTCGAGCGCGACCGCCATCACGTCGTAGCCCGGCCCCAGGTTGGCCGAGGAGGCGGGCACCTTCACGAGTCGGTGGCGTTCGGTCACCCGGCAAACCTACCTTGCTATTGATTGGTGGGTGATGCCGTCCTCCGCTCCCTCCTCCGCGCGGACCACCCCTGCGCTGGAGATAACCGACCTGGTCAAGCGCTATCCGAACGGGACCGAAGCCCTGAAGGGTGTTTCGTTGGAGATCGCCGATGGCGAGTTCTTCGGCTTGCTCGGCCCGAACGGAGCCGGCAAGTCGACCCTGATCCATTGCTCGACCGGTCTGGCCGGGCCGACCTCCGGTGACATCCGGGTCTTCGGCCACAACGCGGTCAGCGACTACCGTGCGGCCCGGGAGGCGGTCGGCCTCGCCCCGCAGGAACTCAATATCGACTGGTTCCTGACCGTCGAGGAAACGCTCGACTTCCACGGCGGCTACTTCGGCATGACCAAGCAGGACCGCAAGGAACGGGTCGACGAGTTGCTCGAATCGTTCTCCCTGACCGAGAAACGGAACGACCGCACCCGGGAGCTTTCCGGCGGCATGAAGCGCCGGCTGATCCTGGCCCGGGCCCTGATGCACCGGCCGCGCCTGCTGATCCTCGACGAGCCGACCGCCGGGGTCGACGTCGAGCTCAGGCTGGAGCTCTGGCACTACGTGCGACAGGTCAACCTGGAGGGCACCACGATCCTGCTGACCACCCACTACCTGGAGGAGGCCGAGCAACTCTGCAGCCGAATCGCCTTCATCAACGGTGGCGAGATCGTCGACCAGGGTTCCAGCGCGGAACTGGCCGAGCGCTTCGGGGTCGGCAGCCTCGAGGACGCCTACCTGGAGCTGGTCGGCCGCAAGGAACTTTCGCGGGCCCACGTCGGGACCGAGGAGGAGGCGGAAGCTTGAGCCCCTCGACGATCCGCTTCGTCGCCCTGACCCGGCGCGAGGTCAGCCGCTTCCTGAAGATCCCTCGCCAGACGGTCGGCGCGCCGCTGCTCGAGACCTTCCTCTACATCTCGATCTTCGGCGCCGCCCTCGGCTCCCGGGTCGGCGAGCTCCACGGCTTCGACTACATCGTCTTCGTGATCCCGGGCCTGATCATGATGGCCTTCGCGATCAACTCGTTCAGCAACAACTCGTCCTCGATCCTCCAACAGAAGTTCCAGGGGGCGATCGACGACCAGCTCTCTTCCCCGGCTTCGCCCGGCCAGTTGCTGCTCGCCTTCACACTCGGCGGCTTCCTGCGCGGACTACTGATCTCGGTCGTGACCTTCATCGTCGCCAGCCTGCTGGTCGACCTTCCCGTCAAACACTTCTACGTCCTGATCCCGGCCCTGTTCCTGGTCGGCTGGTTCTTCGCCAGCCTCGGTGTCCTGGTCGGGGTGAGGGCCGAGCAGTTCGACGACGTCTCCTTCGCCCAGACCTTCATTCTGCAGCCGCTGATCTTCCTCGGCGGGGTCTTCTACTCGGCCTCGCTCCTGCCCGAGCCATACCAGACCCTGACCCACTTCAACCCCGTCTACTACATGATCTCTCTGGTCCGCTACGGCTTCCTCGGCGTCTCCGACATCAGCGTCTGGCTGGCCCTCGGCTTCCTCACGGTCGCCACCGCCGCCCTCACCTACGCGAACTACCGCATGTTCAAATCCGGCTACAAACTCCGAAAATAAGGAGTCGGGCGGGGTCCGCAGGCAGTGAGGTTGAAGTTTCGAGCGCTATGTGGCGAGAATTTCAATCTCACTGGGAATAAAGCCAGGCGGAGGCGCCTTCACCTATCCATGCTTCCTTGCTCGGTTCTCCTTGTGGTGCCGCTGTTTGCCTTGCTTCCGTCGTCTGCGCTCGCGAGGCGAAATGGTTCCTCGAACCAAACAGGTGACCGCGGTCAGATCAGGTCCCCCGTCCGAAGCGAGGACCAGAACAAGGTCTTCGCCAAGCAAGAGATAGCCGGCATGCCCATCCTGTTCCGCGTTTCGCAGCCAGCCTGGACGCTCCGAAGTAACTGCTCCTATCGCTTTCAGCCGATCGAGATCCTCACGAGCCTGGGCGAGCGAAATCGAAGGCCTGACCCGCTCGCGGTATCGAATGACCGCATGTTTGCTCAAGTGGATTTCGGGTGGCCGTCGCCTCCACGGTCGAGCCGTAAAGATTGACCTGAGGAAACCACGCACCGAAAAGGCTCTCATGACCACGGGGTCAGAGCGATCCCGCATTCCTGACAGTTCCGCGGCCGGTATCGCCACCAACTGGAGCCGGCCCATCCATCACTTGTTTCTGTGGGCCGGCGGGTTCGACTTGGAGGCGGAGCGAAGCTCGCCGACTTGTCTTTATTCGAAGACGGCTTCTTCTATGGCGCTGATTTCGTTGACGCAGTTGATCACTGCGGGGGCTTTGCCGAGGGCGGTGTCGGGATCCTTGAGGCCGTGGCCGGTGAGGACGCAGACCACCGTCTCCGGCTTATCCATCCCCTCGACGGTGGGCAGACCGTGGTTGAGGATGCCGGCGACCGAGGCGGCCGAGGCCGGCTCGCAGAAGACGCCCTCGTTGGCGGCCAGCCAGCGGTAGGCATCGAGGATCTGCTCGTCGGTGACCGCGGCGACCCGTCCGCGTGAGGTATTGAAGGCGTTCATCGCTTCCTCCCAGCGGGCCGGGTTGCCGATCCGGATAGCGGTGGCGACGGTCTCCGGCTTCGCAACCGGGGCGCCGTCGACCAGCGGTGCGGCTCCGGCCGCCTGGAAGCCGTAACAGATCGGCGCGGTCCCTCGCTCCTGGAAGCCCTTCCAGTAGGCGGAGATGTTGCCGGCGTTGCCGACCGGGATCGCCAGCGCGTCCGGCGCCTGCCCCAGCTCGTCGATCAGCTCGAAGGCGGCAGTCTTCTGGCCCTCGATCCGGTACGGGTTGACCGAGTTGACCAGTTCGATCGGGTGGCGCTCCGCCAGGTCGCGGACCGCGGTGAGGGCGTCGTCGAAGTTCCCCTGGAGGGCGATCACCCGGGCGCCGTGCATCAGCGCCTGGGCGAGCTTGCCGATCGCGATGTTGCCTTCCGGCACGATCACCGCGCCGCGCAGGCCGGCCCGCACCGCGTAGGCGGCGGCCGAGGCGGCGGTGTTGCCGGTCGAGGCGCAGATCACGGCCTTGGCGCCACGGCCCGCGGCCCGGGACACGGCGACCGTCATGCCGCGGTCCTTGAAGGAGCCGGTCGGGTTCGCCCCTTCCACCTTGAGGTAGACCTGGGCCCCGACCCGTTCGGAAAGCCGGGGAGCCGGCACCAGCGGGGTCGAACCCTCGTTCAGGCTGACCACCGGGTCGCCCGGTTCGAGCGGCAGGGTGTCGCGGTATCTCTCGATCAGTGGCTGTGGCATGGCTCCCTAGTCGTCAAGTACCTAAGCGGTGAATTCTTCTTCGATTACGCGAATGAAGCGCGGGCTGGACCTGAGCGCGTCCAGTTCGGCGATCTGGGCGACCGCGGCCTTGAACTCGGATTCGAGGCAGTGGTGGACGACCATGACCAGCCGGGCGTCGTCGCCGAGGCCGCGCTGGACGACGCTCTTGACCGAGACCCCGCCGTCGGAGAGCATCTTCGCCACCTCGGCCAGCACCCCGGGCTCGTCGGCGACCTCGAGGTGGAGGTAGAAGGACGAGGCGACGTCGGTCAGGATCGGCAGGTCCCGGTCGGCGGTGTGGGTGCGGGCGTTGCCGGCGGCGACCGAGACGACGTCCCCGAGCACCGCGGCCGCGGTCTGCAGGCCGCCGGCTCCCGGTCCGGACATCGTCACCTCGGTGATCTCCGGCGCCTCGACCATGACCGCGTTGAAGGGGCCCTCGATCGGGGCCAGAGGATGGCCCGGGTAGAGGAAGCAAGGAAAGACCCGCACCGTGATGCCCTGCTCGAACTTCTCGGCGACCCCGAGCAGCTTCAGCGAGAGCCCGAGCTCCTTGGCGTAGGCGAGGTCGTCGGGCTGGATGTCCTCGATCCCCTCGAAGTCGACCTGGTCGAGGGTGACCGGGGTGTGGAAGGCGAGCCGGGCGAGGATCGCCATCTTGGCGGCGGCGTCGGCCCCGTTGACGTCCTCGGTCGGGTCGGCCTCCGCGTAGCCCAGTTCCTGGGCCCGCTTCAGCACGTCGCCGTAGGAGGCGCCGGTGGCCGCCATCTCGGAAAGGATGAAGTTGGTGGTGCCGTTGACGATGCCGAAGACCTTGTTGAACTCGACCGCCCCGAAGCTCTCCTGGACCACGCGGATCACCGGCACGACCGCGGCGACCGCGGCCTCGAACCGCAGCTGGACCCCGGCCTCCTCGGCCGCGGCGAAGAGCTCCGCCCCGTGCTGCGCGAGCAGCTGCTTGTTGGCGGTCACCACCGGGACCCCGGCCTTGAGCGCGGCCAGCACGTGTTCGCGGGCGGTGTCGGTGCCGCCCATCAGCTCGACGATCACGTCGGCGTCGGGCAGGATCTCGCCGAAGTCGCCCTGGCTGCGGGTCAGCACGCCGGTCACCTCGGGGCGTCGGCCGGTCGCCGCCTCGACCTGGTCGGCCCTTTCGGCGACCAGTTCGTCGAAGGCCGAGCCGACCGTACCGCGGCCGAGCAGGCCGATGCGGAGTTTCTCGCTCACATGTCCCTCAGCATCAGGTCGTCCCAGGTTTCACGCCGGACCACGACCGTCGCCTCGCCGTCCTCGCAGAAGATCACGGGCGGCCGCGGCATTCCGTTGTAGTTGTTCGCCATCGAGTGGCCGTAGGCGCCGGTGGCCGGGGTAAGCAGGATGTCCCCCACCCGGGGGTCGGCGAGTTCGACATCACGGATCAGGATATCTCCGGACTCGCAGTGGGAACCGGCAACGGTGACCGTGGTGTCCGGCGTTGCGTCGGGCCGGTCGGCGATGACCGCCGTGTACTTGGCGTCGTAGAGCATCGGCCGCAGGTTGTCCGACATGCCGCCGTCAACCGCGACGTAGGTGCGGACCCCGGGGATTTCCTTGACCGTGCCGATCGTGTACATGGTGACGCCGGCGGTGCCGACCAGGGAACGGCCTGGCTCGATCAGGATCTTCACGCTCTCGCCGAAGACATCCCTGACCGCCTGGACCTTGAGGTTCACGTACTCCTCGATCGGCGGCGGCGAGTCGTCGCAGCTCCCCGAGCGCCTCGACCGCCAGTCGGAAGGGCTCGATCTCGAAGATCTGGGAGCCGATGTGGAAGTGGAGGCCGACCAGGTTGAGTCGGTCGGAGGCCAGGACCCGCTCGATCGCCTTCGCCGCGGTGCCGTCCTCGAGGCCGAAACCGAACTTGGAATCGAGCTGGCCGGTCTGGATGAACGAGTGGGTCGAGGGCTTGATGCCCGGGGTGACCCGGACCAGCACGTCCTGGTCATCCTGCAGCACCCGCTCGCAACGATCGATCTCGTCGAAGGAATCGAGGATCAGGTGGCCGACGCCGGAGCGGCTTGCCAGCACGAGCTCGACGTCGGTCTTGTTGTTGCCGTGCATGTAGATCTTCGCCGGGTCGAAGCCCGCGGTCAGGGCCATGGTCAGCTCGCCGCCCGAAGCGACGTCGACCGAAAGGCCTTCCTCGGCGAAGAGACGGTACGCGGCCGTCACCGGCAGCGCCTTGCTGGCATAGAGCACCTCGAAATGGGCCGTGTGGGCGGCGAACGCTCTCTGGTAGGCCCGCGCCCGGTTGCGCATCTCTGCGGTCGCGAACAGGTAGGCAGGAGTGCCAAACTCGCGGGCGAGCTCGATCACGTCGCAGCCCCCGATTTCGAGGTGGCCGGCATCGTTGGTGGTTGTCCCGACTGGGTAAGGCATCGCCGCCATTCTTACGACTTCCGCCGCGGGACAGCATTTGGATACGGTTCACGCCGTGGCAAGCTCCGGACGACGGCCGATCAACGCACCGCCAGGGAGCCCGCAGGCCGCCGGTGTGCCCTGGCTGGGGCTCTCCATCCTGCTGGTCCTGGTGCTGATCCTCGGTGCCTTCGTCGCCTACTTTTTCTTCGATGTCGGTAAGGACGATGAAACCGGCTCACCGGCCGAAGTGGCCGGGGTCGAGACCGGCGCCACCGGCCAGGCCGTGGTGGCCGGTCACGCGAACGGCCCGCTCGGCTTCCCCTCGACCGCGACCCGGAACACGACCCGGATCGCCGGCAGCGACCCGGTCGACATCTCGATGGCCGCGGCGTTGGCGGCCTACCCGACCTCGGGCCCCGGCTCCCCGCCCGCGGCGGTCACCGTGGTCGATTCCAACGACTGGCAATCCGGTGTGGCGGCAGCGACCCTCACTGCGCTGCCGATCGGGGCGCCGATCCTGCTCGCGCCCTCCGGGACGCTTTCCGCCACCGGGATGGACACCCTCGCTCAGCTCAACCCGCTCGGTTCGCCGGACACCGGCGAGAACAAGGTGTTCACGGTTGGCCAGGTCGCTCCGCCCTCCGGCTACGACGTGGAACGGATCGCCGGCGGCGATCCGGCTGAGATCGCCGCCGCGGTCGCTGAGGAGAAAGCCAAACTCGTGGACGGGCCGCCCGACGCCTTCGTCGTCGTCTCTTCGGATGCGCCGGAGTACGCCTCGCCCGCCGCGACCTGGGCGGCCCGCTCGGGTGACGTGGTGCTCTACACCAACAAGGACGACGTGCCCAAGGCCACCCTCGACGTGATCAAGGACAAGGCGAACAAGGGCGTGCCGATCTTCGTGCTCGGGCCGTCCGACGTCGTCTCCAGCAAGGCGCTGAAGAGGCTCGACAAGGCCGGTTCTACAGTCGAGCGGGTCGGCGGTGACGACCCGGCATCTGCAGCGGTCGAGCTGGTGCGCTACTCGAGCGGCCTGTTCGGCTGGAACCTCAACGTGCCCGGCCATGGCTACGTCCTGGCCAGGACCGACCGCCCGATGGACGTGGTCGCGGCGACTGCCCTTTCCACCGGCGGCACCTGGGCGGCGCTGCTGCTGACCGATTCCAGCGACAAACTTCCACAGGTGGTCGAGGACTACCTGCTCGACGTCAAGCCCGGGTACACGACCGATCCGACCCAGGCGATCTTCAGCCACGGATGGGTGATCGGGGACGACTCGATCATCTCGGTCGACGAGCAGGCGAGGTTCGACGACGCACTCGAGCTGGAAATCGTGGAGACTGCGAGCACAGGATGAGCGAAGCCGAACACATCGGAGTCCTTGACTCGGACCAGAAGGTCACCCCGGATGACATCCGCGAACTCACCGGTGCGGTGACGCCTCACTTCGCGCAGCAGGTACGGGTGCGGGTCGGCCGCCTGATCGAGGGCCTCGACCCGGAAGACCCGGCCCGGGTCTTCGGCGAGCGCGAGATGGCACGGCTCGAGGACCTGGCCCACCACAGTGGCCAGCCCGCCGCCGACCAGGCTCACTGAGCCACCGTCCGCCGATGGCCTTGAAGGAAGTAGCGCCCGGAGTCGAGCGTCTCGGCCAGTTCCCCCTGCCGATGGTCAACGTGTACCTGGCCGGGGACATCTTGATCGACGCCGGCACGACCTGGGACCGGTTCCGCATACCCCGCCAGATCAGGGGCCGGAAGCTTTCGCTGCTGGCCCTGACCCACGTCCATCCCGATCACCAGGGCCTGGCCCGGGACATCTGCCGCGACCGGGACATCCCCCTCGCCTGCCACGCCGATGACGTCGACGCGATGGAGGGCCGCCGGCCGATCTCCGAAGGCCAGGCAACGAACCCGCTGCTGACCAAGATCCAGTCCTCCTGGGAAGGTCCGCCGCACAAGGTTTCCCGGGTGTTGGGGGACGGCGAGCGGGTCGGCGAGTTCACCGCCGTCCACACGCCGGGCCACGCCCGCGGCCACGTCGTCTACTTCCGCGAGTCCGATGGGGTCGCGATCTGCGGCGACGTGATCCGCAACATCAACTACGCGACCGGCCGCACCGGCCTCGGCGAGCCGCCCGAGATGTTCACCTACGACGCGGCCGAGAACCGCCGCTCGATCCGCAGGCTCGCCGCCCTCGAACCGACCGTCCTTCTCCCCGGGCACGGCCCCGCGGTCACCGACATGGACGAGTTCCAGGCCTGGGTCGCCGCCCTCCCCCGGTAGGGCGGGGACGGCGAGCGGTCAGATCCGGAGGGCCACCCACAGCAGGGTGGTTGCGGCCAGGATTCCGGCGGGGACTGTGACCAGGCCGATCCGGGTGAACTCGGGCCAGGAGATCGCCGCCCCGCCCCTGATCATCTCGCGACGCCAGAGCAGGTTGGCGATCGAACCCGGGTAGGCGAGGTTGGGGCCGACCCCGACCCCGATCAGCATCGCCAGCAGTGCCCCCTCGCCGGCCGGCGCGACCGCCGGCAAGAGCAACAGCGTGGCCGGGATGTTGTTGACCAGGTTGGACAGCAGGGCAGCGCCGGCCGCGACCGCCAGCAGCGAAGCGAGGCCATGGCCCGACGGGACGAGGTCGGCCAGGAGCCCGGTCAGGCCCAGGTTCCCCAACAACCAGGCCAATCCGCCCAAGGCAAGCAGCCCGATCAGGAACAGCGGCCTGGTCGCCCGCAGCAGCTCGAACGTCCCGGCCCGGCCGCGGGCAAGCTCGCTGACCGCGAACACCAGCGCGCTCCCCCAGACGATCGCGAGCGGCTCGATTCCGAGCGGTCCGCGGGCCAGGTCCGAACCCCGGGTGCTTCACCGGCAAGTTCGGGCGGAGCCTTGACCTCGGTCCCGTGGGACAACCGCGGCACCAGCAGCCACTCGACCAGGATCGCCCCCAGCCAGGGCAGGGCCATCAACGCCGTGAACCTCCCGAATGCGAGGTTGCTCTCGTGGAAGACCATCAGGTTGGTCAGGTTCGAAACCGGCATCAGGAGCGACGCCGAGTTCGCCAGATGGATGGTCGAGATCGAGAAAGTGTCGTGGCCGAACCCGCGCCGGGCCGCCACGGCCAGCACCACCGGCGTCATGACCAGGACCGCCGCGTCGAGATTGATCACCGCGGTCGCGGCCGCCATCGTCACGAAGAGCGTGAGCAGCAGCCGCCGCTGGCCGGTCCCGGCGTGGGCGACCCTCCAGCCCGCGTACTCGAAGATCCCCGCCCGCCGGCACCCGTCGGTGATCAGGAGCAGGGCCGCCAGAAAGGCCGCGGTGTAGACGATCGCGTTGATCTACGGAGTACTACTCGTTTTTTCCGAAAACTTCGATGATTCTCTCGTTGTACTCGGTGATCTGCTCGTTGGGGATGAAGTAGGTCGGGGCGCCGGGAAAGATCGCGTCCGCGAACTGGGCCACCTCGGCCACCTTGTCCTTGACCTGATCCGGGCTGCCGACCGCGCAGTAGGTCTCGACCATCTCGTCGGGTATCGCGTCGGCCACACCCTGGATGTCGCCGCGGCGGAAGGCTTCGCCGGCCGCGACCGCGTTCTGCCCGAAGCCATGGAGCTCGTACAGCGGCAGGTAGGTCTTGACGGTGGAGTAGAAGGCGACGGTGCGGCGGGCCGCGTCGAGGCCGCGCTGGTAGTCGTCGTCGATCGCCACGCAGATGCTGGGCAGGTAGGTGAAGGAGGATCGTTCCCGGCCGGAGCGGGAGAGGCCGAGCTCGAAGGCGGGCACGATCTCCTGCTCGATCCAGCGGGCCGAGCAGAGCGGGTGGCCGATCAACCCGTCGGCGACGTCACCGGCCATGCGGGACATGCCCTTCTGGACGGCCGCCGTGAAGATCGGGATGTCGGCCCGGACCGGCGGGGTCGCCCGGTACCAGCCCTTGATGTCGAGGTCGTAGTACTCGCCCTTGAAAGAGGCGGCTTCACCGGCTGCGGCGGCGTGGATGATCGTCCGCACCGCCTGGATCGTCTCGCGCAGGTGCGGGGCGGGCCGCCCGTACTCGGCGTTGTGCCAGGTCTCGTTCAGCCGCTTCACGCCCGGGCCCAGGCCGAGCCGGAAGCGGCCGCCCGAGATCTCGTCGATGTCCATCGCGCTCATCGCCATGGTCATCGGGCTGCGTACGAAGCCCCAGGCGATCGCGGTGCCGACGTCGATCGACTCCGTCCTCGATCCGAGGAAGGTGGTCTGGGTGAAGGCATTGCGGAAGAGCTCGATCGCCCAGCCACACTCCAGCCCGGCCGCCTCCGCTTTTTTTGCGAGGGACGCCATGTCCTCCGGCGTCTCTCCCATGATCCCGATCGAAACCCTCTCCAAGGCGCTCATGCGGCGCAGCGTACCTGTTTGAAATCCCGCCGCGGTGGTAGTTGGCCTGTGCGTACCCGTCCGTACGCAAGTGGAGAACAGGCACCCCAAGGGAAAGGGAAGAAATGAACAGGCTGCTTACGAGACTGACCTGGCTGCTGGCTCTGGCTGTCGCCTTCTTCGGAATGAGCGCGATCGCTTCGGCCGAGCCGGTCGCCTTCAACTTCGATCAGGCGATCATCAACCTGGGCGGAGGATCAGGCCCCCAGGGCGCCAAACTGATCGATCCCGATGCCGATCCGGCCGATGCCCCGGCCACCCTGCGGGCCGAAGTCGACACTTCGACCGACGCGCTGACTGCTTCTGCCACCGACTTCGTCTTTCCCCAGAAGAGCCTGAGCGTCTCCGGCACCACCGCCGTCGTCAGCATCTCGGCCACCGGCGCGATCAGCGGCACCTTTGACGTGGACACCGGCGCGACCGACGTGAACATCCCCGTGCAGGTGAGCGTCACCGCCGCCGGCACCACGTGCACCACGAACTTCCCCTTGGACTTGAAGTCGACCGGAACCCTGAGCGAGAACGGAAACGACCACGCGGCGGCGCCCTTCGACCCGGACAGCGGGGAAGGTGCCGTCTACAGCACCTTTACCGTGCCGGCGACGACCCCGTCCGGAGTCATCTGCGGGATCGTCGACGGACAGATCGGCGGTGCCGGTGACATCTGGATGTCCGGCACCGGCAGCATCGACGAGGGCATCGTCACCGTCTACCCGGGCGGCGACGGGACCAGCATCGGCACTTCCGACGGCGGCTGGGTCCACAGCACCCAGTACTCGGACATCTGCCAGCCCCTGGCGACCCTCCTCTGCCCCGCGATGAACGGCAGCCATGAGACAGCCGACGGCAGTGCCGGGGCAACCGACGGATTCCTGCGCGATACGGCCCAGGGCCTTCTCGCCACGGTCATCGGCGGCACCTCGACCGGAATCTGGACCAGTCCCGAGTTCACCTACAACGGCGCCGAGGGCGAACCAGCCGAAAACCTTAGCTTTGCCCTGGCGAAGAAAAGTGCGATCTCCGACCTGCTCAGCCAAACGACCGCTGACTGGCAGGTGGATCTGGTCCGAAGCAGCGATTCGGACGTGATCCCGCTGATCTCGAACGGAGCCGCGACCGATACCGCCTCTTGGACCACCGTCCCAGGCAGCGCGCTGGCGGCCGATGCGCTGACGATCGGCGACAAGTACCGGATCGTGATCACCACCAACGTGACCACTTCCGCTCTGGCCTTGGTTCCGAGCGGAACCTTCGACTACGACGAAGTCGCCCTGACCGCACGCCGGCCGACCCCCACCGGGCCGACGGGACCGACAGGACCAACCGAACCGACCGGTCCGACCGGCCCGACTTCGCCGACCGGCCCAACCTCCCCGACTGGCCCGACCGGGCCGACCGGACCCACCGGCCCGGGCAAGCCCGGCAATCCGGGTACCAAGCCACCCAACAACGTGACCGCGATGTACAACGGCAAGTTCCTCTTCCTGCGGCTCAAGTGCCCGGCCCGCTTCAAGCCGAAGTGCCTCGGCCGGGCGGTGGCGGTGACCCGCAAGTCACCGAAGAAGAAACTCGCCCGTCCGATGACGTCCTACGTCAACGCGAAGCAGAAGGCGGGCAAGTGGAAGGTCGTGAAGCTGCGGGTGAAGCCGAAGTACAAAGCGCGGATCAACAAGTACGCGAAGCGGCCGAAGGTGAAGACGCTGGTGGTCCGTCAGGTGGTCCGGGCCAAGCGCTTCAAGCACGGCAAGCGGAAGATGATCTTCCACAAGTACCGGGTCCGCACCGCTTCGAAGTAAGCCGCCGGTCCTCTCCCAAGGAAAAAGGCCCGCGCTCCATCCGGAACGCGGGCCTTTTCGTTGCAGCTCGCTGCTGACTACAGGCGTTCGATCAGCGTTGCGGTTCCGATGCCGCCGCCGCAGCACATGGTGACGAGGCCGGTCTTCTTGTCCTGGCGCTCGAGCTCGTGGAGGAGGGTGGTCATCAGGCGGGCGCCGGTCGAACCGAGCGGGTGGCCGAGGGCGATCGCGCCGCCGTTGACGTTGACCTTGTCCATGTCGGGCTTCAGTTCGATCTCCCAGGCCTTGACCACGGAGGCGAAGGCCTCGTTGATCTCGGTCAGGTCGATGTCGTCCATGGTCATGTCGTTGCGCTCGAGGATCTTCTTGGTGGCCGGGATCGGGCCGGTCAGCATGATCACCGGGTCAACGCCGACCGCGGTCTGGTCGACGATCCGGGCGCGGGCCTCGAGGCCTAGCTCGTCCGCCTTCTCCTTGGTCATCAGCAGCACCGCGGCGGCACCGTCGGAGACCTGGGAGGAGTTGCCGGCGGTGATCTTGCCGTCTTCCTTGAAGGCGGGCTTCAGGCCGGCCAGTGCCTCGAGGTTGGTGCCGGGGCGAATGCCCTGGTCGGTGGTGTAGGTGTCACCGTTGACCGAGAAGGGAGCGATCTCGCGCTCGAAACGGCCTTCCTCGGTCGCCTGCTGCGCGAGGGCGTGGGAGCGGACCGCGAGCTCGTCGAGGTCGACCTTGGGGATCTCCCACTTGTCGGCGATCATCTCGGCGGAGATGCCCTGGTTGACCAGGTCGTACTTCTCGAGCAGCTCGGGGGAGTAAGCGAAGCCGTACTCGCCCATCACCTTGGCCGCATCGCCGAAGGAGATGTGGCCCATGTGCTCGACGCCGCCGCCGATCATCACGTCGTGGACGCCCGAGGCGATCATCGCCGCGGCGTAGTTGATCGCCTGCTGGGCGGAGCCGCACTGGCGGTCGATCGTGGTGGCCGGGGTCTCGATCGGGAAGCCGGCCTCGAGCCAGGCGTTGCGGCCGATGTTGATGCTCTGCTCGCCGAACTGCTGCACGCAGCCGGCGACCACGTCCTCGACCAGCGAGGGGTCGATGCCCGCCCGCTCGACGACGTTCTTGTAGGCATGGGCCAGCAGGTTCGAAGGATGGACGTCTTTGTAGTAGCCCTTCTCCTTGTGGCCGCGGCCGACCGGGGTACGGACCGCCTCCACGATTACGACTTCACGACCGCCAAACTTGCTCATTTTCTGCCTTTCTCGGAATTCCAGTCGGTGGCAAGGGGAACGAAAAACTTGCCTTAATCGTAGCTGATTGACTCGTCAATCAACTTCGGGCGATTGTCGATCCCAATAGGGTTCACGGGGATGACCGCAACACCGTACGAGTTCGTCGCGATCGCGGGCAGCGGCACGATCGCAACCGGCCTTGCCGCCGTCGCCTCCACTTCCAGCCCCCGGGTCGTGATGCTGGTCCGCTCAGCGGAATCGGCCGAGCGAGCGCTGGCCGCCGTCGAGAAGGCGGGCCGGAGGATTCCGGGAGCCGACCCTTCGCGGGTAACCGCCACGATGGAGGTCGGTGACCTGGCCGAGGCCGACCTGCTGGTCGAAGCAGTGGTCGAGGATGCCGAGGTGAAGGCGGACCTGCTCCGCCGCGTATCCGCCGCCGCGCCGGCCGCCGATCTCGCCACCACCACCTCCTCGCTTTCGATCACCCGGCTGGGCGAGGAATCGGGATGTCCCGACCGGGTCTACGGCCTGCATGTCTTCAACCCGGTGCCAGCGATGAAGCTGGTCGAGCTGGTCTTCCCCGACCCGGTCAGGGAAGAAGTGGCCGAGCGGGCGCACGACTGGTGCCACATCATCGAGAAGACCGCCGTCGAGGTGCCGGACACGGCCGGCTTCGCCGTCAACCGGCTGCTCTTCCCCTATCTCTTCGATGCGGTCCGTTACCAGGAGCGGACCGGGCTGGAAGCGGCTGCGGTCGACCAATGCATGACCCTCGGCGTCGCCCATCCGATGGGTCCGCTTGCCCTCCTCGACCTGGTCGGCCTCGATGTCGCGGTGGCGATCGGCCAGGCACTCAACAACGAGTCCGACAACCCGGATCACCTCGCCCCGGCCACGATCCAGGAGTTCGTCGCCGCCGGTCACCTCGGCAGAAAGTCCGGCCGAGGCTTCTACGACTACAGCTAGCCCAGGGCTTGAATCTTGCCGGCCAGCTCGAAGTCGGCCTCGGTCAGGCCGCCTTCGGCGTGGTTGGTGATGGCGACCGTGACCTTGTTCCAGGAGATCCCCAGGTCGGGGTGATGGTTCATCGCCTCGGCCGGTTCGACCAAGGAATCGACGAACCGGACCGAGCCGACGAAGTCCTCCAGCTCGAACTCACGGACGATCCGCCGGCCCTCGAGGCTCCAACCGTCAAGCCCGGCCAGCCGATCTTGAATTTCCTTGTCGCTCAGCAGAGCCATACTCTGAGGCTACCCAAGACAGAGCCCCTCCTAACCATCAGATTGTTCTCATAGGAGGGGCGGGTTCGATTGAAGGTCCGGCGAAGACCGGACCGACTGCAGTTAAGTTTGAAGCTGTGCGTATTGCTTCCCTTGTCCCTTCTTCGACCGAGATGCTCTTTGCGCTCGGGCTCGGCGAGCAGGTCGTCGCGGTCACCCACGAATGCGACTACCCGGCCGAAGCGGCGGCACTGCCCCATCTCAGCGAGACGGTGATCCCGACCGGGCTCTCCCCGGCCGAGATCGACGCGGAGGTGAAGCGCCTGGTCGGCGGCGGCGAGCCGCTCTACCGGCTCAAGGCCGAGGTGCTCGAAGCCGTCCGGCCCGACCTGATCATCGCCCAAGACGTCTGTGCGGTCTGCGCCGTCTCCTACGACGACGTGCTGGCGATCGCCGCGTGCCTGCCCGGCGACCCGGTCGTGCTCAGGCAGGATCCGACCTCGCTGGCCGAGGTGCTGGAGAACGCGGTCGAGGTGGCCGAGGCGGCCGGAAGGCCCGAGGCCGGCACCACGCTCAAGGCAGAGATGGAATCGAGGATCGAGCGGGTTCGGGCGGCGGTCGCCGGCCGCGAACGACCGACCGTGCTCGCCCTCGAATGGCTCGACCCGCCCTTCACCGGCGGCCACTGGGTGCCGGAGATGATCGAGGTCGCCGGCGGCCTCGATCTGATCGGCAGGCCGGGACTGAAGTCGGCCGAGCACGACTGGAGCGAACTCGAAGGACTGGATCCGAACCTGGCCGTGGTCATGCCCTGCGGCTACGACGCCGATGAGGCCGCGACGCAGGCCCATGAGTACATCGAGCGGATCAGGTCAACCGGAGCCGAAAGGATCGTCGCGGTCGACGCCGCCGCCTCCTTCTCGCGACCCGGCCCCCGCCTGATCGACGGAATCGAGCTGCTCGCCGGCCTCCTCCACCCAGATGCGGCCTTAGAGGAAGGGAAGATTGAGCACCGCGAACTGGATGCCGGTGAGCGGCTCCGCGGCTGAGATCGCGGCGAAGATCGAGACCGCGGCGATCGCGATCATCCCTCCGTACTCGAGCAGGCGGGAGTTCGAACCGAGGTAGCCCCGCTCGCCGGCGATGACCAGGATGCCGCAGAGGGCGCCGCCGACCAGGCCGCCGAGATGGCCGCCGATGCTGATCCCGCTGATCGTGAAGGTGAGCAGCAGGTTGATGCCGATGATCACGCCGATCTCGTTGGCGACGTGGCCGAGCCCGCGGCCGTAGGCGATGATGAAAGTCGCGGCGAAGAGCCCGAAGACGGCGCCCGAGGCGCCGACCGTGAGGTCGATGTTGCTGCTCAGCAGGATCGCCCCGAAAGACCCGGCCAGGAGCGAAGCGAAGTAGATCATCAGGAACCGCACCGTGCCAACCGACGGTTCCAGCACCCGGCCGAGGAAATAGAGGGCGATCATGTTGAAGGCGATGTGCATGAATCCCGCGTGGAGGAACCCGCTGGTGATCAGCCGGTACCACTCACCGTCGGCGACCAGGGCGCCCCGGAGGCCGAAGTCGGTGATCAGGTCCGAGGTGGTCGAGTTCAGGCCGCCAGAACCGGTCGCCATCTCGGCCAGGAAGACGACCACGTTGACCGCGATCAGGGCGATCGTCGCCGGGTAGCCGCCGACCTGCGAGGTGGCGGCCGGGCCGGTGCGGACCCGGGTCTTCTCGCTCGCGCACTCTGGGCAGCGCATGCCGACCGGGGTCGGCGTCATGCAGTCAGGGCAGATCGGCCGGCCGCAGCTGGAACAGGAAACGCCGGTCTCTACGTTGGGGTGGCGATAGCAAGTAGCCAAGGGACAGAACCCTACCGAGGCCACCGACCTCCGGTGATCCTGTGAGAATGACCCCATGGAGAGGACCGCATACGCCCGTCTGTACGCGACCGTGACCGGTGCCTTCCTGGTGCTGCTCGGCTTCGTCGGGCTGCTGGTCAACACCGAGTTCAGCGCCCGCGAGCTGACCGACGAACTGCTCGGCTTCTACACGATCAACGGCTGGTCCGGCGTCTTCCACGTCGGGGCCGGGCTGGTCGGCCTGCTGCTCGCTCGCCCCCTCCCCCGCCTCTACGCATTGCTGGCGGGGATCGTCTTCACCGGCCTCGGGATCTGGGGGATCCTCGCCGCCAACGGGACCTGGCTGCTGGACGGCCTGCCGGCCACCCGCTGGGTCAACCTGGTCAACCTGCTGATCGGCCTGGGCGGCCTCTGCGCCTACGCGGCCAGCCGCTGGGACCGGATCACCGCCTGGTTCAGTGGGCTCGGCGCCCGGTTCGAGGCGCGAGCCGAGAAACGCCGCCAAAAGAGGCGGCGCCGCAAGGTCCGCAAGCGCCGAACGACTGCCAGCTGAGCCCCTCCCTCCATCAGTTGTCGCTCGGGAGGGGCGGGTTTCTGTGGTGCCCCGGCGAAGTCCGGGGCACATCCTTGTGTCTAGCCGCGGAAACGGCTGCGGCGGCGGAAGCCGACCAGGATCAACGCACCGGTGGCCACCCCGCCGGCAGCCAGCGCGGTGACCGGTCGAATCCAGTTGCGCGGGTCGCGCAGTGACTGGAGCTCGCTCTCGGTCAACTCCTCAGCCCAGTCGGAGAGGTCGGAGGCGGCAGCGTCGGTGATCGCCGAGAAGGTGTCATGCAGCCGGTCCGACATCCGCTGCGGCGGGTCGACCGGCTTCAGCGCGTCGGCGAGCAGGTTCTCGATCCTGATCTCATCCATGCTCAACCGGCGCTCCTTCCTCTTCGAGCAGTTCCTGCAGTTGCTTGATCGCGCGATGGATCAGCACCTTGGTCGCGCCGTCCGACTTGCCCATCGCCCGGGCGATCTCCCGGTTGTCCATGCCGAGGGCGAAACGCATGACCAGCGCCTCGCGCCGGTCGTCCGGCAGTTCCTGAAGGTTCTCGATCACCGCCCGCAGCTCGGCCCGCCCCTCGACCAGGTCCTCGGTCGAGTGCTGGGCGGCCGGCGGCTCGATGCTCTCCAGCGGCGTCTGCGGCTTGCGGGAACGGTCGCGGTGATAGTTCGCGGCTAGGTTGTGGGCGATCCTGATCAGCCAGGGACGGAGCGGACGCCCGTCCGATTCCCGCCGGGCCCGGGCGAAATGCCGGTAGGCCTGAAGGAAGGTCTGCTCGGTCAGGTCTTCCGCATCGTGATGGTTCCCGATCCGGTAGTAGGAGTACGAGTAAACGTCTTTGAGGTGATCGCGGTAGAGCTGCTCGAAGGCCCGATCGACTTCGGCCTTTGACTCCGGGGTTGGGTTGGCGCCGGGACCGGACACGCCCGCACCTTATCCCGAAAGTGCCCGCACCCGACCCGGCCCCGTCCGGCCTGGCGCGATTCACGCTGCCCGCCTCGAGTGCCCGGAGCGGCGCAGCGCGGCCACCCACTCGTCGGAGCTGATCTGGCCGGTGGCGAGGTCGGCCAGCCCGGTCAGCGCATCCGCGGGACAGCCGGCCGCGGCCACCGTGGCCGCGATCTGCGGTACCGAGTCGAGCGCTTCGGATGCCTGACCGATCGTCTCGCGGATCTGATCGGGGGCGCTGCCCTTGCCGAGCAGCTCGCCGGCGCGGCGGTTGCGGCTACCGGAGGCCATCACCGTCGCCAGCAGGTCGCCGACCCCGGCTAGTCCGTTGAAAGTCTCCAGATCCGCCCCGTTCTTCACGGCGTAGCCGACGCACTCGTCCCAGACGGCGGCGGCGGCGATGCCGGCCGCATTCAATCCGTGCGGCTCGGCTGCGGCGGCAGCCAGCACGGCGGCGTTCTTGGCGGCGCCGGCCATCTCGACGCCGACCACGTCGCGGGAGCGCTCGCAGACCAGCCCGGCCCGGTCGAAGACATCGCCGAGTTGGGCCCGCAGGTCGCTGTCGCCGCTGCCCAGCACCAGGGCGGCGGAACCGGACACGGCCTCGCGGGCATGGGCGGGACCGCCCAGACAGGAAACCCCGCGCGAGCGGATCCGTTCGCCGACGTAGTCGGAAGGCAGTTGGCCCTTCGGGGCGATCAGGCCCTTGGCCAGGAGCAGGACCCCGGCCCGGCGGCCGACCCGGTCGGCGACCGCGCCCACCGCCTGCGGGTACGAGGCGGAAGGCACGGCGATCACCAGCAGGTCCACCCCGCCCAGCTCGATCTGGCTGGAAGGCCTCACCTCGATGCCGTCGGGCAGACGGACGTCCGGCAGGTACTTCGAGTTCTCGCGGGCCAGCGCCATCGCCTCGGCCTGGTCGGCGGTGCGGGTGCCGAGCTGAACCTCGAGCCCGCCGCGGGCCAGGAGCACGGCGACCGCCGTACCCCAGCTGCCGGCCCCGATCACCGCGGCCCGGCGCATCGGCGGCAGGCCGCCGATGTCTTCCCATTGGAGTTCGACGTTGGGCCAGATCCGGTCGGTCACCGATGCGGCGAGGGCCGGTGACGGGCTCTCGGACTGCGGGAACGACATCGGCCGGCCGACCCGGATGTCGACCTTTCGCGGCCTGATCCGCCAGCCGCGCCGGACGTCCTCGGACCCGGTCACTGCGACCGGCACCACCGGTGCCCCGCTGCGCAGCGCGAGCCGCCCCACCCCACGCTTCGGCTTGCCGAGCGAGCCCTTCCGGATCCGGGTTCCCTCGGGGAAGATGCAGATGGTCCCGCCCCTCGCCAGGACCAGTTCGGCGGTTTCGATCGCCAGCTCGTCGGCTTCCCCGCGGCGGATCGGGAAGGCCCCGACCCGGCAGAGCAGGAAACCCTGCCAGCGCTTCTCGAAGAGCTCGACCTTCGCCACGTAGTTCATCGGCTTGCCCCAAGGCAGGCAGGTGCCGATCACGAAGGGGTCGAGGAAGCTGCGGTGGTTGGCGGCGACGATGGTCCCCCCCTTGATGTGCGAGTTCTTGCGCCCCTGCCGCGAAAGCCGTAGGTAGATCAGGAAAAACGGCTGCAGGATGACTCGGGCGAGAAGATAAAGCCCGCGGTTTACCCCATGTTTGCGTGTGTACTCGTGGTACGCCTCGAGCTGCTCTTGGGTCACAAGAGATTCCTACACGCAGCGTCGGACCCGGTTACAACCCGGTTCCGAGAACCCGCCGGCCTTCAGCTGGACCGCCCCCGGCCCCGGCCCAGGCGGCGAAGTCCTCGATCGCATCGATCGTGTTCTCGGTGCGGACCGACCGCAGCAGGTCGAATGAGTGCTGGGCGCCGGGCAGGATGGCCAGCGAAGCCTGGTTGCCTGCGTCCCCGAGGTCGTCGACGAGCGCCCGGGCGCCGTCCGGCCCCATCACGCTGTCGTGATCGCCGTGGATCAGCAGGAAGGGTGGCGCCCCGGGATGGACGTGGTCGCGCGGGCCGGAGGGAAGGCCGCTGATCGGGCCTCCGCGGACATCGAGGCTGCCGTAGTAGCCGTACAACCCGATCACCCCGCTGACCGCCGTGTCCGCCTGCTCGAAGCCGGGCTGGAGGTCGGCCCGGTCGGGGGTCAGAGCGGCCATGGCCGAAATGTGGGCTCCGGCCGAACCGCCGGAGAGGAAGATCCGGTCCGGGTCGAGCCCGAAAGAGCGGCCCTCGGTCCGTGCCCAGTCGATCACCCGTTTGAGGTCGATCAGGTAGTCGGGGAAGGTGCCTTGGGGGACCAGCTGGTAGTTGGCGCTGATCACCGCCCAGCCCCGGCGGGCCAGGCTGCATTTGATCGCCTGGGCTTCGCGGCGTTTGCTGCCCATCTTGAACCGGCCCCCATGGAGGTAGATCAGAGTCGGGCCGGTCACCTCGCCGCTGCGGGGCAGGTAGAGATCGAGCAGGTTGGCCCGTCCGGCTGCGGGCCCGTAGCTGATGTTCGATCGGAGCTTGATCCGGCTGCGGCCCATCGCGAAGGGCAGGGCCAGTGTCGTCAGATACCGGCCCGGGCCGGCCAGCGACCCGGCCTCGAAACCTTCGAACGAGCCCATTGCCCGCCGGAGCGCGGGACGACTGGGGAAGGACCGGGCCAGCAGCTCGATCATCCCGGCCGCGACGAGCACGGCCAAGCCGACCGTGATCCATCCGGGACCCGAAACGTCACCTTCGCTGATCGCCAGCCCGACCGACGCGGCGAGCAGCACCGCGAACCAGTGCCCTTGCTCGTTGAGCAGCAGCCCGCCCCAGAAGGAAATCCGGCGGAGCAGCCACGACCGCGGGACGTCGTCGCGCAGCAACAGCACGCAGCCCCCGAGAAGAAAGATCGTGATCACCAAACCAGGGGGCATCACCCAAACCTATTCCCGGGTGGCTGGGAGACAAACGGGCCGGCCCCGTGAGGGACCGGCCCGTTGGACCAGCTGCTCTCCGAGGTGCTCTGCTTCTTCGGCGAGGAGGCGGTGCGGATCGGCCGGGAGGCAGCCGAGGGGAAGAAGGGCGTAGAACGGATCGAGCGTTTCACCCGGGCCTTCGTCGAATCGATCGTCAACTTCGAGCCCCACCGCCGCTTCGTCCGCAACGAGACAGAACTCGCCTTCCGCCTGGTCCTGACCCGCGGCAGCCTGGTGCAGTCGACCGTCGTGGAACGCTTCGCGGAGATCTTGCGCGAGGAAGAAGCGAGCGGCTCGATCCAGCTCCGGGCCTCGGCCGACGACCTCGGCTACGCGATGATCCGGATCATCGAGGGCTTCATCTACAACGACGCCCTGACCGAGGACACCCCGGACGTGGACAAGGCGGTCAGCATCGTCTGCCTGCTGGTCGACTGACCCGCCCTCGAGCGGTTCGCGCCAGGGACGCGCGTATCGTCGGCATATCGAAAACCACATACGTGCCCGCAACGCATGCCCGCCTTCAATGGCGGCATGAACCACGGCAAATCAGCACGCGCTACAGCCCTTCGCAACCTCTCGCCGCTCGTCGCCCTCATGGTGATCGCATTGATCGGAGCGGGCTGCTCGGGAGAATCTCCCGAGAGCGACAGCGCCGGCGGACAGACCGCCTCTGATCGGGACAAGGCGGTGAAGTTCGCCGAGTGCATCCGGGCCCACGGCGTCAGCGACTTCCCGGATCCGAACGACGACAACCAGTTCGACTACGGGGTCAGCGTGACCCCCGCCGTCTGGAAACGAGCCACCACCGCCTGCAAGGATCTGCAGCCGCCCGGCACCTTGTCCGCCAAGCGGACCCCCGAAGAGCAATCGGCGAGCTTGAGGTTCGCCCAATGCGTCCGCGACAACGGCGTAAAGGACTTTCCCGATCCGGTCAACGGCGAACCGCTCGTCAACACGTACAAGATCCCGTCCTCTAATCGGCCGGGCGGCATGGACATCCTCAACGCCGCTATGGACAAGTGCGGCGACGTCCTCGAAGAGGCGGCGGGAGGTCAGGGGTGACGCGGAGACGCGGGGCACTCGGCGCAGCGTCCCTCGTGCTCGCTGCAGCCATCGTCGGCGGCGCCATCATCGTGTTCGGGGGCGGAGCTTCAGAACCGGCCGACGGCCACCAATCGGCACGGACCGCCCGAGTCGAGCGGGGAGCCCTTTCCGCGACGATCAACCTGAGCGGGATCCTGACCTACCGCGCGCGACCGGACGGCTCGCCATATTCGGCCGTCAACCAGGCGAGCGGGATCTACACCGAGCTGCCGGCGGCGGGGACCGAGATCGCCTGCGGCGACGTGCTCTACCGGGTGGACGAGGATCCGATCCTGTTGCTGTGCGGCGACGTACCCGCCTACCGCGACCTGGCCAGCGGCGCCGCGGGCGAGGATGTCCGCCAGCTCAACCGGAACCTGCACGACCTCGGCTATGACGCGGCTGCCGGCGTCGAGATCGATCCCACCGACGACGATTTCGACTGGGCGACTCGGGCGGCGCTCAGCAAGCTCCAGCGCGACCGAGGCCTTGACGCAACCGGGACTCTCGCGCTCGGCGACGCGGTCTTCCAGCCCGGCCCGATGCGGATCTCGAAGCTGAGCGGAAGGCTCGGTGAACCCGCTCGGCCCGGCGCCGAGGTGGCCGTGACGACATCCGATCGACTCGAAGTGCAAGTCGACCTCGACGCCTTGCGGCAGGATCGGGTGCGGAAGGGCGCCCGGGCGCTGGTCACCCTGCCCGACAACCACTCGGTGAGGGGAAAGGTCGACCGCGTCGGAAGGGTCGCCCAGGCTCCCGAGACGCAAGGCGACGTCGGCACCGCGACGGTCCCCGCCTTCATCAGCCTCGAGCACCCGGCCAAGGCACGCAGGTTCGACCGGGCGCCGGTGCGGGTGGAGATCACGACCGCCGGCGTTGAGAGCGCCCTGAGCGTTCCGGTCACGGCGCTCGTCGGAAGGTCCGGCGGCGGGTTCGCAGTGGAAGTCGCGCGTGAGGACGGGCAGCACGAGCTGGTCGCCGTGAACCTGGGCTTGTTCGACAGCGCCGGCGGGCGAGTCCAGGTCGAAGGCGAGATTCACGAGGGCGACCAAGTCGTGGTGCCGGCCTCGTGAGCGGCGAGCCGGTCCTGGAGCTGGACGAGGTGACCAAGGTCTATGGCGAGGAGCCGCCGGTCGCCGCCCTGCGCGGAGTGTCGTTCTCGATCCGGCAGGGCGAACTGGCGGCGATCGTCGGGCCCTCCGGCTCGGGCAAGTCCACCCTGCTGCACATCATGGGCACGCTGGAGCGGCCCAGCAGTGGGACGGTCCGGATCCGCGGGATCGACGCGGAGCGCCTGGACGATCGCGAACTGTCGCTGCTCCGGGCCCGGGAGATCGGGTTCGTCTTCCAGCAGTTCTTCCTGGCCGAGCATGCCACGGTGCGGGAGAACGTGGCCGACGGGCTGCTCTACGCCGGAGTGCCGGCTCCCGAGCGGTACCGGCGCGCCGATGAAGCGCTCGAACGGGTCGGGCTCTCGGACCGCGCCACGTTCAAGCCCACCAAGATCTCCGGCGGCCAGCGACAGCGGGTCGCGATCGCACGAGCCCTCGTCGGGAGCCCGGCGATCGTCCTCGCCGACGAGCCGACCGGAAATCTCGACAGCCGCACCGGAGCCTCGATCATGGATCTCCTTCGCGAGCTCGGTGCCGCGGGCTCCACGATCGTCATGATCACCCACGACGCTTCACTCGCCGATCAGCTGCCGCGCCAGATCCGGATACTCGACGGCCAGGTGGTGTCCGACAGCCGCGGAGATCACGACTTGACGGTGGCGGAGAGCGAGCCGTCGTGAGCGCTGCGAGCGGCAGGCTGAGCCTGAAGGACGGGCTGCGGGTGGCCAGCGTCGGGCTGCGTGCACGCCGCCTTCGTGCCGCGCTGTCGGCGCTCGGCATCGCGATCGGGACGGCCGCGATCGTGGCGGGGCTGCTCGCCGAGATCGACCGGCTGGGCACGAACATGCTCACCGTCGAGGCCGGCCAGACCGTGACCGGCCAACCGGTGGAGCTGCCTACCGAAGCGCCGTCCCGGCTGACGCTCCTCCAAGACGTCCAGCAGGTCGCCCACACCGGGCTGATCAAGGGCAAGGGCGTCTATCGCAGCCCGATCATCCCCGCCACGCAAACCGGCGGGCTGCAAGTGAGGGCGGCCAGCCTGGATCTGCTCACGGTGCTCAACACGAACGTCGCGGAAGGCAGCTGGCTCAACCCGGGCACCGCCCGAGTTCCGGTCGCGGTGCTCGGCTCGGTTGCCGCCGAGCGGCTGGGCATCGGTGCGGCCTTCACCGGTGAACGCGTCTGGCTGGGCGGCCAGTGGTTCGATGTCGTGGGCGTGCTGGAATCCTCGCCCCTGGCGCCGGATGTCGATACCAGTGCCCTGATCGGCTATCCGGCCGCCAAGCGATACCTCGGTTATCTCAGCTTGGCCCGGGGCGTCCGAAAGGCGGGGCCGCCGAGCTCCATCTACGTGCGGGCCGACACCGATCGCGTGGCCGCGACGCAGCCCCTGCTCGCGCCGACCGCCAACCCCCGGGAACCCGACGGGGTCGACGTCAGCCAGCCGTCCGATGCACTCACCGCCCGGGCCGCCGCGGCGGGAGCCTTCAACAGCCTCTTCCTCGGACTCGGCGTGGTCGCCCTGATCGTCGGTGCCGTCGGCGTCGCCAACATCATGATCATCTCCGTGCTGGAGCGCCGTTCTGAGATCGGCCTCCGTCGTGCGCTCGGCGCAACGGAGGGACAGATCCGGATGCAGTTCCTCACCGAATCGATCCTGCTCGCCGCCATCGGTGGCATCGCCGGTGTCCTCGCCGGGATCGTGGCGACCGCCGTATATGCGAGCTCGAAGAACTGGGCGATTGTGGTCCCTGTCGAGGCCTGGGCTGGCGGGATCGCCTCAGCCATCTTGATCGGAGCAGCCGCCGGCCTCCTGCCGGCCATTCGGGCGTCTCGGATGTCGCCTACGGAGGCGTTGCGGACGGTGTGAGCGGGAGACGCACCGTGGTTCGGAGGCCGCCATCGCGTCTGGCGACTATGGCCAGCGTCCCGTCATGGGCCCGGGCGATGCTCTTGACGATCGCCAGGCCGAGCCCGGCGCCGGCATGGTCGGCGCGAATGCGCTCGCTGCCGCGCTGGAACGGCTCGGTCAGGGTCGAGACCATTTGTGGGGTGAGCTCTTGGCCGGTGTTCTCGACCGTGAGCACGGCGAACTTCGAGTCTTGCGAAGTCTCGAGCTGCACGGTGCCGCCCTCGGCGAGGTTGTGGACGATCGCGTTGTGCAGCAGGTTCGTGGTCATCTGCAACAGCAAGGCGTGCGAGCCCAGGGTCGAGGCGACTTCGCCGGCGGCCTCGATCGCGACGCCGTGCTTCTCCGCGAGGGGAAGGAGCGTCTCGACGGCTTCCTCGGTCACGAGAGAAAGGTCCACGGGTTCCCGCGTGAAGGAGCGCTGGTCGGTGCGGCTGAGCAGCAGCAGTGCTTCGGTGAGGTTGATCGCCCGCGAGTTGACCACGTGGAGCCTTTCCAACAGGTCGCCGTTGTCGTGGTCCGGATCCTCCCTGGCGACATCCACGAGGGTCTGGGTGACCGCCAGCGGGGTGCGCAACTCGTGGGACGCATTGGCGGCGAAGCGTTGCTGCTCAGCGACCTGAGCTTCGAGCCTCGCGAGCATGTCATCGAAGCTGTCGGCAAGTTCGCGGAACTCGTCCTGACGCCCGGGCAGCCGGATCCGATGGCCCAGCGATCCATCCGCCGCCATGCGCGTCGCGTCCGTGATCCGGGACAGCGGGGCGAGCATCT
>Ga0207420_1000653_pt1 | contig 28827 bp, 26 predicted proteins | sample ThiBio_inoc_biof_FD_183941 | JGI IMG/M metagenome (GOLD analysis project Ga0207420, IMG submission 183941) | Wastewater bioreactor microbial communities from Cape Town, South Africa - Thiocy_inoc_biof (SPAdes) | ecosystem: Engineered > Bioremediation > Thiocyanate > Unclassified | place: South...
AGGAAAAATAAGTACAACTGAATAAAATTATTAACTTTGCCAATGATCTTTCAAATAGGTAAAAAACTATGAATTATAGTGGCACGGTTTGACCGAAAAGAGTGGCACTATCAGACCGAAATACACATCAAATTGATGTATTCCTGAACGAAACGATTTTATCGCTTGGTGAAGTTGTTGTTTCTGCTTCATCCACAATAAGCAAAATTAACCAGCGCATTGTTTTTCCGACAAAATTGCAACGAAGCCATTCGGCAAATGGAATGCAACTGTTGAATACAATGATGCTTCCGGGTTTGAATGTAAATCCGATGTTGAATACCATTTCATCGTCCGATGGCGGGAATGTTGTCTTGCAGGTTAATGGCGTAAACGCCACGACGGAAGAAATTCAAACTTTACAACCTCATCAAATCAAGCGGATAGAATATTCGGATTATGTAGGCATTCGATATGGTCAGGCATCAAAAATTGTCAATTATATTGTCAAAAGGGACGATAAAGGCGGTGTTGTCGGAATAGATTTAATGAATTCGTTGAATATACTTGCGGGAGGCGATGTGCTTTTTGCCAAATTCAACAAAGGAAAATCTGAATATGCCATCAACTATACAATTGTATTTCAGGATATCAATACGAACAATCGAACCCGCACAAGTTATTATCAATTTAAAGATATACCGCCCCTGTTAAGGGAAGAAATCAATAACGGTGGTGATTATTCGTATCAGAAGCATGATGTTTCGTTAGCGTACAATTATCAGCAAAACGATTCTACCTTTTTCAATGCAGAGATGACATTGAAGGTCGGGATGATAAAAAATTTCCTGCAATTTTCGTTCACAGCGGGATTCAATCACTTCAATAGTCGCGGAAATCATTATTCGCAAAACCATTCCAATTTCTATTACAGGGCTGACTTGTTGGCGATGTACAAAAAATGGATGTTTATAGCACAACTACAGCCTTTCAACGAAAGGTTGGAGGGAGAAACAATAATCAAAGATGGCAACTATCATTATTTAGCCATCCAGTACAATGCGAGTAGAGTTTACCACCGGTTACCGGATTGATGTGTCAAAATGGGATGCTGAAAAGCAACGAGTAAAAAATGGCTGTACAAACAAGTTGAAACAAACATCAGCTGAAATTAACAGTGATCTGTCGAATTACTTCACTGAAATTCAAAATATTTTCAAAGAGTTTGAAGTGAAAGACGAAATGCTAACAACAGTTCAACTTCGTGAAGCTTTTAATCTTGCAACAAAGAAAATGGATACGGAAGATAATTCTGTTCAGGAAAAACCTGTATTGTCCTTTTGGAAAGTGTTTAATGAATTTGTTTCAGAAAATAGCAAGCGAAATAATTGGGCTAATGGAACTTTACAAAAATTTAATGCCTTAAAAAAACATATTGAAAAATGGAAATCAGAGCCAACAATGGACGACTTTTCAGAAAAAGGACTTTCCGATTTTGCTGATACACTATACAAACAAGACTTGAAAAATTCTACAATTGACAAACAAATAGGATTGTTGAAGTGGGTGCTTCGCTGGTCTGCATCTAAGAATTTGACATCGGATAACGCTTTTTTGAACTTCAAACCCAAATTAAAAACCGCACGGAAAACAGTCGTTTTTTTGGATGCTCAAGAATTAAAACAACTAACAGATTTTGAGATACCTGAAGATAAAAAATACTTAGAAAAGGTTCGTGATATTTTTCTATTTTGTTGCTACACGAGTTTGCGTTATTCAGATGTTTGCAATTTATGTCATTCAAACATAAAAGGTTCTTACATAGACATAGTAACGATAAAAACCAACGACAGAATTGTCATTGAATTTAATGATAAGAGTAAAGCCATATACGAAAAATACAGAGATTTTCACTTTGAGGGTGGAAAAGTATTTCCTGTAATTTCCAACCAAAAAATGAACGATTATTTGAAAGATTTGGCAGAATTAGCAGGGCTTGACAATCCCGTGCATCAAACACATTACAAAGGAAATGAGCGCATTGAAACCATTTTGCCAAAATATGCCGTACTAAGTACCCATGACGCGCGTCGCACTTTTATCTGTAATGCCCTTTCACTTGGCATTCCGGCAAATGTGGTTATGAAATGGACGGGACACAGCGATTATAAGGCAATGAAGCCCTACATCGACATTGCCGACGATATTAAAGCGAGTGCCATGAGTAAGTTTAATCAGTTATAAGGACGGATTAAGAGTTTTTCTGTGCATTTTATTGTAGTTACATAAATTTCATCTTTACATTTATACATGGAAAACGTTATAAAATATAAAAACATTGCATGTATATCTGTAATATTTGTTATATTTGCAGAGAACTAAATTTATAAAGCAATTAATATGACGAAATTTCCAACCGTACTCCACAGCAGAGATACTTATATTGAACGCATAAAGCCATTTATGCAGACACCTATCGTAAAAGTAATGATTGGGCATCGAAGGGTGGGCAAAAGTTATATTCTTTATCAACTTATTGACGAAATAAGGAATAACGAGCATGATGCCAATATCATATATATCAACAAAGAAGATATTGACTATGTGGATATTATATCTTCAAAAGACCTGCATGATTATATTGCATCACGATTGATGAGTAAAAGGAAAAACTATATTTTTATTGATGAAATTCAAGAAATAGAAGATTTCAGAGTTGCCATACGCTCCTTAGCACTGGACGACAGTAATGATATTTACATTACCGGAAGTAACTCAGAGATGTTTTCGAGCGATTTGGCAAACGAACTTGGCGGCAGGTATGTTGAATTTAAGATATACAGCCTTTCCTATGCCGAGTTTCTGGATTTTCACAAACTGAATAATGACGATGAGTCGCTGGAAAAATACATCCGTTTTGGCGGATTGCCTTACCTAATCCACTTGCCAATGCGTGAAGAAGTGGTAATGGAATATATTCGGTCGGTTTATTCAACCATTGTTCTTCGTGATGTTGTTGCTCGCAATAATATCCGCAATACAGCCTTTTTGGAACAATTAATCCGTTTCTTGGCAAATAATATCGGAAGTCTTTTTTCTTCGAAAAGTATCAGTGATTTTTTGAAAAGTCAAAATATACGAATGTCGCCAACGTTGGTGTCCGAATATGCAGACTCTCTGGTTTCAGCATTTGTGGTTCATCGCTTAGGACGTTATGATATTGTTGGGAAACGTTTATTTGAACGTGGAGAAAAGTACTTTTTCGAAAATATGGGAATCCGCAATGTGGTGGCGGGCTACAAACCGCAAGACAGAGCAAAACGATTGGAAAATATTGTTTGCAATCATTTGTTGTATTGTGGCTATGAGGTAGCTGTGGGGACACTTTCGAGCGAGGAAATCGATTTTGTTTGTACACGAGCCGGCGAAACCTTATATGTACAGGTCGCGGTAGAATTGTCTAAACCCGAAACTATCACCAGAGAGTTTGGCAATTTGTTGAAGATAAAAGACAATTATCCCAAAATAGTAGTATCCGGCGAACGTTCATTCGAAAATACTTACGAAGGAATAGAACACATTTACATTCGAGATTTTTTGACTTCTTCCGTTACTCCTAAAATTGTGTAAACAAAGAAATCATTACTCAACAACCTAAAAGCAAATAATGAATTAATGAGTAAGAGAGAAATTCTAAATTTTGATCTTATAGCAGATTTATTTAGCAAAGAGTTGTTAGAGCCTTTACGGAATAAAATGGAAGATTAAAAACAGATTTGAGGCTATTAAATCCAATCGGTTTTTGGGCGTAAAAAAGGGTGTAAATCTCATAACAACTTGATTTACGCCCTTTATTGCGGTATGGACGGGACAAATAGCCTCCGTCTAAATGCTTTATTATCAATCAATTACTATCCTCGGAAAATCATCTCCACCTCCTGCTCCACTAAGGAAAAATGTGTTGACTATCAACGATTTAGCAATTATTTCAAAGTGCGATTAATATTTATGCAAATATAGGCATTTTCCGGAATATAGACAAGAGAATCTTAGAGTTTTTGATGCGATTTCACAAAAAGGGAAAAGTAGTTTTGTTTATAAAGTAATCGGGAATTGCTTATAAAATTTCAGTAACGTTATCGTTTCGGTGCGAAGTTTAGTGCGGACGAACTTTTTCATATCCTCGTCCATCAATTCACCCAGACCATTAAGCATCCCTTTGTCGCTCACCCCTTCCAGTGTGTCGATACATTTTTGCAGGTAATCAGCCAAAGGCATTGCCATTCGTGTTTCAACAATGGATTTATTCACAGGGGTTTTGTTGTTCATGAAGAACCAACAATCGAATATATCTCGGTTAGTTATGGCTGTGCGGTCAAGCATGGCGCATAGCTTATGTGCAAACATATCCGGGGCGACCATTACCTGCATATTGACACCAAGCAGGTTCTTTATTTCGTAACGGTCGTTAAAACTCCTGTTGGATATTTCGACTTTGAGTTTTCGTTCTCCCACGCCATAATCTAAAACGCATATGATTCCGTAGAATTTCTTCGCTTCATCGTGGATCACGCCATGTTTTAGCAGGATTTTATGGACTTTTCCATAGACCATATCCTCCTTGTCGGGATTCAACAGATTGAAGTCCAGATCGACTGAAAATCGAGGTAAGTCATAAAAAAACAAGAGAGCCGTTCCACCTTTGAACCCGAGAATGCCCGCCAATTCCTTGTCCTCATATATCTCTTTGAGGATTTGAAACAGGAAAAACTTATGCTTATTGATATCAACCATTTTTTAGAAGTTTAGCCACCCGTTTTTCCAACGCTGCCGATTTGTACGCAGGAAGAATCCGGTCGATCAATTGCCTGTCGAGTGGGTTTATGTTGTCGAAATAAAAATCTTTGTTGAGGTATAGCATATCCAAAAACGCCCTTTCGGGAGTCGCTATATTGACATTATCCTTACGAAGAATCCCAGTGGTATCTATGATAATCTCCTCCTTGATCCTGCGATAACTGTAAATACTTCCGTCCACCTCTATCTCACGGCTAAGATAGCTGACGCTTGTACAGCGGGAATCATATTGAAAAATGATTCCCGCCTGTTGTAATACGTATTCCAGTGAGATATAAGAGGGAGTATAGAGTAGATTGGCAAACTCCAAGGGGTTATAGTCCGGCTTGGCATAAATTCCTTTACGAGGATTCAGAAGCCTTCCTGTCTGCACGTAATAACCCATTTTGTTAGCCAAGTATTTATTTTCCGCTCCCGTGAAAAGCATAGCGATATTTGGCAACCGAAACACCGTCCGTTTGTCTTTGTAGATATCAAGTATATAATCTGCCTCTTTCATTCGTGAACCACAAACACTAATATTTCATGCTTTCAGTTCACAAATATAGAAAAATAATAATGAAATTGCAAATAATGGATGACTACATAATTTCATGCATACCAACCCGCCTGTACTCGAACCCTCGGTACAAATAACCCTTGGATTATAGGTAATTTGGCAGGAATCATTATCTTTGCAGCAGATAAATAGAATTTTGACGGAGTTAAATTCCGTTTAGATATAACATAACGTTCGCTGAACGTCTCATTGCGAAAACTGGTAATTTTCTATTAGAAGAGACAAAGCGCATGTTCATGCTATACGTAAGTATAGCGTGGGTTGCTTGTTTCTTCTAAAGGCATACCAGTGCCTCGCAATGGAACAATGCGTGTCCCACGCTTCTTTTTTGGTGTGCAGCGAGCAAGAATATGAACAGTTAAATTCAATAAACATGAAAAAGATTATTCTTTGCATCATTGCTTCGCTCGATCAGTGCATCGCAGAACTGGATGGCAGCTTGGAATGGCTAACCGAATTTTCAAATTCCAAAGAAGTGGCAGACCATGATAAAGACCTATTGGCTTCGGTTGATACGGTTATTATGGGCGGACGTGCTTATCGAGAATTTCTAAACATGGATATTATCTGGCCGTATTCGCAGCAAACAACTTACGTAGTTTCCCATCATAATTGGGGAGAAAAGGAAAATATAAGTTTCATAACAGAAAATATTATTGAAACAATCTCCGAACTTCGTAATCAAAAGGGAAAAGATATTTTGTTGGTTGGTGGTGGCGAATTGACATCAATGTTTCTTAATGCAGACTTAATTGATGAAATGCATATAACCTACATTCCTGTTATTCTTGGTAATGGTATTCCATTATTTCCCGGACAGCTCAAAGAATCCAAATGGGAATTGGCTAGAAAAGATGTGCTACCTTATGATGTAATAACAATTAGTTATTTAAAAAGTAAGTAACCAGCAGATAAATATTTTTAGTTAGACTACTTATCTCCCATATTAGCGTAACTATCAATCAGTAAAGTGTTTCTTTTTTTATAGCTATCTTTGTAGTCTCAATATTAAGAATTTATATTTCAACGGACATCAATATGAATAAGATACTCATCATAGAAGACGAACAACGTGTGGCAGACCTTCTCCGTCATGGATTGGAAGAAATGGGGTATCTGGCTTTTGTTGCATACGATGCTGAAATGGGATTAAGACTATTCCGGTCTGGGCAGTATGACCTTGTGATTTCGGATATTGTGCTGCCGAAGATGAGCGGATTCGATTTAGTTAAAGAAATAAAAAAGCATAATAAAAATATTCCTGTCATCATGTTGACTGCTTTGGGAACAACAGACGACAAACTGGAAGGTTTTGATGCCGGAGCGGACGATTATATGGTAAAACCTTTTGACATCCGGGAGTTAGAGGCAAGGGTCAGAGTTTTGCTCAAACGAGTAGTATCTGACGATGCCGGGCTACCGGAAAAGGAACTTACTTATGCCGACTTAGAGGTAAACCTGTTAATGAAAACCGTTTACAGGGATAAACAGGAGATAAAGTTGACTCCCAAAGAGTTCAATCTGCTTACATACATGGTGCAAAATCCCGAAAGGGTGCTTTCCCGCACGGAAATAGCAGAAAAAGTGTGGGGGACACATTTTGATACTGGAACAAACTTTATAGATGTATATATCAACTATCTTAGAAAGAAGATAGACCGTGATTTTGATATAAAATTGATTCACACAAAACCCGGCATGGGATTTATTCTACATTCGGAATATGAAAATCAGGCATAAACTCACGCTAAGGTACACGGGAGTTACGGCGGTTGTTTTCTCCCTGTTTGTTCTGGCGGTTTACTTATATTCAGAACATAACCGCGAAAAAGAGTTTTTTCGCGACCTCACCCGTGAAGCGGTAACAAAAGCTAATTTATTTCTTAGCAAGAGTGTCGATTCAGAGATCATGCAATCCATATATCACAACAACCGGCAGTTTATTGACGAGGTAGAAGTTGCCGTTTACTCAACAGATTTTCAGCTACTCTACCATGACGCACAAGAGATTGACATCATAAAAGAAACTCCGGAACTGATAAAAAACGTAATTCTGAAAAAAGAGCTGGAGTTTTATGAAGGAAATTATCAGGGAGTTGCCATGATCTACTCCTATGAGGGAGTTGACTATGTAATTACTGCGGCTGCGTATGACGGATACGGTTATGCGAAACTGGATAGCCTTGCCAAGTTGTTGATGATTCTGTGGCTTTCAAGTCTAGTTGTTCTTGCTGTTCTTGGTTATCTGTTGGCTCGCGCAGCATTACGCCCTGTTAGTAAAATCGTTGATGAAGTAGATGTTATCAGTGAATCGAATCTGGACACTCGTCTTGTTGTAAAAAAAGAACATGATGAGTTGGATGAGCTTTCCGAAACATTCAACCAAATGCTTGATCGGTTGGAAGAATCATTCGACAACCAAAAAATGTTTGTAAGCAATGTCGCTCATGAACTGAGAACTCCATTGTCAGCTTTGGTTGCGGAGCTTGAAGTAGCCTTACTTCGTGAACAACGGACAGGTGAAGAATATAAGACTATTATTACCAATGCGCTGGGTGATGCTAAAAATCTAAAACATCTGATAACCGGATTACTCGATTTGGCAAAAGCAAATTATGATTTCAATCAAATAACAACGGAAGAATTGAGATTGGATGAACTCCTTTTGGATGCCCGCGAAACGGTGCTTAAAGTCAACAGGGATTATTCCATTGATTTGATTTTTGACCAGAATGCAGAAGATGACCGTTTAATTACCGTAATGGGGAATGCTTATCTGTTAAAAACGGCCTTTGCCAATCTGATTGAGAATAACTGTAAGTTTTCAGAAAACAAATCTTCCGATGTTCAGATTTCGTTTTTTCAGGAAAATTCGATTATTCGTTTTTCCGATAATGGAATAGGTATTTCTACGGAAGATATTGATAAGATATTTACTCCCTTCTACAGAGGGGCAAACAGTTCTCACAGCAAAGGACAAGGCATCGGTATGACCTTGACACAAAAAATTATCCATCTCCATAGCGGAACAATCGTTATTCATTCCCGAACAGGAGAAGGAACAACTTTTGTTGTGGAGATTCCTCACATCTAAATCTTTTTTAACATTCTTTATTACAGCCTGATTGTAGTTCAAAACTTTCGGGCTATATAATTATGCCTTTCTCCCTTTACAGGGTAATGGATAGCGGGTGAGCTTCACCGAAGCCTAACTCTTTTCTAATGGTTTTCTAATACCGTTCTAATGGTTTTCTAACTGCCCGGAAAATCTCATAGTCCTACTTTTGCAGCAAATTAAAAAGTTGGAGATTATGAAACTTTTCGGACGGAACAAAAAAAGAAATATCGGAAATAATTTCAACAGCGAAAAACTATTTCTTGCGGCTTCACAATCCAATAAGCAGATCTATTCTTTCCTTAACTCGCGTAAGGTTGGATTGTACAGCTCGGAAGCCGCCGAAAGGCTCAAAGAGTACGGTAAAAATGAAGTAGTATCGGAAAAAAACAACAATTGGTTTTCATTGCTGATAAAGGCCTTTTTCAATCCGTTTATCGGGATATTGATGTTTTTGGCATTAATATCCATTGTATTGGATGTGTTCTTAGCCGCACCCGACGAAAGGGAATGGATGACGGTCATTATCATTACTACGATGGTTACATTGAGTGGTCTGCTTCGTTTTTCCCAAGAGTGGAAATCCAATAAAGCGAGCGAAGCGCTCAAAAAAATGGTAACCAACAAAGCCTCCGTGTTCCGCAAAGGTGCAGAGATGTTTATCGATATAAATATATCCGATTTGGTGCCGGGCGATGTGATATTCCTTTCGGCGGGCGATATGATTCCTGCCGATGTGCGGATTACGGAAGCGAAAGACTTGTTTGTCAGCCAATCATCACTTACGGGAGAGTCAGACGCTGTGGAAAAAACACCCGAATTGCAAGAAAACACCAAAACGGGAAGCGTAATCGAACTCAACAACATCTGTTTTATGGGGTCAAACGTGATAAGTGGCGCCGCCAAAGCGGTTGTTGTTAGCACGGGCAACGACACTTATTTGGGTACAATTGCCAAAAGCATTGTGGGGCGGCGGGCGCAAACGAGCTTTGACAAAGGGATTAACAACGTCAGTCTTCTGCTGATACGGTTTATGTTGGTGATGGTGCCTTTCGTGTTCTTTATCAATGGATTTACCAAAGGCGACTGGTTCGAGGCATTCATTTTTGCCATTTCGGTAGCCGTGGGATTGACACCTGAAATGCTTCCGATGATTGTTACATCCAACCTTGCCAAAGGAGCGGTTACGATGGCAAAACGCAAAACAATTATCAAAAACCTTAATTCCATTCAGGGTTTTGGTGCGATGAATATTCTTTGTACCGACAAAACAGGCACACTGACCCTTGACAAAATTGTGTTGGAGCGCTATCTGGATATGTCGGGCAAAGAAGATGTCCGCGTATTACGCCACGCTTATTTCAACAGCTTTTTCCAAACAGGATTGAAAAACTTGATGGATCAGGCGATACTGTCGCACACCGTCGAACTCGGTTTTGAGAATCTAGAAAAAGATTATACGAAGATAGACGAAATACCTTTCGACTTTACCCGCCGCCGAATGTCGGTCGTAGTTGAGGATGCATACGGTAAATGTCAGATTATCACCAAAGGTGCGGTGGAAGAGATGTTGAATATCTGCTCACACATAGAAATAAACGGAAAAGTGGTCGAAATTGATGACAAGTTGTGCTCCCTTGCTTTATTGGACGCTTCTAAGCTCAACAAAGAAGGTTTACGGGTTATTGCCCTTGCTCATAAAAGTTGGGTGGAAAAAGACCACAGTTTTGATGTTGCCGACGAGTCGGATATGGTGCTTATCGGACTATTGGCATTTTTAGACCCGCCTAAGGCTTCCGCTTCGAGCGCCATAAAGCAGTTGCACGAACACGGCGTGGAGGTAAAAGTGTTGTCTGGCGATACCGAAGGCGTTGTGAAAACGATCTGCCGTCAAGTTGGCGTGGATACTGAATACACTCTGACAGGCAGTCAGATAGAAAATATGAGTGATGAAGAATTGTCGGGAAAAATCGTCCGTACAAAAGTATTTGCCAAACTTACGCCGATGCAAAAAACGCGTATTATCAAGATGTTGCAAGAGCAAGGTAATACGGTGGGTTTCTTGGGAGACGGCATAAACGATGCTTCTGCGCTTCGCCAATCCGATATAGGTATCTCGGTGGACACAGCCGTTGACATTGCGAAGGAAAGTGCCGACATTATTTTGTTGGAAAAAGACTTGATGGTGCTTGAAGAAGGTGTTATCGAAGGACGCAAAATTTTCGGCAATATTATGAAATATATTAAAATGACGGCAAGTTCTAATTTCGGGAATATGTTCAGCGTATTGGTGGCAAGCGCGTTTTTACCCTTCCTGCCGATGTTGCCGATTCATTTACTCATTCAAAATCTGCTTTACGATATTTCGCAAATCACGATACCGTTCGACAATGTGGATAAAGAATATCTGGCGAAACCGCGCAAATGGGATGCGTCCGACCTAAAACGCTTTATGATACATATCGGGCCTATCAGTTCCATTTTCGATATTGCCACTTATTTGGTTATGTGGTACGTGTTCCACTGTACCAATCCCGATATGCAATCCTTGTTCCAATCGGGCTGGTTTATCGAAGGCTTGCTTTCACAAACATTGATTGTGCACATGATACGCACACGGAAGATACCGTTCATCCAAAGTCGAGCTTCACGGCCTGTAATGATAACCACATTCGCGATAATGGCAATAGGTATCGCCATTCCGTTCACATCATTGGGCGCGTCAATCGGGCTTACACCGCTTCCTTGGACGTATTTTCCATGGTTGGTCGGAATACTTTTAGGATATTGTTTCTTAACACAAATTCTAAAAGGTTGGTATGTCAAGAAATATCAAAGATGGTTGTAAACAGTATTATTCTCATTTTCAGTTATGTTTTCATTTATTCTCAACATAGGATTAGCCCTGATATTAGGCATCTGTATAGGGCTTGAACGGCAGTTGCGTCAGCGTGTGGCAGGTCTTCGCACCAATGCGCTGGTAGCTTTGGGAGCTGCCGTGTTTATGGTGATGGCTTGCCGTATAGGCGGCGACGCAACGGGACGAATCGCGTCGTACATCATCAGCGGAATAGGATTCTTGGGAGCGGGCGTGATACTCAAAGACGGTGCTTCGATAAGAGGATTGAACACGGCGGCTACTTTGTGGTGTACCGCTGCCATCGGAGCTTTTTGCGGACTCGGTTACATTTATGAACCGATAATAAGTACAGTGCTGATTATTTCGGTGCATTTACTATTGCGTCCGCTGTCGGTGAAAATAATGAAACGCAGCCGATTAGTTGATACGGAATCGGAAGAATACCACTATAAATTTATTGCCCGTTGCAAAGAATCGGTCGAAAATCACGTGCGTGTGCTGTTTATCCAATATATAAGAAACAATAATGAATTGATGCTGCACGCCCTCAGCAGTTACGATGCGGAAGCCCCTTCGGTTGCGATTATCGAAGCCGAAATTATAAGTATGTCAAAACAGGACGCGGAAATTGAAAAAATCGCGTCTTTCCTCACACTTGAAGGCGGTGTGTCAAGTATCAAATGGGAAGTCAGCAATTTAAAAGAATAAAGTTTTAAAATATAATTAATGTAAAATTGGAAGTCATGAGAAAGAATTCATTCGTAATCCTGCTTTTATTAGTGGTTGCCACTACCGCTTGCAGGCAAAATTCTTCGGAACAAGAAAGCAAGTCGTACTCCATCAAAGGCGATATGGTATATGTAAACGACAAGATACTGTTCGACAGGATTAAAACGGACAAAGTGTCTTACGAATCTGTTGTGAAAGAGGTTATTACTGCCGGAACCGTACAGGCAATTCCCACTCAGTTTGCCTATATCGCGCCACCTTTTCCGGGACGCGTAACAAAATCGCACGTCCGCTTGGGGCAGTTCGTAAAAGCCAATACGCCTTTATTTGAAATATCATCGCCCGATTTTACCGCCGCGCAAAAAGAGTTTTATCAGGCGCAGTCGGAACGCGAACTTGCACAAAAAGATTTGCAACGCAAGCAGGACTTGATTAAAAACGGCGTAGGCTCGCAAAGGGAATTGGAAGAAGCACAAAACGCGCTCACAATTGCCGAAAAAGAGTACGAAAATGCGGTATCAGCATTGAACGTTTATCAAACAAATCCGCAAAATATGGTATTGGGACAATCCTTGGTTATTCGCGCGCCTATTTCGGGCAATGTGATTGAAACCAACATCGTTACAGGACAATACATAAGCAGCGACTCAGATCCTGTTGCAACAGTTGCCGACCTGAGCAAAGTGTGGATAGTGGCGCAGGTAAAGGAAAGAGACTTGCGTTTCATTCACGAGGGCGACGATATGGACATTCACATTTCCGCTTATCAGGACAAAATAGTGAAAGGAAAGGTGTTTCGCATGGACGAGGCAGTCGATGAAGAAACGCGCTCTATTAAAGTACTTTCCATCTGCGACAACAGCGACGGCTTGCTCAAATTGGGAATGTACGCCACCGTGCATTTTCTTGACAAACCGACCGACTGCATCGTAATTCCTGAAAAAGCCTTGTTGCAGGACGAAAACAACAGTTTCGTGTTCGTGCAAAAAGGAGAAAACCAATTTGTGAAAACACAAGTGGAAACATCGGGGGGCAAAGACGGCAAAGCCATTGTAACAAAAGGACTTGATAAAAACGACGTAATCATCAGCGAAGGCGGTTATTACCTAAAATAAGATTTATCACATGAAAAAAAATAACTTAATGTTGACAGTTATACAAAAACGCTGGATAATAGCCGCGTTGTTTGTATTGATGGCTTTCTTCGGCTACTATTCGTGGAAACAGCTATCCATTGAGGCTTATCCCGATATTGCCGACGTAACCTCGCAGGTCGTTACGCAAGTACCCGGTCTTGCCGCCGAGGAGATAGAGCAACAGATTACCATACCCATCGAACGCGCATTGAACGGACTTCCCGGTATGCACGTGATGCGGAGCAAAAGCACCTTCGGCCTTTCCATGATTACCATCGTGTTTGAAGACGGAACCGAAGATTATTGGAGCCGCCAACGGGTACAGGAGCGGCTGAACGAAGTGGAACTGCCATACGACGCGGTTGCCGCACTCGACCCCCTGACTTCGCCTACCGGCGAAATATACCGCTACATCATTGAGAGCGATAACCATTCACTTCGAGAAATTACCGATTTGCAGAATTGGGTCATTATTCCACGCATAAAACAGGTGCCTGGCGTTGCCGATGTGAGTAATTTTGGAGGGATAACCACGCAATACCAAATTGAAATAGATCCGCAAAAATTAGAACAATACCATTTGTCGCTGGACGATGTGATTGAGGCGGTAGAAAACAACAACTCGAATGTGGGCGGAAGTATTTTGAATCGTGGCAACTTGGGATATGTGGTGCGTGGAATCGGGCTGATTACCGATTTGGACGATTTGGGAAAAATCGTTGTCAGTTCCGAAAAAGGCGTACCCATTCTGTTGAACGATTTGGGAAAACTGAAATACGGAAACCTCGAACGTAAAGGCGTTTTCGGATATACCGACCATAAACGCGAATATTCCGAAAGTATCGAAGGAATTGTGTTGCTGTTGAAACACGAAAATCCGTCGAAAGTGCTTGATGGCATTCACGAAGCGGTAGACGAACTGAACAACGAAATATTGCCCGAAGGCGCGCGTATCCACGCCTTTCTCGACCGTACCAACTTGGTCGAAACTACGCTGAATACCGTTTCGCATACCCTGCTCGAAGGTATGGCGCTGGTTATCATCGTGCTGATTGTTTTCCTCGGCAGTTGGCGCGGAGCTTTGCTCGTTGCGGTAACCATTCCTTTGTCGCTCTTGTTCGCGTTTATTATGATGCACTTTACGAATATCCCCGCGAACTTGCTGTCATTGGGGGCCATCGACTTCGGTATCATTGTGGACGGTGCCATTGTGATGATGGAAACAATATTGAAGAAGCGGGAGGATAATCCTGGGCAACCGTTCGAAGAAGAAAATATTACCAAACGGGTTATGCAGGTTGCAAAACCGATATTGTTTGCTACCATCATCATTATTACGGCTTATCTGCCTTTGTTCGCTTTCGAGCGTGTGGAGCGTAAACTGTTTACGCCGATGGCTTTTACCGTAGGCTATGCCTTGATTGGAGCGTTGTTGGTGGCGATGTTCCTTATCCCCGGAATGGGATATGCCATATATCGTAAACCGCAGAAGATTTACCACAACAAATGGCTCGAAAAGCTGACAGAAATGTACTCGAACGCGATTAAAAAAGTCGTAAAAAAGCCAAAAGGAATTATCGCTTCGGTGGTAGTTATATTTATCGCCGCATTGGGCTTGACCGTCATTGTGGGAAAAGATTTTCTACCGTCGCTCGATGAAGGTTCTATCTGGTTGCAGGTAAATCTGCCACCCGGAATAACGGTCGAAAAATCACGTGAACTATCCGACACGCTTCGCCAACGCACGATGAAATATCCCGAAGTAACCTATATCGCGGTTCAGGCAGGTCGAAATGACGACGGAACCGATCCTTTCACACCGTCGCATTTTGAAGTATCGGTGGGAATCAAACCGTACAGCGAATGGCCACGCGGAAAGACCAAAAATGACCTGATAAACGAGCTTGCCGCCGAATACGAAACACTGCCCGGTTTCAGGGTTGGTTTCAGCCAGCCAATGATTGACGGTGTGATGGACAAAATATCAGGAGCGCATAGCGAGTTGGTGGTAAAAGTATATGGCGATGATTTCAGAGAAACACGCCGTATTGCCGAAGAAGTGTTGTCGGTGCTCGAAACGGTAAAAGGAGCTGTTGACCTCGACATCGACCAAGAACCGCCATTGCCTCAGTTGCAGATTCATATGAACCGCGATGCCATTGCCCGCTACGGATTGAATGTTTCCGATGTCAGCAATCTGATAGAAATAGCTATTGGCGGAAAAGCCATTTCGCAAATATTTCAGGATGACAGGGTTTATGACATCACTTGTAAATACAAAGAAGAAGCCCGTAACTCGGTAGATAAAATAGCCGGATTGATGCTCACATCGTCCACAGGCGCAAAAATTCCGTTGTCGCAAGTTGCCGATATTTCGCTGAGCACAGGCGAAAGTACCATCACAAGGGAAATGAACAAACGACACCTGACCGTGAAACTGAATTTGCGCGAACGTGATTTGGGTTCTTTCCTTAAAGACGCTCAATCGGCTATCGAAAATAACGTAAACTACGACCATCACAAATATCAGGTAAAATGGGGCGGACAGTTTGAAAATCAAAACCGTGCCTACTCGCGTCTGACAGTGATTGTTCCGTTGGCATTGGCAATTATGTTTATTCTCTTGTACGCCGCCTTCGGCAAATTCCGTCAGGCAGGATTGGTGTTGTGCATCGTTCCGCTGGCTATTTTCGGAGGAATGTTGGCGCTGAATGTTCGAGGAATGACTTTGAACGTATCGTCGGCAGTAGGTTTTATCGCCTTGTTTGGTGTCGCCATACAAAACGGTGTGATTATGATTTCGCACATCAACAATCTGCGTAAAGACGGTATGGATTTGTTCAGTGCAGTTACGGACGGTGCACGGCACCGATTTCGTCCCGTATTGATGACTGCCACCGTTGCTGTGCTCGGACTTCTGCCCGCATCACTGGCAACGGGTATCGGTTCCGACGTTCAACGCCCGCTGGCTACCGTAATCGTTTACGGCTTGATGTTCTCGACCATTGTAACGCTTTACGCTTTACCTGCATTTTATTACCTGATTGAATCAAAAGTAAAAGACAAGTCAAAATGAAAAAAACAGTAAATAAAATAGTTTTTACGGCAATGATGCTGTTTGTTGCCGTAACATTGTATGCTCAGGATAGCATATCGTCGCGGTCGGTATCTTTTGCGGATTATATGAATGTGGTAGGCAAGGAAAATTTGACGCTGTTGATTGAGAAATATAATATCAAAATTGCCGATGCCAATATTCTTGACGCGAAAGTATTGCCCGACCCTGAACTCGGATTTGAAGGCTCAGACGAGGTGTATTCGCTTTCGCTGAGCTACGACCTCGAATTGGGAAATAAGCGCGGCGCTCGCGTGCGGGTTGCCCGCACCGAAGCGGATATAACCAAACTCGCTGTCGAGCATTTCTTTCAAGAGTTGCGTGCCGAAGCAACCGACGCTTACCTGAACGCTATCTTGCAACGGGAATTGTTAGACACAAAAAGGAGTTCTTACGAATATATGTCGCAGTTGAGCAAATCGGACAGCATTCGTTTCCGTTTGGGCGAAATAAATGAAAACGATGCCTTGCAATCAAAACTTGAAGCATCGTCTTTGTTGAACGAAGTGTTCTTGCAGGAAGCCGAATACAAATCCGCTTTAACCGTACTGAACCTGTATATGTGCAGAGCCATCGATACGTTGTCAATTCCTTCGGACGAATGGACTGATTTCGGGCGCGAATACGAATTAGCCCCTTTGATTTCAACCGCTTCTGACAACCGTATCGACCTGCTTACCGCGCAAAAAAACAACGAGCTTGCCGTCAATCAACTGAAATTGGTCAAAGCAGAACGCCGGATGAATTTAGGACTTTCTATAAGCTACGAAAGAGACTGGAAAGGCATACTTCCAACGCGCGATATGGTAACTGCCGGCGTAGCTATTCCGCTAAAATTCTCGAATATCAATAAAGGACGTAAAAAAGCCGCTCAATATGCGGTAGAACAAATTCGATACGAAGAAGAAAATCTTCGTTTGCAAATACAAAGCGAAGTTTCGCAGGCATACTATATGTACGAAGCTGCCAAAAAGCAGGTAAAGCAATACCAATTAGGCTTACTCGACGATTCAAAAAAAGTGCTTGACGGCATGGTGTATAAATACAAACGCGGAGAGACAGCCATCTTGGATGTACTTATTGCTCAACGTACTTACAACGAAATGCAAGAACAATATCTGGAAACGCTGAAAGGTTACGCTTCATCATTAGTTGAATTACAAAAAGTTTGCGGAATATGGGATATTGAGTTTTAAAAAGAGATTTTATTCCTGCTTGTTATGTGTGAGGTTTATGAAAAAAGTATAATCCGTTAAATATTCAAGAAAATATATAGTTATGATTCCATATACGTCCCGCCTTAAAAAAGAAATAGATGCCAAAATTGAGCAGATAGAACGTTCGGAAATCAGCATGATTACAAAGTCTTTGGAAGCTTCTCGTGTACTTGCCGAAGCATTTAATCAGTTGAAAACATTTATTTTATCATACGATTTTAAAGACGAGGACGAGGAAATATCCTTTTTCAAAGAAACTAAACCCAAATTATGTTCCCGCCTGATATATTACAGAAAAGTCTATAACATTGAAATGAATCGCCCTACCGGTGCAGACAAAGAACGGGAATATCTGTGCGAATCATTAAACAACATAAACAAATATAACTGTAAGCGACTCGATTTTATCCGCTATTACCGTTCGGGTTCTTCTCACTTAGACACTCTCTATTTTTTGCGAGGCAAAACGGATGTAGAACAATACCTCGAAACATTTTTTTATGAACTTGACCCCAAATTTTCCACTAACTGCGATTTCAAGGTAGCGAAGATTCTGGCAAACGATATGCTTTCGGCATATCTGATGCACGAAATAGAGCTGATAGATGAGAATGGAATAAAACTTGGTTCTTTTAATTTTCCCGCTACCAAAAAGACATGGAGGGGAAAGAAAGTAGAATTAGAAGAACAAATTTTTGCTTGGGATAACGCTAAAATATTCGGTGATGTACCACTTACGCAGCTTTATGATTACATTCAAAATGTATTTAACATTCAGTTGGATGGCAATCTTTCACGGGTATTTGACGATTTAAAGATAAGAAGCACTCCTACGCCATTTCTTGACAAACTAAAAGATGCTTTGTTACGACGTATGGGCAGGAAAGAATAATTACCGGGGTCGGTATTATCTGGCAAAAACTTCTCAAACACCCGATTTTGATGCTAATCAAGCTCAAAATCGGGTGTTTGAGCGTATAATCCGTATTATACCGACCTTTTCTAACTTTTCTTTCCCCGCTTTTTGACGGAAAGCACATTTTTAATTCGCTATAAACAAGCGAATTGGAAAATATTTTCAAAAAAAGTCATACCGACCTCGTTAGCAACTATTGAGAAACACCCGAACTTTGCAGTGAATCAATAAGTTGCGAATATGAAAGTAATAACGATAGAATCGGAAACATACAAAAGACTGGTGCGAAAAATCGAATTGATTTATTCCGATATAAAAAAGCAAGCAAAAGAAAATGTCGCTCCGCAACCCGACCCTTCGGAAGTTTGGCTAAACGACCCGGATGCCTCCGCCATATTGCGGGTAAGCAAACGTACCATGCAGCGGTTACGCACTAACGGCGAAATAACTTATTCTATTAGGGGTGGCAAAGTGTGGTACACGCTGGCAGAGGTTAAACGTCTATTGCCGGGACGAGTAGTTAGAAACAATACAACGAAAGGGGGCAAGCCATGAACGAGGATGAAGGATTAAGAGATTGGATGCGGGAATGGTTTGAACAATTCATGGGGCGTTTTGACCGACTGGATAAGTTTATGGATATAATGAGCGGACGGCATAACGTATTGAATGGTGAACGGCTTTTGGATAATCAGGACTTGTGCCAACTGCTGAACGTGAGTAAACGGACATTACAACGCTATCGTTCTGCGGGCGAATTAACTTATATAACAATCCACCATAAGATTTTTTATACCGAGAAAAATGTAGAAAAATTCATCCGTGACCATTTTTCAAAAGGTGATAATAACAGCGAAACAGAACTTGAACCATCCGGTTAGCTTTTCTGATTTATCCATTATTTAGACCCCGTACTGTTGAGAAATAGAGCGGGGTTTGTTATTTAAATGAGATGGGGATAATTATTGATTTCCAATTATTTGCTACTTTTGTAAATGATGAATTTAAATTACAGTTATTTTTTACGCATAAGCGTATTCTATAATAACCATTTTAGAAAAATAGTGCAACAATATGAATATTATAGTTGAATATAAAGACACATCAGGAACAATATCCAATCAAACGCATAGTTTGACACGATTGGCGTTTGCAAAACATTTAGCAATTGCTGGACAAGGCTATGCTCCACGACCACAAAAACTCATTAGGACATTTGCAATGCTTTTTCATTATAGCTATTATATACAGCAACAAGCATTTAACAATAATAGATTTTCAGAACCGCCAATCCAATTTTCCGACCCAACAGAGAAAGGACAATTTTCAAATCTTGCAGGTAGGGCAATTGCTGATTTTCTTTCAAAACGCATTGACCAGAGTATCTTTACAGTGAATTATGAGGCTGCAATGAGATTAAGAGGAATGCGCCTGAATGTCGGACGACCAGACTTATTAGCATACACACAAAATGCAATGTTTGCGATCGAAGCAAAGGGTTTTTCTGGCGGACACAAAAATATGACAATACACAAAGCACAATCTCAAACTGGAGGAATACCTGTTAATTTTTCAGTTGCTTGTGTTTCATATAACTTATTCAGCAATGTTCGATGTAAATATCACGATCCATATAATGACAATGTTCCGTATGACAATGAGTTATTAAAGAAAATAACCCAGCGATATTACAGTGGACTTGCAGAATTTTTGAATGAAAGATATTTTAACTTTAGGGAAATCGAAATTCAAGGTGAAGATTTTTATGAAATTGAATTATCATATAAACTTTTTGAGAAGTTATTTCCTGAAAAATTTCCGTTCCGATATTTTTGGCATTTTGAACTTCTTGAATATTACCAACCGAGAATAATTCTACCTATTGACATTAGAGATTATGCAAAAAACGGCATTACAAATGATATAAAGCCTTTCATATTTGAAACAAATCAAAACCAGAAAGAAAACTTGTATATAGACAATGATAGAATTGGATTACAGGTTAGGAGATATTGATTAAAAGATACTAAAAAAAGGCGGATTACTCCGCCTTAATAACCGTTTCCGGTAAGTTTATGAGTGCCGGAACACATAACCGTCATCGAACCAATAGTCGCCTATAAATAAATCGCGGGCAAACTTTTCATAGTCGAAGTAAGTTTTCGCAAATTCCGGCAGGTCGTAGCATTCTTCAACGACTTCACACGCATAATCTTCTTCATCGTTGTATGAGCCCTGAAAGTCATCCTCGAAAGAGGAAATCAGGTCGTTTATATCTTTGGAACTAAGATCGTAGCTTTCGTGGTTAAGCCAGACAGCGAATGCCTCTTTTTTCGTATCTTCCATATCTTCTATGGCTTCGATAATTTCAAATATGTTATCGGACAGCCAACTTTCACCTATTAACCCGGATGGTATATACTCCCAATCCTGAAACATTAATTCGGGGTCTTCCTCGTCCTTATGTAACTCGTGGCAAGCCTTGTAAAATTCTTCTTTATCGGAATAATCCGAAAGGTCTAACCACTTACCGAAAATTGAACCGTCATTATACTTAGCGTAAGTTCCTACATAAATCCGTGCTTCTGATATATTTTCCATAACCTTAATTTTTAATCGGCATCTGCCGGGTTGATTTTTTATTCAGGTGCATTTTCGGTGTAGGAATTAGGGCTGTCAAGTATTCACGAATAAAATACTACCCTGAACTTATACGGCGTGGAGATTTTTCAGTGAACCTACAAGGCTTGTACTTTACTGCCCGTTAAGATTCCGTAAACACCTTTGCGCCATGATAGAAAATAACCTGTCAGGCAGTTGCCGTATGTGTTAAGTTGGAAAATTTAAGATGTCGGATTTTTAATGCTTACACCTATGAATGATGGTTCTTATTTAATAATGTGGTTTCCTGCCGTAACCGATAAGGAAGATAAAAGATGCTGCCGTTTCCACCGGACGAAAGCAGAACCGTTAATAGTATAAAGATTGGGAATACCTGGCTCGTAAGGGGAAACAATGTCGCTTAATATATAAATGCGAGCCTTCGTATATGGGCGAAAATAAAGGCATCCGAAGCCTTGCCCCGGATGCCCACCACTAAAAGATCAATGTTAAACGACTATTCCGAATCGTAAAACAAAGTCTTTCAGTGGCAAAGATAATGAAGATTTTACTTAGAACGTCGTTTTTTGCTGCCTCCTTTATTCTGCGGGAACTCAAAGACTGTTTTATAGTCCGCATCGAATTTGATTGCTGCCTCGAAAGTGTTTCCGGTCTTACTGCTTACGAAACCTTTAATAAAAGCGGTCTTGCCGTTCATCAAAAGGTCTGTCAGTTGCCCGTCCGTCAGTTCCTTTTTAGCAATGGAACGCCACACGGTAAGCCCACAGGCTTCATTCTGACACTTGGCGACTTTATTATAGATAACCACATTCCCGCTCTTGCATTTCGGGCAAGGGCATGACTGGCAGTTATCCTGCCGTTCAAAAGTCATATCCAGTAATTCTGCTGTTATCTGCGAAGCATAAACCTCTATTGCTTTATGGAATGTCGATGCCTCCATATCACCCGATGCAATTTTATTCAGGGCTTGTTCCCATTGCCCGGTCATGGCAACGTCCGCAATCTTCTTATCCTTTACCGCCAGATAGACCACCAGCCCTTTGTTTGTCGGGACAAGGGATTTCTTTTCACGGGTGATATACTCGCGGGAAAACAGAGTTTCAATAATGGCAGTGCGGGTAGCGGGTGTTCCTATACCGCAGTCTTTCATCGCTTCGCGCTCTTCCTCGTTCTCTACCTCTTTACCTGCGCTCTCCATTGCCGCCAGCAATGAACTCTCCGTGTGGAGTGCGCGGGGCTTGGTTTGTTTCTCCTGTATCTCGCAATCGCGGACAGATAGACTATCACCTTCTATGAGGGCGGGCAGAACTGCCGTATCGTCCTCATCGTTTGGCTCGTCCTTAAAGTTAAATACTGACCTCCAACCGGGGACGAGCGTAACGCTTCCTTTGCAGGAGAAGTGTACGCCGCCCGCGTCAAGCGAAACGGTGGTGTTCTCTTTGATGCAACGTTCGCCGAAGGCTTCAAGCATACGCCCGGCAACCATATCGTAGATAAGCTGTTCGTCTTTGGATAATCCGGTAGCCGGATCTTCCGTAATAATCAGCGCATGGTGGTCGGTAACTTTCGTATCGTCCACCGAACGGGTATTGAGCGTTGTATCGAATCTGCTGTCAATATACGCACCAAAAAGAGGATGCGAGCGAAGCATGGCGATCAGGTGCGGTATTTCCTCCAGTACGTCTTCGGAGATATAACGGCTGCCTGTTCGGGGATACGATATTTTCTTCGCTTCGTACAATGCTTGCGCTATCGTCAGCGTCTTATCTGCTGAAAAGCCATGTTTGCTGTTGGCTTCCTTTTGAAGCGTGGTAAGGTCGTACAGCAAGGGCGGTTCTTGTTTGACTTCCTTACGCTCCACTCCTGTAACCTTAACTGCTCCGGCAGCTCTGACCTGTACCGTTACCTCTTCGGCAATGGTTCGGGTAACGAATTTATCCATTGAAAGGACGGGAAAAGCCACAGCATCTTTCGCCGTATGGAGTTTCAACCGGAAATAAGTTTGCGGTTTAAAATCCTTGTTTTCAAGGTATCTGCTGCAAATAATCGCCAGTGTCGGGGTCTGCACCCTGCCGAGCGACCAAACGCCATAACCTACCGAAATAGAAAGTGCCTGACTTGCATTTAATCCCACTAACCAGTCAGCGGTACTGCGGGCTTTCGCCGAAGCATACAGGTTATCATAATCGCTTCCGGGACGTAGGGTTTGGAAACCGTCACGGATGGCGCGGTCGGTAAGCGAGCTTATCCACAAACGGCGGAACGGAAGTGAACTGCCTATATATTCAAATATATAGCGGAATATGAGTTCTCCTTCTCGTCCGGCATCAGTGGCTACAATTATTTCATCCCCGCTATTAAACAACTCTTTGATTACTTTAAGCTGTTTCATTACGCCGGGATCATTCTTATACTCTTTGCCCTCTTTTACCTGACGGGGCAACAGCTTAAATTTGTTCGGAAGTATCGGTAAATTCTCACGCTTAAAGCCCTCGATATCGTAATGCTCCGGCATGGCAAGCCCGACCAAATGCCCGAAAGCCCACGTAACGGCATACCCGTTACCCTCTATATAGCCATCTTTTTTATTGTTTGCGCCGACTATGGCTGCTATACTCTTAGCCACAGACGGTTTTTCTGCAATTATAATTTTCATTTTAACATTGATTTTTTAGTGGTTTGAATAATGGATTACATCTTGCGCCCTTTCCCTTTCTTCGGAGCGGCAGGGGATTGTTTTTGCTCCTGCTTCTGCTCTTTTTTCTCCGACTGCTTTTCGGTAGGCTGCGATTGACCTTTCTTTAGCGGTTCGGTCGAATGCTTGGTTGCTTCGTTGGTTTTACCCTCGTTATTGACGGCGACCTGCGTTTTACTCTCGGCAGCGGGTTTGATGTTCTGCGTATTCTGTGCCGCCTGTTTTGCCTCGATAGCCCGTACCTGATCGGGGTGCTTCGTGGTATGGCGAACCTTACCCCTGTTTTCGTCAATCCATACCCACGCATTGTACTTCTGCCCTTTCTGGTCGGTAGCTTCCACCTTTTGCGCTCCCGAAGCATCCGCCTGTTGTTTGGGTTTCTGTGATTCCATGTCCTTGACAAAGACAGGTTCTTTGTTGCATAGCTTGTCGAAATCTTCACGGGAAAGTTGTACGCCGCCCTGTTTGGAATAAACCCAAATCTCACCGAGTTTGCGGGCTTTAGGCATTTTCTGTTCCTGACCTTCTGCCTGTCCCTCGCCCTGCTTGGCTCGCCGCTCTTGGTTGAACTGCTGGCGTTGTTCATCGCTGAACTTAAAATCGAAGTTCTTGCTGGCAGCATTGTACTGCACGAAGCGGTCAATCTTCTGCGGCTGTTCGCCATGCTTCATTTTCTTATCCATACCCTCAATCCAAACGGCTTTACCTTCTTTCAGCCCTTGCTGTTGTTCGGGAGAAAGCGGGGCATTTTTCAAAGTCTGCGGAATATAAATATCCTTCAATGCTATAGCCTCAAAACGGTTGGTAAGTTTATCAAGGGAGATAAGTGAAGGCATTTTTTCGCCTCCGGCTACGGGTTCGAGGTCGAACACACGTCCGCCATGCCCTGTCTTTTGGAACTGCTCTTTATCCTGATCGGTAAAGACAACTCCCATGAACGGCTTTTCAAAATCGGGCTGTTCCTGCTTGGGATGAGTGGCGATTTTGATGCTGCCGTCCGGCTGCTGTTCCAGCGATAATCGGGCTTGCATGGGAAACTCCTGTCCGTCAACGGCAGGTTTAATATCGACCAGACCGGGCGACTTATGCCCGTAAACCATAGCTTTGAGGGCATCCTGCAAGTTCTCACCGGAAACGCCTAACTTTTCAACTTCTTTCCAGTTGAGCTTATTCAGGTCTAAAGGTTGATACTTGCCTGTAAACTCTACCTCTATGCGTATCTTACCGTCAAATTTGACACGGTACGGGTCGAGTGCCTTGTCTTTGTGGTCGATACGGATTAGTTTGTCGAGGAAAGCCGCAACCTTATCTACGGCAGATGCGGTAACAGCATACACGCCCGTGTGCGATGGGTGGCTGAACTGTGCCGAAAACTTCTTGAAGAAATTCCCCAACGCATTGCCGTTGGTGTCGATCTTCATAAACTGGTCGGCGTTCTCTTTCTTGGGATCGACTGTTTTTAACTTGCCGTCCTGTTCTCCTGCGATGACTTTAAGTTTGCCATCTTCGCCCTGTGTCAGAAAGACTTTAGGCTCTTCATTTTTTACTTTTTTTTCGTCCATAATAAATATGTTTTTATTCTGCATTAACATTAATGCAGAACGAAAGTAAGCCTAAGTAATGAGTTGATAGTAAGGCTTTAAGAGGGTGGATGCTTGTGTCCGGGGTTGTCTGGGGTAGATTAGAGTTGAAATATAATTCCGCTAAAAGAATCCGTCGAAATGCAATAGAAAAATCTGCAAAATTACTACCTTTGCAAAATGGATAGAAATACCCGATACATAGTTCGATTAATATTTCAAAATCGCATCTATACATGTGATGGAGCTGCATTTGAGAGTTTTTTCACTCAAGTTATGCAGAGCCATAACCACAATTTCCGTCAGGTTAAACCTCAAGGACAATATGGAGATAGAAAGAATGATGGATTTGATAGTACAACGGGAACTTATTATCAGGTATATGCCCCAGAAGATATTCGTATTAAAGAGAAAGATACGATTGAGAAATTAGTGACTGACTTTACTGGGTTGTATTCATATTGGCAATCAATTACACCGATTAGAAGTTTCTTCTATGTTGTAAATGACAAATATAAAGGTGTTTATGCAAGCCTTTATGAAGAACTGCAAAAAATAAAAACTCAATACCCTGAAATTGTAACAGATTCATTCCTCTCAAAAAATTTGGAAGATATTTTTTTAGGATTGGATGAAACTGCGATTGATGGTATCATTGGGATAATTCCTTCTCCAGACGATATTAGTGTGGAATACGGAGTTATGAAAAATGTTGTAGATTACTTGCTAAAGGTTGAAACGAATCCACAACAGGAGGTAATTCCCATCAACCCAGATTTTGGCAATAAAATATCTTTCAATAAGTTGAGTGAACAAGTTGCTGCTTATTTAAAAAGTCATAGAATAAATGAATATGCTATAAATGACTTCTTTGAGTTGAATAGCGATTTTGCAAAGAACGAACTTAGGAATGTGTTCAATGGTTTATATACTGAAGCTTTGAGTGCTATTCCAGATTCAGAGGATAAAAATGATAAGGTCTTTTTCTATATTTATGATAAGTCTTATCCAAAACATTCTGTTGCTGTTGATGCCGCTATTTTTACATTAATGGCCTACTATTTTGAGTATTGCGATATATTTGAAGCACCTATATGATACTACCATCTAAACATATAAGTTTGGCTGAATCCCTTTTGGGATTAGGCGGTGTTTTGTTGGAAATAATAAAACAAAAACCTCACTCGCTGGATTCATTATGGCAAGAGTATTCAAAAGTGAATAACAAAAAAGATGTATTTCCTGCTTATCACAGTTTTGACAATGTAATACTAGCCGTTGATTTATTATTTGTGATAGGAGCAATAAATATAAATTCAGAAGGAGAAATATATAGATATGAAATTACTTGAGTTAAGAGCAAACAAAGAAAGTTTTCATACTATCTCTTTTAATAGAAGGGGGATTTCTCTTATTGTAGCCAAAAAGAGAACTGAAAACGAGAGGAACACATACAATAGTGTTGGCAAATCACTATCAATCGCATTGGTTCATTTTTGCCTTGCATCAAATAAAATACCTGCTTTTGAGGAACAACTTTCCGGGTGGGAGTTTTTTCTTGACTTTGAAATCAATGGAGTAAACTACACTTCTAAAAGAACGACTGATAAACAAGATGTGATTTTTTTGAATGATGAAGAAATATCTCTGACAGACTTTAGGACAAGTATGGCGGAGAAAGTATTTGGTATAGTCAATCCAGTAAGCCATCTTACATTTAGATCCCTTATCTCTAGGTTCATCCGCCCTAAAAGAAGCAGTTATGACTTATATTCAGACTTCGTAAAAGAAGAACAACCATATCCTAAATTATTGAATAACTCATATTTACTGGGGCTTGATATTACAAGAGTTGTCAAAAAGAACGAATTGAAAGACGAATTTGATTTGGTTAAGGATTTAGGCACCAAAATCCAAAAAGATTCCGTAATGCGTTCTTTCTTTATGAAAGAAGGTGCTTCAGAAAATGTTGAAATCAAAATTGTCGAGTTAGAAAAAAAAATAGATGTATTACAAACCAATGTAAGCAATTTTGTAATCGCTGAGGATTATAACAATATCAAACAAGAAGCAGATAGGTTATCCAATTCATTGAGAAGCCTAAGAAACCAAGCTTCTAAGATCAGAATTGCCATTGAAAGTTTAGATAAAAGCTTAAAAGTTAAGCCCGATATAACACATAAACAAATTGAAAATTTTTATGCCGAAGCCCAAATTCAGTTAAGTGACATGATCGTTAAGAAAATTGAAGAGGTAGAGGCATTCAATACAAAGATATTAGACAATAGAACTTTTAATCTCATTAAAGAAAAACAACTCTTCGAAAAACAATTATCTGAAATAGAATCTCAAATTTCTCATTTTGGCCGATTGGAAGATGAAAAGTTGCAATACCTCAATTCTCATGGCGCATTAGATGATTATACTCAATTAGCTAATCTGTTGGCTGAAAGCAAAATGAGTTTGCAGAAGCTACAGCAATACAAAGAAATTGTAAAAGAATATAAAACTAGACAGGAGGAAGTTAAGAAGGAGTTTGCCAACGAAAATATTGCTACGGTAGAATATTTGAGTAATATTGAGCTTTTAATAAAGAAAAACATCCTAATATTTCAGTCTCTTTCCGAACAATTCTATGAAGGTAAATCTTCTGGAATTACCATTGAGAATAATGAAGGACAGAACAAATTACGTTTTGATATAAAGGCTAAAATTGAAGATGATACAGGGGATGGGGTGAATGAAGTTAGAACGTTTTGTTTTGATTGGACACTTCTAAAAGGACAATACAATCATAATGTTAAGTTTATTTTTCATGATAGCAGACTTATTTCAGAGAATGATCCTCGTCAGGTAGCAACGATGTTAAAAATTGCTTGTCAAGAGTCTCAAAAAAATGATTTTCAATATATTTTGTCCATTAATCAATCTACTTTGGATTTGCTACAAAAAGAATTGAGCGAAGAGGAATATAAAGCGTTGATTATTGATACTGAAATTCTCGAATTAAACGATATATCTAACGAAAATAAGTTGTTAGGAATCCAATTGGATTTAAACTACACTAAAGAATAAATCTAGAGCCGCAAAATGCGGCTCTAATCATTTTCGGTTACTCTTCCTTCGGCAACAAATGCCTTAAATTCTCATCATTACGAATCCGCTCCAACTCATCAGCAACAATCTGTTTGGCTTCCGCTTTGATTCGGTCGTAATTCTCCTTAATCATTTCTTTCATGCGATCAACTCCGTTTTCATCTACGAAATTGGTGATAACGGGGATTTTACGGTATGCCTTCGTTTCCGCGGAAACACGCTCGTGTAAACAGCATTCAGAAGTACAGCAGTTTTAGCAAATAAGAATACAACATTTTTTGCAACAATGATACAACAAAAATTGCAACAATCATGCAGCAGGAAGCGTTGATTTCTCCATGCAAAAATAGT
>Ga0207420_1000667_pt1 | contig 28329 bp, 27 predicted proteins | sample ThiBio_inoc_biof_FD_183941 | JGI IMG/M metagenome (GOLD analysis project Ga0207420, IMG submission 183941) | Wastewater bioreactor microbial communities from Cape Town, South Africa - Thiocy_inoc_biof (SPAdes) | ecosystem: Engineered > Bioremediation > Thiocyanate > Unclassified | place: South...
TTCAAGAGGCTACGCGGCACCGCGCTGGACTGTGACAATGTGCGATGGGTTTCGAAGCAAATGAAGGTCAGTTATCTGGGGTGGTACTGCCGCTGAGCTCCCGGAATCGGCTGAGTGCTTTTCGGCCAAAGCCGCCGGTGATAGTGTGTCAGGTGAATGACCGGTGTGACAGTGCGGATTCAACCGGTGGATGCAACACACTAGAAACTGCGTAAGCAGAAGGAGTGTTGCAGATGAAATACAGGACACGGACCAACTATTCGGAGAGCCAGAAGGCCTTGATGTGGGAGCGCTGGCAAAAGGGTGATTCACTGCAGCAGATTGCCCAGCTTTTTGATCGGAACCATTCGACGGTACAAGGGATTCTTTCCAGGACTGGCGGGATACGACCCACTCCACGTCGTCGTTCGAGATTGGCGCTGACCTTGGCTGAACGTGAAGAAATTTCACGTGCGGTAGTAACGGGCCAGTCGATACGCTCGGTTGCAAGGCAATTAGGGAGGGCGCCCTCTACCATCAGCCGAGAACTACAGCGCAACGGCGGGCAATAACGCTACCGGGCAAGTCAGGCTGACCAGATGGCCTGGGATCGGTCCTGCCGCCCCAAGAGCTGTAAACTGGTGAAAAACCGTGCCTTGGCGCGCATCGTGGCAGACAAGCTCCGATTGCAGTGGTCACCAGAACAGATTGCCGGGTGGCTCAAGCGCACTTATCCGGACGACGCGAACAGCCTGGTGTCACACGAAACCATCTATCGCAGCCTCTACATCCAAGCCCGCGGCGCCTTGAAAAAAGAGCTGTTACAGCATTTGAAACGCCCACGGGTGATGCGGCGTTCACGCCACCACACGCAGAAGACAGACAATCATGGCAGGATCCTTGACACGGTGTCGATCAGCGAGCGTCCGGCCACAGTGGAAGATCGAGCCGTGCCGGGCCATTGGGAGGGTGACCTGTTATGCGGCGACAGGAGCAGTCAGATTGCGACCCTGGTCGAACGCCAGACGCGCTACGTGATGCTGGTGAAAGTTGCCAGCAAGGATAGTGAGACCGTTGCTAACGCATTGATCAAGCATGCGCGCAAATTGCCCCAGGAACTCTACAAGTCGCTCACCTGGGATCGGGGAACGGAGATGGCCGATCACAAACGCTTTACGCTCGCGACCGACATCAAGGTCTATTTCTGCGATCCACGGAACCCTTGGCAGCGCGGAACGAACGAGAACACGAACGGACTCCTGCGACAGTACTTTCCCAAGGGAACCGATTTATCTGTCCACTCACAAGCCAGGCTCAATGCCGTGGCCCGGCGACTGAACGAGCGACCTCGTAAAACACTAAACTATGAAACACCTGCCGAGCGATTTAACCAACTTGTTGCATCCACCGGTTGAATCCGCACAGGGATTGCTGACGATCTGCATCTCCGTCTACAACTAAAGTTGTATATAAATTTCCAAGCGACTCAACCAAAATACCCTCTGCCATGCTTCCGTCCGCGAGGCGTAACTATAGGTACATCGGAGCAAATTTGCTGTATCAAATTACACAAAATTTCATTCATGAAATTCACACTTGAGAAGGTAGTGCCCTGGGGGCGCTCGTACAACGAGTATGTCAATATGTTCACTCTCACCGAGACCGATTTGACACAGCGCATTCTCGGTTGCGGGGATGGGCCCGCTGCATTCAATTCCGAGGCAACCCAACGCGGGGGGAACGTCATCTCTGTCGACCCCATCTATGTTTTCGACACCGCGCAAATCAGGGGACGCATTGCGGATACCTTTGACGTGGTGTTGGATCAGATGTCTAAGAACAAGAACGATTACATCTGGGATGCGATACGGTCTGTCGAAGATCTAGGCACCACCCGTATGTCCGCAATGGAAGAATTTCTTGCAGATTACGACACAGGAAAACAGGAAGGCCGCTATGTCGCGGGTGAATTGCCAACCTTGCGGTTCGACGATGGGCAATTCGACATCGCCTTGTCGTCACACTTTTTGTTCTTGTACAGCCCACACCTGTCTACCGACTTTCACATTCAGGCTCTCAATGAAATGTTGCGGGTATCTCGCGAGGTCAGGGTGTTCCCGCTGCTTTCTCTTGATGGGATTGTATCGTCCCATCTCCCCGTGGTGACAAAACACTTCGAGAGCAATGACTTCGAAGTTGAAATCAGGCGGGTCTCCTACGAGTTCCAGAGAGGCGGGAATGAAATGCTGGTCCTCAAGCACATCTAGCCGTGTATCTACGAACATCAGAAAAACGCGATCATGAAAGATCTCCACATCCTGCCAGACGATCTGCCAGTTCCTATAGATGACGGAGCCTGCGTTCATTTAGAGGGAAGAAAACTACCGTCGATCACATTGGCGAGCACCTCTGGCCGAAAGGTCGATCTCGGGTCAGAGGTGGGACGAATCGTTATCTACTTTTATCCCATGACCGGAAGACCAGACGCACCGCCAATGATTGGTTGGAACGAGATCCCGGGAGCACGAGGTTGCACGCCCCAGGCTTGTGCGTTCCGCGACTACTATTCCGAGCTGCGCGACCTCGGAGCAACAGTGTACGGCGTAAGCGCACAATCACCGGCAGACCAGAAAGAAGCCGTACAGCGCCTACACTTGCCTTTCGAACTGCTCAGTGATGGTTCCTTCGAACTTACAAGACAACTGGACCTTCCAACATTCGAATACGATTCCTTACGCCTTATCAAGAGGCTGACACTGGTAGCCGAGGGCGGCGTGATAAAGAAGGTTTTTTACCCGGTGTTTCCGCCAAACCAGAACGCGGCCGATGTCATAGCGTGGATTCACACGAATGCGGCCTAACGACGCAATCAACGCGGACGCGCTATGAACGATCTCCACAACATCAACGAACCGAAATCCATTCCGGCCATCTGGGCCGATACTCGCGCAGCTGGGTTCACCATGGCGTCAGAGCCGCCTACCTGTTCACTGCTACGGACCCTAGCGGCATCAAAGCCCTCATCACGGTTTCTTGAGCTTGGCTCGGGTACTGGTTTATCAACCGCGTGGCTGCTCGACGGCATGGACTCTGAGTCGCATCTCACAACCGTCGACAATGACGAATTGCTGCTATCAATTTTGAAGCGCAATCTGGGCGCAGACCCACGACTGAAAGTTGTCTGCTCCGACGGCGATGATTTTCTGCGCTCCCTCGATGGACAATACTTCGACTTCATCTTTGCCGATACTTGGGCTGGCAAGTATCGCTTGCTTCATGACGCAATAGGGTTGCTGAACCCGGGTGGCCTGTATGTCGTCGATGACATGCTTCCGCAGCCCAACTGGCCAGAAGGTCACGCAGAAAAGGTGACAGACCTTGTCGCCACACTGGAGCAAATGGAGGACTTTCGTGTCACGAAGCTATCCTGGGCTAGTGGTGTCATTCTTGCCACCAAGCTCTAACGTACCGTTCGAGAGGGACGCACCTCCCCTTTCGTGGTCTTGATGAGGTTCGGAAAATCCATCATGGCACTCGTTGCCGATCGCGGCTTCCACCGCAACCTCGGGACGGGGAAGTTCCTTTCATTCGTTGGGCGTCACAACAGGTAAATCGTGCGCATTCACCTAGCCACATCTGACGTTGAGATTGCTGATTGCTTTCCCGTAATGCGGGAGCTTCGCCCGCACATTGCGGAGAACCAATTTCTTTCTCGAATCCGAAGCCAGGAAAACTCAGGCTATCGGCTGGCTTGTATGCGGGTGACGGATAGTGTGGTTGCCGTCGCAGGTTTCCGGGTCGGCGAAAACCTCGCGTGGGGTCGCTTCCTGTATGTGGACGATCTCGTAACCCACCCCGCGCACCGCTCAAAAGGTTATGGGGCCGGGTTACTTCTTTGGCTCAAAGAACACGCAGCAAAAGAAGGCTGCTCCCAATTGCACCTGGATAGTGGAGTTCAAAGAAAAGAAGCACATCGCTTCTATGAACGCGAGGGTATGGCAATGGCTAGCTTTCATTTCTTCGAGAACATAGAGCCCAGCAAGGCGCTCCAGTGGGACGCGCCGCAAGCAGCGCGCCCCTGAGCTAGCACGTTGGGCGCCAGAAAACCAGGTTTCTCTGCAGCAGGCCTAGAACGAAGTCATCGAAAGGAACGATCAAATGATTTACAAGGGTAACTGTCACTGTGGGCAAATCGCGTTCGAAGCTGAAGGCAATCTTGAGAAAGTCATAGAGTGTAATTGCTCAATCTGCAGCAAGCACGGTTCGCTTCACTGGTTTATTACCCGCGAAAATTTTCGTTTGCTCACGTCCGAAGACAGCATGGGTACATACACTTTCAGCAAGCACACCATCAAGCATCGCTATTGTCCCGAGTGCGGGTGTTCGCCCTATAGCGAAGGTATAAGCCCTTCTGGCGACTACATGGTTGCTATCAACGCCCGCTGTTTGGATGGCGTCGACTTATTCCCCCTCACGGTGGGGCATTTTGATGGACGCAGCCTTTGAAGTGCATCACATCCAACCCACCATTCCGGCGGACTCGCTTCGCTCACCGCCGAACTCAGACGTTATGCGGCAACAACACCGAGCGCTGTAGCGAATGGCTGAGCTAATCGAAGTTGAAACGGAGCGCCTTCGCTTACGGCAATGGAGGCTCGCTGACCGTGAACCATTCGCCGCGCTGAACGCGGATCCACGGGTCATGGAGTTCTTCCCATCAATGCTCACACGCGCTGAGAGTGATGCAATGGCTGACCGTTGCCAATTGCTCATCGAAGAACGCGGTTGGGGTTTCTGGGCGGCCGAATGCAAGGCCACCGGTCAATTCGTCGGCTACGTGGGCCTGCATATCCCGTCTGCTGAACTTCCAATTTCCCCCTGCGTCGAGATCGGGTGGCGGCTTGCGTTTTGCCATTGGGGTAAGGGGTTCGCCTCGGAGGCGGCGAGGGAGGCTCTTCACATTGGCTTTCATCGGCTGGGGTTGAAAGAAATTGTTTCCTTCTCCGCGGTTGGTAATCTCAGGTCCCGAGCCGTGATGGAACGTCTTGGCATGCGCGACTCCGGTACCTTCGAGAACCCTCATGCACCGGAAAAGAGTGGCTTCCGCACCCTCTGCTTGTATCGTCTCTCGTATGACACACATGACGCATAACCCGGCAGTCGAGCGGACCCAAAGCTGGCTTCGCCAACTTTGGCGCCGCCGCTCATGTCGAACGTTCGTGATCCACGATCGACCGGTCACAACCAGAGCAGGCACTGATCTAGATCGCCATCAACATGGAGGGGTTATTCATCAGGTCGAAAATGGGTTCGCACCTAGTGTCGAGGGGAAAAAACGGGGGCATAATCCAGAAGCGGCCTGCCTCCTTTTGCATAACGTAATGATAGAAACAGACAAAACATCTCCATAAGAATCCTAACGATAGATCGACAAAATGCCTGTCTCTAATATTCAAAAACGCCCGGACCGATGGGTCTCTTGTGATTAGCTGTTAGGCACATGAGGAAGAATCCGTGCTGCCCGTCGAATTAGAGAAGTACTTGCACGAGCACATCCCGCTGTCCAACGCCATGGCTGTCTCTGTGGTCTCAGCGGAGCTTGGCGCGGTCGTTCTTCGTGCGCCGCTGGCACCAAACATCAATCACCGCGCAACCGTCTTCGGCGGCAGCGCTTCAGCTCTCGCAATCTTGGCTGCGTGGTCCCTGCTTCACACCCGCTTGCGTGCAGAAGGCATCACCAGTCGTCTCGTCATTCAGCGCAACACCGTCGAATACGAGCAGCCCATTCAGGGTGAGTTCACGGCACACGCAACGCTGGAACAACCTGCTTCCTGGCCGCAGTTCATTCGCATGCTTGCACGCAAAGGCAAGTCAAGAATCTCAGTGTCATCATTGCTGCAGCATGAGGGCCAGGTTGTTGGCCGGTTCACCGGTGAATTCGTTGCGTTGGGAACCCAGGTGCTAACGTAGCCATATGAGCCAGCAAGCTGTGCGCATTTATCTGGTTGCGGCGATGGGTGCCAACCGAGTTGTTGGTAATGGCCCCGATATCCCGTGGAAGATCCCTGGCGAACAGAAGATCTTTCGAAGACTCACTGAGGGTAAAGTCGTTGCGATGGGGCGAAAGACCTTCGAATCTATCGGCAAGCCTTTGCCAAACCGCCATACCGTAGTGATTTCTCGCCAAGCAAATTACTGCGCCAGGGGCTGTTCTGTCGCTTCGAATCTCTCGCAGGCAATCTCCTTCGCTGCCGAACGTGGCAGCGATCTGTACGTGGCTGGCGGGGCGGAAATATATGCGCTAGCAATGCCGCATGCCCACGGCGTCTTTCTTTCGGAGATACATCAAGCCTTCGACGGTGACGCGTTCTTTCCAAGGCTGGATGAGACAGAATTCGAGGTCATCTCGTCTGAAACCATACAAGCTTCTATCCCATACACTCACTATGTCTATATGCGTCGCAACGGCTAGCCGCCATGAATATCACTTTCGCTTCTTCTGAACATGCTGAACAAATTGCTGCGTTGCACGCGGCGAGTTGGGCTACGACATACAGCGATGTCCTGAGTCCGTTGTATCTGCAAGATGTAGTTCCGACAGAGCGCCTAGCTATCTGGCAGGAACGGTTTATAAATCCGAGAGAAAATCAATTCGTTTTGGTTGCCAAAGAGGATGGAGTTATAGTCGGATTTGCCTGTGCATTCGTTGGAGAACATTCAGATTGGGGGTCATATCTCGATAACTTACACGTCAAGCAATCTCATCAGGGTAGAGGCATAGGCAGTGGTTTGCTTGTCCAAGTGGCTTCCATTTGTGAGCAAAGGCTCCCGGGCCAAGGCCTGTACCTTTCCGTGAACCAGACCAACGAACATGCACAGAACTTTTATCTGGCGCTTGGTGCTCAAAATTCTCAAGCGGCGGTTTGGAATGCACCCGACGGCACCAGTGTCCCAACTTTTCGGTTCAGTTGGCCATCCGCAGCCATTCTTGCGAAAAAACGGCTAACTTTACGTTGACCGGTAATCGCCGAACACCGGACATTTGGACCAGTCAGCCTGAGAGGCCGCTACGGCCGAGGAAGAGCCCGTCGTAGTCAGCGACACGAGCTTCCGCTCTTGCAGTAATGGGACATTCGACGGCTGGATGAAGCTGTTGTTTCATGTGGCGGATTTGGACTGGAAATCAGTGGCGGATTTGAATCAGAACTGGTGGCGTAATTCACTGGAATATGCCGACAAGTTGGAGTGTCTGAAAAAGCAGGGCTTCAAACTGGTCGTTGCAGCCCTGAAGTACGAAGCCGGGAGCTACCTTAACGCTTCCTGTTCAACCGTGAACCCGGCTTTAGCGACTTCTCTTCCAAGCTCATCCCAACCTGCCGCACTCGCGAACCGCTGGATTCGTTCAAGCGTGTGCTTGCTGGCCTCAACCCGTCGTTCTTCCGGAACGTCGTCAGGATGCATTTTCCATGGCTGCAGGATGTGCCCGGCTGATTGCGCGTCGAGTGCCAGGATGGCCGCTATCCGGAATCCACCTTCGTCGATGTCCCCGAAGTGATAGACCGGCATCTCCGGCGGCAAGCCCTTGAGCAAGCGGCCGTACATTGCCCGCCAGGCGGGTGTGGGCATGCCGGCCGTATAGATGAGCAGGATGTCCTCGTCGCAGCGGCGCCGCGCTTCGCTGTGGAAGGTGGTCTGGTTTTCGATGGTCATGACCAGCTTTGGCTGGCTGGCCAGCCCGATGACGGAAGGCGCGGAGAAAGCTCCATACGGCTCATCCAGAATTTCAGTGACGCGGGTTCGCGCAACTATCACCCGGCCGGCCATGCGGACGGGCTGTTCTTCGCGGAACAGGCCGATTTCCTGCCATACGTCATGCGCTTCTCGAGGCTCCGCATCCACATCGCCTGTCAGCAGCACATCAACCGGCGCTGCCAGTTTCTCGATGCGTTTGCTGTCCTTGAACAATCGCGCGCTGACTTCACGGATTGGCTCGTCAACCGCTCTGTTTTCACGGGCCGAGGTCATGAACTGGATGACGCGGGCGGCATCAGCCCAGTCCTGGGCGTCCTCTGGGCCGTAGGTGCGAACTTTCTTCAGGCTTGCCCAGCGCGCCAGCACGTCCGTCAGGACCGGGAAACCCGTCAGCAGATCGGCGAGCTGCGCGGCAGCCCTCTCAAGGCGGCTCGCGGCGGTCTCCACGCCGAGCAGTTTCGCCAGGGCATCGAGGTCGATCAGTTCGACGCGTTGGATAAACCCTTCCTCGCCCAAGCCCTTTTCCCAGGTGAGAGCCACGGCGCCTTCGGCTCGGGCCGCCTTCATCGCAGCCTCGAATGCCTCCTTGTCGGCCAGCGAACGTGTGGCCTGGTAATCGGCCAATTGGGACCGGGTCAGCGCCGGCGGTGTCGAGCGAACACCTGCCGTCGCGCGATTGCCAGCCTCCAGCAGTTTCGTGAGGGCGTTACGGGCCTTTGCGTCCATGTGACGATCAAGCCGGCTGGGTAGCGGTCGTTCCCGCCCCACGCATGCGATTGACTTCCTGCTCGATGAGATCGGGGAAGGCGTCCAGGTCGTCCGACATGAACATTTCCCGCGTCTCTTCCGTGACATCGTGACCGTTGATCAGGATCACGTTGCGCACGGCGTCCTTCGCGATGTCGTAATAGCGGTGCAGGTAGGCGGTGAGCACGCCGAGGTTCTCGCCGGGGCTGGCCATGAGCACCTGTAGACCCAGATCCTGCAGATAGCGCATGGTGGCGGAGATGTTGGTGGGATCCATCTTGTTGAAGGCCTCGTCCAGCAGGATCAGCCTGACGCCATCGCGGTTGTCACGGTCGAGGCGATAGGCCGATGCCAGCGCGGCGCCGGCGATCACATACAGTGGCGCGCGGTGCTCGCCGCCGGAACCCGGACCGAGGCGCTTGCTCAGGTGTCCAACGACCTTGGGTTTGCCCGTCAGCGGGTCATCCCGAATGATCTCGACGTCGAATTCGTAGAACTCGCGGTAATCATCGAGCGGGCTCTTGACGCTGCCAGCTCCCGGCGCAATCTTGTCCTCCAGCAGTTCCTTGAACTGAGCGGGGATCTCGCCGGCGCCGCCGAGCAAGTCTTCCTGCGGACCGAACGAGGCGATGTTCTTGACGAAGTCGAGCAGCTGCTTGAAGTGGGGGCGGACGACACGTTTGAATTGGTAGCGCTCGCCGTTGGTGAAGGCGGGGCAGTTCTTCAACACCCGGTTCAGCTGATCCATGGTCATGTCCAGCGCGTCGATGTTCTGGCTCAACGCCAGGGCAACGTCATTCCTGAAGGTCTCCTGCGAAACCTTGTAGGCGTTCTCCATCTGCGCCTTGAAGTCGAGCAGCTCGGTGTCCTGCAGACGCTTGAGGATGTCGGCTATCCAGGCTTGCCCCTTGCGCCAGTCTTCCACCACTGCTTCGCTAGCCTGCTCACGGTATTTCGACACGAAGTCGCCGAGCAGATTGCTGCCCTTGGTGACTTCGCGTGTTACCTCACGCAGAGCTTCGCCTCTTTTCGTTTCGCAATAGGTGGCCATAGCCTCGTAGCTATCGCCGTGCTTCTCCAGAACGACGTCCCAATGGGGCGACGCGTAATCGGCGTCGTACTCCGGATCCTGGCGGGCTTCCTCCGCGGCCTCGCTGGCAGTCGTAAGCTTGGCAGCGGCTGCCTCAACATCCTTTTGACGCTCGCTCATTGCGTTCTCGGCAATGCCACGCTTGCCGCTGGCGTCAGTGACCGCCTCACCCAGTTTTTTGGCTTCGTCAGACCACTGCTTTTCCTGCTCGCCAAGCGCCACGTATTCCTTGTCTGCTGCGCCCTGCAGCTTGCTTTGGAGTGCGGAGACATTGGATTCAGCGGAATCCGCTTCGTCCCAGAAGCGCTTCAGGTACATCCGGGCCTGATCTTCCGGCGGGATGTTGTGCAATACCGATGCAAGCGCTGCGAGCTTCTGTTTCTCCGCCGCGAGCCTCGACACCTCCTTTGCGCAGGCGGTGTGCCGTGCTTCGGCCGCTTGAAGGTGCTGGCCGCCGCCATCGCGCCCGATACGAAGATCCCCCTCGATGACGGGCTTCAGGCGTTCGATGGTGCCCTTGCCGACCAGCATGCCGTCCTGCGTCAGGGTGCGTTTGCCGCGCTCCATGGCCTGAGCGGTGGTCGTGGCGCACACCATGTCGCCGAAGAGCCCGCGCAGATAGGCCACGGCCGCCGGATCGGTTCCTTCGATCAGTTCGGCGACGGAGCCGGGCTCCGGATGCCGGCCGACCTGCTGCCGGCTTTCCATGACGATTTTGGCGCCGTAGACGACACGCTTTTCCGGGAGGCCGCGGTAGACCTCGAAAGCCCGCCGCTCTTCATGTTCCCGTACGAGCAGCGCCTGCAGGTTGCCAGCCAGGTAGGCCTCGATTGCCGGCTGCCATTCCTTTTTTGTGATCCGGACGACATCGCATACCGCAACCGGATTGATGCCTTCATCCCGCAGCTCGCGCATCAGGGTTTCGACGTTCTGGCTGAGCGGCGCCTTCCCTTGTTTGACCCGGGCGAGGGATTCTTTGGCGAGCTGGAGTTCGCCATTGGCCGTTTCCAGTTGCGCATTCAGGGTGCTGGTGATGTCGGTCAGTACCCGCAGGGCATTTTGCGCAGCCTCGACCGCGGTTCCAAGGTGCCCGTCGATCGCTGCCCAGTCGGCTTGATCGAACTGTTCCAGCAAAGATGCCAACCGCTGCGATTCGTCGAGCAGGGTGCGCGTGATCTCTTCCTTCAGTACGCCGGCGTCCGCAGCTTTTTTCAGGAGCAAGCGAAATTGAGACAGTTGATCCGAGATGCCCTTTGTATTGCGCGCTGCCCTGTTGCGATGTTCGATGATCTGGCTTTCCAGACCGGCGTAATCGGCATGCGAGCCATGCTGTTCGCGTAGCCCACGGTAGTGCGCCGCTTTCTCTTCGGCGGCACCTTGTTTTTTCTTCAAGTCACGTAATGTCTTGTCAGCGGTCTCAAACGCTTCCTGGGCCTCCTGCTGGGCGTGCTCGCATTGCTCCTTGGCCTGGTTGGCATGTTCGCGCGCCGCGTCCAGCCCAAGCGCCTTCCAGGTGACGGCTTTTCTCGACGCCTTGGCCGCGTTGTCAAAGGCATCGTGTACCGCAGTGCCGTCGACGATCTTTTTCTCGACATGGGCCACCATCTCGGCCAGGCGCCGGAAAGAATCGGTGACGTCCTTGAATTTCTTGATATTCGTCGGCCGGGACTCGAGCACGTCGTTGCGCACGATCTCGTCCACAGTCTTGTCGAAGCGCATACGCAGCGCAAACCGGAAAGCGCGGACAAATGCATCGTAGGACGGCGTACCACCGGATCCGCGCAATTCGAGTAGGCAGGCGCGGATGTACCGTTCCGCCTCCTGAAATAGGCATTCATCGCCGGACACTTTGGACCGCTGCATCAGCTGCTGCTTGAAGGCGGCCCATTCTCGCGGCTTTTCCTTGCCATCGACCGTTTCGAGGTGATCTCCCAGCGTCAGCTCGACGTCCGGCAGCAGATAACGGCCCAGCACGTCGTGCTGCTCGCGATCCTTGGAGGCGTAGATGCACACCCCCATGGAGACGGGCTTGTTGGTCTCCGAGTCGCGCCAGACGAGCGTGATGTAGGTGTTTGAATTCGGCCGTACCCGATCATCGGGCGTATCCCCGTACTGGCCAAGGCAATAGCTCCGAATCGACCGTGTGGTCTTGTTCTCGTCCGCCTGGGCGTTCAGAGCCATGAGGCGGCTGTTGGCGCCAAACATGGCGATCTGGACGGCGTCGAGGAACGAGCTCTTGCCGCTGCCGTTTGCCCCGAAGAGACCGGTGATCTCGGTAACGCGGATGTGCTCTCGTTCATACAGAAAGAACTGCACCAAGTTGATGCTTTCCAGATATTTCATGCTTCCTCTTCCTCAGCCTGCGCCGGTCCTTGACCGTCGCCGTCCTCGAGCGCGTCCGATGCGGGCTCGTAGGACTGTGTGAACTGGGCCAGCCTGGTGATCGCTGTCTCACCCAGCAGATCCACGATGGCGGGACGGATCGCCAGCACGTAGGGCTGCATGTCGCTGGCGGCGGAATCGGGCAATTCATGTTCCTCTACCTTGCGCACGATGCCCCAGCGTTTGAGCGTCCGGACAAGGCTGTCGAGTTCGCCACGTCCGGGCAGCTCGCGCTTGCCCGCCGTGGACAGGCGATACTTTTCCTCGAGCTCGACCGCATCGCAGATCACTTCGCCGTCATCGTTCAGCTGCCCGGTCCGGGCCTGTTCGTCGTAGATCTTCCTCAACACGAGCGCGAGCAGCGTCTGGGCAGTATTGGCCGTGCCCGCCCGGCCACTATCCGGAATCGCGCACGCATAGCGAAGCTGCCGGTTCACGGTCAGGCCGACGCCAACCTGGGAGAGGACGTGCTTGTATTCGTGCTCGAAGCGTTCAACCATCCCATAAGCCATGCGGCTGTGCCGGTCTGCGTAATAGAGAACCTGTTCCGCGAGCAGCCTGCTGGCGATCGACTCGAATTCATTGGCCACGTACTGTCTGTCGGTCTTCGCAGCGATGCCTTCCCAATACTGGCTCATGTCGTCCCTCCTTTTGCAGCTGCCGGCCGTTTCGCTTTCTCGATCCGGAACGGTACACCGGTGATCCATTTGTTTTCCACTTCCTTGTCGCCGGTACGGCGGACCCGGAAGCCTCGCATCATGGCCAATGCCTCCCGCTGCAGATCAGGCGATCCGCTGTCCATGGCGGCGCCGAGCACCAGCAGGGTCTGATAGGCACGCACGTCCGCGATGCTGTTGATCTGAAGGTCTTCGCTGGCGACGGCAGGACGGCCTAACAGCTGACGCGACACGAATTCGACGAGCTTCGGGGCATTCACCATTCGGACATTGCGTGCGAGTGCCCGGAGCTTCGCCCGCGCGAGATCTTCGTCGGTCGGAATGGTCTCCCGCAGCTGTGTGGCTTTCTCCCGCGTCTCCTGCCGACGAGGTTCGGCAAGGTTGACTGGGCTGACTAGGTCGCCCGGGGGGAAAGGGGTATCGTGAACGTCCGTTCCGCTGTCCAGGATCCGGGCAATCGCCACGTCGACAACCTCGTCGATGGGGCGAAGGGAGCGCAACCGATAATCCAGATAGGCCAGTGCGCGGCGGTTTGCCCGGCGGATTTCGTCGTCCAGGCGCTCCAGGTAATCGTCGATCCGCTGGAGGTCGCGCAGCTTCTGCACGTCTCGTTCGAACATGCGTTCGGCGCGGGCCCGGTCACCCGGAAAGCGACGCGCTTCATACCAGGCAATCAGGCGCTCGCGATTTTGATCGTTACCATGCAGTTCGTCGGCCCAGTGAAGGATCTGCGGGCGCCGCGACAGCGGGTGCTCGCGCGTCCTGAGTTCCTTGTAGTCACCGATGAACACCTGCTCGATGAACCCGCTGAAGAACCCGCGGACATACTGGGCGGTGGTTTCTTCGGTCCCAAGCGCGCTCATCAGGTCGCGCACGTTCGTGCCGGTATTACGGATGTGTTCGATCAGGTTTCGTGCCTGGTCTGCTGCTTCCGACAGTGAGTCGCCGCCGGCTCCTTCCATCACCAGCTTGAGGTTGGCTTCGATGGATCGAACCTTGCCCGCGACGTAGATCGGCCCTGTTTCCGCGAAATTGATGAGCTGTCCCAGGAACTGGTTGACCACTGGGGTCATGGATACCCGCTTATCGACGCCATGGCGGTCCAGCCGCAGCCATCCGCAATCATGCAGCCTGTTGAAGATGGTGATGGCGCGGATGTTGAGGGGTGTTTCGGGCATGGCGCCATCCTCGTCAATCCAGGAATCGTGGATGACGAGTTCACCCTCGATGTCCTGCGTGATGTCTCGGGTCGTGAATCCGTGGCTGGGCGGCAAGGGGGCATCCGGGCCGAAGCGCCTGTCGTACAGCGCGCACAGGATGCCCCAGTAGGTCTGCTTGTTGGGCGAGGCCAGCGGTGCAAACAGCCGCTCGGGCAGCCGCGTGAACAGGAGGGAGGCTGCGCCGCCGACTCCTAGCGGTTGAACAGCCACTTGGACACCTCTCGTGCGTTTTCTACGGCGATCAGATATTCGGGGGGATGCTGCGTCTGCGTGTCCATCGCAGCATGGATGCCCTGGATGAAATAGGGGACCAGTGCCGCGCGGCAGGTTTCCACGCGGCTTGCCGTCCCGTTGAAATATTCGGCCTGGATCACGCGGGCCTGTGCTGGCGAAAGCTTAGGGTGGGCGACCAGGCGAACCTTGACCTTGGTGTTCCAGTCGGGGTCATCGAAACGGGCGCGATCCGCGAGGCGCGCCAAAGGCTTCACCTCGATGATTCGCCCCAGCGCGTAATCCCGAAATTCCTGATGGGTCTCGCTGAACGCGCGCACATGCCACCTGTGGCCGGCCAGAACCAGGCTGTGTGGAAAGATCGTGCGGCGATGCGGGGCTGGCTCGCTCATCGACATGTATTCGATTTCGACCGACTTTCCCTGCCTGATCGCGTTGCCGAGGCTGGCGAATATCTTCGGCTTCGGGGCGGTGATGCTCGGCGTCGCCGACCAGGCCACCGAGTCGCCATTTTCCATGGCCGACGCATAAGGAAGCCCGACCATGGACAGGTAGCGGGAAAGTGATTCGGAAATATCTGCCTGAGAGGCCTTGGCGTACCGCTTGTAGAAATCTGACGTAGCGAAGTAGCTCCTGTACTTGCTGTCCCATTGCATCCAGGTAGGGTTCAGGTCGCGGATTTCCTTGATCCACTGGCTGGCCCGTGGCAAACCAATACCGAACAACTCGCATACCCGAGAACGGTAGATGCGTCCTTCCCAAACCAGCAAAAGCTCCAGAAGGGTGAGGCGTTGTTGCGGGCTGTCGTTCCGTTGGTCCATGTAGTGGGTCTTCATATGTTATAGAAAAATATAACATATAAATTCTTATAACATTAATAACAAAACCCTGACCAACTGATACTGTTACCAGTGGTTTGCCCCACCCGCGTTCCGTGGGCATTCCAAGCCGACATCGTGCGACTGCTCGGGCCAAGACGGGATGGTGGAGCTTTGTTCGAGTGGGCTGCATGTCGGCCGGATCGGACGGTCGTCTATGTTGGCCTTGGTGTCCGCTTCACGTCACAAGTGGATGTCTAACGACTAGAACCTAGGCCTGTCCGATTTGCAGCAATAGGTCTTCATTTTCTCGTCTTCGCTTTGCATTCAGATCTGGCTTTGACGGTATTGCTGCAATGGATGCGATGTAGTCGGCTGGGAAGCCGTGATATCGCGCCCCTGCAATAACGAGTTCCTTGTACCAGTCGTAAGGGACTAGAGCTGGGTCGATATGGGTGGATTGAGCGACATAGACATAGGGGAGGTATGTTTTCCCATCAAGTTGCAATTGCAAGAGTTGCTCGCAATATCCGTTTCCCTTCCCCTCCGCCTTATCAAGTGCGTCTTTTTCGCGGACGTCAAACTCATAAAGGACACCATGCATCTTATGGTGTTGCCCTTGCTCCGAGTAGATGAGGCACTTACCTGAACCATCGACGCTACGCTTGTGAAACGCCAGCAAATACCCCGGCATTTCAACAACGCTGACAATGCGTGCCGAAGGTACCCGAGCGGTAAGCCGTAGTGGATGCAGATTAGAGCCGTAAGCGAGATAGAAGACAGTGGGCATGGCAGGTCTATCAGCCTGTAAAATCCAGGCAATTCAGGTCGGCGAGGTCACAGAAATTCATCAGCTTCGTCGTCCGCCATCTCATAGTTGATTGGCCGATTGATGTGTTCGTTAATCTCAATATTGACTTGGCCAATGAACTCCTGAAGCTCTGCCCTTATCGGTTCGTACAGATCAGGGCTAAGCAATCCGAACGGTTTATCCAAAGTTACCTTGTCTCCGTTGATCGTCAGCCCAGGGTCCTCTTCGACAGTCAGTACGAGCTGCTGATCGGTAGGGGTTCGATTGAGGATGAATTTCAGAATCCGCTCAAGGTTTTCCTTGTCCTGAGCCTGCTGATTCGGCGAGTCGACCACAATCGGGAAGAGCTTCGCATCACCCTTTTCCTTGGCCGTATGAATGATGGCGTATTGGTATGCCAATATGGCTCGGGGGAGAGAACTGCCGGTTCCCTTCACCGTCGCGTCTGGGCGAGCCTTGATATCGTCGCCTAGCTCCTGCAACGATGACAGCTCCGAGGCGAATAACTGAATTCGCTCCGAGTAGTATTCATTGATGGCTTTCGCGCGCTCAGGTGCGTCGTACTGCGCCACCTTTGCCTTCAATTCAACGATTTCGTCATCTCGGCGTTCGATGTTCTTCCGCAGCGTCCCAATATCGCTGGAAAACACGGATCGCACTACTTCGGCGCTTTGACTTTCCACTACGTCTCGAAGCCTGAGGGCTCCCTTCTTGGTTTGAAGTGCTTTCTCGATATCTCGCTCTCGATTCCTGAGTTGGCTGATCTTGGTTTGAACAGAGGCCAGTTCCTTTTCTACCTTTTGTAGGTCGGCTTCCAACTCAGCAATGATCCCGCGCAGCGTCACCGCATCCTCGACAAGTTCAAATCGCACCGGGAAGGCGTTTTCGTGCTCATCTCCGCATGTGGGACAGATTATTTTTCCGTCCGGCTGCGTCTCGGTCAGATACTTCAGGTCACCCTCAATCTCCCGAAGGGAGGTTTTGGCCATTTGAATCTGGGCGGTCAAAGACAGCTTTGCTGTACCAAGAGAGAAAGCCTTTGCTCGTAAAATCTCTTGATCCTTTTGTAATGCCGAAGCATCACGCAAAAGGTCGTTGATCTCTTGCCGGAAGACATTCTGATCGATACGGACTGATGATTTCGGTAGAGCTCTTTTGACTCGACTCATTGCAGTCTGCACTGCACCGAGCTCTTGCTCCAGTTCCTTCCTTTCCGCCTTTGCCCGCGACCAGTTCAACTTGGCCAGAAAGTATTCGTTTGGCCGCTGACCCGTTGCATAGGAGATCAACATTTTCTTCCATGACCCGTGAAACTGCGACAGTTTGTTAAAGGAGTTCCAGACCTTCTGCCAGCCACCGTCCTGGTCGATGTAGTAGGGTAGAAAAAGGTAAGGAGGAGTCGCTTGCCGGAGTTGATCTTGGTGGGTCTGCAACTGCAACCGAAAGTCGAACAGGCTAGCGATGATGCCCGTCCAGTCCTTATAGCTTGTCGTGGCCTTGATCTCGCCTGTCTGTGCATTCTTCAGTGCATATGCATTTGCCCGCCGGTACGCCAGATAGTCGGTTCCGTCACATTCAAACGACAAAACAGAAAGCGTCTGGGGGTCCCACTTATCTGACTTACCGAGGGTCTCGCACCCCAATGTCTGGAAGATGTGCTTCACCAGCGTCGACTTCCCCGTGCGATTCTTGCCGACCAGCAGTGTCATCTGTGGATGGAAGTTGATGCTGAATGCTCCCCTGCTTTGCTCTGATACTAGCCAGAGCTTTTTGTATCGCAAACGTTTCATGTTTGCCCTTCCTTAGATTTCTGGCGAGACGAATGGTGTTGGAAAGCTTGCTCATTTGTTGATGGCGTAAAGAATGATGGCCACGACATAGGGCTTGTCGAGAGTCGATATCGCGTCATTTGTTCTGGTCGATGCGGCCATTTGGCCGAGCATCCAGTGAGCAACATCCCAGGCTTTAGACAGCCCTTCCGGGATTGATCCTCTGAGAATCTCGATTTCTCTTTCGATTGAATCGAGAGTGCTATTGCTCTTGCCGGTACGCTCTATCAAATAGCGCCGAGCTAGTTCCTTGAACTGATTTCGGTCGACCCAGGAAACGCCTTCCATAGCCAGCGAGTTATATATGGTTTCAACGATGTCGGCTGGCGCCTTTGAGTTCAGTACTGACGCAAGCATCGCCTTGAGTTCCGAAGCGCTGATACCTCGCGCTTTTTTCAGCTCGTCAAAGGAAGGAGCATCCTGGGTATTACCTGCCCGCTTGGATATTTCGAAATAAAGCTGCTGGCACAGAATGTCGGGACGGCAGCGGTGATCGGGAAACTTTGCGGCCAGATAGTTGCCCACTTTGCCTGATGCATGGGTTGCGAGGTCGTCCAGTGCCAAGTCGCTCTTTAGAAATCGCAGCGAGGTGAGGGAAAGGTCATTGGGGTCGCACTTGATCTGCGTAGCCAGTGAGTTCCGCAATTCGAGCTTTAGGTCATCCGTCAGGGTATCGGCATCAAACTCAACCAGATTCTTAGAGTCTTTCCCGGAGACAAGGTCTAAAGAAATTGGAGCATTACTGCTGAAGGCAACAGTGGCCTCATCTGGTTTGAACTGCCTATGCGATTCAAACAGCTTCCCAAGAACGGAATGCTCGCCTTCCTTGGGAGGATTGATTAATCCCGCTTTCGTCCAGCTAGTGGAGCCAGCTTTCTTTTTCAGTTGAATGAGATCGATGTGACTCGGATTACTCTCCGAGTCCAGCACGGCTACATCCTCTACGTACTCGACCAGCAGGAGGTAGTCATCTTGTTCCTGATCCAGTTTCAGCAAATGGCAAAGCGCCCAATAGCGTTGAAAGTCATGACCTTTGCCACCATGGCGTCCACCTTTCTCCTTGTCCAGAGCGTCGGTGAGAAGGTCAGTGAATGCCATCGTTAAGTCTCTGCGGATGATTATTTTGGGGCGAATCCGGAACTCATAAGCTTTGGTATTTTTAGGCTTTGTGCACTCTTCTTTTTTCCATCAGGCACAAGCCGTAGTATCTCATACGTCACAGATCGCTTCGCATTTTGGTCCTGAGCACTGTCGCGTAACGACATTTATAAAAGCTATCAATTCAGTTACTCGCAGTGACCACAGTCTGCAATTCTCCACTTTACGGACTTAGTGCGAACGGCAATCCGGTGACCGTTCTGGCCGACGACCTGCCTGCCATGCCTGGATTGTCGACCGCCGCAACCTCTGTGGTCAGCGCGGGCCGGCCAAGGTGCCCGAACCCGTTCGCAATATCATTCTCGTACTCGACGCGTTCCTGGATGGTCCTGTCGGCGAAGAGATCCTTCAGGGCTCCCAGGGTATGGCGGTTCTCGTACGGCGGAGGAGCGGCGGTGCTGGTCCATCACTCCGCTCGCAACTGGTCAAGCCGTGCCTTGACCTCGCGCTTGCCCATCTTCCTGACGGCCGCGATGGTGGCAAGCTGCTCGTTCCTTGGGCGCGACGTGCCGGATTCCCAGTTGTAGATGGTTTGGGCGGAGACGCCCACGAGCGCCCCCATCTCCGGCGCGGACAGTCCGAGCCGCGTCCGCTGCGCACGCACACCTTGCGGCTTGAATCTCAGTTTCGTTTCGGATTCCCCATCGGCGATAGGCGCGGCCTTCTTCGGCAACATTTTTTCGAGGCGGGATATCTGCTTTTCCAAGGCCTCGATGCGCCGCTTCAAAGCGGCGATATCGGCGCGATAACGGCTCGATGCCTTCTTGAGGTTTTCGGTTTCGCCGCGTAACTGCCTGCGGACGAGTCGGGCGATTTCTTCCTTGAGAACGGATGCGATGTTCGACAATTGAGAGGCCTCAAAACGTACGGGTCAAGGTAAATGGTACAGGGATCGGCTTCGTCCAACTGCGTTGATCGACAGCTATCGCCAAATCGGTTACCGGCTCAACAGGCCGGGATATTTCTTTGCGCACAGTTCTTCGAGCACTTTGTCGGTCAGCTTCCACGCATCGCCTTTGATGCGGACGATGAGTTCCTTCCAGACGCGCTCGAAAGCCTGCATCGCATCGTCGTCGTTGAAGCGGACGCCGGCCGGTAGTAATGGCGCGATGTCCTCGATCAGGCTGCGCGTGAGCTTTTCCAGCATACGCTGCTCGGCGACGGCACGCGTGATGGATTTGCCTTCAAGCGCAAGGTAGTGTTCGAAACAGGCGATGAGCTTGCCCCGATCCATGGCGAGCTGGTCGAGTCCGTGATGCAGGTCGAAGAGGTCGCGGTTCTTGCGTCGCTGCAGTAATGCGCGCAGTTTGGTGCCGAACAGTTCCTCGGGTTCGAAGGACGCGATCTCGGTCTCGCCCTGGTACCAGTCGCTTTTCACCGCGAAGGGATACGACTTGATGCCGAGCAGATGTTCATGCTCACGGGTATTGATCTCAACCTTGAGCTTCAGCGTCGTCTGCGGGTCAGCTTCGGGCGTGAACTTGAACACCAGGTGCATCGAATGCCCCGCCTGCTCGCGATTGCACTTGCCGAGCCATGACAGTGCCTCGCGGATCGCATCGACCGTCGCGCCGATGGACTCAGCCTGCGTCTGCACCAGATCGATATCTTCCGAATAGCGCAATGGCTGCTTGAACAGCAGTTTGTTGATTGCAGTGCCACCACGGAAAGCGATCTTGTCTTTCAATGTCGGCGCGTTGAACAGGTCGCACAACGCGCGGCTGATGATCAGGTCCTGCTCGATCTGCCGCGCGTCGGGCCAAGGGGCTGTCACACTCCAGGCCTGGATGTAGGAACTCGGAATCAAAAGTCGATCTCCACGGGTTCATTGATTACGAGCTTCCACCGGGCATCTTTCTGGTGAAGCCCGGAAAGGGATTCAATGAGAGGCTTGACGGAAGGATCCAGCGGCACCGCCGTTTTGGCCTTCTTGACGAAGGATGCCAGCGCGTTGGCTTGTCTCGTGTGCCCTGCCCGTTCGAGCAGGTAGCCCAGCCGTCGCACGGACGAGTTTTCATAGGCAGCGGCCGCTTTGGCGAGCGCACGCGGCTCGGCCTTGGCTCCAATGTCCTTGGCGATCTGCGCAACCCCATTGATACCGGTGGCCTTGTGGAAGTAGCGTGCGCAATCCAGCAACGTCAGCTCGACGCCGGCTACTTGGGCAAAGCCGGCATCACTCTTCATCCGGTCGAGCCAATCGGGTTGATTGAGCTTTGCGAAGGCCTTGGGGGTCTGGTAGAGAAACTGGAGGCGGTGGCGTCCGATCTCGAAGTCCCGCAACTGCTTGGGCACAACTACCTGAAAGACCATGGCAGCCTGGTGCGACGAACCATGGAAGGCCGCAGCACGCAGCAGCGAGATGCGATAGTCGAGACCCTGGTACTTCATCAATGGATCGATCCAACGCACGGGATCGGGGGCGCCGGCCATCTGGTCCTCGGGACGCAGGATCAAATAGAAGCCATGGCGAGGGTTGGCCAGCCGCTTTTTTTTCACCAGCCGGGTGATCGCGGCGGTCAGGCCATCAGGTTTCAGATCGACCGCAGCCAGCGCCTCTTCGCGGTTGAAGTGCGCACGACCATGGAGAAGCCGGTCATCAACGAATTGTTCAAGGGATGCCATTCCCGGATCATATGCAAAAACAGACACAATGACAAGGTTTTTGCGTATGAGTTGGGGTGTTTGGAGATACTGTATGCCGGGACGGCACAAATCGATACGCCAGATGGAAGCTAACCGCACTTCGTTTGTCCGAAAAATGGGGTGTTACTTCGGACAAAACATCGAAGGCAAAAGGGCGTCCCGGCACATGGTGCCGTCGGGCTCACGGGCAGTGCCCCGCGCTTCGTGCCGAATCGCGGCCATTCGGCTTTGATCCCTGACGCCTTCGGCCCTTGATGGCCTGCGCGCTCCGCTTGCCCAAGAAACAGTGGAGTGTGTGGAGGGGCGGCCTTGCTGTTCCCTTCAACGTACCACGCCGTTCTCGCCGTCAAGGGCTGCGCGCCCTGCCCTGCGGTTGGCCGCTTGCGTCCATGCGGCCGTCTACGACCCCTGACCGCTGCGCTGCGGCGTGTTTCGCCGGTTCCAGGCAATTCCGCCTGATACGAACCGGAGCACGATCATGTCGCAACTTTCTCTTTCTCTCGATTCTTCCCTTCTCGTTCGCGATGTCGCGGGCGACTACCGTCCGGCCAATGCCGACGAGGTGTTGCAGGCTGCGCGACGTGTGCTCGCAGAACAGATGCGTGGCTGCGAAGCGCTGACCTCGCCGCAGGTGGTGCGCGACTTCCTGCGGGTCAAGCTGGGGACGCTGGAGCACGAGGTGTTCGCCGTCATCCATTTAGATGCGCAGAACCGTGTCATCGACTACGTCGAGATGTTTCGCGGCACGGTGAGCCAGACATCGGTGTATCCGCGCGAGGTGGTCAAGGAGGCGTTGGCCAGGAACAGCGCTGCGCTGCTGCTGGTGCATAACCACCCTTCGGGTGCAGCCGAGCCCTCGCGCGCCGACGAAATGCTGACGCAGACGCTGAAGTCGGCGCTGGCGCTGGTGGACGTTCGGGTGCTGGATCACCTGATCGTCGCTGGTAGCGCCATCCTGTCGTTTGCCGAACGCGGGCTGTTGTAGCCCGAGGGGGCTTTGCCCCTTTTTTGCTGCGTCCTTGGTTTCGAGAAAGAACTGCGCGCTGCGCTTGCCTCCAGGGGTCGGCTGACGCCCACCCCGCCGCGCAGGCTTGGCGCCCCGCAAGACCGCCGAACAGGCTGCGCCTGATCGGCCTGCGCACATTGCCGTTTTCGCGCTGCGCGCTTCGTTCACTTCCATCAAGGCGTGCCTATGGCACGCAGCCGCGCTCGCCGCGCGGCGTTGGTCCGTCGATCATCTGGCCGTAAGCCGGTCATCCGTCTTTCCCTCTCCTTCATCGCTGATCCCGCGACCGTAGCCAGCGGTGCCTGTCCGTCAAGGCGCGCAGGGCCGTGTCCTCGCTGCGCTGCGGGCCGCACCACCCTGCGCTTTCCTCCTTGACCGCCAGACCCTCGCTGACCCGGTTGTTCGCGGGCGATGAACTCAGGAAAGACGGCGGCAACGGCGACCAGCCCAGGTCACTGCGCCGAACAAACCAAAGTCAACACCGGGCTCCGAATCTTGGAATCCGGTCGGTTTGAAAACCACAGGAGGCCGCGCATGCAGACACCAACACCGTGAATCACCCAGCAAGTTTTCTTCTTCCATTTTTTCAATTTCCCGCGAGGGATAGGAGCGATAACCATGAACACCGTTACCCATCAAGAAACCCAGGCCATGGACGCAGTCGCCACCGCTGCCGTTGCGGCACACGAGCTGCTGTTGATTCCGCTGTCTCAGTTGCGGCCTTCGAGCCGCAACGTGCGCACGAGCGGCGGCGCGTCGATTCCCGAACTAGCGTCGAGCATCGCCCGCGTCGGCCTGCTGCAAAACCTCACCGTGACCGCCGCGAGCGACGGCGAACATTACGAAGTCGTCGCGGGCAAGCGGCGGCTGGCGGCGTTGAAGCTGCTGGCGAAGCGACGCAAGCTCGACAAGGCGCACGACGTGCCTTGCCTGCTGGTGCCGGATGCGTCGGCGCGTACCGTGAGTCTGACCGAGAACGTGCAGCGCGAGGCGATGCATCCCGCTGAGCAGTTCGAGGCCTTCGCCGCCTTGGTGGCCGAGGGTCGGCCCATCGAAGACATCGCCGCCGATTTCGGCGTGACGCCCTTGGTGGTGCAGCGGCGCTTGAAGCTGGCAAACGTCTCGCCGCGCCTACTGGCGGACTATCGCGCCGATGTGGTCACGCTCGATCAGTTGATGGCACTGGCGATCACTGACGACCACACCGCGCAAGAGGCCGCGTTCTATGAGTCACCACAATGGCAGCGCAGCCCGCAGGCCTTGCGCGAGCACCTGACCGAACGCGAGATTGACGCCACACGCGATGCACTGGCGCGCTTCGTCGGCATCGAGGCTTATGAGGCCGCAGGCGGCGGCATGCGGCGCGACCTATTCTCTGACGATACGCGGGGAGTGTTCCTGACCGATGCGTCTTTGCTGGACAGCCTTGCGCGAGACAAGCTCGCCACCACTGCGGACAGCGTCCGGGCAGAAGGCTGGGCATGGGTTGAAGCAGTGCCGCGCATCACGTCGGCGGAACTGCACGGCTTTCAGCATGCCCGCCGTAACCGGCGCATGCCTAACAAGACCGAAGCCAAGCGCATCGCCAAGCTGCAATCGCGGCAACAGGCCATCGACGACAGGCTAAATGCCGACGATGCCGAGGGCATCGCGGAAGAAGAAGCATCGACACTCTACGAGGAAAGCGACAAGCTCGGCGCGGAACTCGACACCATCGAGCAATCGCTGCTGGTATTCGCACCCGAGACACTGGCGGTAGCTGGGGCCATCGTGACCGTCGATCATGCGGGCGAGGTCATCACCCATCGCGGCTTGCTGCGCGAAGCCGAGGCCAAGGCATTGCGGGCACAGGAACGGCAAGGCACGCAGGCTGGCGGTGATGACGAAGGCGAGGCACAGCAGCCGACTGCGCCCGGTATTTCCGAGAAGCTGGCGCGGCGCTTGAGCGCACACCGCACGGCGGCGCTGCAAGCCGAACTTGCCCGTCATCCGCAGGTGGCGCTGGTCGCGGTAGTGCATCGACTCGCGCTGCGCGTGGTGGTCGATAGCTTCGGCTCGGGTGATTCGCCGATCAATATCAGCGCTTCGCCGCAGGATGGACTCGATGCGTTTGCGCCGGATGTGGCGCAGTCGCCCGCCCTGATCGGGCTGCGGGAAGTGCGGCAAGCGTGGGCGGCACGGCTACCCAGTGACCCGGACGCACTGTTCGCCGAACTGCTGGCGTTACCCCTGCAGGAACTCCTGTCGTTGCTGGCGGTGTGCGTGGCCACGACGGTGGGCGCGGTCACACCACGCGAAGACACGTTGCCTGCTACCGCACTGGCGCAGGCGGTGGGCCTCGACATGCACCCGTGGTGGACACCGACCGCCGAAGGCTACTTCGCCCATGTGTCAAAGGCCAAGGCCATCGAGGCAGTGCAGGTGTTCGCACCGGAGCATGCGGCGCGGCTCGCCAAGCTCAAGAAGAACGACTTGGCCAGCGAAGCGGAACGGCTGGCGGTAGGCACGGGTTGGCTGCCGGTGATGCTGCGGGCAGCGGTACAGGAGGCACAAGCAGAAACACTCCCGGATACTGAGGCCAGCGAGTAAGCAAGATGCCCCGGCAAATTTCGCCGGGGCATCTATTGCACGTCGCGCGCGGCAGGTATGCCGCGCGCGTTTTAACAGCCGGCAGCCCCAAACCCCTTCTGGAAAACGCGCACCGCCGCAGACGCGGGGCGCCGGGGTGCGACAGACTTTGCCGCGCCCGGTTGTGCAATGGCGCACCGTCCCCGACTCTGGCGGGCAGGTCGCCAGAAACGACGGCGGCCACCGACAGGCCGTCCACCATGCCCAGAGCCATCCACGCCGCGATCGATCAAGCCCGCGCCAATGCGCGAGGAGCGTTCATCCTTGGTTATTCGGAACCGACCTTGCCTGCGATGGGGAGCGTGCCGGCAACTCTTCTGCGCGGGGATGCCGGAGCCATGCTGCCTTTCGGTGAGGATCGCACCCAACGGCGGCCTTGGCTTGTCGTGAATCCTGGCGAGGCACCGGCTGTGCCTCGGGCGTCATGGCTGCAACCGTCCGGCTCAACAAATTTCCCCGGCACTGCGTGCCTTCCTCGCGAAACAAATTTCTTGTTCCTCCCGGTCCTCCACTGCGTTGCGGCCGCTGCGCGATGCAGCCCGCCCGTACCTCGCCCTTCGGATCACCGACAAGGCCGCGATGGGCGCGACCTTGCACCACCAAAAGGAGATTCATCATGGCAAACATCGGCACCTTCACCGCACAGAACGACAGCTTCACCGGCACGGTTCGCACCTTGACGCTCAACGTCAAGGTCAAATTCATTCCGAACGTCAAGGAGAGCGAGAACGCCCCGGACTACCGAATCGTCGCAGGCAACTTCGAGATCGGCGCGGCATGGAAGAAAATCAGCAAGGCGGAGCGGCCCTACCTGTCGGCGACCCTCGACGACCCGTCGTTCCCGGCGACCATCTATGCCCGTCTGGTCGAAGGCGAGGACGGCGCGCACAACCTGATCTGGTCGCGCAGCAAGGGCGATTGATCATCGCCCTCGTCGCCCCGCTTCGGCGGGGCGGTTTTGCATTCGCCAGCACCACTAGTCCATCGTTGAGCGGACGCCACAGGGCTTGTTCGGCCCTGTTGTGTTCTTCAATGGGCGCTGGCCATCTGACGTCCCCGGTTCACCCCGCGCAGCAGGATAATTGCTTCACGTCCTTGGTAAAAGTCTGGGCACAGAGCTTCAACCCTTCCGCCATGGTGAGGTAAGGGAACAATTGCCCCGCCAGATCGGCGACTGTCATCCGGTTGCGGATGGACAGCGCGGCGGTCTGGATGATCTCGCCGCCCTCTGCCGCCAACACCTGTGCGCCTATGAGCCGCCCGGAGCTTTTCTCCGCCACCAGCTTGATGAAACCACGCGTGTCGAAGTTGGCGAGCGCCCGCGGCACGTTGTCGAGCGTGAGGGTGCGGCTATCGGTTTCGATGCCGCGTTTTGCTGCCTGAGCTTCGGTAAGGCCCACGGTTGCCACCTGCGGATCGGTGAACACCACGACCGGTACGATGGAGAGATCCAGAGCGGTATCGCCGCCGGTCATGTTGATGGCGGCACGGGTACCGGCCGCCGCTGCCACGTAGACGAATTGGGGCGCGTTGGTGCAGTCCCCTGCGGCAAAGATGTTCGGGGCGCTGGTGCGCAGATGGCCGTCCACAATGATCGCACCTGTCGCATCGGTCTGAACCTCCGCGCGGTCGAGGTGAAGCCCGTCCGTGTTCGGCTTGCGCCCGGTGGCGACGAGCAGTCGATCCCCCGTGATGGTTTCGCCATCCAGGTCGAGGTGAAAGGTCTTGCCGTCAAAGCGCGCCGCGTTCACGCGCCTATCGGTGAGGATGCGCATGCCTTCCTCGATCAGCGCGGCCTTGAGTCCCTCGCCGATGGCCGGGTCTTCTTTCGAAAGCAAACCGCTACGGGCGATGAGCGTGACGCGGCTACCCAGCCGCAGGAACGCCTGAGCCAGTTCCAGCGCCACCACCGAGCCGCCGTAGACGATCAAGTGTTTGGGTTGGGGCTCGGCCACCAGGGCTTCGGTGGAGGTCCAGTAGGGCGTGCCCGCGAGTCCGGGAATCTCTGGAATCTGCGGCAAGCGGCCAGTGGCAATGAGGATGCGGTCGGCCATGATTTCTTTTTCGCTGCCATCGGTTTTTTTCACCAGCAACGTGTGCTCATCCTTGAAGTGAGCAAAGCCGTGTTCCAGATTGATACCAGGGCTGGTTTCCAGGATGCTTTCGTATTTGGCGTGGCGCAATTCTTCCACCCGCGCCTGCTGCTGCGCAACCAGGGCCGCGCGGTCGATTATCGGCGCGTGCTGGGCGATGCCGGGAAACGGGTGGTGCGCTTGCAGATACGCGACGTGAGCGGCGCGGATGAAAATCTTCGAGGGCACGCAGCCCACGTTGACGCAGGTGCCGCCGATGGTCGAGGCTTCGATGACGGTCACCTCGGCGCCTTCTTCCGCCGCGCGGATGGCGGCGGCGAATGCGGCCGAACCGGTGCCGATGATGGCGACGTGCAATTTGGACAACTGCGGGGATGGGGGTGGGCAACACGCATCGTCGCCGATTTCCGCGCCATAGCCTTTGGCGCGCACGGCATTGAGTAACGCGGAGATGGGCGTGTCAGCGGATGTTTCCACTTGGGCCGTGCCTGCCCAATAGGACACGTCGGCGCGGGTCACGCCTACCACTCCCAGCAGCGCCGCCTGCACCGAGGCGGCGCAGTGGTCGCAGGTCATGCCGGAAATTTTCAGGGCCTGCGCGCTCATTTCGCCTTTTCCCCTTTCACGGTGGATTCATAGCCCGCCTCGAAAGTGGCATCTTCTAGCGCTTTGGTGCTGGTTTTGGCGTCGTCGAACGTGACCACTGCTTCCTTCTTTTCGAAAGAGACGTTGACCTTGGACACGCCCGGAACTTTTTCCAGTGCCTTGCGTACCGTGATGGGGCAGACCTCGCAATACATGCCGGGCACGGACAGCGTGACGGTGCGCACGGCGGCGAGGGCGGCGTCGGCCCAGACGGTAGCGAGGCCGAAAACCAGGGTGGAGGCAAGAATCAGTTTCTTCATGATGGGACTCCTTTAATAGAAAAGCGGGGCGATATAGGGGAAGGCCATGGCCAGCCCGACGAGGACGGCCACAATCCAAAACAGGATTCTGTAGACCCGGTTGGTCTGGGGCATGGCGCACAGTGAACCCGGTGTGCAGGCGGCTGCCGCGGGTGTCCGGTAGATCTTTCGCCAAGCCAAGAACAGGAAAATCACGGCTACGCCGAGAAAATAGGGTCGAAACGGTTCCAGCACCGCTAGATTGGATACCCAGGCCCCACCGATGCCGAGCATCACCAGCACCAATGGTCCGATGCAGCAGAGGGAAGCCCCGATCGCTGCAATGACGCCACCGATGAGGGGCAGGCGCCCAGTTTTCTC
>Ga0207420_1000702_pt1 | contig 26906 bp, 33 predicted proteins | sample ThiBio_inoc_biof_FD_183941 | JGI IMG/M metagenome (GOLD analysis project Ga0207420, IMG submission 183941) | Wastewater bioreactor microbial communities from Cape Town, South Africa - Thiocy_inoc_biof (SPAdes) | ecosystem: Engineered > Bioremediation > Thiocyanate > Unclassified | place: South...
CGGGAAACTGCCCGACGGACGCCGCGTCGTCCACATCGGGATGGCCGCTTAGACTCTGACCGAGCGGAGGGCGTGACCATGGCTGATCCCCAAAGCCGAAACGAACCTCCGATCAGCTCGATTGGGTCGCTGACGAGCCGCGAGTTCATCTTCGCCATGTGGAACTCAGGGACGACCAGAACCTTGCTCTGCGTCGCGGGCCTCCATCAGGCATGGACTCACGTTCCGTTCTTCTAGGAAACGAGATCGATCCCGGACCGCTGTGCTCCGCAAAAAATTAAACGTCAGATCTCCCCTGACGGCTTGTAGACGAGGTCAACTCTTTGCCCGAACTCTCCCCTGATGAAGAGGTAGACAGATATCGCCTTGGCGACGAGATCCGAGAACGATGCAATCGCAACTCCCCAGAAGATCCCGATCAATACGTTCGCATCGAGGAACAAGAAATCACGTTTATCACTCGGGGTCCAATCGTTGATCACAGCAACAATCGCGAGGATCTCAACTGTCGTCAGAAACAGAAACCATGGGAGGCCTCTCTCCGGCGCTCCGATTCTTCGAAGGCTTCCGGGCATCATCAGCATTGCGGAGAACGCCAACACAGCCCACCCGAAGGCGAGCGGATCCCCGTACTGGGTAGTGCCGACCAATGGTAAGAGGAGCGGCAAAGTGAGTATGGAGAGCGACCCCGAAGTCAGTAGCAGGCGGGGCCACCACCCGGAATGTTTGCTCCAGGCCATCATCAGATCAACGCTCGTAGCGATCGACCCGTTCGAATAGGGCGCAAATACCAGATAGTGGCCTCCGAGGTAGTTCCAAGAACGCGAAATCGCCAAGCGCATGGACTACAGTCGAACCATGTCGGTGGCAGAACTACTCTTCAATCTTGTCTTGGTCGTTATCGCGGTTGCGTTCATCGCGGGTGCCTATGCGTCTCACGTTCTGTGGAAAGCCGATATGCAAGATCAGAAGTCGGACGTTCCGGCGGACCTTGACGCCCGAGCTTGAGCATCGCGACTCTTGCTGGCAATCCAGGTGGCGACTGTGACTTCTAATCCCGAGGTTCGATTGTCGTAAGGGAACGGCCGCTGCTGTTCGGCTCAATCGCGATCACGTGGTTCGCCCTGACCAAGACCTCATGCCCTCCGGGCGCTGTCAAATGAATGAAACCCTCCCTTCCTGTGAGAGTCCGGTCTTCCACCTCATTTGCTTCCTCTTCCACTCGGGCCCGGTTACCGCTTGAAAGCAGCACAATCGTATTTCCAGCCATGTTGAATCCCTTCAATCGCCATTCCCCACCCGCATAAAGCCTAATGGACATCGACAGATACCGCCAGTCGCGCAGACTTCCAAACGTAGAGCGGGAATTCTCTATTAGCTTGTCCAGCTAGGCCGGGCCAGGGACTCCAGGTATGTCCACTTCAAGCACTGTGAGCTTGTCAGAGTGGTCAGACACTTCGTTCGCGACTGTCTCTGCGTTGGCCTTCCACCCTTTGGGGACAGCCAACCGCAGAGCCAGACCTTCTGTTTCGCTTGCAACGAGCAGAAAATCCTCGATCTGCTCTTTCGAGTGATCGGAGGTCAGATCAGGTCCAGTCTTCGCTTCCCCAATCACCGTGCCCCTCAATTCATGGACGGCGATCACGTCCGGGCGATGCCTTCCGATCTTGGGAGGTAAGGGCAACGTCCCTACGTTGTCGCCGTGCGTCACCTCTCCGAACTTCATCGCAAGATCACTAACAAGAACGTCAACAAGTGTCTTGTGCGTGTCGCTTTCCGTTGAAGTCTTCTCGATACCCGGCGTGCCTTCGACAAGCGTCAGGTCAGGGTCCATACGGTCAAGCGCGTTAACGATGGTCCTGACTTCCACAGGCAAGTCGGAGACCACTCCGATGCCCACCAAACTCAGCAGAGCATCAACGGCTGGTGACATCATCTTCTCGGCTGCTTTCGCTGGAAATGCTGGGTCACATCCAGCAAGCTCATCGAGTGCCGAAGCAATGTGGACCAACGAATCTCGAACGGTGTTGAGGTCACTGGCCACCGGAGATTCGGGTTCAAGAGTGATTGAGTCTGCGATCATTCTTGCCTTTTCAGCTGCCGGTCCCGCGTCCTCCCGGATCTCAATAGGACGCACCTGAGACGAGCTAACGAAAACCGAGCTACCTGCCGCGAAACTCCTGACGCGCTCGATCCACCTTGTCGCGATCATCTCTCCGAAGAGGATGAGCCGCTCATACTCGGCTTCAAGATCTGCCGCCCTGTCAGACGGTTCGAAGATTTCAGCGGACTTAGCAACCGACACCGCCGCGCCGTCCCATTCGATCGCCCTCAGATGATCGATCACCTCATTAAGGAACAAGCGAATCACCGTTGGCGGCAGCGAACTCACGACTGCAGGGCTCCACTATCGGTGAACTCCCGTTTCATCTCAGCCACGAGCATTGCTGTGATCTCGCTGGTGCCGATCTGATCGCGGTCCACGGTAAGCGGCGGATCAGGAACCACCACAAGGTTGGGGAGACTCATTGCCATCGACATCGAAGAACCGATCTCGATCTCGCTGTAGCTCTTGTACTGCGCGTCCGGGATCGCCACTACGACTTGCAGTGTTCGAATGTCGTGGGATCTATCGACTAGTCCCCAGACCCGGGAAGCGAATTCTTGTGCCGAGCCGATGAACGCTTCAAGGCGCGGAGCCATCACAACGCTTTCTGAAAAATGGCCGCTTGAGGGTCCGCCAACCATTCCCTCCGCGACCACGGATCCATCGGAAGCTACGAGAAACCTCAGTTCTCCCCAGGTTCCTTCCCCCTTGGCCGTGAACTCGATCCCATCCCTGGTAACCGTTTCACTAAGCGACATCGAATTCGAAACTAATCGCGACGCGCGCTTCACCAAGGATCTGATCGACTATTGCCGGGTCGTCCAGCTCGGTGGCGCCAAGGACGATCGTGGACTTGGCTGGGGTAATTCCGATCCTTGCGATTGAAGCCGAGGATCCGCCCATGCTCCTCGATTCGGAGACCAATTCGAGAACGCGAGCCGAAGCTCCGTCGATCTGCTCCTGCGAGGCTGGCCTGTTGGGACCGTCAAGGGTTCGGAGAGCACGTATCACGGCCGTCCCGACATCTTCCGCGGAGGTGAATGTTCCGGTCAGCTTTCCCTGCTCCCAAGTGCCTCGAATCCGGGCAAGGAACTCTTCCTGAGTCTGCTCCAGGTCCACGTCCTGCTTCAGAACCAAGATTGGTTTCCCAAGACGAACTGCTTCGTTGTACTCGTCCTCCGTTGGACTGAAACCGGAATCCCCCGCTTCGCCGTAGACCTCGCCAAGGATTAGCAAGAAGACGTCGGAATCTCGCACCAGGTCCAGTAGAGCTCGCTGCGCACTGTCGCTGGAAGCACCCGCAGTCTCCGCCATCGTCGGATGAAATCCATAAGCCCCGATCGCTTCCGCCGCTGCCTGCCTGACATCGGAGAAACCGCGTTGAATGGAGCTAACGAAAACTGAGTCCATGCGTAGACGGTATCGACTCTCTAAGCCACTTTCTCGACCTGATCTGTTTCAGGTGCCGTTGAGAATTCATCAAGACAGGGAAGGTACGCCAAGCTGATTCGCCGCCCGCTCAGAGTTCTTCAGCGACTCTTCGGTCAAGAGTTCACCCTCGATCTGCTCAAGCCGGAACCTGAGCCATCTCGCCTCGGCTGGTCCGACTATGGTCAGCGCCGTGGCCTGTGCCGAACCTCAGCACTCACGCAACACGGTTGACCAAGCCGGACGAACGAAACTAGTAAAAGTGGCCGTCAGCCCCCTGAATCGCTTCCTGAAAGAAGCTGGTTCGACAGGGAAAGCGAGTAGGACTAGCCTGGCTGGGAGCCGCGAGCCGTCGAGCCGTCTGGGGTAACTTCGCGACCTGAACCGCAGTCGCCCTCATCCTCAAAAGGCGTCAGTCCTTCCAATCGAATCTCGGACGCGTTGACGCTTGCTGATGCGCTTCGGGCCGAGTATCGATCTAGACCACTCCGTTGAGGAAACGCAGCCACAATTCGCGAAACTCGATAGCTCATACGGTCACCCTAAGGGTACGTTTTCATTTCTGAAACCCATATCTAGAGCCGTTTCTCGCTTGGCTCGACGTCTTTTCCCCTGTTTTCTGCTCTTTCGCGCGGCGTTAACCACTAAATGTGGGTGGAATGCGGTATTGGGGCTGGGATACTGAGATGCGGCAGGGCCGTTGCTCGGTAGGCTCGTTAGTCACGCATTTCACGACTGTGGTCCGACGGGTCGAGGAGTTCGGCGCACCAACTACTGTCGAGTCGGCCGGGCCTGTTTAGGTCTCTGCCTTGTCGATTTGCTCAGACACCTGCCGTGTTTGAATCCGACACCCAGGCAGCGATCTGGTCGATGAAAGCCCATATGTCGTCCTGACCGGGGCCGACCCATGACTCAGATTCAGGAGTTGTCCCCATTCGGTCGAAGAGTTCGTGTACCCATGAGGACTTGGATGCTTCGATGTCCAGGTACTTGAGCCAGCTTTCCAGTTCACCTACTGGAACGACGAAGACGCCGTACCGCGACACGTCTTCTAGGAACCTTGCCACGACGGTTCTACGTTCGTCCGACAAAGCGTCGAGGCCTTCGGCTTTCAAGCGAGCTGACTCGTACTCCGTGAGGATCAGGCGACAATCGTTTCTTGCCTTGTTGAAGCTGTCCCTTGTTTCCACGTCCATCCCCACGGCCTCGAACAAGCTGACCCACCGATGATCTGACCAGATCGTGTCCAGGTCTACGATCGCCGCGGCCGGAATTCCGAGTTCCCTGAGCGGACGAAGGAGTTTCGCGATCGTCTGCCAATTCTGCGCATTCACGAACAAGCAGTCGTCTACGCCCCTTCCGTCCAACCCGAGCCGCCGGTTGACCTCGTCGTACACAACTCGATCACTGTCTCCTTCCGTAACCACAACGGCTCGGTGAAACAGTCCTGAAAGCGCTCCGGTCGATCGGAGCATCGGGTCTCGCATTAGCTCCGCGAGCACGGACGCGCCGAGCGATCGGGCTGTGGCTAACCCTCCCTCATAGGTGAGCCGGACGATCGTGGAGGAATCGGATTCCTCGATACACCCCATGAGGAAGTCAGGACTGTGCGTCGAGACAACCAAGGTGCCTTCCCTGCGTCCAACCAAGCGAGTGAGGTCACGACCCAAGCGACGGCTGAGGATCGGATGCAAGAACGCCTCCGGCTCATCAATCAGAATAATCCTGCTTGGGATGCCAACGATCGCGGAAACCAAGCCCGTGTACGCCTGAACCCCATCACCGAGTTCCGTCAATTGCGGGGAAGCATTGGCGAAATCCAAGCTCTCTTGGCGCACTGAAAGCTCGTCTACTCCGTCCGGCGGAGGAACCTCGGACATCCTAATCCGCAAGTCCGTAAGACCGGTCATGTCTACAAAGAAGTAACGCCCAAAAGCGTCCCAAACTAGCTGCCTGACCTCAGATCTAGCTTCCTCAGACTGGAGAAGGCGCACCAAGTGATTCTTGGCGGGCTCATGCAAGTGGCCGGACGACTGAGGATCCGCGAGGCCGAAACGGCCACGCCCATCGAGCCGTAACGTGAATGGCTGGAGATAGAAGTGGCGGACCGGACCGAAGTCTCCGCGGTCCATGAGCTGCCGAATCTCATCAACATCCACTTGGAACTCGACCACGGAGATGTACAGACGCCCGGGTGGGATCGGGGATGGTGGATCGGCCTCGAACTGCCTGATCATTTCGAAACCTTCCTCTGCGCTCGGCCAGGAAACGTCCGCCCCTTGGATGACCTTCATGCCAGTCTCGTTCCCCGAAGACCAAATTTCCAGCTCCCGAAGCGCCGTGCTCTTCCCCGAGTTGTTGGGACCCACGAGGATGACTACCTGGCTTCCGTCAACGTCGAGCCCGGACTCTCCCGGAGTTGGTCCGGCAACGAAAGAGATCTTTTCCAACGAGAGTGGTTTCGGCATGATCACCGGAGTATTCGATCTTGGTCGGATGACATCACTTTGTGGGAACTGGGCACGAGATTAAAAACGCAGCTAGTTGCCCGTGATTCCTTCGGGTACGACTTCGGCCGACACCCAACTTTCCCGCAGGAGCAAGCCTTCACTTCAAGTGCCGACTAGTCTCAACAGACCCAAGTGTCTAAGATTCCGGCCGAATCCCTTTGGACACAGGAGTCCCTTGACGCGTTTCGTCTTGTTCTGCTTGCTAGCTACACTCGTGGTGTCCGGCTGCTCCACCGAGACCGAGCGCTATAGCCAGGCGGATCGGGCCAGTCTGGCCAAGTTGACGAATCGTTTCGAGCTCGCCAACCGGCAACAAGTGAAGATCCGCACTGCGTTCCAGATGAGAGACTTTTCGACTGCCAGGGCCGCACTCATCAATGCCGGTTACCAGTATGAGAGAGCGCGCGATCAAGCCGAAAGGCTTGAAGATGAGCCAGCACAGGATTTCTTCCTAGATCTCGTGCAGCTTCGAGCTAGTGAGACCGACTTGCTGAGTGATCTCGTCGATGCCGCCGATGACGGAGATCAAGCCAAGGTAGCTTCGATTGAAGAAAGGGGAAGGGAGATGCAGGACAGAAACGTCGAGCTTTTCCAAAGCCAAGATCTCAAGGATCTTGAACTCGGAGAACTATCGGACGAGGAAATCGATTCGCTCACCTATGAAGGAGAGCAACCTTGAAGTATCTCTCTACTGCCAGGAGAAATACTTGGTGATCGCCTTCGCCGCGACGGGGATTCCCGCGTTCCCAATCGAGGTCCAGAGCATGGCGTGGAGCAGGGCTTATTCCAGTTCGCAAATCGTGCTCTGCCGAAAAACCATACTTCTTCGGCAATCAAGTGCCGAAAAACCGCACTTCTTCGGCATTTCAATGCCGAAATGATGGCCTTCGCGACCCAAGATCCGAACAACTGGTGGGTGCGATTTCATTTCTGAAACCAATGCGCTCTTCGGAACCGCGTGCTGGAGTTCCAACCTCCGAAGGCTCGCGTTGACGTCGCCGCTGGATGAGATCCTTGCTGAGTGAGCGAAGCGTTCTGGTCCTAGTCCGTTTCGAGCGACACTTTGAGGGGACCGAGAGCCACGGCGAACCTGTCGGCAGATCGTAAAACTGCGCTTTTACCGAGCAACGAAATAGCCCCAATCGTCCCAGTAGTAAGGTCCGCTCGTCGGTAGCCCGTCGCCGTAGATGTCCCAGTACTTCGCCTTGATTCGGACTGTGTAGTTTCGGCCGCTTCTCTTTACCCAACCGCGAATCTTGAACGAAAGCAGCATCGCGCCGCCATCGTAGTAGCCGACCTGCTCCCACTTGCCCCTGCAGCGAAACCGAAGCCTTGCCGCTCGATGACAGCGCAGATACTTGCGCTCGCTGCGCTTGCCCTTATATGGCAGGTTAGATTTGACCGTCCTGTTGAAGAGGCTCTTGGCAATGACGCGCTTGAGTCGTGGCTTTGGCTTCGGCCTCGGCTTGATGTAGAAGGTTCCGTTACAGAGAATCTTCGGGTACCGAACCCCGACGCCATCCACGACCGTCCCGACTCTCATGTATCGCCGTTGGCCGCAATGGCTCTGGATCTTCCTTAGGTAAACCGACGCTTTCTTGTATGGGTAGCTGCATCCCTGAGGTGGGTAGCCGCATGTGCCAGGGCCGCCCATCGGGACGGCGTTGCCAGTACCGACCGCTACCGAACCTCCCCAGTTCTCCCACTCTAGATTGACCAACCTCCACCCGCATCCCGAGCAGACTTGCCCCGCTGAGTTCGGCTTGTAGACGATCATCTGACCTGGCTGCTTCACCAACTGTCCTGCCGACGGAAGAGTCGTGTCTGACAACTGCTTCCAGTAAACCGGCTCATCGGCACCCGCAGACGGAGAGAAGGCCAAGACTCCGATAGCCACGGCCAGTAGTGCTGCTGTGCGCTTCATGCTTCCCCCTTGGTTGGAACAGACCCAACATTACTCGTCTCCGTAAGACGGCTCAAGCTGACAAGCCGATCTCTCCCTCATCGCTCTGACCTCACCTTTTTGACTCTTTCAAATGGTGGTCCTAGACCGTTTTGAGAGACATTTCTTCTAGCGGTGAGGTTCGAGTAGGGAAGGCGACCTCGGGGCCCTTCATTCCGAGTCAACGGGGCCGGGGCCGCGAAGCTTTCCCAGAGAGATCACGCGTCCGGATCGAAGAGCCGACCGTCTGGGGCTGCGCCGGGCATCTCGGCTTCTCCTTTTCGTAGCGAATCGACTTGTTCGCTGGTCACGATGCCTTCCCGGATGGACTGCATGAGTACATAAGGTTTGAGCATTGGATCGGAGAACCGGTACGAGTACGAGTTCGATGCCCCGACTCGCACCAGGATGCCTCCTCTTTCGTCGCCCTGAAACTCGCTGAGGTGCCGTGTGAAATCGGGAAGAGTTACTTCCCGTCTCAAGATGAGCGAGAGTGGCGTCCGCACGTCGGATGATGTGAAGTAGCCCAAGTGATTCGTCGGGGCCAAGGCGCATGCCAGCAAGACCTGCTTGAAGAGATTCGTGATCTGCGAACTCCGGACAGCCGTGTGGTACAGCGCTTCAAGTGCGTGCCCAGTGGCGGCGTCCGTGATTGATTTCTCAACATCGTCCAACGTCACCACGCTTCGGTCCTCTTGGATTGCGTTGCGGAACGCACCTCGGCCAAGAAGGTGCGTGTAGTGCGGTAGCCCCTCAGACAGAGAGATCACGCGGTCCTTCGCGTCCTGCTCGATTGCCGTCTTCGTGAGGGGCACCCCGTTGTCAAGAATCGAGCCCAGTTCCTCGTAAGACATCCGGGGCATCTCGATTTGTTGGAGGTTCCGAATGATGGACTCGTGCTCGCCAATCAGCTCTCCGATCGAGTGGGCCACGCCGACGAGGATCAGAGTCACGGGTACTGCATGGTCCGAGAGGTTCTTGATCGTGTCAGCCATCAGCGTTAGCGCATCATCATCTTCGAAGCGGTCAAGCTCGTCAATGACGATCACCGCTGGTCCGTCAAGCGCTTGCAACTCAAATCGGATGTCTTCGGGCGTCTGAAGAGACCCGGAGGAGTCGATCTTCAGGTAGCGAAACACGTTCATCCAAATCGAACCGAACGTATCGTCCGTCTGGCAGTTGACCAGCGCTTTCCTGTAGGGATCCAAGCGTCCACTGATCACTTTGACCAACGATGTCTTACCGACACCTCGCTCACCGTAGAGGGCCACATGAAGGCCGGTCTCCGATATCGCCGCGACTACGTCACCGCGCTGCGCCACTCGTCCGGCGAACAGCTCTTCGTCATCGATAGGGCTGGCAGGACGGAAGGCACGCCCCACACCGGCAAGCCTCTCCTCCTTGGACAGCTCGTCCTCGGTCATGGTGGCTTTCGACTTTACACGGCTGTAAATCGGCCGTCAAAAGGTGTAAATCGGGTCCAAATCGAGGCTAAACCGTTCTAATCCCCGCCAATCTCTCGGTCCGGACGGATTGCTCGGTGATCGTTAGGCCCGACCGACCGTCTGGTCATCAAGCTCTTCCGCTTTCGCTGCATGAACGGACTGCTGGCTCAACGTCAATCCTGAACCTCGTCTAGTCCTATGTGCCCGCGGTACTGAACTTTGAGCAGTCCGGCGTCGCGCTTGTTGAAGATCCACCGTTGCTGGTGGACGTGGCCCGCCAGGATCTCGTTTCCGGCTCGCCACTCGTCGCGAAGCCACGCGCGAAAGACCTTCGGCTCAACCTTCAACTCGCGGGCCAGTTCCGGTGCTGTCACCGTGTCCAATGCCGATTCATCCACTCTTCCCATCCTTCTGTTCCAGCTCCTGGCCAGGTCATTCATCGAGACGAACTTTCCGTTGTCCCAGAAACCTTCGTCTTCCTCGTAAGCGTTCTCGGCTGCCGGACCCTCCATCCAAGCGTCTTTGTGATCGGGAGTCAATTCTCGCTTTTCACCACTCATCCGATTGAAGTGTCGAGCTTCCCCGTGAAATCTGACCGCTTTCAGGTACGTTCTCGTGGTGACCTCGCTGAAGCTTCATGGACGGGATGTCGGCACGGTTTTTGATCTTCTCGGGAGGAAGGAGAACGACATCACGTACTCGTTCGGCTGGGGTCTCTCGCAGTCCGATGCTCTGGCACGCGCGCTCCTTAACGATCTGACGACGGATCTGAAACTCGGTGACATCGGGGAGCTAACTCAGATCAGCCTCCAGAACCACATACCTGAAACCGGGTATACGGACATCGAAATCGAGACTGATCACGCTCACGTGATCGTGGAAGCGAAACGTGGCTGGATCGTCCCCGGCGAGGACCAGCTTTCGAAGTACGGGCTTTCGATGGGTCGCGAGGACCAGACTGGATCCAGAGACCGGCGTAAAGCCGGAATCCTGATCGCGGCCGAGGGCCGTCAGGAGTTCGCCAAGGGGAAGTACCCGAAGTTCGTGAAGGGATCCGATGGCCGACGCATCCCCGTCGCCTATCGCTCCTGGACCGACCTTGTGAGGTTCACCGAGAACACGATGGCCCAGGTCAGATCGACTAACGAGAAGCGACTCCTCGGAGAACTTGTCCAATACCTGAAAGGACTCATGAGCAGCAGATCCATCCGCGACAACATGGTCTACGTGGTGCCGCTTTCCAGGAAGCCGAGTGAGGACTGGACGCCGATCCCGCCTCTGGACATCGTGCTCAAGCACGGTCATTACTTCCACCCCGTGGGGCACTCTTTTCCGAAAGAGCCCAAGAACTATCTCGGATTCCGCTTCGACGCGAAGCTCCAGCAAATCAACTTCGTCGAACACGTCGAGGTGACTCAACGTCCCCGCGACTTCATCCCTGGATTCACCAAGAAGTACGACTTCGACATCCCGCACTACATGTACAAGCTCGGACCCGCGATCGTTCCATCCCACGACGTGAAGAGCGGCAAGATGTGGCCCGGTCAAAAGCTTGAAGCCGCGTTAGACCTATTGCTGACTTGCGACACGTTGAAAGAGGCTCGCGACCGGACAAACGAGCGTTTCGAAGTCTTGGGAGACTGACGAAGATGGAGCAGCTACGGTTCGCGCACATTGCGTCGCTATTTCAGTAGCGCAGCGAGAGCGGCAGTAGACTCACGGGGTCATGGGAGCGACGATCACGAGGATCACCGCACGGTTCGGATCTCGTCGTGCATGTTTGACCGCTCTGGCGGTGACTCTGGTCGCCTTTTCTGTTGGGTTGTTGGTGTTGCCTGGATCGTCGATCGCCGGGCAAAAATGCTCCAGTGTCAATGTCGCTGATTCCGTGATGAAGGTTGGGGTCGGGGGCGGTGTCAGCTGCGAGGAAGCCCATGATGTGATCACGCGCTTTTTCGACTGGTACGAGAGCCAGCCAGGGATCGCGCAGAGCCGGTACATCGATGATTTCCGGTGCGTCCGGGCGAGTGGTTCCCTAGCTTGCCAGGCCAAGCCGAGATGGATCTACGCGGACAGTCACGTCGGCTCGAAGCCTTGGGAGTGGCCCGCCCCGTGGGTGAAGCCGAAGCCAGCGAAACCACCGAAAGGCCGACCGTTCCTCGGACGAAACGAAGCAAGATCGTGGATGCGGGTGGCACTCACCCGTCACTTCGGCGCTAACTGGCGATATGCCGTAAACCGAGAACTCAAGTGCACGAAACGCATCCGCAAGAACCGGGTCAGGTGCCAGAGGATCGCCTGGGCAAACGGTGATCTCGTCTACTGGGGTCAGGGGACTATCTGGTACCTCCGAAAGGGATGGAGCGTCGAGTGGTACTACTCGTTCCGCGTCCGGAGGCTCAATGAGTACTGCGCGTTCGTGCTCAAACGTCCGGTCCGCAAGTGCCTGAAGAAGTATGTCGTCCGATAGGCGTTACCGGAAGGAAGAGATTCTGGAGCAGCTCGACGACCTGGGCGCGTTTCGCCGCGAAACCGAAGCAGAACGCATCAAGGCGGAGAAAGCGCTCGCGGAAGCCGAAGAGACCGTTCGTGACTCGATCAACGACGCGAACGCGCTCGCCGAAAAGTTCGCGGAGCTTGAAAGAGAGATCGACGCGCGACTCGACGGCATTTACAGGTCAACCGCAAAGTGGTCTCACCGGGCCGCGCAGGCTGGAATCAGCGAAGGGGAAGTCCTCGAACGAATCGAGATTGCCAAAGGACCAGCCAGCCCACCTGAGGACTGGGAGTACGAGGCTTAGTCGCAGGTCAGTAGAGGCGGTCCGACGAAACGTGGAAGTAGCCATTTTCAGCCAACCATCCGCTCACCCACCATGCGTACAAGGTGATCGTGAATGCCAGGCTGATGTCCTGGGGCAGGACGAAACTCACAGCATCTTGCCCCACCGTGGTGAATAGGGCAAGCAACAAACGTGGGTTGCTGATGAGCTGCTGGGAGAGCTCTGTTGCCCCTGGTCGCTCGATCTTGTCGGCGAGTTCCAAGGCCAACTCTTCGATACGAGATTCGTATTCCGCCTGACTGCCGGAACCTTGGTCCGATATGGGGAGCTGCGCCCTGTTGACCTCATGCAGAATTCGCTCCGCGGCTCGCGCGGTTGCGTTCGACCAGACAGGTTTGCCGCCCAATGAATCGAGCAGATATCGTTCGGCGGGCCGCCATGGCGCTGGTGTGACTCGCCAGTTAGGCATGGCCGCGACATGCTTGCCCATCGCGGAAGCTATCCCGAGAGTCGCCGGATCGAACGCTGGGCCAGCCAATGCCGCCCCAGAAGACGCCATCTTGGGGAAGTTCGCGCTCAACAGACCAGTCTTAGTCAGCTCCCGCAAAGTCGGACGCAGCGCATCCATCTGCTCGAACGTGCCTTTGACCCCGCGAATTTGCCCGAATGAACTGGCGATGTCAAGAGTTCTTCCAAGCGCCGGTGCGAGTTGCGACTGAACTGTTGTTGCGGATGCGACCGCGGGCCGAACCTCACGCGAAAAATCTGCTGCGAATCCAGCCTTACCTGCTTGCTTGAAGTAGCTGGGGATGGAGATGCCGAAGTCCGAAACTTTCAGATCTGGCAAGCCATTCGCGAAACCGTCAAGCGATTTGAGTTTTCCTTCAAACGAAGTCAACGCCGCTAGCTGTTTCTGGGTTGGTTCGGACAATGACACCTGGCCTACGCGATTCCTTTGCTCTCGAAGACGCTTCTGAATCTCCGGGTTTGATGCGTTTGAAGTTGCGGCAGACACAACCTAATTCTCGCATCTCGCCATGACGCGATGGAAAATCTCCAGCACGGCTCCCGGTAGAGCGCTTCACGGCTCGACGCGTCTGGAACGAGATCGACGTCAACGCGAGACGGAGCAGAAGTGAGCGAGACAGAGACACTCGATGATTGGATCCGGACGAAGCAACTTCTGAGAATTGCCGGGGAGCGGGCGGCGCTATGGCAAATATTCGGCCGCTGGACGCGGAGGGGTGAAGGCGAACAGGGCATTCCCTTCTAGGTCATCCGGTCCATGGGAATCGACTCAAGATCTGAAATCCCAGAATCTCACGATGCGACTTATAGTCCGTGGACTTATAAGCGGCGAAGCTCGACGCTCAGTGGGTGCCTCCCGCCTCTTCCGCCCATCTAGGTCTCGGCAAAGCGATACGCGAGATCCGAACGACCAGGAACCTTTCGCAGGAATCCCTCGGACTCGAAGCCGGGCTGGACAGAACCTACATCGGTGGTGTCGAGAGAGGTGAGCGCAACCCGTCCTATTCGAGCTTGGCGAAGATCGCGGGAGCGCTCGATGTGGATGTATCTGAGATCGTCGCGCTCGGCGAAAAACTGACGGAGTAGCAGGGCCCGGGACGAACCCGGGCCCCGTCTCCTCTAGTTCAGGCAGTGACCCATGCCCGGAGGTGCGGCTCCGGCGAGCTGAACGTTGATTTTCGCGTGGCGACGCTTGAAGACGACTTTTCCTCCGACGTATCGGACTTTCCAGCCGCTGGGTTTCTTACCATTCTTCAAGCATTTCTTCGCGACACGTCTTGCCCCCTTACACCGGACGCCGCGGGCGGTAATGAGGCCGCCAGCCCCGTAGGGGTCCGGCTTGAACTCCATGTGCCCGCAAGAACGGGCCCGTAGAGCGGTCGCATCGTTTGCTTCCGACTGGGTCGTAGCCACCCCCAGCAGCAGCGCGCCAACGATCGCTGCCGTCGCGAACTTTCCTCTCACCAACATGGACTCCTTTCATCGATGTTCTCCCGAGTAAGAGTCGGGTCACACTCGATGATACTTATAGTCATCAAGTGTGACCGCTCAGCTTCCGGAGCCGCTCGCGACCGGCTCGCGCGGCATGCTCGGGGTGCTTGTCATCGAAACTGGCGCGCCCGTGACGACTGGTCCTTGATGTCACCTTGGCGATTCGAGCATCTCGACTGGCGCCGTCGGAATCTCTATGGCGGGCCCGTTGCGTTCTAGCCACAGCTCTGCTTGTCGCCGGTCGAGCCCAGCGAGCATTGCCTCCAAATGAGCGGCAATGTGTTTCTGGGGGTCGCGTCCGGCGAACTCAACCGCTCGGTCGTACGAGGCGATCCCCCACAAGTCAACAGACCTGATTCTGAACCGCCGGTAACGCCTCACCGTGTGCCGACCGCTCCTGGATTTCGTCTCGATGTCTGACGGCCTGACCCGGATCCCCTCGTACACCGGGCCGATCGTACACGAACACATGTTCGTGTACGTGGTAGTCGAAGCTTCCTCCCGCCAGTAGGGCTTCGAGCAGTCCGAACCCACGGCAACCTGGCTAGGATCCCTCGTGTCCAACGGAAGGGAGATACATGAGGTACCTGCTCGGACTACTGGCACTCATTGGAGGTTTGCTGTTCGCCTCTTCGACTCCGGCTCAGGCAAGGGATTACGACTGCTCGGACTTCTCGACTCAGGCGCAAGCGCAGAAGTACTTGCTGCCCGGGGACCCGTACCGGCTTGATGCTGACGGTGACGGGAAAGCCTGCGACTCCCTCCCCTGCCCTTGCTCATCCGCCACTGGCGGAGGTGGAAGTAAAAAGCCGAAACGGCCGAAAGCACTTGTCTTCCGTGCATGGGTTGTTAATGTGGTGGACGGTGACACGATCGATGTGCGCCGTGCCGGTAACCGGAAGATGTACCGCGTGCGACTCGTCGGGATCGACACTCCCGAGGTTTACGGCGGCAAAGAATGCGGAGGCGAAGAAGCAAGCAACCGCATGAAGACCATGGCCAAAGGCTGGGTGCGGGTCAAGACCGATCCGAAGCAGCCGAAACGAGACCGCTACAACCGGCTGCTCGCTTACGTGTCCAAGGGACACAAGGACCTGAACAAGCGCATGATCAGCCTCGGACTCGCCAAGGTCTACGTCGTCGGCAAACGCTTCTCCGCTTACCACTCATACAAGCGAGCGCAAGTCCAGGCTAGATCCGCCGGTCGTGGGTCGTGGGGTCGCTGCGGACACATATAGGAAATGGAGTGAGATGAGCACGAGCGATTATCTGCCTGAGGTAGCACCCACGGCAAAGGAAAAGGTTGCCTCCCACGCCAACAAGCTCGCAGGAGCACTGGTAGGAGTCGGTGCCTCAGTCCTCGGTACTCCCGTCGCTGGTCCTCCGGCCGCGATGGCTGCGACCAAGAGCGGCGAAGTCCTACTTGGAATGCTCTTCGGGAAGCGACAGAGCCAAGCCGAGATTGCTTTCGAGCGCGCCGCCCAGCGTATTTCGGATCGGCAGAAAGATGGCGAAGAGCCACATGCCCGCTCAGAAGACGACTATCTGGCGACCCTTGAAGTGATGATCCGCGTGGCCGTAAACGGACTAAATGACAAGAAGGCTGCGCTGGTCGGAAATCTCTATGCGGCGTCAGTGTTTGATCCAACTTTGAAATACACCGACGATGTCATCGCCTACATCGACGACCTCGACTCCCTAACGTGGCGCCAGATCTGCATTCTCGCCTACTTGGACGACGAATCCAGGTCAGAAGAACAGAATCTCTTTGCCGCCGCAGCTTCCGAAGGAACTCGGCGCCTCAACCCCGAATGCGAGAGGGCACTATCCCAACTCGGACGGGTCCACGAACTAATTGGACTCAAAGATTCAAACGGTGCCGTGAACAACCCTTCGAACACGTTCGGAGGTGGTGCCATTACCGGGTCCAACTTCGAAAAGGTCGCATTGTCGGGTCGGGGTGCGACTCTCTGCCGAATCACCGAGATCCGCGACGTGGTGACTTCAGAAGACCTAGACCGTTTCGTTGAAGAGAATCTATGGTGAGAACGTATCGAGGCCAACTTTGAGTGCCGAGCGGAACGAACCTCAATCGACGAGTGCGGGCGACACCGACTCCGGAGGTACAGACGCTGATCGGGATGGCACGCCTTCGATCGGACTTGCCCGTGCCGACACCAACCTGCTGAAGTTCTTGATCCAGATATTGGTTCTGCTGCCTTCTCTCGGGACGATTCTGCTCCTAATTGGGGCTCTCTCTTGGGCCGTGAAACTCTCGAACGCGGGACTCCCCTGGAGAATCTTGACCGAGAACCTGAGCGTTCGGATGCTTGTTGGAGAAGGTCTGACGGTAGTTGCGTTTCCGCTGCTTGTTCTCGCGGCGCTGTGCTTGGCCATCCTGGCCTTTGATCCTTCACTGGCTTTAGGAGATAAGCCAGAAAAGGATTCAGGGGAGGCCAAGGACGATGGGCGTATCAGACGCTGGCTGAAGACGACCTGGAAGTTTGTTTTGCGTCCTTTCCGATGGATCAACCAGAAGCTTGGCGAGATCCGCTTCACGCTTTTCCCGAGGCTCTTGGCCTTGGTTCTGGTACTCCTCGGAGTCTTACTGGCTCCCGTCGCAGTACTCGTCGGAAGCGCTTTCCTTGGCTTGGCAGCGGCTATCGTCTTTCTGAAGGTCAAGAGCGCAGACAGGCCTGTTTCAGATCACGGAGTCCCCTGGACGATGTTGTGTGCGTATCTGTTTCTCGCGTCGGTAGGCCTGGGGATCATATTCTCGAACTTCACGCCACTGAAAACTCCAACTGGCGAACCGGTTCCTAACAGCGGAGCGTCATTACCTCCGTCGTTCGGAATTCTCACGACCACGAATGACAAGGTCGTCATCCTTTATCCATGTGGATGCGAGAGTGCCAACTCATCATTCACTCGGAGCGTGCAAGCAGAGCAAGTTGCAGCTTCCGGAAAGGAGTGCTCAATGGGGATTCGATCCGGCACGAACCTTTGGAACTGGGTTGTGGATTCACTGAACTGAGAATCACACGGCGAAAATCGAGCGAACCGCGGAACCAACGCGGAGAATGTGAAGATGGAACCAATAGTGGACATTTTCGTAGCTATCGCGATTGTGATCCTGACTTTCATCGTTGTAGTTGCAATCTCAAACTCGAAGAATTCCTAACCCGAGCCATCGCCGCGGACAGCTCTGCGGAGCACAGTGCGCCCGACGTCCGCGGACTCTGTTAGGGATGAGGACTATGAGTATCGTCAAAGCGGAGCGGACGTCGGGAGTGGACTTGCTCGTGTCCGCGTTCGTCACGTTGAACGAGGTCGAGCAGCAAGCGGCGCTCGCGGCTTGCCAGGCGAAGTGGCTGGAGTCATGCGAGGCCGGGAACAGCGAAGCGTCCCTCGTGTTCGCGTCGCTCAGGCGCTCGGTTGAAGAGTGCGGAGAGTTCCCGGGAGTTGAGCAGTATCGGGACCTGCGGAAATCGCTCGGTGAGGAGATCTTGCCGTTCTCCAGGGTTCTCCGGTTCTTCAACGGCTCTTGGCATCAAGCACGGGAAGCCATGGACCTTCTGGAAGTCACAACGGAACGTCGTATCCAGTCCCGCTTCGAGTCGAGGCAACTCGGCAAGATCTGGAAATACACGGATGAGACACTCCGTCACTGCATTCTTGAAGCCGGGAACGCGATCGGTCGGGCCCCGCAGGTCAGCGAGTACTTGTGGTGGCGGGAGGAGCGGCGCGAACTCGCGAAAGCCAAGGGTGAAACGCTTTTCCTTCCGACGGCTACCCCGTACCGAAACCGTTTCGGTTCCTGGGAAGGTGCTCTCCTCCACTACGGCTACACGCAGGAAGAGATCGACAAGCGGCTGGAGAGAACCGGACCATGATTCGTCACAAGTCCCTTCCCTCAGCCAGCCTGGCGATCTCCAGCCACCATCTCCCCTTCTCGGTGATTGCGAACTCGCCTCTCACTTGGGATTCGAGCAGGCCGTCGTTGACTGCCTTTCGGAGATGGTGGGATGTGAGTGTGAGAGATTCGTCGATCCGTTCGGCGAGTTGGGTCACACTCCTGTGCTGGTGCCGGGTCTCGAAGAGAAACAAGAGCTTCAAGCGAACGGGCGACGACATCGCTTTGAACTCATCCGATATTCGGACTAGCTCATCCCATTCCGGAAACGCCGGATCTCTTCTTGATCTTGACTGGGTCATCTCGCGACTTGCCCACTCTGGGAGCACGCTGAGTAAGGGTAAGACTTTTTGTGACATTGAATCCAAAGTGCTTTGGATTCGCAGGGAACTCCCTAAGAAAAAGACATGGTCAAGCCCATGGCACGACCGCGCACTTATTACATGCCTTCGGAGGCTGAGATGAGCCGGTTCAAGCGACCTGAGCACAAGCGTCGTGCGCGCTTCGGCAAGCAACTCCCGAAGCCTGCTGAGAGAGCAACTCTCAGGTGGGGACTCGATGAGACCCCGATCCAAAGGATCCGTGACGCGCGACTCGTCCAGCTACTCATGGCTGACCATGACTTCCAAGCGACGGTTGGTAGCTACATCGACAATGTCGATCGCAGAAATCAGACTGCGCGCGGCCGGACGCTTGGCCGGAAGGCGACCTGGACGGCGATGCAGCTTGAAACGATTTTGCTTTATCGCCGTTTGAGCGGCAAGAGCACGATCAAGCGGGCGTTGATCGAGCTTCGCGCTGATCCAGGAGAGCGAGCGATCCTCGGGCTACCGGATGTTCTCCCGTCCGAACCGACAATCAGTAGATATCTGACCAACCATTCAGATCCTGACGCCCGCGAGACCGCATACCTTGAACTGGACCGTCGTCTTCGCGACCGAGTGACTGATCTACCTAATTTTGATGAGGAAGCGCGGATCCTCGCGATGGACGGCAGCTCCCACGAAACCCACTACGCCCCGCCACCTTCGACTCAGAAGCACGCGGAGAAATTCAAAGGCAAGATCACCGCGGTAGATGGCGGCTACCTCGGCGGCCGGAAAGCAGGGAAAGGCTGGCAGCTCATCACCATGGTCACCGAGCGCGGAACCCCGGTCGCGTGGTCGCTCACAGACCTCAACAAGGGCGAAAAACCAGTAGGTGCTGCCGTAGTCGAATCGTACGCTGAGCACGTACTACCCAAACGCAACCAGCAAACACTGACCGTGTGCTCGTGCGACGGTGGTTTCCAATCCCCGCGAGTTCACCGGGCGATGATTGACGCTCGGATCGTCCCGAACATCCACAAGGGATCTCACGCTGACTCGACCACGTCAAAGAACTCGAACAAGAAGAAAGAGCGGAACTGGACGGCTTTCTACAACCCCAATGAACCGCACTACTCGAACTGGGCGATCAACGGCCTCGAAGAGATCACCTGCAACTGCGGAGACGGCAGAACCGAACGCTACTTCGAGATCAGCCCAACAGGGAAACTCACCATCGGCACCAAAGGCTCATGCAAGAACTGCGGAGCGATCTCAATCATGGTCGGCAAATGGCGCCGCGCCCAAAACCCGAAGCGCGCCTCGTACATGACCGCGCAAGACCAGGCCCGGTACACGGCCGCCCCCACGATCGGCAACCCACTCCACTTCCATGACCCGGTCGCGCACGAGTACGGGCTTGACCGGTTCGGCTGGAACGAGTCATTTCACGCTGTCCTTCAGAAACGATTCGACCTTCTCGGCAAGAGCTGGATGCGATCAGCCCAGGAAGCCAGAACCGAGTTCGCCGTGGCCTTCAGCGCGATCTCGATCCTCCTCCTTGAACGCCACAAACGCGAGACGAACAACGACTTCAAACTGCTCACACCAAGTCCGTCCCGTGGAGTGCGAGTGATCGCATCGACGAAGAATCGATCACTCGGCGGAACCATGAAGCCCCACGGAACAAGACCGGCCGCGAAGACCCTTGCGAGCTCAACCCGAGGTTGGACTCGACTGACCGGCAAGCTCCACCCCCGATAGGACAACCGTCCCCCGGCTTCCCAGCGGACGCCACCCCCTACACGCCTTACCTTCAGCCCCGAACTCCGGGGCTCGAAGTCGTTCCAAAAGAACCCGTGAGACCCGCCCGCCACCCGCGACCATCATCACCCAACCAGCAATAGCTCAGTACTGAGCTATCACGCCGAGAAGAATCAACTCGCCAAAACCCGGCAAGAACCCGTGTCCAGACCGCAAGGTTTCTCGTACATAGGGAACGCACGACCAACCCGTCACGATCCCAACTTATGAAAGCGGTTAAGCCCTACCGCACCGATCCCAAAACGGCTACCAAGACGAAAAACATGCCGATTTGCAGGGATTCATTGTGAAACCGGTAAACCTCGACTTATGAAATTGGACCCAGCAACTCGCCGTACGAAAACGGTTTCTGGACGTAGTCGTCGGCTCCCTCGCCCAGCCCTCTGACCCGGTCGCGTTCGGTGCCGCGGCCACTGACGATGATCACCGCGAGGCCGGGGTCGATCCGGTTGACGGTGCGGTCCTGGTTGCGGATCTCGCGCAGGAGGTCGAGCCCCGCCGCGTCGGGCAGGTTCAGGTCGAGCAGGAGCAGGTCCGGTTCGTTGTAGAGACAGAGGCGCATCGCGTCGGCAGCGGTTGGCGCAGCCATCACGCCGAACCGATCGGCGGTCAGGTGCTCGCAGAGCAGCTCGAGCGTCGCCTGGTCGTCTTCACAGACCACGATCCGAGCGACCTCCTCCCGGTCGGGCAGCATCACGCCAGCCCTTCCGATGGTTCGGCTTCACACGTCGCCCGCTCCCACCTGTCGACGTCCCAGTCGGAAGGCAGCTCCAGCACCGCCTCGGCTTCCGGCACCCGGACCCGATGCCCCGGCCCGACCTCCCGCACCGCGATCAGTGGCTCGCCCGCCGGCCCGAGGAAGAGCAGGTCGAGCGGGAAGCGCATGCCGAAGGTGTGGACCGAGCGGCAGCGGGGAATCAGCAGGCCCTGCGGCGCCCGGTGCCGGTCCAGCAAGGCCAGGCCCAGCAGCCTTGAAAGCGGATCGTCCGCCACCGGCACCTCGAAACCATGGACCTGACGTCGCTGAAGTCGCCTGAAACGTCTGGCCGGACGGGTGTTGTCTGCTCCGATCGCCATGTCCCCATAAGGCCCGGGCACAGGAAACTCTCCCCCCGCTCGGGCCCGGCCCTGCAACGAGCCCCTTGGCGACTGGCCCTAGACATGAAAATCGGCCCTCACCGACCGGGCGGTCGACAAGGGCCGAATCTACAGCTACGTACTCTGGTGCTACTTACCGGCGTACATTCCGATTGGGATCGATTGCTTGATCACAGCCTCTCCGGACTCTGACCTGCCGACAACATTCAGATCCTCTGGACCCACGACGGCTTCATAGATGTTCCCATATAGCTGGATGTCGCTGGCTTTCTCCCGGCCCGTATCGACCGCTTCAACATCATCTGGAACAAGCCCGAGCAAATAGAAATCACCTGAGCCGAAGTTTTCTCCGGTCACGTACGCGCCATGCGAAATCGTCGAATCCATTGGCACACAGGTTCCGAGATTCTGGCCGCTGCTCTTCGTCGAGTAGAAGCAGATCTTGTCTGACGAAGTGAAGACGAGGACGCTGCTTCCGAGTGTGGTCTGAACTCGCCCAACCGATGAAAGTGCACCTGGCTGCTTGCCGTCCGTCTGTTTGAGCCCGTACACAATCAAGTCGCGCTCAGTTTTCGACAGCTCCGCCAGGCTTTCCTGTGTTGGTTCTTCGAGCATAGAGAAACGACCGATTTTTCGGACCTCCTCTGCCGAGGGAGACTTATCAACAGCTAGACCCGCATCTTCGCTGACTGGAACGGGGTTGTCCGTGCCTCCTTGACTCACGGCGAAGGCGGCACCCCCCAAACAAAGGAGCGCCAAGATTGAACTGGCGACAGCAATTCTGATTCTGTCGCCTCGTCTATTTATCGGCTTCATGAGGTGTGCCATCCCCTTCCAAATATGTTCCGGTATCCACCGGAGAACTGGCGGATATATGCCCAGCCGGGCCTCCATGAAGAAGGTATGTTGCTTCCAATTGAGCCGCCACCGCATATGAGCGAATGAATCTCTCCCCCGAAGTCCTTGTATCCCAAACACTTTTTCTGTACGGGACTCTGGTAGTCGTAGTCTTCATGCATGTCTAACCAGTACCAGGGACGCTTGTTGGTGCCACTGGCAGCGTCGAAGTAGATGCGTACGCCGGTGGGAGCAGGATTGTCCTGCCACTTGCAAAACCATCCCGAGCCCGAATAAAAGTTGCAGCTACCGTTGGAAGCTTCTGCTTTGTCTTGCCTCAAACCTACCCCCAAAAATGCCAGAGTAAGTAGGAGACAAGCAATCCCTAATTTATTCAAAGATCACTCCTCCGTGGTGGTTCCCGATTGCCTGACCTTCGCAGGCGCTGCCGGAGGTTAGCAGTCGAATTGCTCGTGCTCCGTCGCCGATAGACCTGTCAAGCAGCGGACAGATCCGGCCAGCCGTCCGACCCAAGAGCCGATTGCGATTGATCCAGAATCGGGGAACCCGGGCACAGGAAACTCTCCCCCGCTGGTCCGGCCTGACCCTGCAACGAGACTTTCGGGGTGCAACCGCCCGTTCAGGTCGCGCGGCGCGAAGTCCATAAACGGAACCTCAAGGCATGATGCCCGGGTACCCAAGGACCATGCCGCGGGTGCTCAAGGCTTCAACCGTGGAAAGAAAAAAGACCCGCAGAGGAAACTACGAGTCGGGCACTGACTATGTGCTCGAGTACGGCAATCTCCGATTCTCGTTCAACGAACGGGACTTCAGCCAGAGAGTCGAACAGGCCGCGGTGCGGCTCGGTTTCGTGACCCCCGGGCTGACCTTCGCCGAACTCAACGACCTGCTCCACCTCGCCGTCTCCGGCGAGATCGAGGAGCCCAGCTCGGAGCTCGGGGTCCACGTCACCCATCACTGGGAGGACCTGACCGGGCCCGGCAACCAGAGCTTCGTCCACTGGCTGCGCCGTCTGGTGTTCCGCGGCGCCTGGCTCGACCAGCGGGTCAAGGAAGGCGAACTGGACATCGTCTTCGACGAAGCCCGCCAGACCTTCGGCTACATCCAGCCCGACCGCGGCCCCGAGACGATCGAGCTCGCCAAAGAGCCGAGCTGGCGCCGCGTCGCCTTCCGTCGGTAACACCTGCAAGTCGGGCGGGGTCCGACCCGCCCTCCACGAGAAACCCGCCCCTCCCATTTGAATCAACTAATGGTTGGGAGGGGCTCTGTATGAGGCGGGACAGACAGCCCGGCTCAGAGGTTCTTCAGGAGTTCTTCGTTGTTGGCGGTGCCCTTGATCAGCTCGGCCATGCGGTTGGCGGCCGGCACCGGCTCCATGTCCTTGAGCTCGGCCCGCAGGCGACGCACCGCGTCCACCTGGTCCTGATCGAGCACCGACTCCTGGCCGGAGACCGCACAGGCGGTCACGTCCAGCGACGGCTTCACCCCGGCGGCGGCGAGGCCGGCGTCGAGGCGGATCGTCGAGTTCTCGGTGGTGTGGACCGCGTCCATCACATCCTGGTCGCCGGGCGAGCCCCAGAGGGCGGTGGCGATCACGGTGACCGAACCGGCACCTTCTTCCTCGAGTTCGCGACCGGCACCGAAGAAGGGCTTGATCGCGCCCGGGTCGCCGTAGGCGTTGCCGAGGCGGGTCAGCGAATCGACGATGATCACCACGTCCACCCCGGCCTCGGCCTGGCGCTTGACCTTGGCCAGGATCCGTTCGGCGGTCCGCACCTGCTCGTGCGCGCCGAGGTCGGCGGGCGCGGCGGCGATCTCGACCTCCGGCACCTCGCGGCTCCAGGCGGTCACCTCCTCCGGGCGCTCGTCGATCAGCAGCACGATGATCTCGGCTTCGTCACCGGCGCCACGGGCGATCGCCTTGGCCAGCGAACGCAGGAAGCTGGTCCGGCCCGAGCGGGGCTGGGCCTCGACCAGCACCCGCTGCCCGAAGGCGAGCGGGGCGAGCAGGTCGACCGAGCGGGCGAGGACGTCGTCGGCGTCGCCGCTCAGCGGCATCTGCCGGTGCGGGGCGATCGGAGTCAGGCTTTCGAAACGCGGCGCGCGCTCATCGACCGGCGGTTCGCCGTTGACCGTCTCGACCCGTACCAGCGAGGGCCGGCGCTCGCCACGGCGGGCCGGGCGCACCGGGCCGCTGACCTCGTCGCCTGAACGCAGTTCGCAGCGACGGATCTGGGCGGGCGAAACGTAGATCCCGGCGGCGGGCGCGCCTTCGGCCCGGATGATCCCGCTGCCACGCGGCAGCACGTCGAGCACGCCCGTGACCTCGTTCAGCTCCGGTTCGGGCTCGACATCCGCCTCTTCGGTTTCGCGATCGGGTTGCTCCCGATCCTGCTTCTCGCTGTCCCGATCGCGGTCCCGGCCCCCGCGACGCTCGCGGTCACCGCGTCGGCCGCGGTCGCGATCGCCCCGCCGACGGCGTGAACCGCTGCCCGAGCCGCCCCGCTCGCCGTCCGATTCGCCCTCGGCGCCGTCACCGGCACCGTCCGAATTGCCGAGCCGGTCGATCAACTCTTCCTTGCGTAGCAGCCGGAACTTCTCGATCCCGGCCTTCCCGGCGAGCTCGTGGAGCTCGGCCAGGGACTTCGATTTCAGATCTGACATGTCAGCCTTTGTCGGCGGCCACCAGGCCGCTCAGCCACTCGCCGAACTCCGGGCGGCTCTTCCAGTCCGATTCGAACTTGGCGGCACCCTCGGTGGTCAGCGGGTGGTTCAGCATCTGATGGAAGACCTTGGCCGGAACGGTCGCGATGTCGCAGCCCAGCGAGGCGGCGGTCACCATGTGCTCCGGGTGGCGGATCGAGGCGGCGAGCACCTTCGACTCGTAGCTGCCGGCGCGCAGGACGTCGCAGATCTCCTCGACGACCTTGGCCGAATCGATCGAGATGTCGTCGAGCCGGCCCATGAAGCAGGAAATGAAGGTCGCCCCGGCCGCCGCGGAAAGCAGCGCCTGGTTCGGCGAGAAGACGAGGGTCATGTTGACCATCGCCCCGTCATCGGTGAGCACCCGGGTCGCCTTCAGGCCTTCGGGGCCGAAGGGAACCTTGACGGTCACGTGTTCGTGGAGTTTGCGCAGGGCCTGGCCCTCGGCGATCATGCCCTCGGCGTCGGCGGAGACGACTTCGGCAGAAGTCGGGCCGCCGACCAAGTCAGCGATCTTGCGGATGATGTCACCGGGTTCACCGTCTTCCTTGGCGAGCAGGGAGGGATTGGTGGTCGCGCCACTCAGCACGCCCCAGCTTGCAATCTCCTCGACCTCGGAAACGGCGCCGGTGTCAATGAAAAGTTCCATGCCCCAATCGTAGTGGAGCGGACGGTCAAGCTCCGGCCGGGTTCAGCCCTTCGGCCTTGAGCGTCTCGAACCAGTCGTCGACCTGGCGTTTCTTTTCGATGTCGCCCCAGCCAAGCCCGCGGGCCATCACGGTGGCCAGCGGTTCGACCGATTCGGCGGTCGCCAGGCTCGATGCGGCGGTCAGGCCGAGCCTGGTCCGCCGCAAGAGGACATCGGCCAGCGACCGGGCCTGCTCGAACTCGATCGCGATCTGGGCTTCGGCCATCAGGTCCGGCATGCCTTCGACGATCGGCTTGGCCAGCTCGGGGTCGGCCTGGGCGAGCCGGATCACGCCGCGGGCCGCGTGGCCGTAGCGGAAGGTGAGCTGGGCCAGCGATTCCTTGCCCACTCCTTCCGGGGCGTCCAGTTCGGCCGGGTCGATCTCCATCCCGAGCGGGATCTCGGCGGTCTGGCAGCGGGCCTCACGGCCGGCCCTTTCGACGATCCGGTCGACCGTCTGTTTCGCCATCCGTCGCCAGGTGGTGAGTTTGCCGCCGGTGATGGTCAGCATCCCCGACGAGGTCTCGTAGAGCTCGGCCTGGCGGGAGATGTCGACCGACTTGCGCGGGTCGCCGGTGCTGATCAGCGGCCGCACGCCGGCATAGGCCCCGACGATGTCGCTCTCGGTCAGCGAAAGGTCCATGAACTCGTTGGTCGCGTTGATCAGGTACTCGATGTCGTCCTCGGTCGCGGCGACTTCCTCGATCCCGCCGTCGTGATCGACGTCGGTCGTGCCGACCAGGGTGCGGCCGTACCAGGGCAAAGCGAAAATCCTTCGTCCCTCTCCGGCCGGGACGACGCAGGCGGCCTTGCCCATGTCGACGTCATCGGTGGAGAAGAGCAGGTGGGCGCCGCGGCTCGGTGCGATCCTCGGGATGTCTTCCTCCCTCTCGATCTCGCCGGGGCGGATCTGATCGGCCCAGACGCCGGTCGCGTTGACGATGTTGTCGGCCTCGACCATCACGGTCTCGCCGGAGGCGGCCTCGGTGAACTCGACCTGCCGGGCCTTGCCGTTCTTCTCCAGCACGCGGGTCACCTTCGCCCCGTTCAGGCAGACGGCGCCGAAGCGCTGGGCCTCGCCGAGCACGGTCAGCACCAGGCGGACGTCGTCGGTCTGGCAGTCATAGAAGAGATAGGCGGATTCCGGATCCCGCTTGTCCAGCGAGGGAATCAGCTCGACCACCTCGTCCCGGTCGATCGTCCGATGCCGGTCCGGTGACCACGACTCCTCGGCTTCGGCCGGCCTCCGGCGCCAGCGGCGTTCACGCCGGTTGCGACCACCCGTG
>Ga0207420_1000713_pt1 | contig 26297 bp, 24 predicted proteins | sample ThiBio_inoc_biof_FD_183941 | JGI IMG/M metagenome (GOLD analysis project Ga0207420, IMG submission 183941) | Wastewater bioreactor microbial communities from Cape Town, South Africa - Thiocy_inoc_biof (SPAdes) | ecosystem: Engineered > Bioremediation > Thiocyanate > Unclassified | place: South...
ACTCCATAAAAGGAATGTTTACAAGGTCAAAAAAGTCGAAATTAAAAAGTTTATGTATTTTTAACAATAACAAATCTTTAGCTTAACTTGCTGATATTTTAGTACAAAGAATGGGGAATACTATAATCAGCAAGAATAAGTTCTCTTTCATTTTGAGACATTCCACTCCATGTCTTCTCCCCGAAACTTTCTTTAGTGTATTGTTCTGCTTGTCTTATATCAGCTGCGTCTAACTTATAATCGGTGTTTTTGTAAGCAAATTGTTCTTCAAGTTCTAATGACTTATAGTTTGCAATCAAATTGTTGGCTATATTCATTATTCTTTTTTCTTCTCTATTGTCTTTGATCATAGCCTCAATAGATGAAATAAATATTTCTTCATCTCGCAACCAAATTTCTTCTCCAAGAATTTCTGGAAGTTTAGCTAATAAAACTGCATCTGTATAAATCAGCCCTTTTCGTAGAAAGCGATTGATATTAGAAATAGCTTTCAAACTTAACATCGAATAACCTTGTGAAATAGCTCCCCAAATTCGAGCCATTTCTTCGGCTTTCTTGTCATTTAATAGTAGATTTTCTTTTGCAAATTGAATAACGTTCTCTGCTTCATCGTATGAGAAGCAGATATGCCAAATGTCTTTATAGTCGTATGTTATCTGATGTTTTGTGCCATTTTTCTTATTCTCTTTGTATTTATTAGTCTCAAAAATGTAGTTTTTCCAATTTTCACCTAGGAAATTCCTTAGCCGTGCAGAAATTGGACAGCCGGAAACATTCGTTTTACCTTTGTAGTTAATTGTTTTGTTTTGGTATGATAATGGAAATTGTACTTTCTTTTCAAGCCACTTTATTATTTCTTCAAACTTGAAACTTGGTGCAGTTCTCAAAAATTTACTCTCATAAAGCTCTTGCTTTTGTTCATCTGTTAACGTATTCCATTTGTCTGTATTCTGTTTACGATATTTAATATTGTTAATAAAACTCAACGCCCGAAACTCTTCAAATTCCGGATGACTAATTGGACATCTTGCTTTGTTTTGTTCTAATGTGCATTTTCCAACCAATCCCTTTTGTGAACGAAGAGGGCGTTTGAAAAAAATACTTCCTTCTCCTTTTTTCTTACTTGTTATACCTTTGTAAAACTCACTATTTAAATCCAATTCATTCTGAAATGAAAAAATCTCTCTTATTTCATCTTCATATTGAGATCTCACAGCTTGAAATTGACTATTCCTTATCCTGATATTCTTGTTTTCTAGATGAGCAAATGCACAACCAATTGTTTTTAAGTTATGTTCGTTCATATATGCAGTTAGGTCTTTGGACTTTTTTTCTTCAGATTTTTTTAGTTCAGCAGTAATTTCAATATTTGAATTTTCATCTAAATCAATTTCTTCCTGAGATTTTATAGTTTCTCCTTTACTACTCTTAAAACCCCTTCTTTGAGCTATATGATACAATGCCCTTCCTAATTTGTATCTGTCAGTTTGATTAGAAAAATCAAATTGTGTGTCCATTAACTCTGCACGAAGTTGGTAAGGACTTGAGTAATCAGGAATTCCATCTCCGTCAAAATCCAAACGTACCCACTGTTCAAATTCAAGTGCATCAATCGGGTATATACGTTTTAATCCTTTAGCTTTATTATAAACAGACCATTTCTCTAAATCTTCTTTAGATAACGGACAAAATCCAAAATCAATTAGCACACTTAATGTTGCCCAAATTCTGTATTTTCGAGATTGATAAAGCCTTCGTACTGAGCGATATTTAGTTCGTTCGGCAGCATAAGATTTTACTGTGAAACCTCTGTCATCTTTTCCTGAACCTGTCTTGAAAATATTGGCACTGAAAAAAACTAATTGTTCCTGCAAATTAAATCCGTTATCAGTATCTCGGACTGATAATCCAACAGACCCTGTTCCTAAATCAACTCCTAAAATTTTTTCCATATTATTTGTTTTTTTTGTTTTTATTTTTTATCTTTGTCATTGTCATTGAAAGACAATTCACAACAAGGCTATAAGCCGAAGAAATTCTTGACCCCGCGTACTCCGTGGGGTTTTTTAACTATTTAAAATTAACTTTTCTCAAAGATATAAGTAAATATTAACTTAAAAAATTTTTAGGAGAAAAAAATATTCCATCTTTGCGATATTATTGAAAGCAATTCACAATAAGGATTATTCCGTTGTGAAAACATTTAAGCCGCCCTCGTCTTGCAATACGGGGGCATTTTTATTTCACTTCCAGTTCAAATACGCGCTCACTGCTCTGCGTATTTATATGGAGACGGAAAGGGGTGGGGGAGCCATTGGGAGATTTAATGGCGGCAAGGGAGAAGGATGCGTATAGCTTTTTGGTGTATCCGGGCGGATCGTTATTTCTGGAGTGGCTGAAATGCAGATCGATAGTGGGAGATTGAGTATCGCGAAACAATCCGATAACATGTGCTTTGTCGTAGTATTCTATTTCGAGGATCAGGTTCAGGTAGTTTCCGCCTACCCAAACGCTTTGTATTTTTACGGGGTCTTTAATGAGATTGGCAACGGCGCTGCTTCCTTCAACAGTTCCCGTGAAAATATCGGAAACAGAGTTGATTTTCACGGTATCGCCACGTAAAGGTGTGTAATTAAGCACGACGCGCTGCCCGTCTTTACCCGAATAATCCTTCAACTCTTTCGGGATAAGGGTCTTATTGTTGTCCAGTTGAAACGTTATTTGTCCGGCCGGCTTCACCACTGTGGCAAATTCCACCAGGAAGTTATCGATACGGCCCGGTTCCTTCTCGCACGCGCTTGCAAGGAGAAAAACAACCGTAAGGTATGCGATATATTTCCATTTCATTGTTTTAACCCTTTGCCTTTTCTCCTTCGGCTTGTGCTTTTTGTGCCGATACAAAATTCTTCACCGTGTTTCCATACATTTCAATCAGCTTTTTACGCAAAAAACCGTAATCTTTGTCGGGAATTTTAATTTTTGCAATTTGCCCGTCAATATAGTTGTTGAAAAACAGTTTATCTTCTTCGGTATATTGGCCGGCAAACGAGTCGCTGTTTTCCATCAGGTCGTAAGCAATGTAGTTGATGGGAAAAAAGACGTAGTTTTTGTAAATTTCCGCATCAATAGCCTTTGTGGCAATTTCCAGTATTTCTGTCCGGTTGGCGTTGGCATCCACAGCGGACAAATTTTCGTTGATTCGGTTTCCGAACTTGAAAAAAACTTTTCCTTTGTAGCCCAAAATACCTGTTTGCATATTTTCGATATCGTCGGCCTGGCTTTTCTTGTATCCGGGGTTATCCCTTTTAAGTTGATACTCTCTGGCCTTGAGATAATCACACGGGTCGAATTCGTATGTGATGGAAAGCGGCACTATGTTAAGCGACCTGAGCGCCTCTGCCGGTTTAGAGCTGTTGTACAGCGTGAGCATTTTCAGCAGGCTCGTCTGCGTTTTATCGTCCGAGTCTTTTGCCCGGCCTTCGCGTTGGGCGATCCAGATGGATTGATTACGACGGGTAATGGTATCGTAAATATACTCCGACAAATGCCTGGATGTATCCAGCATCTCACGGACGGAAACGCCGCGTTTTACGATGAAACTTTTGTTAAGCCTGACCAGATCGGTTATCCACGGATAGATCAGTAAATTATCCCCGATGGCGATTTCGGATGTATTTATTCCTTTATCGAAGAACAGAATGTTCAGGAAAGCCGCATCCAGCACAATATCGCGGTGGTTGGAGATGAAAAGGTGGCCTGAGCCGCCTTTGAATTCTTCAAATCCTATGCCGGTAAGCTCTGATGTGGTTTTGGCGATGAGTTGTTTCATAAAAGGATAAATGATGGTGCGCTGAAAATCGTAAACCGATTTGCAGGACAGCATGGATCCGCTAAACATCTCCCACGTAATAGGCTTGAGCAGAGGTTCAACCGCTCTGCGAAAATAGAAATTGTTGATAAGGGAACCGATGGCTGAAGGTACTTCGCTATCGTGGAAAGGACGGATATCGTCGAAATTCTGCTTATTGCCTGTTTCCATAATTCCTATTTTTTATCCGATTATATTCGTACTCGATAATATCGGTCATCACATCAGCAATATTGAGTCCCGCGGCCCGTACTTGCTGGGGGATAAAGCTGGTTTCGGTCATTCCGGGCGTGGTATTTACTTCGAGCAGGACGGGAACACCGCCGGAGATGATGTAATCTGCCCTGATGATTCCTTTTGCACCGATAAGGTGATAAATCTGTTCAGTCTGTTCCTGAATTTGTTTTGCCACGTCGTCCGGGATCCGCGCAGGGGTGATCTCTTCCACTTCGCCTTTATATTTGGCATTGTAATCGAAGAATTCATTTTTGGTAACCACTTCGGTAAGCGGCAGATACTGAAATCCTTTTCCTGCCCGATAGCATCCACAGGTTACTTCCGTTCCCGATATGAAACTTTCGACCATCACTTCGGATGCTTCTCCAAATGCTGCGTCTATAGCATTTTGCAGATGTGAAACCTCTTTTACCTTGGTTGTGGCAAAGCTGGACCCGCCGATATTGGGCTTCACGAAAACAGGCAGACCTAATTTTTTAACGATTGCTTCGGTATTGTATGAATCATTTGAACGAAGAATAACCGACCCGGCCACGTTGAACCCGAAGCTCTTGAGAAAATTGTTGCACGTGAATTTACTGAATGTAAGTGCCGATGCCAGTACCCCGCAGTTGGAGTAGGGGATGTCAAGCATATCGAGATAACCCTGCAAAACGCCGTCTTCTCCCGGAGTGCCGTGGATGGTGATGTAGGCAAAATCGAACAGGATTTTCGTTCCGTCTGCCGTGAAGCTAAAATCGTTTTTATCGATGGGAAAAGTCTCGTTCATCTGTTCGGCTACCCAAACTTCTTTATCGATTTTCACCTTGTAGAGGTTGTACTTGTCTTTATCTATAAAAGAGTATATGCCTTGGGCGCTTCTTTCTGAAACTTCCTTTTCAGACGAATAACCTCCCCAGATGATGGCAATATTTTTTTTCATAATTTATAGTGGTTTGAGGTGTGAGTTTTGCGTTTGTATCGTATATATGCGCCAGCGGCTGATAACTTCCTGCATGTCTTGCGGCAGTTCGCTTTCGAAAAACATTTCCTTCCCGGTACGGGGATGCACGAAGCCGAGCGTTTGCGCGTGCAGGCATTGTCGCGGACAAATGGTGAAACAATTGTACACAAACTGTTTGTATTTTGCAAAATGTGTCCCGCGCAGCACTTCGTTTCCGCCGTAACGTTCGTCGTTGAACAGTGTATGCCCGATCTGTTTCATGTGTACGCGTATCTGGTGTGTGCGCCCTGTTTCCAACTCGCACTGAACGAGCGTTACGTAGCCAAACCGTTCCAGTACCTTGTAGTGTGTAACCGCAGGTTTCCCTTGTTCGCCGTCAGCAAAAACGCGCATCAGCATCCTGTCTTTCGGGTCGCGGCCTATATTTCCCGTAACGGTCCCTTCATCGTCGGCCATATTTCCCCACACCAGCGCAACGTACCTCCTTTTGGTGGTTTTGTTGAAGAATTGTGCCGAAAGGTCTGTTTTGGCATCGGGAGTTTTGGCAATGAGCAATAAGCCCGATGTATCCTTATCGATGCGGTGCACCAGTCCTAAGCGCGGGTCGGTCATATCCATACCGTGTTCGTACTTCAGGTAAAATGCTATCGCGTTAACCAGTGTGCCTGTGTAATTTCCGTGCCCGGGATGCACTACCATGCCGGGTGGTTTGTTGACAACCATCAGGTCGTCGTCTTCATAAACAATATTGAGCGGAATATCCTCCGGGAGAATCTCCAGTTCCCTCCGCGGACGATCCATCACAATAGTGATGACATCCAGTGGTTTAACCTTGTAGCTCGATTTTACGGCGATCCCGTTCACCAAAATACATCCGGCATCGGCAGCCTGCTGGATCCGGTTTCGTGAAATCCCTTCAATACGGTCTGATAAAAATTTATCGATCCGCAGCAAACTTTGTCCTTTATCGGCTACAAATCGATAATGCTCAAATTTTTCATCTTGCAAAGAATCGCCGGCCAGCTCATCATCTTCTTCCAAAAAATCCTGAATATCGTCTAACATTTTATATGGCCACTAACCTAAAAGAATGATTTGTCCATGTTTGATGGTTGAACAGGTGCGTTTTTCGAAGAATCGGGAGCGGCTCTCATTCCTCCGGGAGAAACCACATATTCCCTTTCCGTACCCAGCGAATCTTCCGCCATCCTGCTTCCTACCACTAATTTCAAGGGCGACCCGGCAGGAATTTGTTCATCGGACGTCAACTTTTTCCCCCGATATTCAACCGATATAACTAATCCGCTGTATTGAGCAGGAACCTCCTCTATGGCAATCTGCGTGAATCCGATGGAGTTGAGCAGTGCAATGGCCTGTCGCGCGGAAAAGTCCACCAATCCCGGAACGGAAACCTGTTGCGGGTTGCGGGCATAAATGGTGACATAAATATCCCGACCCTCCTTAACCTTATTGTGGGGCTTGGGAGATTGATCGATAATTGAGCCGGGAACAGCCTCCTTTTTATAAATAGAGTCAACAACCTGGATATCCAATCCTTTGGATTTCAAAATGGCTGCAGCCTCCTCTTCCTGAAGCCCCTGTAGCTGGGGTACCACCACGTTTTGTCCGTGACGGGTGTAAATATTCAGGAAAAGCAGGAGGAGAATGAACAATAGAATGGCAACAACGCCAATTGCTACTATATTGAGGAGGATGTTGTTACCCGGAAATTTTTTAGTAGTTGGTTTTGTGCTCATATTTAAAGTAAGTTTTAGAGAAACTGTTTTGAATTAATGTCCCGGTTCGCGGTGACGATACTACTCACTGATGTTGAAATTTCACTGCAAAAGTATAAAAAAAATGTTTGCCTTTGGTTTTTTCAGGACAAAGAGTTTGAAGTATTATGTGGGAACATAACAAAAAAGCAGGAATGTGCGTCACATATTCCTGCTTTCAATAAAAAGCTTTTAACCGCATTAATTAATCGGATACGGTTAATCTTGTTCTTCTTTTGGCACGGCGGGCAGCCAGTACTCTTCTTCCGTTCTTGGTCGCCATTCTCGAAAGGAAACCGTGTTTGTTCCTTCTTTTTCTGTTTGAGGGTTGAAATGTTCTTTTCATATTATCTGATGTTTTATTTGTTGCTGGAAATATTGGGGTGCAAAATTAGAAATTATTTTTCAAATATCCAATTTATAGGGTTTAAAATTCCGTTTAGCATCTGTTTTTTTCTAAGTGTGAAGTTTTTCGAGAAAAAATTACGCAAAATTTTGCCGGTCTCAAAAAAGGTTCTATCTTTGCACTCGCAATTTGAGGAAAGGTTAATTTTTCTTTCGGGTTAGCATCTCAAATGGCCCATTCGTCTATCGGCTAGGACGCAAGATTTTCATTCTTGAAAGAGGGGTTCGATTCCCCTATGGGCTACAATAAAAAAGATTTAAACAAGTCAAACGATAATGGCAAATCACAAATCAGCAGAAAAAAGGATCAGACAAATAAAAGTTCGTCGTTTATCCAATCGTTATGTTTCACGCACAACCAGAAACTCGGTGCGTTCATTACGCGCTTTAACCTCAAAGGAAGAAGCTGCGGCGATGTATCCCGGAGTTTGCTCGATGCTGGATAAGTTGGCAAAGAAAAAAATTATTCACCAGAACAAGGCCAATAATTTGAAATCTAAATTAGCTGCTCACATCAGCAGGTTAAACTGATTTTTATTCATTAAAAAAGATGAAGCCGGGCGTTTATGTCCGGCTTTTTTTGTAATTTTGAAAATCCGGGAGCTGACCGCTTCGGGCTAAAATATTATCCGATATAATTATGATTAAGCACATTGTATTATTCAAACTGGCTGATGAAGCCGAAGGTAACTCAAAAGCCGAGAACGCGGCAATAATCAGGCAGCGCCTTGAAGCGTTGAAAGATTCGATTCCCGAAATTTTAAAAATAGAGGTGGCGATCAATCATGCCGGTGCTCCTGCAGGTAATTACGACATTATGCTCGACAGCGAGTTTCGTAACCTGAATGACTTGCAAACCTATATTTCGCATCCCGAACATCAAAAAGTGGGAGAATTCATCGTTAAGGTACGAACCGGGCGGGCAGCTATCGATTACCAGTTTTGACCGGCTTCCCGGCCGTTTTTCCCGCTAAAAAACGAAAAACGGTTGGCGGAACGACAAATTTTCCGTATATTTGTTCGATTTTTCAGCCAAAACGCTAATATGAATAAATTACTAATTATCAGCTAGATATTTAAAGGATAAAATGACAGAAGAAGAAAAAAAATCGGCAAGCGGTAATTATTCCGCACAAAACATTCAGGTACTCGAAGGCTTGGAAGCGGTACGCAAACGCCCCGCGATGTATATCGGAGACGTAAGCGAAAAGGGATTTCATCACCTGGTGTATGAGGTGGTCGATAATTCTATCGACGAAGCGCTTGCCGGATATTGCAATGAGATAAACGTAACCATCAACAAAGATAACTCCATTACCGTTACCGATAACGGGCGCGGAATCCCAGTGGATTACCACGAAAAAGAAAAAAAATCGGCGTTGGAAGTGGTGCTTACCGTGTTGCACGCCGGAGGTAAATTTGATAAAGGAACGTATAAGGTGTCCGGAGGGTTGCACGGGGTGGGGGTGTCGTGTGTGAATGCCCTGTCGATGTACCTCAAAGCCGAAATTCATCGCGACGGAAAAATTTACGTGCAGGAATATTCGCGCGGAAAACCTTATACCGATGTGAAAGTGATTGGTGATACCGATAAAACCGGGACCATAATAACTTTTAAGCCCGATGATACGATCTTTATCGTTTCGGAATACCGTTACGACATTCTGGCCACACGCCTTCGCGAACTGGCGTTCTTGAATGCCGGGGTAACGTTGAGGCTTATCGATAAAAGAGCGCCAAGGGAAGACGGTACGTTCAAAACGGAACGCTTCTATTCCGAAAACGGATTGGAAGAGTTTGTGCGTTACATCGACAAGGCAAAGGAGCCGCTTATCTCGGAACCCATTCACATCGTTACCGAAAAGCAGGGGATCCCCATCGAAATTGCGATGACGTACAATTCAACGTACAACGAGAATATATTCTCTTATGTAAATAACATCAACACCATCGAAGGAGGAACGCACCTTACCGGCTTTCGCAGAGGGCTCTCACGCACACTGAAAAAATATGCCGAAGATTCCAAAATGCTGGAAAAAGTGAAAGTGGAAATCAGCGGCGATGACTTCCGCGAAGGGCTTACGGCCGTGTTATCGGTAAAAGTCGCCGAACCGCAATTTGAAGGACAAACGAAAACCAAGCTCGGAAACAGCGAGGTGATAGGGGCTGTGGACCAGGCTATTGGCGAGGCGTTGAACAATTACCTGGAGGAACATCCGAAAGAAGCAAAGATTATTGTTGAGAAAGTTATTCTTGCCGCTACGGCACGCCATGCTGCACGTAAGGCGCGGGAACTGATCCAACGGAAATCGCCGTTGTCGGGTGGGGGGCTTCCCGGAAAATTGGCCGATTGTTCTGATAAAGATGCCGAAAAATGCGAAATTTTTATTGTGGAAGGGGATTCGGCAGGAGGAACGGCTAAACAAGGCCGGGACCGCATGTATCAGGCCATTCTCCCGCTTCGTGGAAAAATTCTGAATGTGGAAAAGGTGATGACTCACCGGGTTTTTGAGAACGAAGAGATCAGGAATATATATACTGCCCTGGGGGTAACTATCGGCACGGAAGAAGATTCCAAAGCATTGAACATCGATAAACTCCGTTACCACAAAGTGGTGATCATGACCGATGCCGATGTGGACGGAAGCCACATTGCCACACTTATCCTGACGTTCTTTTTCCGATACATGAAGCCGCTTATCGAGAACGGCTACGTCTATATCGCCACTCCGCCGCTTTACCTGTGTAAGAGAGGTAAAATTGAAGAATATTGCTGGGATGAACGCCAACGCCTGGCATTTATCGATAAATATGCCGATGGTAACGAGAATGCGATACACTCGCAACGATACAAAGGTTTGGGAGAGATGAACGCCGAACAGCTTTGGGAGACAACTATGAATCCCGAAAAGCGTACGCTTCGCCAAGTGACCATCGAAAATGCGGCGGACGCCGATATAATTTTCTCGATGCTGATGGGCGAGGATGTTGCTCCGCGCCGGGAGTTCATCGAAGAGAACGCCACTTACGCACGTATTGACGCATAAGAAATAATATGCTCCAACCCCCAAAACTACAAATCGGTGACAAAGCCGTTATTCTTTCACCTGCCGGGAAGATAGATGCCGGACTGGTGTCTATGGCTGCATCCATACTTTGCGACTGGGGATTGGGAGTGGAGATTTCCGAAAACGCCTTGTGCCAAACGGGGCGTTTCAGCGGATTTGTGGAGCAACGGTTATCGGACTTGCAGAGTGCCATGGACGATCCCGAAGTGAAATTAATCTTCTGTTCACGCGGAGGATATGGAACCGTGCATCTGTTGGATAAGCTTGATTTTACGGGTATAAAACAAAACCCGAAATGGATTATCGGTTACAGCGATATCACCGCTTTGCATGCAGCGTTGCAAAGCAACGGGATCATGTCTGTCCACGGGCCTATGGCCAAGCATTTCGCAGAGGAAGGGCCTGCCGACATTTCTGTCCGTTTCACAAAAGCCATAATTGCCGGAGAGCCCATTGCCTACGATATCCCCGTCACGAATTATGCTCATCTCAACCGGAAAGGCAAAGCTTCCGGAAGGTTGTTTGGCGGCAATCTCTCGGTTTTTTGTGGTATTTTAGGTACGAGATTTGCCCAAATACCCAAAAACGGAATTTTGTTTATCGAGGATATTGGCGAGGAGCCGTACAAGATCGACAGGTATATCTGGCAACTAAAGCTCGCGGGTGTTTTTGACTGGATATCGGGGTTTATTGTAGGGCAGTTCACCGATTATACCGAAGACAACGATATGTATTCGGCACTTTACGAATCCATTGCATCGGTAGTGGCAGGGTACGCTTTTCCGGTCTGTTTCGACTTTCCGGCAGGGCACGTGAGACATAATTTCCCGCTTGTGATGGGAAAAACGGCAAAGCTCGTTGTTAAAGAAAATCAGGTAATATTCAAACAATCTTGAAATATAGGGATGGAGGTTTCAACTGAACTCGTATTGCTTATCGGGTCTTTTCTCTTTTTTGTAAGTATGGTGGTTGGTAAGGCCGGACATAAATTTGGTGTTCCGGTTCTGTTGCTCTTCCTGTTGGTCGGGATGATTTTCGGTGGAGACGGGTTTGGAGTCAGGTTTGAAAATATTCAAATAGCACAGGCCATTGGAACAGTTTGTTTAACCGTTATTCTCTTTTCCGGAGGTTTAGATACAAAGTTCAGGGAGATAAGGCCTGTAATTAAACCCGGGGTTATTTTGGCAACGCTGGGAGTATTTATTACTGCCATAATTACGGGTGTTTTTACCTGGTGGCTGTCTGAACAGGTTTATACAGGAATGGGAGTAGGGTTTTTAACCGCTATGTTGTTGGCTTCCACGGTCTCTTCTACCGATTCGGCATCAGTTTTCGGCATCCTTCGTTCCAAAGGGCTTATATTGAAGAACAATCTTCGCCCGTTGCTCGAACTGGAAAGCGGAAGCAACGACCCTCTGGCGTATATGCTTACGGTTACCTTCATCAGTATTATCCATTCCGGTAACAATCCCAATTATATTATGGTAGCAGCCAACATAGTTATTCAGCTTGTGGTTGGAGCGCTGTTGGGATATTTTCTTGGAAAATTTGCGGTAGTGATCATTAACCGTATCCGGATGGACAATACTTCGCTCTATCCGGTTTTACTCCTTATTACCGGTATATTTATTTTTGCGGCTACCTATTACCTGAAAGGCAACGGGTACCTGGCGGTTTACATTGCAGGATTGGTAATCGGGAACTCTAAGTTCGCGCACAAACGCACATCGATGAGTTTTATGGATGGATTTGCCTGGATGAGCCAGATCCTCCTGTTCCTGACGTTGGGGTTATTGGTAAATCCCAGTGAGTTGGTGCCCGTATTGATTCCGGGTATCCTTATTGCTCTTTTTATGATTTTTATAGCGCGCCCCATTACGGTTTATCTCTGCCTTATCCCGTTCAGGAAAATCTCGTTTCGCGAGAAGGCCTACATTTCGTGGGTCGGATTGCGTGGAGCCGTACCCATTATTTTTGCCATATTACCCTTGGCGGCAGGCGTGCCGGGAGCAAGAACGATTTTTAATATCGTTTTTGTGATCACTATTGTCTCCCTGTTGTATCAGGGCACTTCGCTCCCTATAGTGGCTAAATGGCTTGGCTTGGCGGAGAAACCCGGTAATTATAAAAGTTTTGAAGATTTCGATGTTGAGTTTTCCGAAGAGATAAAATCGGCCATGACCGAGATTAGCATTACCGAAGAGACGTTGAAGCACGGCCGGAATTTGATGGAGATGCCGTTGCCGGATAAAACGCTGGCGGTAATGGTGAAGCGGGGCGAAAGATTTTTTGTTCCCACCGGGCAAACCGCACTACAGGATGGAGACAAGCTATTGGTTATTTCGGATGACGAAGAGGCGCTGAAAGAGACCTATAAGAATATTGGCATTTCCAATTTCACCTATCAGAAGAATAACTGATGAAAAAAATAAATTCGCTGCTCGTATGGTTGCTTTTAACGGTTGGTTTCGTTTTTTCCGTATCGTGCAACTCTTGCCAGTCGCAGAAGATCGCCAACGTTTATGCGAAAGTTTCTCCCGATTTTAATGCCGACAGCGCATACCGGTTTGTTGAAGAACAGGCCGGCTTTGGGCCTCGGGTCCCGGGAACGCCGGCACATAAAGCCTGCGGCGATTACCTGTCGGCCAAACTTGCCGGGTTCGGCGCCGATGTTTTTGAACAAAAAGCCCATGTGACGCATTATAATGGGCAGGATATACAAATCCGCAATATTATCGGGAGCTTCCGGCCCGAAAAGGAGAAACGTGTTTTACTGTTTGCCCATTGGGACAGCCGTCCGTTCGCCGATGAGGAGCCGGATGCTGAAATGCAAAACAGGCCTGTTCCCGGTGCGGACGACGGGGCAAGTGGAACAGGGGTGCTTTTGGAGATTGCTCGCCAATTGAATCAACGGCCTGCCGATATAGGAGTTGATATCGTCTTTTTCGATCTGGAAGATTGGGGACCGGCAACTTTCGATAAAAATCCTGTTCCCGGTGAATGGTGGTGCGTTGGGTCGGGGTACTGGTCGGAAAATCCGCATAAAGACAATTACAAAGCATCGTACGGGATCCTGCTCGATATGGTGGGGGCGGCAAACGCTACGTTCCTGCGCGAGGGATATTCGATGCAGCGTGCGTCAAATGTTGTCTCAAAAATATGGAGCATTGCTTCAAACTTAGGATACGGGCAATTCTTTGTACAACGGAACGGCGGTTATATCACCGACGATCACGTTCCGGTTATCGAAAAACGAGGTATCCCGTGCGCAAACATCATTAATTTAAAAGATAGCGACAACGGATTTGCCCCGCACTGGCACACACACAACGACGATATGCGGAACATCAGCAGGGAAACGCTCCGCGCCGCCGGGCAAACGGTGTTGGAAGTGATTTATTTAGAAAAATAGATTAATATATAATGACTATCAACGAAATAGAACAAGAGATTATTGACGAATTCAGCATCTATGATGACTGGATGGACAAATACGCTTACATTATTGAGCAGGGGAACCAGCTGGCGCCGCTCGACGAGAAGTACAAAACATCCGAGAATATTATTCAAGGCTGTCAGAGCCGTGTCTGGCTGCAAACCGATTATCGGGACGGGAAACTGCATTTCCAGGCAGAGAGCGATGCCGTAATCGTAAAAGGATTGTTGGCGTTGGTATTGCGCGTATTCAACCACCGTACACCCGATGAGATCCTTGCTGCCGATTTACGTTTCATGAAGGAAATCGGGCTTACCGAACATCTTTCGCCTACGCGGTCGAACGGTTTGCTTTCCGTTATCAAGCAAATCCGGTTTTATGCTATGGCATATAAGGCGAAGAGCGATTTGGCAAAAACTTGACTTAATCCTCAATACTCAAGATATGAAACAATTATTATTCCTGTTTTTATTTATGACAACAATAACCACCGCTTCAATGGCGGATGAGAATCCTTTTTTTAAGCCGTACGATACACCACACGGCACACCACCGTTCGATAAAATTAAGATCGAGCATTACGAGCCGGCTTTTGATGAGGCCATCCGGCAGCAAAAGGTCGAGATTGAAGCCATTGCTTCCAACCCGTTTGCGCCGACTTTCCAGAATACCATTGCCGCAATGGAATATTCGGGCGAAATGTTGAACCGTGTAAGCGGCGTTTTCTTCAATTTATTGGGTGCCGAGAGCAACGATGAGATGATGATGATTTCGCAGCGGTTGAGCCCGAAATTGTCGGAACATTCCAATAATATCAACTTAAACGAAAAATTATTTGCCCGGGTGAAGACGGTTTACGATAACCGTCTGGCTTCGGACCTGCTTCCCGAGCAAATCCGTTTGGTAGAAAAGTACTACGAACAGTTCGAGAACAGCGGGGCGACCCTTTCGTCAGAAGATAAGGAAACGTACCGGAAACTGTCGATGGAACTAAGCAAAGCCTCACTCGATTTCGGGCAAAACAACCTGAAAGAAACCAACAAGTTCGAAATGCTGCTCACCGACGAAGCCGATCTGGCCGGATTGCCCGAAAGCGTCTTGGATGCGGCTGTGGCCAAAGCAAGAGCGAAGGGGAAAGAGGGGTGGATGTTCGATTTGTCGGCTCCCAGTTATATCGGTTTTATGAAATACTCTACCCGCCGCGATTTGCGCGAGAAGCTTTACATGGCTTACAACACCAAAAGTGTTATGGGTGGCGAGTTTGATAATCAGGCAAACATACAGAAAATAGTAAACCTGCGTTTGCAGCTTGCTCGTTTGCTGGGTTATAAAAATTACGCCGCGTACGCCTTGAAAGATCGGATGGCGAAGAACGAAGAGGGTGTTTATAACCTGCTCGACCGGCTTGCCCGGGCATACGGCGAAACTGCCCGTCGGGAAGTGGAAGAGGTGCAGGGGTATGCAGCCAAGATGGAAGGAAAACCGATAGAGATTCAGTCGTGGGACTGGAGTTTCTATTCCGATAAGCTGAAAGACGAGCGTTTCGACCTGAACGATGAGATGACCCGTCCCTACTTTGAACTCGAAAACGTAAAAAAAGGTGTTTTCGGGCTGGCAACCGACCTTTACGGGCTCACGTTCGTGAAAAATCCCCAAATACCCGTGTATCATCCCGAAGTGGAGGCGTTCGACGTGATGGACGCCAACGGTGATTTTCTTGCCGTCCTGTTTACTGATTTTCATCCGAGGGAAGGAAAACGATCGGGCGCATGGATGTCGTCGTTTAAATCGCAATTCATAAAAAACGGAGCCGACAGCCGTCCGCACATTACCATTGTGATGAACTTCACCCGCCCGACCGAAACGAAACCGGCCCTGCTCACTTTCGACGAAGTGGAAACTTTCCTGCACGAGTTCGGGCACGCCTTGCACGGGATGTTGGCAAAATCCACGTACGAGACCTTGTCGGGAACAAGTGTTTATCGTGATTTTGTGGAACTCCCGTCGCAGGTTATGGAGAACTGGCTGGTGGAAAAAGAATACCTCGATAAATTTGCGTTCCACTACCAGACCGGTGAAAAAATGCCTGCCGGGCTGGTTCAGAAAATCATCAACGCGGCAAACTATAACACAGGATATCTGACCTTTCGCCAACTTTCGTTTGGATACCTGGATATGGCGTGGCACACGCTTGAACAACCCTTTGACGGAGATGTCCGTGAATTTGAACAAAAAGCAATGCTTCCGGTGAAATTGCTTCCGGTTGTGCCCGGGACGAGCATGTCAACGGCGTTCGGACATATATTCTCCGGTGGATACGCGGCCGGATACTACAGCTACAAATGGGCGGAGGTGCTTGATGCAGATGCTTTTGCGGCTTTTAAGGAGAACGGGATCTTCGATAAGAAAACAGCTCAATCTTTTAGGGTCAATGTCCTGGAAAAAGGCAATACCGAAGAGCCGATGGCGCTTTACAAACGCTTTCGGGGACACGAACCCACCGTTGATGCCTTGCTCGAAAGAAACGGCGTGAAATGATGAGGTTTAGCCTTCGGCGATCACTCTTTCGCCGAAGGTTAAAATTTTTTTCATTTTTTTTACTAATTTGTTTTGTTACAACAATTTTATTCCTACCTTTGCCGTCGCAAGAGTTTTTATAGCAGAAACAGTTATTTAGTTATTTTCTTCCTTCGCAGGGGCAAATCAATTCTTTAATAACCTTATCTTTTATACAATATCTTCTGCACCAAATTAATTTTTTATTTATTTTATTTTTATTTTTACATGAACATTTTTGTTGCAGGCTTAAGTTATCAAATTAACGATGCCGATTTAAAAGAATTGTTTGAGGAATACGGAGAAATTACCTCAGCTAAAATTATTACTGACAGAGAAACGCGCAGATCGAAAGGTTACGGTTTTGTGGAAATGGCTGACGAAGATGGTCAGCGTGCTATTGAAGAATTGAATGGAGCTGAATACGACGGACGCACGCTGTCTGTGTCGGAAGCTCGTCCCCGTGCCGAAGGTGAACATTCACGCGGTGGAAACAGAGGCGGTGGAAACAGAGGTGGCTACGGAAATCGCGAAAGAAGATATTGATATTTTTCAATGTTCGAAAAAAGAAAGGGCTGCGCGTTACATGTGCAGTCTTTTTTTATGAATCAAGAGTCAAGAATCAAGAGTCAAGAACCAAGAACCAAGACGAAAGATAGTTTAAAATGAATTACGATTGACGAATTACAAATTACGAATTACGAACTTTTCAATATGTCCGCAATAATACATATAGAAACCGCTACAGAGATTTGTTCATGCGCTTTATCGTCCGATGGCAACGTTTTGTTGAACAGGGAAAACCGGAAAGGACAATCGCACGCTTCGTCGTTAGGCGTTTTTGTGGAAGAGATCATGCAGTTTGTCCGCAATAACGGCATAAAGCTCGATGCGGTGTCTGTAAGTAGCGGCCCGGGCTCTTATACCGGATTACGTATCGGTGTATCGGAAGCCAAGGGCTTGAGTTATGGCCTGGAAATTCCGCTTATCGCCATTCCAACTCACAAGATCATGGCCTGGATGATGAAAGGGGAAGTTGAACCCGGCACGCTGCTCTGTCCCATGATCGATGCCCGGCGCATGGAAGTTTACGCTACCGTTTTCAATACGGATCTGGACATTGTACGCCCCACCTCGGCAGATATCATAGACCGGGAGAGTTATGTGGATCTGCTGGAAAAACAGAAAATCGTTTTCTTCGGCAACGGCGCCGAAAAATGCAGGGATACCATCCTGCATCCGAACGCCTTGTTCGTCTCCAATGTAAAGCCCGGGGCATCGGCTATGGTTGCCTTAGCAGAAAAAGCTTTTGCCGCCGGCGATTTTGTCGATACAGCCTATTTTGAACCTTTTTACCTGAAAGAGTTTGTGGCTACCGTTCCTAAGAACAAGGTAATCTAAATATTCCCCCTGCTTCCCTTCTTTTCTACTAAACCTTATCGTCCCGATAGGGTTTATGGGATACTTTATTGTGTCTTTTTTTTGTAATATGTGCATAAAACGAACGATGATTTGATTATCTTCCTTCTTTTTTTTAAAAAAATATCTGCAATCCCTGCCAAAAGACCCTTTTTTTAAAAAAATGTCCAAAAAATATCGATAATGCTTGTTTTCTAAAAAAAATAGTATAGATTTGACAAAAAATGGACAAAGGGCAAACGCTATCACTTAATACAAAAGATTTTGGTATCCTGAATAAATAATAAAGTGTCCTTTTTATATAGGCGTATAATTGTTTTACCGGACGGAATGCAAATACAAATCATTCCGGATAATTAATTAACAGAATCTGTAAACTGTAAAAATCAAGAAAGATGAAAAAGACGAAATTTTTTTTATTTGTACTTTTAACGGCGCCCTTTCTTTTAACCGGCTGCGCCGATATGGATGGAGCTCTTGCGGGCAGCAACCGTTTCACGTTCGAAGGAACAACCCGTTCCATTGAGCGGACCGTCGCTTCACAAACAGGAGACAATTACACGTTTGAGTTGTATTCTGATGCTAGTGGCAAGCCAAACGATTATTTCATCGTGCTCACTTTTCCGGCGAACCTGAACGACACGTTGTTCACCATACCTACCGCTTCGGGCAATTGGAATGTCCGGGGAGCGGTCAGCGGTATTGCATTCAATGGCGACCGTTCGGGCAGGGACGGTTTCCAGAGTATGAACGTCCGGATCAAAACAATCGACGGTGCGGGTACGCACGAACTGATGTTCTCTTTGGCTTTGGAAGACAACCGTTGTATGAAAGGTTATTATAAAGGCCGGATTAACTGATTAATCGTATTTTCTTATTTTTTCGGGTGGAGAACCGATTTTTTTGATACAGAAGTCGCGCAGGTGCGATACGTTGGCAAAGCCCAGCAGGGATGCAATCTTTTTTAACGGGTAATCGGTATTTTCCAGATAATGGATAGCTTCATTTTTTCTGACCAGCAGCTGCCATTGTTTGGGGGTGGTGTTGAATTTTCGCTTGAAATGGCGCGTGAACGTTTTGGTGGAGTTATAACCGCAGCGGACCGCCAGTTCGTCGAGCGATGTGGAGTTTTTGTAATGTTTCAAAACAAGCTCCACTAATCCCAATTCGGTCTTGTTATAACTCACCACGTTCACGGCAAGAAGATTGTTGTCGTTACTGTTCGAGATAACTTTATATTTACCGTTGTTGAAATGAAGTACGCATTGCGCGACTCCATTATAGAATGTCTCCTCTTCTTTTTTAAATGCAAATTTATCCATGTCTTGAAATCTTAAAAAGATTCTATATTCGGACAATGTTTTGTTTAGTGATCGTTAAATCTTAAAACTATACTTTCCGCTGTATTGTTTCCGTTATTTACTGTTTCGGAAACGGCATTGCGTGCAGTGGGCGTCCACTGTTCCAACGCATGCACCGAAAACTTATACTCGTGATTGCGGTAGATATTGTAGTCCACCGGATTCTCGGTTGTAGGGGTATTTTGGATGGGAAGGTAAAATTCTTTGATGTTACCGTCTGTAATATGAGCAAAATCAGGATTAATCAGAGTAACCGTTACCGTACCTCTTGCCTCTCTCCAGAATTTAGAACCGTCCCAAACGTGATAAACCTTGCCCGAATTTCCCGGAATCGGTTCACGAATAAATGCATTGGTGATCAATGTGCCAATTTCAGCCTCTGGATAAGTCCATTTTATTTCTCCTTTATCTTTTTCCCAGACTACATCATTTTCTGAGAATTGTACGTTGTTTGGATTTAATTCCGGCATGGAAGCGATGGATGCTTTCACGTACAATTTGGTCGCATTGGCAGGATTGCTTTTATCACTCAAAATATGCTCAGGAACATAATACGATATATTTTTTTCGTTCAACTCCCAATAAGCGCCATTTATGACAGGAGTAATAACCGTATTGCTATAAGTAATATTACCTAAATTGAAAAGCATGCCTCCGCCCTGTGAGAAATAAGATTTTAAGTAATTTAAGAAATTCCCGTTATTTATATTGGGATTCTCAGTTACGCTAAATTCTGTAGGTGTATTCGGGGGCACAAGCCCGTATGATTTTGAGCCGGCACTAGCATCAATTTTATAGATGTTGCTCACTCCATATTGTCTCCATACAACAGTTGCTGTAGCCGTTGCAGTAATGCTTCCGTTCCACGTTCTGTCGTAATATCCGGTGGTGGGATTTTCCAATCCAAAATCAAGGGTCTGGAAGCTGCCGGAATAGGGAAGAACCGGGGACGGGGAGGGAGGACTTGCAGGTGGTGTAGTGTTTAATCTGTTTGGAGACCACAAATACTGTGTCGGCACATTTACCAATCCTGCTTTCAGGATAAAAATATAACTGGTTTTTTTATTGTCTGTGATCTCTCCTGCATATCTTGGATAACTGGAGATACTTTCAAGCGTTACTTTTGCCATGGTACGATCAAGAGCAAAACCTTTATTACTTTCTGCCAGTCCGCGCAAATCGGCAACATATGGATTGTCTATGGGTTTGTTTGGCGGGATGTTAAATTCATCGAAAGTGGACATGATAAAGGGAGGCTCAATCGGTTTCCCATCCGTTCCGTACACCACTCTTAACGGGTGGGTATAGGATAAGGGTGTGTTTACCAGCGTTTGCATGCCTGCTACGGTGGTAATCGTATTCAGCGCGCCGGTAAGGGTCTGGCCGCTTATACTCATGATGTTTTCGTTCAACACCACATACACGATGCTTTCGCCGGGCTTGGTGGCTACAACTATATCGGAAAAATCGATAATCCAATAACCCGTAACGGGGTCTTTAGTTGCAAGGTTAAGATTAGTAATATCGAACGCCTTATTAGTAATAATCTTGCCGGTAGCTTTTGAAAAAACCATGATTCGCAACGATTCTATCGTAACAGACTCCATATTATCTCCTGTTTGGTCTGGAGGCAACATGATTTGCGACGATTTAAGGCTCAGGTAAGTGTCGTCCGGTTCCACAGGAGAATTGGTATCGACAAACGTGCAACTTGTCGCGAATGATAACAGTAAGACGAAAAGTAAAACCTTATTTTTCATATTATGATGTATATCTTGGTTATTTTTAATTCAATGATTTATATTAGGCATTTGCGTGTTCAACAATCTCTATCCTCCTCCTTCAACACCCGTATTGTAGGAGTGTATGCGCCATCCGTTTATCCAAATGCCGACCGTGTAGTACGAGCCGTGGTCTTCTTCCACCTTAAACCTGATCACAAAATCATGCTCGCAGCTCAGGTTCACATCGGGATTCTGCAACAACAGCGTACCCAAAAAATCTTCCTGATAAAATATTGTTTTGCCGTCTTTGGTTTTAATCTTCAGCCAGTCGTCATATCCGGTTTCCAACTTCAGCATAGTAAATTTGGCAGACAATTTATTTTCTATATAGGTGTATTCGGGCGGATAATGTAGCATTTCCTTATCGAGCAACATATTCCCTTTCACCGCATAGTCGCCGTTGCGCATAGCAATATCCACCACGTAATCTTCGGGTTGCGAAAATCCTTCCACAATTACCTCCACGCGGTTGGTGTATTCCGTCATGTTGATAGCAGTATGCTCGTAGAATGCACCCTGAATCTCTTCGGGATCGGGCAGAAAAACATAAGGGCTGGTTCCGGCACACAGGGTCGTGCCTTTAATGTTTTCGGTCAGATCCGCCGTACGTTTCAGTTGCAGCAACAAATCATCTTTAGTGGCAACACCTGCCTGGAGGCTTTGCAACGTGTAATGGCTGTCAATTCCCGACCATGCCACGAAAGAATATTTTCCGTGTGGATAGATGGGGACAAGGAACTCATAGTTTTTGGACAGGGTTACGTTGTCCGCGGTATATACATTCACGTACTTGTCGTTGGCATCGAACACATAAATGTGCAGGTTCTTTATGTTGGCAGGATAAAGGGAATCTGCGTCGCAGGGAGTCTTGGAATAAAATTTCAGATAGACACCCTGGGGACAATCGAGCATATCTTCATAGATAACTGAATCGCAACCCCCTCCCAACATAAATGTTCCTGATACGATCAAAAGGATACCGATTATCTTGCCTCTTAAATTCATTTTCGTATTTTTTAAAGGTGGTAATAAAATTATTTTTTCTCTTTGTTCGGAGAGGAAGAACAAACTTCCTCCCCGCTAATGTTGTGGAATTGAATAATCAATACATCGTGCCGCCGTCGGTAAGCGAGTATTTGTATGTATGTATTGTCCACGGCAATACTTTCACCGATACCGAAAGATAGGTCACCTCTGTTTTCAGCGGATCTGTCGGGTCAATCGGATTATCCGGATTGTTCGGATCATTTGAATCATTCGGATCAAGCGGGTTGTTGGGCAATCCCATGCGGAGGAAAGCGTCGATATGAGCATGGTAAACCTGGTTGCGTACGGTAGGAGACACCATTGGATTGGGTTCAGCTACTGTGGCTACCAAAGAATTGGGGTTCAGCCAAAGTACATATTTCATGACGCCGTCTTTAAATTCGGTGGCTTTTTGTCCCTGAGCTTCCGCAAGTGCCCTGGTGCTGTAGAATTTATTGTCGTTGGCACCCAGGTAAACGGTTTCTGCTGCGCCTGAATATGACTCTCCATCAATTTGCAGCGGAACGAACGTTGCACGGACCTCGAAATAGGTGGTATTGCCTTTTTTGTAAGCAGCTCTTGCTACAGTAAGATCGGCTTCTGTTACCACGTGGTTTACCGGCAGAACAAATTTACTGGTTGTTTCGGCAGCAAGCGGTGTTTTGACATCGGCAGCATCATAAGCCCATTGTTGAGCTGCTGTAAAAGAGCCCAGGCCGGAATAATCGAAATAGGTATTATTGGTAGCCCAGTCTGCTGCTGCGGGAACATAGGTATATACCGGATCGGGAGTAGCATAATCGGCTTTCTTCATGATGTAGAATTTCTTGTTGCTTTGCCCCACGGCATAAGTAACTCCGGTTACGGTAGCGATGGCAGTTTCTACACCGGCAATTCTTGCCTTAACTGTCCAGTTATCTCCTGTTGCGGGTTCAACCGTTAACATGGCGCGCGAAACCACACGTTCCACATTTACCTGAACATGATTTTTCGGGTTGACTACGTCCAAGGCATCGGCTTCGGTAACACCTGCAACAACTGTCATTGCGTAATCGTCCTTATCGTTGGTCATCATAATGGTTTCGGTCTTGTCCGCATTATATTTGGCTACCTCCGAGGCTACTTTTGCGGCTTCGCCGGCAAATACCGTTGCAAAATTGGCCGCCGATGTTGCTTTCAGCGTGGCTAAAATATCAGTATTCCCGTTGATCACGGTATAAACGCGTATGCTTTCCCCTGCCGTGGCTTTCAGCGCCAGGTTGGGCGTCAATACACCGTTGTCATCAAGTGCACTGAAAGAACTTTTGTTGAAGGAGTTGTAGTCAACCACACCTTTACCGGTATTCACCAAGAATACCGTTACCGTTTCAATTGCATCGCGTCCCGTCCATGTTCCGTTTGGGTTGTAGTCGCCGGGTAATGCCCTTACGGTAGCTCCTTTCGGGAATTTCACCGTAATCGAGGCGTACGAGTTGGTCTCGTGCTGTGCCACTTCCGGTTGGTCGTTAGCGTTACATGCCACCAGTCCTAAAGCAATGGCTCCAATCATAAATAATTTGTTTAGTCTCATACCTTTTTAATTTTAAAAATTAGTAATAGTTTAATTAATCTCTGCTTATATATAGTTTATGTATTCACTGTTGAGGTGATTGTTTCTCCACTTTCTGTAACTCTTCCGTGTTTGCAACGGCGTCGTTATCGCTCCGGGCAGCAGCTCTGTCAAAATACTCTTTTGCTTTCCCGAAGTTACCCATGCGTGCATAAGCCACACCCAGATTGTTCCAGGCACGCGGATCGTTTTCGATGCGTTGCATGCGGTCTATTGCCGCCTGGTTGTTCCCTCCTTCAATGTCTGCCGCGGCAGAATTGATAATAGCGATGGGTTCATTGGGATACAAGCGGGTGGCGATATCAAATACTTCCTTAAACTCTTTGCTGTCAGCAGGATACGATTGGCCTATCAGATACATCTCGTTCAGGCTTAATAGCTTAGGATTCGACTTAATCACTTTCTTGCCCTCTTCCACACTGAAAGCGCGGGCCACGTAAGAGACGGTGTATTCGGTACGGCGCACTTTCGGGTAGTATTCCCGCAACATGGTTTGGTATGTGCTGCCGCTTGATAATTTCATCAGTTCGGTATCCCGTGCGTCGGGGTTTGATACATTGTCGATGATGCGAAGTATTTCGGCTTTGTCGGCAATGCCGGATGCGGCAATCACCTCGCGTGTTTTGTTCCAGTCTTCGCCGTAACCGCTTACCTTCATGCGGTTCCGGGCAACGTTGAATTTTTTGCTGAGGTAATCGGCAAATGAGTCGGCACGCCTCTCTGCCAACGCTTTATTATAAGCTACGCTGGCTTCGGGAGATGCGAAACCTTCGATCTTAAAGTCGGATACCGTGAGGTCTTTATTGTTCATTAATTCGGTCACTACATTATCCACATTAGTCAGTATCGCTTCGTTGTTCATGTAGTTGCGGTCGATGTTGTGTTTGTCAACCCGGAAGTTCAGCGTTGCTGTATATCTGTCTTCGCGTTGTTTTACAGGCTCCACATCGGGAACAATATAGGTAAGTTTATACGTAGGTATATATGCGGGCGGCAAAATGCGTTGAACAACTAATTGTTGCCCTTCTCCCAACTCGCATTCGGCGCAACTGGTCACGGCTTCCTGCAGGCTCAACGAAGCATCGCTCATCCAGCTTTCGAAAGGCACAGTAGCGCTGTAATGTACCACCTGAGGCATACCGTTCTCTCTTTGCACAATGGATTGCGGCGTTTGCTCAAACAGGAATCTGTTTTTTAATACCAATCCCCGCTCAACCATTTTTTGTCGGCGGTTGCCATTAATAATTACAGGAGCAAGCTTTATGCTTTGCGTATCGCCGTTGGCAGTTACTACCGGCGTAAGGGTGATCATTTCGTTGGTGTTGAGTTGTAATTGATTCAGCACCAGATCCAAATAGACGAGAAGCATGTCGTTTTCGTTTACAGCTGTCTGGTTTTCGACCTTGATCCGGTCGAGGTATCTGACTTGTGCTTCAAGGGAAAAGCTTATTGAGACAAAAGCCAATATGATGATGTATATATTTTTTCTCTTCATGGTTGCTTATTTAATAAAGTATATGAGTGAAACGGCAGCCTTTGTAACGCCAAAATAATTGTAATCGCCTTCATCGAGCATAGTCCCGCAATTTTGGCACGGATATTTTTCATAGTGGATACGGGCATAACCGGCCCCGAGATTTAACTCAAAATTCCAGCGAGGGCTCATCACCCATTGGTAACCATAACTGAGGCCGCCCCCATAAAGGTAACCCTGGTAACGATGATCTTTAAATGCTCCCAACCGGCCTATGGGAATATCCCAGCCTCCGGCATTGAACTGTGAAGCGTGTCCGTGAAGCCCAAAAAAATGGCCGTTGAACCGTTCACAAGTCCAGTACCTGAACTCCGGCTGGATAAGCCAATGCTTTACCCTTTTGTTGTCGGTAAATTTGAACGGATTAAAGCCACCGGCTAATTCAAGAGTACTTTTTTTGCCTAATCCGATCTCCAATCCTAAATTGGGAGTTGTTGTAGCCCAGTAAGCAAAGTTTGTTTTAACGCCTATATCCTGTGCTATGGAAGAAAGAGCAAAAAAGAATACGGTTAAAGTTGTAATGGTAATTTTTTTCATACACCAATATTTTAGTTGATGCAAAAGTAGGATGCCGCCAAAATAAAAGTTATAACTAAAACGACTTTAATTTGTATATTTAAGACATTTCAGGTTGTTAAATTTGTACTTGGCGAACAAATCATAAAGATCATATGTCTGATAATAAAATGATTAAATAGTTATTTTTTATACAAAAAAATTATAGAAAAAAAGTCAGATTATTTAATAAAAAAGACAATATCCGAAAATATCTGTAAAAATGTTAAAATATATAATTACATGATTAATAGTTTGATGTGTGCTTTTTCTTTGTTTTCTGTCTCTTTTTTTATTTTGAATTTATTTCCACAATAAACAAAATTTTCCCAAAACGTAAAAAAAAATCTCATATAATAAAAAAATAGAAAATTATGAAGGATAATGTTTGCAGTTAATTGACTTTTTTTCTTAAATTTGTCTCAAATTTGATGCTGTGTTATACCGGATTTTTTCTATCATGCCCATGTTTATGTGTGTTTTTTGGATGATCATGTTGCTAATTGACAAACAAAAAAACACATCAAAAAAGTTTTTTGTCTTTTTATTGTTCGTTATACTGATCAACTTTTTTGCTCACGCCGCATATTTCAATGTAGGCTAAGCACCCGGCGCCGTACCATATTGCTATGGTCGGTTTCCCAATGCTCGCCTCCGAACCGTACGTACACCTTCCAGCGTATACGGCTCTCCACCAATATATTCAGTCTAAATCGTTCCA
>Ga0207420_1000749_pt1 | contig 25332 bp, 9 predicted proteins | sample ThiBio_inoc_biof_FD_183941 | JGI IMG/M metagenome (GOLD analysis project Ga0207420, IMG submission 183941) | Wastewater bioreactor microbial communities from Cape Town, South Africa - Thiocy_inoc_biof (SPAdes) | ecosystem: Engineered > Bioremediation > Thiocyanate > Unclassified | place: South...
AGAGTTTCATTCATTTTTAATAAACATTGATTCCTAATACATTCTGTCGGAATTTTAAGTAATTTCATTCCTATCCGTTTGGGATGCTGGTACCTAACCGCCATGAAGCCTCAGAATCATATCGTTATGGATTTCAGAACCAAGAGAAGGATGATGAGTTAAAAGGGGAAGGAAATAGTATAAACTATACGTTCCGTATGCACGATCCGAGAACAGGAAGGTTCTTTGCAATAGATCCTTTGGCTCCTTCATATCCATGGAATAGTCCTTATGCATTTAGTGAAAACAAAGTAATCCATGCGGTAGAATTAGAGGGGCTGGAAGCTCATGTCTTAACGCAAACATTTAATGATAAAGGAAAGGTACAAAGTAGTTCTTTTGCTTGGGATGAAACTGCTAAGCCGGTTAAAGAAGGACAGATTCATTATGTAAAAAGAACCGTTAGTGGAAGCTCAATAAAGCGGCTTCGATCGGTTGTTGAGGCAGATGATGTCGACTATCAGGGAACAAAATTAAATCCCACTCCTGCTCCGAAAAGCTTAATTGGCACCACGGGTTACTATAAGTTTAGAGATAACGATTTTAATATCAGGCAATCATTGATGGATAAATGGTATACATTACAACCTGATGCTCCTGATTATTACATGGATTATGGTGATAAATATGTGAATAGATTTTCTAAAGACCTCTATCCAAAATTGTCAAATAGCGGTAAAGCATGGCTAGATGGGGCGCTGGTAAATCTTCAGACAGCAATAGAAGAAAAATTAGAATCCGACCCTTCAATTGAAATGGACAATGGCAAGTTTAGGAAATTTGCATTTGATTCACATGTTGAAGCCTATGAAACAGCTGGCTTATTTGGTTTACCAGTAAAAGATTTGATCTTAATAGGTACCACTCCAAATATTTCGGATTTATTAAGTAAAAATGGTTTAAAACAAGTTATGCAGGTAGGAAAAGACTATGTTGATCATGCTAAAAGGAATCCGGTCTATACTGGAGCCAGAGTTCTTGAATTTGGATTCGAAATGTATAAGTCTTACCGTAGATTGACAAAAAAAGACGATGAATAATGAAGTTTTACATTTACTGTCTCATTTTAATAACTTGTAGCTGTTCCAAAAATCAAGAATCTACAGAAGATCCCGAGAAGTTTGAAGTTGATTTGACACCTTTAACACAAGTCGCTGAGAAATTAAATTATCTAAAAATTGATACACTATCTAATGGGTATTTGGTGTCATATTCTAAATCAATGGTTAACTCCGGAGGCTATACAATTAATAAGTTAGACGCAACGGGCAAATCAACGATTTTGACCCAAAGCCTGCTAAATAGTATTTAAAATGTTAATATTGAAAATACTTTTATAAGTTTTACAGAAAACAATTTTAAGAATGATAAATTGCGTTCTGAGCTCTTGTATAGCATAAGTTATGGTAAGACCTGGAAATCATTAAAAACGCCATTGGAAAGTATCAGGACATTTTTTTTGGAATAACGAATATTTGATATTGGAAGGTAATCTTAATGGAAGTGGACAAGTTGTGGTATCTTACGATAATGGCAAAAATTGGAGAAATTACAATTATTTGAAAACATAAAGAGCCTCTATTTAATAGATTGTATAGATAGCAAAAAGATACTTTTCAGGGGCTATAAATCTTATAATGACAAAGATGGTTTTCTAGGTTTGTTAGATGTAAAAAAGAATGATTTTAAAGCGTTAACAACAATAAAAGACGAGAGTCATGTTGTGAAAGTTAATAATAAGGATAAGAGTTTACATTGCATACATAATGATCGGAGCTGACAGTAATTTTAATAATGAATCTTTTTAGCAAATTATTGATGTCTTTGATTTAAATGACTTATCTGATGATTATTTAGAAAATACATTTAATTATTCTTTGGAACTGTAATATTATTAGCTCTATAGTGACAAGTAAAAAAACCTAACTATTAATAGTTAGGTTTTTTTACTTGTCTATCTTTTTAAATAAGAACCTACATTCAACATAATACTCCGGGACTCTAAACTTTATATTGTTTCTTGCTAGTTTATTGGTTTATTTAGATGGAAATATTGAGTTATTTTAGTTTGTAAAAAATGTTCGCAAATGTTCTTTTATATAGATTAACATTTAAAATCAGTAGGTTATGTGGCGTTCGGGAGCCATTTTTTAATATCAGACTCCCATTTTTGAATATGTTCAAAATTCTTAGATGAATTTAAAAACAAATTGTAAATATCAATGACTCTATTCGTTAGATCAAAAAAAACCGTATTTAAATAATTAATATCAACGACCTCCGTATATGTATTACCATTCGATTCAAGCTGAAGTTCTACCAAAGAATTATCGTCTATTTTCGTAAATACTATTTTGTCACTTCCTCTTTCAAAAAGCAATAATGTCTTTGATTTTTCAAAAGAATTAGTGTTCAAGTATTCTAAACAATTTGGAAAAAAATCATACAATGATAATAAATCATATCCAAAATCAAGTTGCATTTTTTTCTCTCCAATTTTTAAATACAATGTAGCTATTTTGTCCTGATCAATTTTCCTAAAGAAGTCTAAAAAAAAACTAGATGGTTCCTTGTAATTTTTTAATCTAATCCCGTTTGTTCTTTTTAAAATCTCAATAATAAACATAATATGTTAATTTTTTGGTATTGCTGTTTTGATAAAATTTTCACTTCCCCTCACAACTGTAACTTTAGTAGCTGGAGATGTAATTACTTTACCGTCTACTTTACTTAGAACAGTTCCCATTCCTTGAGGCAAATCAATATCAATAGCATCTCCAGCTTTAAGATTAACTATCTTTTTATAATTTTCATCACTCATTAAGAAATCGGCTGCTTTCTGATTATTTGTCCATTGTCCTTGTGGATTACCCGTTTCTAATCTACCTGTCAATGATTTTGTGATTTTTTTACCCGAGCCGTGTACAGAAAATGTATGACTAAATAATTTAACACTTTTCCAATTACAAGGGGTTCCATTATGTACTAAAACATTATGTTTTGATACAAAATAGGTATGAAATTCATCAACAGTAAAATTGTAAACTTTAAAATCACCTTCAACTAACTCAATCTTTAAAATTGATTTAGTGTCGCCATCATATAGAGTAAGTAAATCTCCTACTTTCAGTTCGTCAACTTTTAACCATTTACCTCCAATAAAAAACGGATGCTCATGTGTTGCCTCTAAAACTTCGTCACCAAAATAAATTTTATAGATTTGTTTAAACTCTCTTGTAAATGTATCGATAACTTCTTTTAAACTCAAATTTTTTGAATCTTCATTGTATGCCCATACTTTATCTCCTATTTTAATATCTTCAATATTTTTATAACCGGTTTCAGTATAAACTTGAGTTCCTGAAGTAAAACAGCCACAGGGTTTTATTTTTTTCAATGCTTTAACAATTCTTCCAGCTCCAAGTACGCTATGACCGCCACCACCTTGCAATCTTTGTTCTTCATTTACAGCTTGTAAGCCTTTCATGGCATAATGCATATACCTTTCTCCTCCATAATCACCATCTTTACGGTTAACCATGTTGTCATAAGAAGTATATGTCCAACTCTCATCATAAGTTACAAATGTAACTTTATCAAATTCTTCCCATGTACCATCTCTGTCTTCATGAGCAACATATTGTTTTTTAGGATTTTTTACTCTTTCCCAAAGATAAAAACCTACACTTGATTGGTTGTTTTTATGAGGGTTCCATTGGTATTCATAAATATCTTTTTTGTGAGAATATTTTAAGATTGGTTTACCATTAACCCAAGTTCTGGTATAATGATATTCCTCTGCACCATCCAAATCGATTGCCTGAATAGGGGTATTTCCAGCAAACTGGTATGGAGTATACCATGGAAACTCTTTCTCCAAAGGATCTATCGATAAGAATCTACCAACTCTAGGATCAAAGAACCTTTTATCATAATCAATTCCATTTCCTTCCCCTTTTAACTCATCATCTTTTTCCATTCCGTTAAACCCGTAACGATATGATTCTGAGGCTTCATGGCGGTTAGGTACCAGCATCCCAAACGGATAGTAATCAAATGACGTAAAAACACAATAATAATGAGGGTTTACAGCGGATTAAATACTTCAATAAATAGCATTTTTGTGCCTAAAAAGAGATTTAAAAGTAATTAAAAAAGATGATGATTTACCTTTTAATATTGCTTATATGGCAAGATAAAAAAGGAAGAAATGGTTTTTTGTTAAAATTTTATTTACAATTTAAGGTTTTTTTATTAAGGGAATAATTTTATTTTTGCAAAAAATTAACAAGTAAAACCATGTCTGATAATCGATTTCGAGTTTTAATAGTAATCAATATTGTTTTGTTTCTACTGCTTGCAGTGGGCATTTCTTTTTTTATTTTAGAGAACAATCGTAAAATTGTTTTTGTGGATAATGTTAGGCTTTTTGACGGCTTTAACATGACTAAAGAACTGAAAAAAAGAGGCGAACAGGAATTTAACTCCCGCAAAAAAGTTTTGGACAGCCTATATGCTGCTTTGCAGCAGGAGGGTGCTTCCGAAATGCAGAAAGAAGCGATTACGAGAGATTTAATCGCTAAAAAACAAGATTTTGAAGCATTTAATCAACAATTTGCTACCGAAGAATCTGCTAAAATATGGTCGAGAATTAATGGTTATACTGCTGATTTTTCAAAAGAGAACAACTTTGATATTATATTGGGATCCGAAAATAAGCGGTCTGTTCTCTATGCAAAAGAAACTGTTGATATCACTAATGAACTGATTACTTATATCAACAAGAAATATGAGGGCAATCCATAAACTACTTTTCATATTTTTTGTTTTTTCATTAGTCTCCTGTAAAAAAGAAAAAACAACCGATGTGCGCGATGATTCCGAAATCAGGTCGCGCTATTTTCAGTTAGAGAAAATCGGCTGGAAATCACGGGAATATTCCCAAAAAGTGGATGATATCGGTTTTAAAGCGATCGAGGTTCCCATTCAGTACTATCTTTTAAAAGATCAGGGCAATGTTGATTTATTTAAAGTGGACTCCCTGTATGAAGCCAACAAGCGGGAACGCATCATCGAATTTACTTTCGAGCAGGATCAGGAAAAAGATCTTTTAGGTAATGATTTTACCGGACTGTCTTATGAAGACGGGGTTAAATACATGTCGTTTGCCATTGACAAAGATTTTTATGCCGTTACTTCCAAAAACGATACGATAGCCTGTTCCGGCGTTTCCTATGAGCGCAATTATAAAATAGCACCTTTCCAGAAAATACTATTATTCTTTTCGGGTATCGATCCCAATGAAAAAATCCAGTTGGTTTATAAAGACCATTTATTCCGGAAAGGAACCTTGAAATTTAAGTTTAAAGACACATTTACAGAAATATTATTATGATTCAAAAAATCAGAACGAGTAAGGTTACAAAAGTTGTTGCTGTTTATCTGGCAATGATGTTGTTTTTAGAGATGGTTCAGCCTTTGAGAATGTATGCCTTAACAGGTGGTCCTTCGCAGCCGGAGTTTGAGTCGTTCACTCCAATCGGAACATCGGATATGGTCGATCTGGCCAGTGGTGATTTTAACTACAATATCCCGATCATGGACGTTGGTGGTTATCCGTTAAATCTGGCGTATAATTCCGGGGCTACGATGGACCAGGAAGCTTCCTGGGTTGGTTTAGGCTGGGATTTGAACGTTGGGCAGATCAACCGCCAGATGCGTGGTTTGCCGGATGATTTCGACGGTGATGAGATGACCTATGAAAACAATATGAAAGAGAATGTGACCATCGGATCGAATGTGAACCTGTTTTTAGCGGGATTCGGTATTGGAGAAGCACAAGTCAAGTCGAGTGTTGGTCTTGGCGTGAAATACAACAATTACGACGGTTTCGGATTCTCTGTTAACGGTGGTTTGAGTTACCAGATCAGTGAAAATCTTTCTGTAGGGATGGATATGGAATCGTCAGCTTCCGAAGGGGTTTCTGTTGCTCCAAGTGCTTCATTTAACACTAAATTTTCTAAAAATAGTGGCTATAATATTGGCTCTAGTGTTGGTGTAGGTTATAATAGCAGAAAAGGATTAGAATCAATGTCGATGTCTTTTAAAGCAGGTAAGAGTTTTATTAACAGTAAAGGAGTGAGTAAATCATTCGGCGGAAATTACTCCGGCACGATGTCTTTTATTGATGCCTCGTTTACACCTACTAAAAGAGTGGGGATGCAATCTTCAAATTATATGTTCAGTATGAACCTTCAAGGGGAGATTTGGGGAATAGAACCGGGAGTTAAATTTACAGGATACAGAACTTCGCAAGGAGTAAAAGAGTCCGAAAAAAATAAGAAAGAGAAAGCCTATGGTTATGAAAATACGTATAACGCCGGAGAAAAAGATATCCTGGATTTTAACAGGGAAAAAGATAGAACATTAAATAAGAACACAACATCTTTATCGGTTACAAACCATACTTACGATTTGTATACGGTTCAGGGACAGGGAATATCCGGAATGTATCGTCCCTATAAGTCACAGGTGGGTTATGTGTATGACAATAAAGTGCAGGATGACAGCAATGGCGGTAGCTTAGGATTTGAAATCGGCGGCGGCGGCGGTGTTCACTGGGGATTTGATGTTAGTGTTACTAATGGTAACAGTTCAACAGGCTTGTGGGAGAACAGTAATACTGCATTAGAACGGTTTAAAGAGAAAAAGGAAGGTAACAAGCCGGATTATGAAAAAGTATTTTTTAAGAACATTGGAGGAACGCATGTTGATAAAGAATTAAACCTGTTTAATGATAATTTAGGTAGTTATGATGCTGTAAAATTAGAATTAGAAGGAAGTTCATTTGCCAGAGGTACAAAAAAGAATTATTACAGAAACGGAACAGAAATAGCCGGTACAGGGATTATAAAAAGAGAGAGCAGGGTAAATAGAAATCAGTCTATTCAGAAGTTAACCCGGGCCGAGGCTCAGAAGTATGGTTTCAAAACACAATTCAGTCCTTATTCTTTATCCGTAAAGAATGATCACCATACTTCAGAGATCAGAATAACCAAAGAAGGTGGTGAGCGCTATATATACGGAAGAGCAGCATATAATTCCATTAAAAGAGAAGTCACATTCGATGTGGGCAGCGTTCCGGCAGTTGATTGCCGAAACGGCTTGGTTTACTATAATCCCGGAAAAGACAATTCGGCAAACAATGATAAAGAAGGTGATCAGTATTTTAACAGAGTTACCACCCCGGCTTATGCCCATAGTTATCTGCTGACATCCGTTTTATCGTCCGATTATCAGGATTTAAAAAGTGATGGACCTACAGATGATGACTTGGGAACCTATACTAAGTTTGAATATGATAATGTAACTAAAGATAAGCCTTTTAAATGGAGAATGCCATTCAAACAGAATATAGCGAGTTATGATGATGGTTTGCGATCCAGTAAAAAGGATAATAAAGGGAATTATCAGTATGGAGAAAAAGAGCTGTTGTATATTAAAAAGATCGAAACAAAAACCCATGTTGCTGTTTTCTCAATTTCAGCCCGTAAAGACGGTTATGGGGTAAAAGGAGAAAATGGTGGTTTAGGAACGGATTCCAAAATGTACAAGTTAGATAAGGTATCGTTGTATTCCAAGCCGGAATATTTAGCAAATCCGGAACAGGCAGTGCCGATTAAAGAAGCTCATTTTGAATATGATTATAGTTTGTGCCAGGGTATTGACAATCATGAAGACGCTGGCAAATCGGGTGCAGTATATCAGGGGCAAAAAGGTAAGCTGACCTTAAAAAAAGTATATTTTACCTATAAAAAATCCAATATGGGGAAATTTACACCTTATGTTTTTAATTATGGATATAATCCATCCTATGACATGAAAGCATATGACTTATGGGGAAATTATAAACCAACAGATGATGCGATAGGCTGTGGTACAAATGATGCTTTATCAAATGCCGAATACCCTTATGTAGATCAGAGCAATCGTTCCAAAGCCGATGCTTATGCAGGAGCCTGGCTGTTAGCGTCCATTAACTTGCCGTCCGGAGCAAAAATGGAGATGGATTTTGAATCAGATGATTATGCACATGTTCAGAATAGAGATGTAATGCAGATGTTTAAGGTAGTAGGTGCCGGAAATAAAGCATTAAGTTCAGAAGATAATATTTATAATACGGAATTATACGGTAGGGAAACCGCTCAGTTTTTATATGTGAAATTAGATGATACCAATACCGATAATTTCTATGAAAGATATATAAAGCCAATAGAAAATGAGCCCATTTATTTCAGATTCTTATTGAATATGGCAACGCAGAATTGGACATTGGGAGGGAATGATCATAAGGATAAGTTTGACTATGTATCAGGTTATTTAAGAATCAATAAAGATGAAGGTTATTCATTCTATCAGGACTCTTCGGGTAATCAATATGCATCCATTCCTATTCAGATGACCAAACAGGGAGACGGGGCTGGTAATCCGGATGTTAATCCGATATCAAAAGCTGGCTGGTACTTCGGAAGACAAAATCTGAACAGAGTTGTATACAGTATGACCGGAGAAGAGGATGTTAATAACATTGAAGGAGTAGTAACAGAGTTAATAGGATGGATTCCGACAATATTCGACATCTTTAAAAGTCCGAATGGAAAACTGAAAGAGAAAGGAATAGCAAGTAAATTCATCTCCGGAAAATCCTGGATTCGTTTAATGCAGCCTAATCGTGAAAAAGTTGGGGGAGGAAGCCGGGTTAAAGAAATTAAGATGCATGATCAGTGGGATGTAATGACCGCTCACAATGATAATGAATTGTACAAGCAGTTTTACGGACAAAAATATAGTTACAAAACGGCTGAGGGAGGAACGTCCGGAGTGGCTACTTATGAACCTTTGGGAGGGAAAGAAAATCCATTTGTAGAGCCTTTCTATGATCATAGTAATAGAGATCTGTTATTAGGAACTGAAAGTGAAAACTATGTAGAAAAACCTTTTGGAGAATCCTTTTTTCCAGCTCCTAAAGTGACGTATAGCAGAGTCGCAGTCAAGAATTTGCCGAGAGAGAAATATCAGAATGGGAACCTGACTAAAGAGGTTAAAAGACATGCAACCGGTGAAGTGGTTACGGAATTTTATACTTCAAAAGATCACCCAACATTAGTTGATTATACGGTTTTATCAGCTCATTACGATAAATCTGGATTATTGTCAAGTTTGCTTAAGATTAATGTTAAAGACCATTTAACCTTATCACAGGGATATGCTATTCATACGAATGACATGGATGGAAAAATGAAAAGCCAGCGAGTATATGCCGAAGGACAAAGCAATTTTATATCCGGTGTAGACTATAAATACAATGAAATTGCCTCCAATCCCAAAAATCAGGGAAGATTGAATAATGTAGTTACTACAGTTAATTCCAATGGAGAGATTAAATCTAAATTGGTTGGCGTGGATTATGATGTGGTTAATGATTTCAGAGAAAATATTTCCATAACAGAAACGCCGGGCGTACATTTTAATACGGCAGGATTACCTTTATTTTTGATGTTTCTGATAGTACCGGTGCCGGTGCCGAGTTATTCAAAACATGAGAATCAGTTGCGATCGGCTGTTACGACAAAAGTGATTCATACTTCGGGAATATTATCGGAGAAAATAGCTTATGATGCAGGGTCGGAAGTAGCCACAAAAAATCTTGCCTGGGATGCAGAAACCGGGGATATACTATTAACAGAAACGGTTAACGAGTATAATGATAAATATTACAGTTTTAATTTTCCGGCTTATTGGTCCTATAAAGGAATGAACCAGGCAGCAACTAATCTTGGTCTGGAATGGAATATTTCAAATATTACCGGAACTTCAAAATATGAATTTGACAGTTACAATGCAGCCGATTATTTAGTTGACGGAGATGAAGTATGGGTAACAGGAACTAATGTTGAAAAGAAAAAGAAAGCAACAAAAGCCTGGGTGGTTAAAGCAGCTGCGAATCAATTCATTCTGATTGATAAAGATGGTTTGAGAATAGATAAAAAACTTATCGAAACAGGACAGTTAAAAGTTATTCGTTCCGGGTATCGAAATTTACAGAGTGCTACGATGGCTACAGTAACTTCAATGAAAAACCCATTATATAATTATGACAATAATAATGTAATAACAACAATAAAAAACAATCTGGACAACAGTCCGTATTTGTCTTCTTCAATCGGATACAGAATTGTAAATGCTTCAGCTATTGAATATAGCAATATTTGGCCGGCACAATGCGAATGTGAATTACCACGAATGACCTTTGACAGTAACAATACGCTTGTTTTTGAATATGAGAAAGATGTTAATAATGATGAGCCTGAAGACATACTGAAACGATCATACAATCCATATCTATATAATGTTTTGGGTAATTGGAGAGCTAATAAATCATATGCTTATTTAACAGGAAGAAATTATAGTAACGTTAATGAAAATCCGAGTTTAAGAAAAATAGGTTTCTTTAATGATTTTTCTCCTTTTTATGTTTACAATACCACAACTAAAAAATGGGTAATTACAGGAATGAGCGAATTCCAGAAATGGACTTTTGCTTCCCAGGTTACAAAATATAATCCTTACGGACAGGAAATTGAAAACAAAGATGCCTTAGACCGCTATTCGTCTGCTCTGTTCGGTTATAACAATCGTTTTCCGACTGCAGTTGCCTCAAATAGTAAATATAGTGAGTTGGCATCAGACGGATTTGAAGATTATGATTTCTCTTCCTGTATTGCATCGTCCCACTTTAATTTTCAGGAACCGATCAAGAATAGTGAAGGGGTAACGATTTCGCCGCTTCAGTCCCATTCCGGCAGGAGAAGTATGAGGATAGAGCCTGCGAAAAAGATATCTGTTAAAAAGCAGGTTATTTCCTGTGAGGAAATTAATAGTAATAGTACTCAAAGAGAGAGAAAAGCACAAGAAGCAGTAGTAACCAAGTCTACTAAAAAATAGTATCGAGATGATGGAGATAAAATTAAGAAGTTTAGTTCTAACGGTATTCTTAACACTATGTAGTCTGAATATTTTTGCTCAGGTTTCGGCCGATCAAAGACAGGCGTTAATTGATTTGTATAACAGTACCAATGGAGCTGGCTGGACAAATAAAACGGGTTGGGATGTTAATAATCCTAATGCGGTAGTAACCTCCTGGAATGCAGCGACCCAAACAGGATGGTATGGTGTTACGGTTCACAATGGGAATGTTATCTATATATCGTTAAATAATAATAATCTTGTCGGAAATTTAAATAACAGCCTTAAAAATCTTAAAAATCTATTAACATTAAGCTGTTCAGGCAATAAAATAACGGGAGCAATACCCTCTGGAGTGTTTGAACTGCAATATTTACAGTATTTTAATTTCAATGATAATAATTTAAGCGGTGGGATTTCTCCATTATTTGGAAATTTGACAAATATAATAGAGATAAGATTAAGTAATAATGTAAACTTAGGAGGTACTATCCCTACCGAATTAGGAAATCTAACAAAATTAGATAGGCTTAACTTCGACAATTGTAGTTTAAGTGGAAGCATCCCTGCTTCAATTGGACAGTTGATAAACCTGACAAGTTTGTATGTATACAATAACAATTTAACAGGGCCGATTCCGGCGACATTAGGGAATCTTAAAAAATTAAATATCATTTGGGCCCATAATAATAAATTATCAGAAACAATACCGGCAACTTTATCAGGTCTTAAATCTGTAACTTCGTTTAATCTCCAAAATAATCAATTAACAGGCTCAATTCCTTCTCTTGTTGGAATGGAAAAAATTATAGGGATTGACTTAAGTGTAAATCAGCTTACCGGTAGTATCCCAAGCGAGTTTGGTTATCTAACAACATTACAAAACTTGGCTTTACAAGGAAACCAACTTTCGGGTAATATACCTGCTTCTTTAGGGAATTTATCGGAGTTAGTAGGACTTTCTTTATCTGGAAATAAATTGGAAGGGAGTATTCCGACAAGTTTTCAATCTTTAGCTAAATTAAAGCGACTTTATTTATGGGATAATAAACTTAGTGGAGCGATTCCTAATCTGTCAGGATTAAATAATCTAAGTGAGTTCCTATTTGAAAATAACCGATTTAGATTTGCTGATTTTGAAGCACAGTATGCTTTGTATAAACAAAAAATGGGCACTAGTTTTAGATATGCACCGCAAGCGAAAACAGATGTTGAAGAAACAATTACCAAAACAATTGGAAGTCCGGTAACCTTAAAAATGTATACGGATAATCGTTTTACGCAAACGGAAACGTATCAGTGGTACAAACAGGTTGGTACCGGTGTAGCACAACCAATTGCATTAGCGACAGACCGGACATATACAATAAATAATTTAAGTTCTAACGATCAGGCAGATTATTATTGTGTTGCCAGACACCCGCAAATTACAAATGCTTCAGTAAGTTGGCAAAATCTGATTCTAACCAGGAATCCGATACATTTAAAAGTAACGAATTGTGTTCCTATAAGTGGTGCTATAAGGGTTTTGGAACCTAATACGAATGTCTTATGTGTATCTAACAGGGTATATTTTATATTCGAAACAGGTGTGTCTAATATTGCAAATCATAAATGGACATTTTATGATACGAATGGATCAACTGTCTTGCAAACACAAACTACAGGTACTAATAACATTGCTTCGTTTACTTACAGTTCGGCCGGGGATTACACGGTAAAAGTAGAGGTAACAGATAGTAATGGATGTGTGACTACTTTTACAAAACTGATAAATGTTCGCGAATGTAATTCATGTACAATTAATAATCCGAAATCACAGATAATCAAACAACTTTATATCAATCTGCTGAATCATTTGCTGACCAAAATGATTACTGAAGGTTCCATTCCTAATGGCTATAACCCTCAGGAATTAATTGATTTGGCACCTTATATAACAGACCCTAATCCAAGAATTTATAATGCTTATTTTGAAGGATTATCGCAAAACTTTGGTTTTTCATTTGCAGATCATGGAACTGACTTTCAAAATATAGATGTAATTTTCAGAGACCACAACGGAGTACTTGTAACGGATATGGATATTTCTGTTTTTACTTCTCCTGATGAACCAACTCTTTATCCAACAGTATATGAAAATAATACTACAGAGCTTAAGCATAAGATACATCATATTAACTTCTGTCCAGTAGAAGAGATTCAGTGTGTATCCCATATCGCTATAGTGGTTGATGAGTCGGGATCGATTGACGAAACAGAGGCTAGAAAGATCCGAAAACAGTTAAAATCATTCATTAAGCAGCAGGCAGATATTAATGATAGTGAAAACTATAATATTCACATATCCTTAATCGGTATGTCTGATAATGATGCCGATCTCAGAGCTTCGGAACATATACCGGCAACAAGGGTAACCAACAATTCCGGAGTATTAGGAATGTTCAATCAATGGATTGATGCCTATAGGCTGAGAAGTGGAGCAGGTATCAGTCCGGCATCTGATTACTGGAAGAGCGGGTTAACGGTAGCCCTTAATGCTCCGATGAAACCAAATGCTGTTGTGATGATTACGGATGGCTGTGAAACGGCTAACGTAAACGGATTGGTAAACACAATGAAAAAATTCAGTAATTATAGGGACCCAGCAAATGTTTCACAATCGTTAACGCCGAATGGGCCACATTTATATGTTGTAGGAATAGAAGAAGGGTACTATGTTAATCAAAATACAGTTTCTCCATTCAGTAAAGTTTTACCTCGAAACCAGGATCCGAATTTTGTCCCGGAATTAGCGATAAGTGCTACGATGGCAACAGGTAGGGTGTATTCTACAGCTGCGGTGTCTTTAAGGAATTCGTTACAGTTTTTATTAGGATATCCAACTAATCAATATCCGGAAGCGGATATTAATCATTTTACCAAAGATTATTACGGTCACGCAGATTTCAATTTATTAGCCTCGGATGCACGCTATTTTTCAGATAAACTGGCGGATGGCAATTACATCTGTGGAGAAGCTATTGATAAAAATATTTGTGATGACTGTTTCTCCTTTCAACCGGAACCGGGTAAAGAGTACGTGATAAGTGCCTGGGTTAAAGAGGAAACAAAATTACAGCTTAAAACTTATGAAAATCCAGAGATAAAAATTGTCTACTACAATAACAAAAGAGCGGAAAGTTCTCATATAATCTTAACGGATACCGCGTCACCTTCCGGTGAAATTATTGACGGCTGGCAAAGAATTGTTAAAAGATTCAGAGTGCCGAAAAGCGAAACGGCTCCGTTGAGCAGTACCGTTGTAATTGAGTTTGTATTAGAAAACAAAGGAGGAAGTATGCCGGTATATTTTGATGATGTAAGAATTCATCCGTTGGAAGGTAGTATGAAAGCCTTTGTGTATGATCCGGAAACATTTAAACTGATGTCAGAATTGGATGAAAATAACTATGCTACTTTTTATGAATACGATAATGAAGGCGGACTTGTACGTGTGAAAAAAGAAACGGAAAAAGGTATTAAAACAATACAGGAAACGCGATCCGGAAACATAATCAAAATAAACTGATGACGGAATTATGACAAAGAAGAACATCATCACAGCAATAACTTTTTTAATGGTCTTTTTGGGATATTCTCAAAAAGCAGAGGAAATATTAAAAAAAGTTACGGAGACATACGGTATTGCAAAGCCACTATCCTATACTATGTCGTATTCTTTATATAAGGATCACGATTCCAAAAAAGTAGAAGAAAATTATAAGGGAGTCTTTCATAAAAATGCTGCGAATGAAACGTACATTAAAATTAAAGATTCGGAAATGATTAATTCATTGAAAACAAATGTAAAAATCAGTCATTCGGAGAAAGCAATAGTAATCTCTAATCCTGTAGGTAATAGTGTTGCTGATTTTGATATGCGTCAGATCTCCGATTTGTGTAAAGTAATATCTGTTAAGGATTTTAAGATATATTGGGAAATACAATTGGAACCCAAACAATATTCTGATCTGTCCTATTCAAAAATTATCTTGAATATTTCGAAAGACTATTTCTTGCAGAAGCAGGTTTTTTATTACAATACAGCGATTAATTTTTCTCAAAATTATAGAACATCAGATACACATTATCCAAGGCTGGAAGTAGTGTATCAGAACCATAACAGAAAAGCTGCAGATGGTTCCTGGTTTAATACTGGAAAATATTACACAGTTTCCGGGAAGAACACAATTGTGTTGTCTCAACAATTAAAAAAATATGAAGTAATTGATCAGCGAATTGCTTCCAATAATATTAAATAAAAATTAGATATATGTATATCCGTAAATGCTTATATGTTTTAATACTTGTAATGTGTACTGCTTTTTCTTTTGGACAGCAGGAAGAAATATCCGGAGGAATCAGTACAGGTACGCAACTGCATAGTTTGCCTACACTACAGGTAACAGATCCTAAATTTAGTACATTAAACCAGCAAAATGTTTTTACATCTGTAGATCCGGCAGTATATATACATTTTGGGTTTAAAGACAATGTTAGTGATTTGGCAGCCTATAACAATATCTATTATTGTGAAGTCAATCTGGCAGTTACACCATATACTGCTACCGGTTCTGCTATGGCTTCCTATAATGTAGTATTGAAAATCAAACATGATAATATTACGGAATCAGTAGAGTTTGATGACTATAAAGTTCATAAACTTCCAAATGTGCATAAGGCAACTGTAAAGGTGCAGTCTATTCAGTATAAGAACAGTTTGGATCAAAACATCGCTTTAGTTGCCAATTCAGTTGCTTTTGTGGAGGTGAAATTTAAGACAGATCGTTATTATAATTTAAAAGGGACTAAAGTTACCCCGGTAAAAAGATTAATTAAATACAACGGAACTACGGAAACGACAGTTGCTAATGTTAGTAACGGAGCTGATGAACTTGAAATTTCCTGGACAAAAAATGCAACTGCTCCGGCTGTAGAGTATGAATTGGAATGGACATGGATGGATAATTACAATCCGCAAGGTGGAAAATTACTTCCTGCACAGATTCCATTAACCGAACAGGATTTTAAATTAAACAGTACCAGAATACAAACGAAAGGACTATCCTATAGAATTCCCTTGGTGTTTTCAAAAGGATACCTGGTTTACAGAGTAAGACCGGTAGGAAGATTTTTAGACGATACCAGTAAAGTTTATTATGGCGTATGGTCAAATGGCGTATCGGAAACATGGAAATTTGTTAGCGAATGGGTTTCTTTTCTTGAAATTGATGCAAACCATGAATTAGGAAATAAAAACTGGCAATATCAGGCATCATTTGCAGAAGATGGTAAGAAAAAAGAAGTAGTAAGCTATTTTGACGGAACATTGCGAAACCGTCAGACAGTAACCAAGATAAATACCAATAATAAAGCAGTTGTAGGAGAGGTTATCTATGACAACCAGGGTAGACCTGCTGTTGAAGTTTTGCCTACTCCGATAAAGGCATCCGGTATTCGTTTTTATTCAGATTTGAATAAAAATGAAAGTAATGCGGTTTATACACACAACGACTTTGATTGGGATAATGTGAACGCACTATCATGCGATCCGATTACAGCGCCGGGGATGGCAACAAGTTCGGGATCCAGTAACTATTTTTCCGATCAGAATACCGTGTCAAATAATTTTCAGGATTTTGTTCCAAATGCTAAAAAATACCCTTTTTCTCAGATTGAATATACTCCTGATAATACCGGTAGAATCAGAAGAAAAGGTGGTGTCGGATTGGAACATCAGTTAGGGAAAGGTCATGAAATGCAGTATTTCTATGCACAACCGGAACAGGAGGAATTAAATCGATTGTTTGGTTATAAAGTTGGAAACAACAAACGGTATAAGAAAAATGTTGTTATCGATCCTAATAAGCAGGTAAGCGTAAGTTACCTGGATCCACAAGGGAGAACAATAGCGACTGCTTTAGCCGGTGATAAACCGGCAAACCTGATTGCTTTGGGAGATGAAGCCAATACCGCATTACATCAGGTAACAACAACAGATATGTTGTCTGGTAACAATAAATATGCATCCGGGATTAACGGGATACTTGAAGACGGAATAAGACTGGTCACTCAGGTAAGCACGGAAAAAGAAGGCAGTATCACTTTTAATTATGGATTAACACACACCACCAATACGTTTAATGATGTTTGTCTTGGTACCAAACATTATCCTTTTGTATACGATTGGAGTTTGAGTTTACTTGATGATTGCGCTGCAGAAATGCTGAATCCTAAAAACCTGAATCCAAATTCAGGGCCAAGTTTGTCAACAACAATCGGAGCTGTTAACTTAAATTCTACAACACCATCAGCGCCACCGGTATTGCTTAATCAGAGTTTTGATTCAAAAACATTAAAAGTCGGAACCTACTCATTGAGCAAGAATGTGAAGATTAATCAGACTGTTCTTGAAATGTATGCGGATGATTATGTCAGCGAAATTAAAAAGGCTACGAATGCCTGTTATCCGGATTTAAGGCAGTTTGAAGTAAACATCGATACAATCGACTGTAATGTTACGTGCAGATCCTGTGAGATTGCGTTGATTTGCAATTACCTTTCTGCGAGTGATTGTTCAGCATTCACAAATCTTATAAATGCAAATGCTGATGTGAACGCTTTAGGAGATATTGCAGCAAGGTTAACTTTGACAACAAAAGCCCAGACAAATTATATTATAGCAAATCTTAATAAAACGTTTAGCGGAAGTTCGTTTGCATATAATGGTTCACAGTATATTGATAATAATGCTTTAGTGCCTCAATATATCATTAATAATTATGTGCTGAAATTTGGGAAGGAAATCACCGGATTGTTAGCAGGTTGTCGTGAACTATGCATACAGCCTAGTAATGTATGTGATATTAATGAAGGAATGTTATTAGTTGACGTAAGTCCGCATGGTCAATACGGTTCATTAGCCGGTATTAATTTTGACAACATACCATCGGATCAGCAAAATACGGTAAGCATAGAAACTCAAAATGAGTTAAGTCTTTTCAATGATAAGAATAAATTATACTATGGAGGTTCAACATCGTCTCCAAATACAACTCCGCCTTTATTATCAAATTATAGCTGGAGAAAACCGGCATTGATTTATAGGGATGCCGATGGAAGCATCTCAAAGATAAAAGTAAAAAAACTTATGGAAGGTTCCTATTTACCGGAACTGAGTGATAATGCCATCGTTGAAAATGATCCTGATAATCCGGGGACAGAGTTTAAAATTGTAAGTCCGGAATACTTAAAAAAAGTTACTGATTTTCTAAACAATTGGAAACCTACCTGGGCAGAATCACTATTGCCATATCATCCGGAATATATGTACTATAAATATGGTAAGGCAATATGCGGAACGAAAAATAGTAGTGGAGCTAATTCTGACGCTTATGATGAAAAATTAAAAGAATTATCGGCAACAGACTATGAAACCGCATTTACGACTAACGGGATTATCTCGAAAATGAAAAACTTGTCGGATAACGATCCTTTTTATATAGCGCCAATGGTTGCTAATGCCGAAGTTTTGTATACAGTTGAAGATGCTACCGATTTTAATCTTCGTAAAAACTTAATGAAGGAAGCGTTAGATACCAATTATGAAGGGCTAAAGATTGGAACTCAAAGCCTGAACATGCTTCAGGCAGCTTATTATACAGCCGTTTTTGGAAATGGTATTGCACCGGAATCTTTTTACCAGCCTTTGGTAACCAGATCCTTTACAGACCTGTTGGCTGCAATTCAAGGCGGCGATCAGGGAAGGGTGACACCATTTGTGAGAAAACAGATTTGGCAGAACTTCATGAATAGCTATATTGGTGTTAAACAAAAAACCAGAACCGTATTTTCACATATTTATGCTTTAAAAAATAATGGCTATAACGGATGCATTGGCGATAATGAAAATGTTGATACGTTTGTAACTTTATTCAATAAATATACAGCAAATTACGGGAGTCTTTTAGATAAGATAAATGCTGCTTTTGCTACGGCAGTTCCCGGATCGCCGGCAGGAATTATTCCGGCGTGTTCCACAACAACCTATACTTTATATAAGGATAAAACCAAACGATTTGTTTCGGCAGATAACGGTTATAATTCCGGTGTTACAGATGCACAGGCTCAAGCCGATGCAGAAGCCGATGCTGATGCAAATATGTTGCATCAAACCGGAAAATGCCCGTTAGCATTTGATATGGAAAACTTTTTGGATGGTTTGGTTAATCCTAATATTCAGGGGCAAGGTTTATTATTGAATGGTTTTAAAGCGCATAGCATGCCTTATCTTGTTAAAGATTTATTTGATGCCCTTTTAATCAACCCAACAGCCTATTATGCGAACCCTTCCAATGTTGATATTAAAGGGAGTATTAGCGGAGATGCACTGATTATTGACCTTATTGGAAATGGGAGCAGTGTGGCAGAAAAAATACGTTTAAATTTTGTAATCCCTAATCCGAACAATTATAAGAATTCTTGTGGAGAAAGTATGGCGCCTCCTTCATGGGATGGATATAACACAGCCTTTACCATTACAGATTTTAAAAATATTTATTATGTTCCGGGATCTTATGACAGTGAAGGACAGTATCGATTCCAAATAGTAGCTTCTATAAAAAGGCTTACCAATTTAACATGTACCGGACCTGAGGAAGTAATTATTGAAGGAGTTACAAAAGCTGCAGTTGGAGAATGTTCATTGGAAGAAAATAATGTTGTCAATGGAAATGCCGAAACCGAAATAGGAACAGGATGTTTTAAACGCGCTCGTTTTGAAAAGGCTTTGGTTAGAGTGATGAATAAATTGAAGGGTAATGTATTGGCAAATCCGGGTCAGTTATTTTCGACAAATGTGAGGCTTGATGGAGCGCCAAATGTAAATCAGGATGTATTTACATACAACAATAGCATTATGCCACAAATCATAAATGATGCAAATTTAGATGCTAAATGGTCTTATGCCAGTGGTAATTTTACGATCAATGGGGCAACTCCTGTTAGTATTTATAGCCTTGTTAATGAGAATAATGCAGCGGTATTATTAAACACCATACAGTTTTACAGAATTACCGGGGTAAAAATTGAAAAAAATATTGTAAACGGAATCATTGTTGGTGACGATAAAATTACCATTAATTATTTAGGAAGCGATAAAAAAATAGCAACATTAAAAGGACGGATTACCGAGTTGAATTATGATTGTAACTGTACTAAAAAAGTTCCGTTACAAGAAGACGCTCAGGCGAACTTTTTGAAATTAATCAAACACCTTTGGATCAGAAAAGATCAGTTACCGCCAATAGCAGATGGTTATACACATGAAGTATTAGATAATTTAGACCCTTATATCAGTGGTAGTACTGCACCAACAGTGAATAATTTCACGACAAATTGGTCGAATGATGGAATGGGACATGTAGATGGGATGAAATTTGATTTTTTCAACAAAGATATAAACTGTGGATTTGCGTTAAATATTTTATCAACGCCAGATAGGCCGCAATTTAATCACAGCGACCTGTTAAATAAAATAACTCATTTTTCTAATTTTCAGATTACTCAAAATTTAGGCTCAGGAACCTATTCTTTTACTGTTTTTGTACATTATAATGCTTATACAATAGTAAATAATGGTAATATCTTTGATACCACAATTGCACCAGCTGGTGTAAGAGTTTGTGGAGGAAAGATTAGCTGTCTGCAGAATATAAAGTGTCAAGATGAAGTTACTGTTTCGGAAATAATTACGGCCATGTTAACAACAACTCTGGCAGAAGTTATGGCAGGCGTAACAATTAATGATGGTTTTACCCCGTTTGGGATGGATCTTTTAGGTCAATATCTTCAATTAGAAGGAACAGGAACACCAAGTGTTAGTAATTTTTACAGTGTTGAGAATAATAATTTTTCTCAGATAGGATTCCATTTTACAAATAACCCGGATTGTGGAGTTGTCTTTAAAATACCTAACAGACGTTTAAATGAAGCGGATATAAATAGTATTGAAATTATCAGGTTTACAAATGATAATTTTAATGAATTTACAGCGCTTATCATCAATGAAAACGGGGAATATGTAGAAGCTACAGGAAGCATTAAGTGTTTGAACTTACAAAATTGCTTTATAAATGCGCCTACGCCATGTGAAACTTGTATTCCGCCAACGGTGGCTCCGGTTTCCTGTGTTGATAAATGGAACGAGTTCATTCTTAAAATAAAAGACATAGAGGATTATGTTATTCCGGAATATTTATCCGTTAACGGAAAGCATTTTTGTGAAGCAAACTTCGGATATATCAGTACGGACTATCTATATTATCTGCATGTATTTCATGTAAACAGTGTGAATCACCCACTATTCCTGACCATAAGTGAGTTTGGAGCTACTAAACTAAATTATGGTTATAACGGAACACAAGTTGTTATAAACGAATACAATAATTTCCTGACACAGGGAGGAGGACTAACATGGCCGGAGTATGTTGATCAGTATTTTGTAAATAACGATATCTGCCCGCCGGCACCGATGGTTCCAACATTTAGTCTTGATACAGGGAATATTAAAACACCATGTGAAATATTTACCAATTCTGTTAAGGAAACGTATTTGGAAGAATTAAAAGAAGAATATTTCAGAAACAAAAAAGAAGAATTCAAAGTAAAATATGTCAAGGCAGCAATAGATGGTTTAAGAGAAACGATGACCAAATCTGCTGCGGATAAAGAATATCAATATACACTATATTACTATGATCAGGCGGGGAATTTAGTGCAAACGGTTCCGCCTCAGGGAGTAGTACGCTTAACTCCGGGATCGGATGCGACCATTAATAATGTAAGACAAACAAAACCGGAAGAAGAATTAACGGTTGTAAATGGTATTACGGCAGATCCTGGACATACGCTAAAAACACAATATCGCTATAATTCCCTGAATCAGCTAACCTGGCAAAAAACACCGGACGGAGGAGAAACACAATTTGCATATGATGCTTTGGGAAGAATAATCGCTTCTCAGAATAGCAAGCAAAAAGCCGATGCGGCAAATGGAATATTCAGTTATACGAGATATGATGGTCTGGGAAGAATTGTTGAAGCGGGAGAAATTGTTGTTCCGGGAAGTACAACGTATAGCATTAATGATAAAGGAAGACTGATATATGCCGGTGCACCGGTTAATGCATTCAATACCGGATATACGAAAAGAGAAATAACAAGAACACTTTATGGTCTTCCGGTTAAAAATACGGAAGGATGGTTTGAAGCATACCAGGCCGATAATAACCAGAAAAGAGTAACGGCAGTACTGTATTATGATCAGTTAACACAGGAAATTGCTGAGATTGTTGCTTATGATAAATATAACAATGCCATACTTTATGATTATGATGTACATGGAAATGTAAGAGAGCTTATTTATCATATTAACAAGAATGAACTTAAAACGAAAAATCAGGACATTAAAAAAGTTGTTTATAGTTATGATTTGATTAGCGGCAACGTAAATAAAGTTAGTTATCAGCCTAGAAAGAAAGACCAGTTTATCCATAAATATGAATATGATGCCGACAATAGAATTACTCAGGTATTTACAAGTAAGGATGATGTGATCTGGGAAAAAGAAGCGAATTACGCATATTATGAACACGGTCCGTTAGGAAGAACAGAAATTGGAGATAAAAAAGTTCAGGGACTGGATTATCTGTATACATTACACGGCTGGCTAAAAGGTGTTAATGCAGAACGTTTAGGTTACTATGACAGTACATCGGGAACGTATAAAATAGCAGATGCCGGATTGGATGGAACAAATGCCGCTTTAGATGCATTTGGCTTTACGCTGAACTACTATAACGGAGATTATATGTCCCGTTTTAATGCATCAAATGCTGTGGATAACAGGGTTTTGGCCTATACCAAAGGATTGAATATGGAAGGTAATAAAGATCTGTTTAATGGAAACATCAAAGAAATGATTACCTCATTATCAGACCTAAGTCAGAATATCTTGCCGTCTCAGTACAACCGTTATGAATACGATCAGTTAAACAGGCTTAAAACAATGAATTCTGTCAGACAGGTTAACAATACGACTACGTTTGAGAATTCATACAAGTCAGATTATTCATATGATAGAAATGGTAATTTATTGACCTTAAATCGTTGGGCTCCAAAATCGGCAACCCTGGCTGTTGCTGATTTAATGGACCAGCTGACATATAATTATCAGGCCGGAACCAACAAGCTGACGCATGTTGATGACACTGTAGCAAATGGTGTCTTTACTAATGTTCCTGCGAATCCGAATGATACTTCTTTAGATATTGACGATCAGAACCCGAATAATTACACTTATGACAATATAGGGCAGTTAACGGCGGATGCAAAAGAAGGATTGAATATTAGCTGGAGAGTAGACGGTAAGGTGAAAACTGTTACCAAAAGCAACGGAACTGTAATCAGTTTTGAGTATGACGGATTAGGAAACAGAATCGCTAAAACGGTTACAAACGGCGCTAACAGTACAACAACTTTCTATCAGCGAGATGCACAGGGAAATGTATTGAGTACTTATGAAATGGTTAAAGCCGGAGCGCAAACGAACTACTATTTGGTTGAACAGGAAATATACGGAAGCAGTCGTCTTGGAGTTGAAAAAAGCAGAAGGGAAATTTCGGAAGAAGCTGGTAAAGCAGTCGTTACGCAGACAAATAAATTGCTTGCTGTTTCAGATAATATGATGATGGCAATGCAAGCACTGACGAATCAGCCGAATGTATGGGGATTAAAATTCACAGGAACGAACAAAACGACCTGGGTTGATCCAAATACGAGTTTAAATTTCTTCCCAAGATTTGGTGGATTAACAGAAAAGCTTGAAATCGAATCACATTTCGAAATCGATACTACTTTTACAAGTGGTACAAAACTGGTTGCAATGCTTCAGGGTATAAAATATCCGGATATTGGCGAATATACCAGAAGTATGGTAAGAGTTGATATTGAGAGGGATCCGGTTAGAAAGGTATATATCCCGATTATTACTATCGAAACAATGACCCGTTTTTATCAGAGAGATGGCAGATGGTGGGATTATTATACCTATATGGATAAACACCATTACAGAATGTCAGCCGGTATTCCGGAGAATAAATGGGACATGAAGTATACAATGACTTTAAACCCTAATGTTACCGTTACCAGCACCGACTTATATACACCGGTTTTAGTTCTGAATGGGAATGTTTATACGGATTTTGAATATACGCATGAACAGCCTTATTTTAATACACACGATCATGGTTTTGTATATTATCCTACTGCACCGGAAGCAAGAAACTCCATTGGATCGGAAACGGTTCATAATAAAGTGGATGATGAAACGACTATCCCGGGTGTGCCGATGGAAATGTGTGATTTCAGTTATACGATTAATAATGGTGAGGGTGAAGAAAATATTAAAGTAAATGTTTTCGAGTTTGACGAAGGGAATGTTCCGAATGCCCAGCCAAAATCGACAAATAACCTGTTAACAATGCAGCGATATGCTGTTAATTATGTTCAGAGTTATTGTGGACCGAAAGAAGGTGATATGGATGGAGACGGTATTCTGGATCAGAATGATAACTGCCCTACAAAACCAAATAGGGATCAGGCAGATACAGATCATGATGGTATTGGAGATGTTTGTGATAATTGTGTTAATATATCGAATCCGTTACAGGAAGACCGCGATGGTGATGGTGTTGGAGATGTTTGCGACAACTGTCCTGATAAATATAATCCGGGCCAGCAGGATGCTGATCATGATGGTGTTGGAGATGTTTGCGACAACTGTCCTAATAACGCAAATCCTCTTCAGGAAGATGATAATCATGATGGAATTGGAAATGTTTGTGAAGGTTTTGATCAGGGACAAGGTACTTCCACACCGGCTGATGCAAATAAATTTGTAACTTTATCTCGTTGGGTTGGTGATAAGAATTATGAATTATCAAACCATTTAGGGAACGTGCTTTCTGTTATTACCGATCGTAAGCTGATTGCAAATGCAGGATCGTCTTATGTCTTTAAACCGGATGTAATAGCCTATAATGATTACTATCCTTTCGGGATGCTCGTACCGAATCGTCACGCAGCTAACGAAAATTACCGCTATGGCTTCCAGGGACAGGAAAAAGATGATGAACTAAAAGGTGGCGAAGGGAATTCACTAAACTA